>Ga0315276_10001527_pt1 | contig 20778 bp, 19 predicted proteins | sample YL17G05_0_MG_FD_204542 | JGI IMG/M metagenome (GOLD analysis project Ga0315276, IMG submission 204542) | Sediment microbial communities from Yellowstone Lake, YNP, Wyoming, USA - YL17G05_0 | ecosystem: Environmental > Aquatic > Freshwater > Lake > Sediment | place: USA: Wyoming | collected... | reverse complement strand
GTTGACAGCAAAGGCGGACCGCGTACTATTGCGATAACCGACCAGTCGGTCGGGAAGGATCCAGGCCCGCGCCCGCGGGCACCGGGACGGAGGAAAAGCATGCGCAAGCAATGGAACCGGATCGGCGCGGGCGTCGCGCTCGCGCTCGCGGCGCTCGCCGCGGGAACGGCCGCGTTCGCCGCACCGAAAGGCACGATCGTGCTGGGGTCGACCAACTCGACGTCGAGCCACTACACGGTGTCGGCGGCGATGGTGAAAGCGATCAAGACCGGCATGCCGACGGCCAACGTGTCGCAGATCGAAACGGGCGCGAGTGTCGACAACGTGCGCCGGCTGACGAAGAACGAGATCGATCTCGGCCTCATCGCGACGGACACCGGCATCCAGGCGCTGACGGGGACCGGACCGTTCGCGGGCGGCAAGGCGGTCGACGATCTCGTCGCGCTGTACGCGTACGACGTGTCGGTGCTCAACGTCGCGGTCAGCCAGGAGTCGAAGGTCGCTTCGATCAAGGATCTCGCCGGCAGGAAGTTCAACCCGGGCATCCGCGGCAGCGGCGCCGAGCTGCTGACGCGCGAGGTGTTCCGCACGCTGGGCGTCGAACCCGCCTGGGTGCCGGGGACGGTGAAGGACGCGTCCGAGGGCATCCAGAACCGGCAGATCGTCGGCTACTCGAAGTACGGTCCCGGCCACGGTGTCGACGCGACGCTGCGCGAGCTGATGGTGACCACGCCGATGCGGCTGCTCGGATTCGACGCCGACCAGCAGGCGAAGGTGGCGGGCGCGATCAGGGGCGTGAGCTTCACGCAGATCCCGGACGTAATGGCCGGGCAGCCGGCGGTGGCGGCGCCGGCGGTGCTGATCGTCTACGGCACGCGCACGTCGGTGATGGACGATGAGACCGCCTACGCGATCGCGAAGGCGATCAATGAGAACCGGCAGTTCCTGATCGAGGCGTGGCCGCACTTGAAAGACTTCGACTTCAAGGCGCAGGCGCTCGCCGCCGAGAAGGTGGGCATGAAGCTCCATCCCGGCGCGAAGAAGTACTGGGATTCGGTGAAGTGACCGCGAGGTGCGCGTGAGCGAGGCCGCGCGCGCCGAGCCGGCGGCGGGACCCGGCGCGCTGGCGTTCGCGTGGGCATGCGCCGCCTACGCGTTGTTTCACCTGTACACGTCGTTCACCGGGCCGTTCGATCCGCTGGTCCAGCGCGGCGTGTTCATCGGCGGCGGCGTATTCCTGGCGTTCTGGTTGAAGGGACTCGGTGCGGGCACGCCGGGGGCGCGGACGCGGTATGGCGCGCTGGCGCTGGCCGGCCTCTACGGCGGCATCCACGTGATCGCCAGCGGCGCCCGGTTCATGGACGTCATGAACGACATGACGCCCTTCGACCTGGTCGTCGGGTTCAGCATGATGGCGACGATCGCCATCGCGACACAGCGGCTGCTGGGGTGGGCGTTGCCGGTGCTCGCGACGATCTCGGTGCTCTATTACGCGTTCGGCCACCGGATCATGAGCGGGCTGTGGCAACCGCCGCGCGCGTCGCTCGATACGGTCGTCAGCACGCTGTACGCATCGACCAGCGGCATCTTCGGCTTCATGGCGGACATTGGCACTGGCGTGATCGCCGTCTACGTGATCTTCGGGGCGCTGCTGATGGCCACCGGCGCGGGCGAAGTGTTCGTGCAGATTGCGCAGGTGATCGCGGGGCGCGGCCACGGCGGGCCGGCGAAGGTCGCCGTCGTGACGTCCGCGCTGTTCGGCACGGTGTCGGGCTCGGCCGTCGCCAACGTCATGGCGGTGGGGTCGCTGACGATCCCGACGATGTACCGGGCCGGCTATCCGAAGGCGCTCGCGGCCGGCGTGGAGGCAAGCGCATCGGCCGGTGGGCAGATCATGCCGCCGATCATGGGAGCGGGTGCATTCCTGATGGCCGAGCTGCTCAACGTGCCGTATCTCACGATCGCAAAGACGGCCACGCTGCCCGCGATCCTGTACTTTGCCGTCATCTTCATCAGCGTCGACCTCTACGCGCGCCGGCATCGGCTGGGCAAGGACGCGCGCGCCGCGCGCACGCAGATCGAAGCCGACAAGGCCATCCCGCTCGCCGTCGCCGTCGTCACGCTGATCGGGCTCTTGAGCGCGAACTTCACCGCGACCTACGCGGGCGCGGCCGCCTGCGCCACGCTGCTCGTCGCGACGATCGTGACCCGGCTCGGCCCCGCGCTCGTGCGCGGCAACGCTCCGCAGGTGCGCTTGCGCGCCGCAGGATTCGTCCGTCACCTGGCGCACGGGCTTGCCGACGGCGGCAAGGGCCTCATCATGATCGCGGTGCTGCTGGGCTGCGCGGGCATTCTCGCGTCGGTGTTGAGCGCGTCCGGCCTGGGCTCCAAGGTGTCGAGCGAACTGATCGCGATCGCGGGCGACAACCTCCTCGCGGCGCTGGTCCTCTCGGCCGTCCTGTGCATCCTGCTCGGCATGGACGTGCCGACCACGGCGTCGTACGTCCTGACCGCGGCCGTCGCGGCGCCCGTGCTGACGAAGCTCGGCCTGCCGCCGCTGACCGCGCATCTGTTCATCTTCTACTTCGCGATCCTGTCCGCGATCACGCCGCCGGTGTGCGCAAGCGTCTATGCGGCGGCCGCCATCGCGGGCGAGCGTTTCTGGATCGTGGCGCGCTACGCGATGCTGATGGCCGGTGCCGTCTACGTGATTCCGTTCATGCTCGTGTACCGGCCCGGACTGCTGCTCGAAGGCGGACTTCCGACGATCGCCTGGGACCTCGCGATCACCGTGCTGGCGATGCTCGCGATGTGCGCGGCGATGATCGGGTATCTTAACGGGCTGCTCGGCCTGCTGCCGCGCATCGTGCTGTTCGCGGCGGGCATCCTGTTCTTTGTACCGGGCTATGCCTTCGATGCCGGCGGCATGCTGATGCTCGCGGCGGTGCTCGTCCGGCAGGCGCTTCGCGCGCGGCGCGCATCGCCTGCCGTTGCCGATGCGCAGGGAGGGAACGAACATGGTTGACGCACCCTACGGCGAGCTTGCGGTGGGCGAGCGGCGGCGCTCGCACGGCCGCACGATCACCGAGACGGACGTCGTGAACTTCTGCATGCTGACGGGCAACTGGCTCGAGCTGCATTCGAACGTCGAATACGCGAAACGCACGCTCTACGGGCAGCGGCTCGTCCAGGGCAGCCTGGTGTTCGCGATCGTCAACGCGCTCATCGGCTTCAATCCCGAGGTGATCGAGGCGTTCTACGGCGTCGACCGGTTGCGCTTCACCAGGCCCACGTTCATCAACGACACGCTGCACGCGCGGAGCGAGATCATCGCGTTGCGCGACAAGGGCGACGGCCACGGCGTCGTCACGCTCAAACTCGAAGGCGTCAACCAGCGCGACGAGATCGTGTTGTCGTGCGAGTTCAGCCTGCTGGTGCGCCGCGAACGACTGCTGGCCGACGCGCCGGCCCGACCTTAGCGAAAGGGCATGATGAATTTCCTCACGCAGGAACAGGTGATGTGGAAGGAGCAGGTGGACCGGCTGATGGAAAAGGAGATCGGCCGCGAGTACATCCGCGCCTGTGACATGAACCGCGAGTATCCGTACAAGGGCTACGCGGCGATCGTGAAACAGGACTGGCTGCGCCTGCTGATCCCGGAGGACCACGGCGGCCTGGGCGGCACGATCTTCGACTACGCGCTGCTGTGCGAGGGCCTCGCGCGCTACGGCTTCGATTTCGCGACCGCGTTCATGGTGTCGACGTTCACCGCGATGAACATCGTGAAGTTCGGCACCGACGCGCAGAAGATGAAGTACCTCGAGCCGTTCATGCGTGGTGACCTCCGCTTCTCGATCTCGATCTCCGAGCCGCAGGCGGGCTCCGATGCGGCGAGCACGCGCACGCGGGCGGTTCCCGACGGCGACGATTTCCTGCTGCGGGGCCAGAAACTCTGGTGCAGCGGCGCCGCCGCGAAGAACGTCGTCATCGCGATGCTGGTGCGCAGCGACCCCGACACCAAGAAGCACCTCGGCCTGTCGGTGTTCCTCGTGCCCAACGACACGCCGGGTCTCGACATCCGCCGGCTGCCAACGATGGCGCGGCGCGCCACCGGCACCACCGAGATCTTCGTCGACGACGCGCGCGTCACCCGCGACCAGCTGCTGGGCAAGCTCGGGCAAGGATGGAGCATCATCACGGATCATCTGGAACTCGAACGCGTCGCGGTGTCCGCGGGCTATGTCGGCAACGCGCAGCAGGCGGTGGACGACGCGCTGCGCTATGCGCACGAGCGCATCCAGTTCGACCGCGCGATCTTCGAGTTCCAGGTGATCCGGCACATGCTGGCCGACATGCAGACGAAGGTCGACGCCGCGCGCCTGCTCGTCTACCGCGCCGCCGACCTCGCGTCGCGCGGCGTGCCGTGCGCGCGCGAAGTCAGCATGGGCAAGCTCTTCGCGTCGGAGACGCTGCAGGAGGTCACGCGCTGCGGCATGCAGATCCTGGGCGGCCACAGCATGCTGCCCGAATCGGACATGGAGCGTTACTTCCGCGAAGGCATGCAGTCGACGATCGGCGGCGGCACCTCGCAGATCCAGCGCACGATCATCGCCAAATCGATGCGGACGGCGTGAGGAGGCGCGCGTGGCGGGCATGCTGACCGGCATCCGCGTTCTCGACCTGTCGCGGGTGCTGGCCGGCCCGTGGGCGACGCAGATCTTCGCCGATTACGGCGCCGACGTCGTGAAGGTCGAGCGGCCCGGCGCGGGTGACGACACGCGCAAGTTCGGGCCGCCATGGATCACGGACGAGGCGACCGGCGAGATCGTCGACGCCGCGTACTATGCGGCCGCCAACCGCGGCAAGCGCTCGCTCACGCTCGACCTCGCGCAGCCGGAGGGCCAGGCGATCGCGCGCAAGCTTGCCGCGCAGTCGGACATCCTGATCGAGAACTACAAGGTCGGCGCGCTGGCGAAATACGGCCTCGACTACGCGGCGATGCGCGCGGTGAATCCGCGCATCATCTATTGCTCGATCACCGGCTTCGGCCAGACCGGGCCCTATCGCAATCGCGCCGGCTACGACTTCCTGATCCAGGGGATGGGCGGCCTCATGAGCGTCACCGGCGAGCGCGACGACCTGCCGGGTGGCGGGCCGCAACGCGCCGGCGTGGCGCTGGCCGACATCCTGAGCGGCATGTACGCGACGAGCGCGATCCTTGCCGCGCTGTATCGGCGCGAGCGCACCGGACAAGGCGAGTACATCGACCTCGCGCTGCTCGACACGCAGGTCGCTACGCTGGCCAACCAGGGGATGAACTACCTGATCGGCGGCACGGCGCCGAGGCGTTTCGGCAACGGGCATCCGAACATCGTGCCCTACCAGGCGTTCGCGACGGCCGACGGCCACGTGATCCTCGCCGTCGGGAACGACGAGCAGTACGCGCGTTTCTGCGCGGTCGCCGGTTGTCCGGAACTCGCGAGCGATCCGAAGTACGTGACCATCGCGCAGCGCAACGCGCATCGGGAGGCGTTGATTCCGCTGCTCGCCGCCGTCATTCGCCAGCGACCGTCGGCCGAGTGGATCGAGCTGCTCGAAGCCGCGCAGGTGCCCTGCGGGCCGATCAACACCATCGACAAGGTGTTCGCCGATCCGCAGGTGCGCTCGCGCGGCATGCGCGTGGATTTGCCGCATCCGCGCGCGGGCACGCTGCCCTCGATCGCCAACCCGGTCCATTTCGCCACTGCGCCGATCGAGTACACGCATGCGCCGCCGCTGCTCGGCCAGCATACCGACGAGGTGCTGGAGGAACTGCTCGGCCTCGACGGCGTTGCGCGTGCCGCATTGCGCGCGCAGGGCGTGATCTGAACTTCCTGCGGATATCGTGAACGTCGGATCGAACGAAGCTCCGCCGGCGCGGACCGTACGCGGCGCCGCCCTGTCCGACTTCCCGCTGTTCGCGCCGCTGCGCCTGCGCGAGTTGACGCTGCGCAACCGCGTCGTGGTCTCGCCGATGCAGATGTACTCGGCGCACGACGGCCTGGTGGGCGACTGGCACCTCGTCCATCTCGGGCGCTTCGCGCTCGGCGGCGCGGGGCTCGTGGTCGTCGAAGCCACCGCGGTGTGCCCGGAGGGCCGGAGCACGCTGCACGACAACGGCCTGTGGAACGAAGCGCAGGCCGACGCGTTCGCGCGCATCACCGATTTCCTGCGCGCCAACGGTGCGGCGTCCGCGATCCAGCTGCAGCACGCGGGGCGCAAGGCGTCCTCGCAGGCGCCGTGGGACGGCTTCGGCCCACTGGGCGAGCGCGACGCGGCTCGCGGAGAACAGCGGTGGCAGGCATGGGGACCGACGCGCGCGGGCTGGAGCGACCAATACCCGCCGGCGCATCCGATGGGCGAGGTCGAGATCGCGTATCTGCTGGAACGCTACCGGCACTCGGCGCGGCTCGCGCTGCGCGCGGGGTTCGACGCAATCGAGATTCACGCGGCCCATGGCTACCTGCTGCATTCTTACCTGTCGCCGCTATCCAATACGCGCGGCGATGCGTACGGCGGCGATCGCGAAGGACGCATGCGTCTTCCGCTGCAGGTCGCCGCCACCGTCCGCGAGACGTGGCCCGCCGAGCGCCCGCTGTTCTTCCGCATGTCCGCCGTGGACGGGGTGGGCATTGGCTGGTCGCTCGAGGATTCGATCGAGCTCGCGAAGCGCCTGCGCGCGCTGGGCGTCGACGTCATCGACTGCTCGTCGGGCGGCATGAGCCTGCCCGCGGCGACGAGCCTGGTGGCGCGCGAGCCTGGATTCCAGGTTCCGTTTGCGCGCGAGCTCCGCCGGCACGCCGGCATCGCCACCATGGCGGTCGGGCTGATTCGCACGCCGGAGCACGCGAACGCAATCATCGCCAACGGCGATGCCGACCTTGTCGCTCTGGGCCGCGAACACCTGTGGAATCCCAACTGGGCCGCGCAGTCTGCGGTGCAACTCGACGCGGATTCCGGATGGAAATGGTGGCCGCGTTCGTTCGGCTGGTGGCTGCGGCGGCGCGATCGCCGCGCGGCTGACGCCGTCCCGCCCGATCGCATTTGTCCTTGACCGGCTGCAGCGGCAACACGCGGCCGGTTGTGCTCCCCCTTGACAATACGTTAACCAATCCATTAACGTATACGACGATTCGATGCCGTACGGGTGCTGCCGGGCCCGCTACGCGCCGCCCCGGAGGATTCGCGCTGTGCCCGACCAGCCGCAACCCGCGCTCTCGCTCGACGGCGTCGCGTTCAGAGGCGCCGGACTGCGGCGGCCCGAATGCGTGCTCGCCACCGCCGACGGTTCGCTCTACACCGCGGACTGGCGCGGCGGCGTCGCGTGGACCGGCCCGGACGGCAACGTCGTTCTTTGCGCCGGCACCCTGGAGGGCGGCCGCCCGCTGCGCCCGAACGGCATCGCGCTGCGCGCCGACGGCAGCTTCCTGCTCGCCGACCTCGGCGACACGCTGGGCGGCGTGTTCGTCCTGTCCCGCGACGGCGCTGTGCGCCCGCTGCTGGAACGGGTGGACGGCATCGACCTGCCGCCGACCAACTTCGTGTTCGAGGATGACCGCGGGCGCGTCTGGATCACCGTCAGCACGCGCCGTCGCCCGCGCGCGGACGCCTACCGCGCCGACGTCGCCGACGGGTTCATCGTCGTGCTCGATGCCGGCGGTGCGCGGATCGTGGCCGACGGCCTGTGCTTCACCAACGAAGCGCTGATCTCGCCGGACGGCGCGTGGCTGTACGTCAACGAAACCTTCGGCCGGCGGCTGGCGCGCTTTCCGTTGCGCACGAACGGCACGCTCGGCGCGAAGGAAGTGGTGACCACGTTCGGCCACGGTACCTATCCGGACGGTCTTGCCCTCGACGCCGACGGCGGCCTCTGGATCACGAGCATCGTCTCCAACCGCGTGCTCCGCGTGGCGCAGGACGGCGGCCAGACGCTGATGCTGGAGGACGCCGACCCGGCGCACACCGACTGGGCCGAGGCGGCCTACCTCGCCGGCACGATGGGCCGGCCGCACCTCGACCAGGCGGCCGGGCGGATTCTGCGCAACATTTCGAGCCTGGCGTTCGGCGGGCGCGACTTGCGCACTGCGTATCTGGGTTGCCTGCTGGGCGACGCGATCGCGCATTTCCGCGCGCCGGTGGCCGGCCATCCGCCGCGGCACTGGCACTACTGACCGGCGCGAGGACGCGACCTTGGCCACCGCAAAGACCTCCGCTTCCCCGCCACCGGCGACAGGACAATCGCGGTCCGCACGCGCGGTGCGGCCGAAGCCGCGCGGCGCGCTGCTGCGGGCGCCGGTCGCCGCCTCGCCGCGCACGTCGCGGGTCGGCGCAGCGTACGAGGCCATCCGCCGGCGGATCCTGGACAACGTCTACCCGCCGGGCCACCAGGCACTCGAAGCAGAAATCGCCGACGAGCTCGGCATCAGCCGCACGCCGGTGCGCGAAGCGCTGATCCGGCTCGCCCACGAAGGCCTGGTCGAAGTCGTCCCCCGTCACGGCATGCGGGTGCTGCCCGTATCACCCGCCGACATGGCCGAGATCTATGCGGTGCTGGCCGCGCTCGAATCCGCCGCCGCCGACCTCCTCGCGCGGCGCCGGCCGAGCGACGCGGAGCTGAAGCCCCTGGTCGAGGCCACGCGCGACATGAGCCGGGCGCTGAAGGCCAACGACCTCGATGCGTGGGCCGCCGCCGACGAGCGCTTTCACCAGGGCCTGGTCGAGCTCGCGGGCAACCGCACGCTGGTGGACGCGGTGGCGCGGCTGTGGGACCGCGCGCACCGCGCGCGCATGTTCACGCTGCGGTTGCGCCCGAAACCCGTCAACTCGACGCAGGAGCACCTGGCGATGCTCGAGCGCATCCGCGCCGGGGATGCCGCGGGCGCCGTCGAAGTCAACCGCAGTCACCGCGAGCGCGCGAGCCGCGAACTGCTCGCGATCTTCGAACGCTACCGTCTCATCCAGCTCTAGGCGGAATTCATGGCCACCCCCGAATCATTCGACATCGCCGTCCTGCCCGGCGACGGCATCGGCATCGAAGTCATCGCGGCAGCGCTCGACGTCCTCGCGGCATTGCAGCGCCGGAGCGGCGGCTTCAGGCTCGATTTCACAACCTATGCGGGAGGCGCGCAGTGCTACGCCGACACCGGCGTGGCGCTGCCCGGCGCGACCATGAAAGCGAGCGAGCGCGCCGATGCGATCCTGTTCGGCGCGATGGGGTTGCCGCACATCCGCTATGCCGACGGCACCGAGATCGCGCCGCAGCTCGATCTGCGCGTCGCGCTGGAGCTCTATGCCGGGGTGCGGCCGATCCGCTCGATTCCCGGGTTGCCCGGACCGCTCGCCAGCCCGCGTGCGGCCGAGATCGATTTCGTCCTCATCCGCGAATCGACGGAGGGCCTGTTCTGGGCGCGCGGCCGCGGCGAGCGCGACGGCGACAGCGAAGCCCGCGACACCATGCGCATCACCCGCGCCGGCAGCGAGCGCGTGGCCGATTTCGCGTTGCGGCTGGCCGCGCGCCGCAAGCTCTCCGGCCGCCCGGGCCGCTGCACCTGCGTGGACAAGGCCAACGTCTTCGGGTCGCTGGCGTTCTTCCGCCAGATATTCGAGGAGCGTGCGAAGGCGTTTCCGCAGGTGACCGCCGACGCCGCCTACGTCGACGCCACCGCGCTCAACCTGGTGCTGAAGCCGTGGACCTTCGACGTGATGGTCACCGAGAACATGTTCGGCGACATTCTTTCCGATCTGGCCGCCGGACTGGTCGGCGGCATGGGCCTCGCACCGTCCGGTGACGTCGGCGACAGGCACGCGCTGTTCCAGCCGTCGCACGGCTCGGCGCCGGACATCGCCGGCACCGGGCGCGCCAATCCGACCGCGATGCTGCTGTCCGCGGCGATGATGCTCGAATGGCTCGGCGAGCGGCACGGCAACCGCGGATGCATCGACGCCGCGGAGATGCTGAACCAGGCCATCGATCGCGTGTTCGTCGACGGCCGCGTGCGTCCCTGCGAATTCGGCGGCACGAGCGGCACCCGCGACATTGCGGCCGCGACCATCGCCGCACTCGGGGAGCGGGTGGCGGCATGACAGGCAAGCTCCGCGTCGCCGCGGCCGGCGCCGGCTACTTCAGCCAGTTCCAGTATCTGGGCTGGCGCAACATCGCCGACGTCGAGATGGTGGCGCTGTCGAATCGCGACGAGGCCAGGGGACGCGCGATGGCCGGGCGCTTCAACGTGCCGCAGGTGTTCGGCGACTACGAGCGGATGCTCGACGCGGTCAAGCCCGGCCTGGTCGACATCATCACCTCGCCGCCGTCGCACCGCGCCTTCGTCGCCGCGGCCGTCGCGCGCGGCATCCCCGCCATCTGTCAGAAGCCGTTCGGCCGCAGTTACGCGGAGGCGGTCGAGATCACGCAGATCGCCGAGCGCGCCGGCGTGCCGCTCGTCATCCACGAGAACTTCCGCTGGGAGCCGTGGTACCGCGAAGCGAAAAGACTCATCGCGCAAGGCCGGCTCGGCACACCGCACAGCGTCGCCTTCCGGCTGCGCCCGGGCGACGGACAAGGGCCGTCCGCCTATCTCGACCGGCAGCCGTACTTCCAGCAGATGCCGCGATTGCTGGTGGTCGAGACTGCCGTCCACTGGATCGACACCTTCCGTTTCCTCATGGGCGATGTCGCGGCAGTCTACGCGCGGCTGCGCCGGGCCAACCCGGTGATCGCCGGCGAGGACGCGGGCTACATGGTGTTCGAATTCGAGAGCGCCGCGACCGGCCTCTTTGACGGCAACCGCCTCAACGACCACGTCGCCGCCAACCCACGTCGCACGATGGGCGAGATGTGGCTCGAGGGCGATGGCGGCGTGCTGCGCCTCGACGGCGAGGCGCGCCTGTGGTGGAAGCCGCACCATGGCGACGAAGTCCGGCACGACTACGATCGCGGCCCCGACGACACCTTCGGCGGCGGCGCCTGCGAGTGGCTGCAGCGGCATGTCGTGCGCCACCTGCGGGACGGCGCGCCGGTCGAGAACACCGCCCGCGAATACCTGGCCAACCTGCGCGTGCAGGAGGCCGTCTACGAGTCCCATGCCACGGGCAGGCGCATCGCGCTCCGTGGCTACGAGCCGCCACCCACGGCGGCCCCGTTCGAGCCCTGAGAGGCTGAGAGTCTTTCGATCATGCCCGCTCATCACGCCAGAAGACGCCCGCTCGTCGTTGCCAATGCTCGCCATAGCCCGAGCTATGGCTGCGCTTTGCGCCTCGATCGGCCGCCTTCTGGCGCGCTGCTCGGGCACGCTCGAAAAACTCTCAGCCTCTGAGCCCACGCGGCCAACCACCGCCTTCAACGTCAGCGAGGAGACACCATGAACCGTCGTACCCTGTTGCAGCAAGCCGCAGTCGCCGTTGCGCTCGCCACTCTCTGGGCCGGCACCGCGACCGCGCAGACCGTGCTCAAGTTCAGCCACACCGACCAGCCGGGCGGCGCGCGCCAGAAGGCCGCCGAATTGTTCGCCCAGAAAGTCGAGCAATACACGCAGGGGCGCTACAAGGTGCAGATCTATCCGGCCGGACAGCTGGCCAATGATCCCAAGGGGGTCGAGCAGCTGCAGTTGGGCGGCATCGATTTCACTGTCACCGGCACCGGCACCTACGCCACCCACATTCCGACGCTGAACCTGACGGCGATGCCGTTCATCCTCGACAGCTATCAGCAGGGCTGGAAGCTCTACGACGAGTCGAAATGGATGCAGGCGCAGTTCGCCAAAGGCCCCGAGAAGGGCTTCCGCTTTCTGTCGACGTTCGAGGCCGGATTCCGTTCGATGACGACGAAGGACCCGCTCAACACGCCGGCCGACGCCAAGGGCAAGAAGCTGCGCAGCTTCCCCAACGAGATGATGCGCTGGCAGCTGGAGGCGATGGGCTTCAACGTGCAGATCATGCCGCTGCCCGAGGTCTATCTCGCGATTCAGCAGGGCACCGTGAGCGGGCAGGAAAATCCGATCGATACGATCTACGCCAACAAGTTCTACGAAGTGGCGCCGAACGTGACGCTGACGCAGCACGTGTACAGCCCGATCCCGCTCACCATTTCGGAGAAAACGTGGCAGAAGCTGTCGCCCGCGGACCGCGAAGCGGTGACCAAGGCGGCGAAGGAAGCCGCCGACTGGAGCCGCAAGGAAGTCAGCGGCAACGACGACCGCCAGTTGAAGGACATGGAAAGCAAGGGTGCCAGGATCGCGCGGCCCGACATCGGGCCGTGGCGCGACGCGGTGAAGCCGGTCCACGACCTGGCGAAGGCGAAATACGGCGCCGACGTCGACGCCATCCTCGCCGACGCGGAAGCGGTCCGCAAGGCGCTGCCGGCGAAATGACCGGCGACGGCCAGCACGCCCGCGCGCCGGGCGCCGCGCAGGGGCAACGTGGCGACGTGCTGCCGCCGGCGCCGCCCGCACCGGTGCTGCTCGCCGCGTTCGGCGCGGCGGTCGACTGGGCGGTGGTCGCCATCGGTGGGGTGATGATCGTGCTGGTTTTCTGCAACGTGTTGTTGCACGTGATCAGCAAGGACCTGGCCTGGGTCACCGAACTGGCCGAGCTGCTGATGGTGTGGGTGACGTTCCTCGGCGGCGCGTGCGCGACGCGGCGCGGCGCGCAGATGACGATCACCGAGTTCATCGACATGCTTTCGGGCGGTGCCCGCCGCGCCGCCGACGCCGCGGTGGACGTGTTTGCCGCCGGCGTCCTCGCGGCACTGGTCTGGTACGGGATCAACCTGACGATCGCCGGCTGGGGCAACGAACTCACCGTGCTGCACGTGCCGATGTCGGTCCAGTACGCCGGGATGCCGGCCGGTTGCGCGGCGATGCTGGTCTGGGTGCTGTGGGATCTGGCGCGGATACTGCGCGGCGACTCGCGCGCCGCCCGCTGGGGCGCTTGACGTGCTGGCGGGGTTGCTGTTCCTCGCGTTCTTCGGGCTGGCGCTCGCCGGCGTGCCGCTCATGTACGCGCTGCTCGGCGCGACGGTCGGCGCGATCGTGGTCGGCTCGCTGTCGCATCCGCTCGAGACGATCTTCCTGTCCTTCATCGGCGGCGTCGAGCCGTTCATCCTGATCGCGGTGCCGCTGTTCATCTTTGCCGGCGAGATCCTGTCCTCGGGCGGCGTCGGCAGGCGCATCGTCGACTTCGCCCGCGCGCTGCTCGGCTTCCTGCCCGGCGGCCTCGGCGTGGTCACCGTCGCCTCGTGCCTGATGTTCGGCGGCGTATCGGGCTCCGCGATCGCCGATACCGCGGCGATCGGCTCGCTGGTGATCCCGGCGATGATCCAGCGCGGCTACTCGCGCGCGTTCGCCGCCGCGCTGCTCGCGGTGGCCGGCACGCTGGCGCTGCTGATGCCGCTGTCGATCCCGTTTCTCGTCTACGCGTTCATCTCCGGCGTCTCGATGCGCCAGCTGTCGATGGCGGGCATCGTGCCGGCGCTCCTCGCCGCGGCGGCGTTGATGGGTGTGTGCATGTGGCACGGCAAGCGCACCGGCTGCGACAGCGGCGATGAGCGGCTTTCCGCGCGGCAGATCTGGGCGGCGACCAAGGCCGCCGGCCCGGCGCTGCTGATGCCGGTCATCATCATCGGCGGCATCTGGTCGGGCGTGTTCACGCCGACCGAGTCGGCGGCGGTCGCGGTCGTCTACGGGGTGATCGTGTCGCTCGCTTTCTATCACGACCTCACCGTCCGCGATCTCCCGCGCCTGCTGGTCAACGCGTTCTCGACCAGCGCCACGGTCATGCTGGTCATCGGCGCGACCGGCGCGCTGGCCTGGCTCATCACCGTCGAGCAGGTCGCCGCGCAGATGGCGGCGTGGATCACGCTGGTCGCGAGCGAGCCGTGGATGTTCCTGCTGCTGGTCAATGTCGTGCTGCTGCTGCTCGGGATCTTCATCGAGCCGCTGCCGGCGCTGCTGCTCACCGCGCCGTTGCTGCTCCCGCTGGCGCAGACCTTCAGGATCGACCTCGTCCACCTCGGCGTGATCATGACCGCCAATCTGGCCATCGCGTTGTACACGCCGCCGGTCGGGGGTACGCTGTTCGTCGCGGCCAAGCTGGCCAAGGCCGGCATCGGCGAGATCACCCGGGCACTGTGGCCGCTGCTCGTTGCGGCCATCTGCGCGCTGTTCGTGATCACCTACGTGCCGTCGCTGACGACGGTCGTCTGGCGAATTGTCAATTAGGAACAACGGATGCTGCTGGGTTGCATCGCCGATGACCTGACCGGAGCGACCGACCTCGGCGTCACGCTCGCGCGCGAAGGGCTGTCGGTCGTTCAGGCGAATGGCGCCCCCGCAGTGGGAATGGCGGTGCCTCCGGCCGACGCCGTGGTGGTGGCCCTCAAGTCGCGCACCAGCGCGCCCGAGGACGCGATCGCGCAGGCGCTCTCGGCGCTCGCATGGCTGCGCGCGCGGGGCGCGGAACGCATCTACTTCAAGTACTGCTCGACGTTCGACTCGACGCCGCGCGGCAACATCGGGCCGGTGACCGAGGCGTTGCAGCAGGCGCTCGGCGTGGTGCCCGGCGATCCACCCACGCCGGCGACCCCCGCGTACCCGCGCAACGGGCGCACCGTCTACCTCGGCCACCTGTTCGTCGGCGAAGCCCTGCTGTCGGACTCCGGCATGCGCAACCACCCGCTGACGCCGATGACGGATGCGAACCTGGTGCGCGTCCTTGCCGCGCAGACGCGGGGCAAGGTCGGGCTCGTCGCCGTCACCGACATCGAGAACGGGATCGATGCGGTGCGCCGCCGTCTTGCGGCGCTGGCGGAGGCGGGTTGCCGCCATGCGCTCATCGACGCCACGCGCGACGACCACCTCGTCGCTGCGGGTGCCGCGTGCCTCGATCTGCCGCTCGCCACCGGCGGCGCCGGGCTGGCGCTGGGCCTCGCCCGCGCGCTCGCACCGCGCGCGCGACCGGGGGGCGGGGTATGGTCGAAGCCGCTGCCGCATGGCCCGGTCGCGTGGCTGTCGGGCAGCTGTTCCGAAACCACGCGGGCGCAGATCGCCGCGGTGCGCGACACCGTCACGGCGATCCGGCTCGACCCGCTCGCGCTCGCGGGCGACCCGGAGCTCGTTGCGCGCAGCGCTGGCCGCGCGATCGCTGCGCTGGGCGCAAAGCCCGTCCTCGTCTACGCGACTGCCGATCCCGAGGCGGTCGCCAATGCCCAGCGTGAGCTCGGTGTCGAGCGCGCGGCGAAGCTGGTCGAGGACGCCTTCCGGCGCGTCGCCCGAGCGCTGGCGGATGCCGGCGTGCGCGCGTTCGTCGTGGCCGGCGGCGAAACCGCCGGCGCCGTCGTCGAGACGCTCGGCGTGCGCGCGCTGGCGATCGGCCCGGAGATCGATCCCGGCGTGCCGTGGACGCTCGCGGTCGGCGGCGAGCCCTACCGTCTGGCGTTGAAGTCCGGCAACTTCGGCGCGCGCGATTTCTTCGTCAAGGCCACGGCGATGCTGCGATGAGCGACGCCGGGCTGCGCGAGGCGCTGTGCCGGCTGGGGCAGTCGCTGTACGGCCGCGGTCTCACGCATGGCAGCACCGGCAACCTGTCGGTGCGAACCGAGGACGGCTATCTGATGACGCCGACCGGATCGAACCTTGGCAGCCTCGACCCGGCGCGGCTCGCGCGGCTCGACGTGCAGGGCAATCTCGTCGACGGCGATCCGCCGACCAAGGAGGCGCTGCTGCACCTCGCGATGTACGAGATGCGCAGCCGCAACGCGGCGGTCGTCCACCTGCACTCGACGCATTCGGTCGCGGTGTCGGTGCTGGCCGACGTGAATCCGGACGACGTGCTGCCGCCGCTCACCGCCTACTACGTGATGCGCATCGGCACGCTGCCGCTGGTGCCCTATTTCCCGCCCGGCGATGCGGGACTCGCCGACGCCGTGCGCGGCTATGCCGGCAGGCATCACGCGCTGCTGCTCGCCAATCACGGGCCGGTCGTCGCCGGCACCAGCCTTGCCGCCGCCGCCGATGCCATCGAGGAGCTCGAGGCCACGGCCAGGCTGCACCTGATGCTGGGCGGCCAGGCCGTACGCTCGCTCACGCCCGCCGAGGTCGCGACGCTGCGCGAGCGCTTTCCCACCTGAGCTCCCGCGTCCCGCATGTTCGTCGTCACCGTGGAGTTCAGCGTGCACCCGCAGCGTGGTGTTCCTGGAGATCCACCTCTTCCAGGATGGCAACGGCCGGCTCAGGCGTGCTGGCGACGCTGCCGCTCCTGCAGGACGGCTACGCCCATGTGCCGTACAGCTCGCTCGAAAGCGTGATCGAGCCGAACAAGGAAGCCTGTTCCCTGGCGCTGCGTCAGACCCAGGGCACGATCCGCACCGGGACGCCCGACTGGCAGCCGTGGCTGGGATTCTTCCTGCGTTCGCTGTCCGAGCAGGCGGGGTGTCTGGTACGAACTGCGCTGATCGGGGCGTCGGGCGCGGGGTCGATCCCGTTGTTCGGATTGGCGTAGCATTGCCACCGCATCGCCGTTCAACCACCAGACCACCCCGACACCGCGAAGGAGCTTTACCTATGAACACGTGGCTCAGGATCATCGCTGCACTTGCATTGAGCGCCGCGACGTTCGGCGCGTGCGCGCAGGACAAGGTCGTCTATCACTTCGACAGCGGCATCGCCCAGGCCACCAAGGGCCTGCGCAACATTCGCAATCATCTGGACGTGGACCCGAAGGCGAAGATCGTCGCCGTGGCGCATGCCGAGGGAGTCGATTTCCTGATGGAAGGCGCGAAATCGACCAACAACCAGGAATTCGCCGCCATGGTGGGCGACCTCGCGGCCCGCGGCGTCGTGTTCGAGATCTGCGAGATCACGCTCAAGAACCGCAACCTGAAGAAGGAGCAGTTCATTCTCGGCCCCGGGTTTACCCCTTCGGGCGTGGTCCGCATCGCCAACCTGCAGGCGCGCGAGCAGTACGCGTACATCAAGCCCTGAGAGGCTGAGAGTCTTTCGAGCATGCCCGCTCATCGCGCCAGAAGACGCCCGCTCGTCGTTGCCAATGCTCGCCATAGCCCGAGCTATGGCTGCGCTTTGCGCCTCGATCGGCCGCCTTCTGGCGCGCTGCTCGGGCACGCTCGAAAAACTCTCAGCCTCTGAGGCGCCGGCCGCGCCGCGCGGCGCCACCTCGGGCGACCTCCGCCATCGTCGCGGCCCGCGCCAGGTCCTGCGGCGGCGCGGTCCTGATTCCTGTCGTTCCCCGAATTGCCTTGCTATCCGTCCCGATCGGAGTAAGGTCCGTTCGCCCATCCTCGGACATTGCCCTCCTCGTTGCCTCGCGCGGAATTCCTCCGTCGGCCGGCGATGCCGGGAGCGGTCAATCCACGGACGTCGACGACCCTGCGCGGCGATTCATTCCTACAGGGGAGGGCATTCAAGAGAGGGGACCGCCGCATGCATCGCCTGTCGGAACGAATCACGGCCAAGGCCGCGATCGCAGTGTCTTGCGTGTTGCTGTGCGCCAGTGTCGGGCAGGCGGCGACCATCACCGTCAACAGCCTCGCCGACGACGCGTTCCCCAACGGCCCGGTCGGCGCGATCGTCGACATCAACGGCGCGCCGATCGCGCTTGCATCACCGAAGTGCACGCTGCGCATGGCGATGGCTTCCGCCAACCTCAACGTCGCCGTCGGCGGCGGGAACGGCTGCGCGGCCGGTGCGGCGGGCGCGGACACCATCGTCTTCGATGCCGCGCTCTTTGCGACGGCCGCGGGCACGATCACGCTCGCCAACAAGGGAATGAGCGAGGCCCCGGCCGCGTTCGTGCCGCCCCTGCCGTTCTACCCGCCGCTGTTTGCCAGCACGCCGATGACCATCACCGGTCCGGGCTCGGCCAAGCTGACCATCGACGGCAGCGTGGCCGCCATCGACGGCCGGCGCCTGCTGGGCGTGAGCGATGCCGACGACAACACCGCCTTTCAGTTCAATCTCAGCGGCGTGCGCCTGCTTCGCGGCCGGGTTGTCGGCGTCGGGGGCTCGGGCGGATGCCTCGCGTCCAACGAACACGTGACGGTCACCGACGTCGTTTTCGAGAGTTGCGAGGCGGTCAGCGACGCATCCGATTCCGGCCACGGCGGCGCCATCAACGTGGGCGTGGACGCTTCCCAGCCCGGCTTCGTGCGGCCGAACGTGACGATCGTCGATTCCCTGTTCGTCGGCAACCGCGCCATTCGCGGCTCGTCGAGCATCCGATCCGAAGCAGGAGCGGCCGCCCTTGGCGGCAACGGCGACAAGGTCGGCGTGGTCACGATCACCAATACCGTGTTCAACGGCAACAGCGCCGACACGCGCGGCGCCATGCTCATCGGCGACGCCACCTCGGTCGCCATCTCCGGCTCGCATTTCATCGGCAACGCGGCGACGGGCAGCGTTGCCGCGAACACGAGCGGTCGCAATGGCGGATTCCTGATCGTCGGCGTCTCGGGCGACGTCACGATCAGCCAGACCCGCGTCAACGGCAATGTCGCCAACGAGGAGCGCGCCGGGTTCGGCATCCAGTCGGTCGGCGGCACGGTGACGATGAATCAGGTGGACGTCACCGGCAACTATGCGAACCGTCACCGCATCGGCGGTTTCGAGGTGATTACCGACACGTTCGACGCGACGAGCGGCAACTGCCAGGGCCTGCAACTGCGCCCGGTGAACATGAGCCACATGCGCATCGAGGGCAATTCGGTGGCGACCAGCAACGGCGGCTTCCGTGTCATCTGCTCCGGGGCGGTGACGATGACCGACGTCTGGATCGTCGGCAACGAGACCAGGGGCTACCGAACGGGCGTCGCCGATGTCGTCAGCACGAGCAACAGCGCGGGGCAGTTCTCGAACGCAACGGACGGGACCGCCGCGGGCTCGACGCTGTCGCTCACCCGCGTGACCGTCGAGAACAATTCGACCGACGCGACTGCCGGTGGGGGAGGCTCCCAGGTTCTCGTAGTAACTGGACTCGGATCCTTTACGGCGGACTCGCTGCGCATGATCAACAACTTCATGTCGGGATCCGGCGGCTTGTCGTTGGCCGCGAATGGAGCAGGTCGCAACTACGTGATCAGCAACTCGGAGTTCAGCGGCAACAGTTCACTGGGCAGGACCCTGTTCATCCAGACGGACGGCAACTACACGCTGCGCAACTCCACGGTATCGGGCAACGTCGCCCGCACGGGCCCCGGAAGCATCGGCGCGATCATCGCCGCGAACGCCAACACCAACACAGCCAGTGGCATCAACATTGCCATCGAGCACAGCACGATCGCCCGCAACACCGCGCCATTCAACGAAGCCCTTTCGGTCTTCGTTGCTGCCAACCAGCCGAATCCCGGCACGGTCTCGGGGCTCTACGGTGGCGGCAATGCGGCCATCGCGGTGAAGAACTCGATTCTGGGGACGCGCAGTCCGGGCTACAGTCTGGCCAGTACGGTGAGCTTCGATGCAAGCGTGACCAACGTCACCGCCACGAACAGCCTGCTTGAATTCTCCGGCGGCGTCCCTGCGCTCGCGGGTTTCTGCGCGGGAACCGGGATGAAGTGCAACGTCGGCAGCCTGGTCAGCCCCCTGACCGCCAATGGCGGCGCGAGCGACACCCGCACCATGGCACTGCAGGCGGGCAGCCCGGCGATCAACGCCGGCGGGGCGGTGCAGGGCGGACTGACCACCGATCAGCGCGGCGCCGGCTTTGCGCGCGTGATCGGCGCCGCGGTCGACATGGGTGCCTACGAATCCGACCCGGCAACGACGGTCGGCTGCACGCTCGATCTCGACGGCAACGGCACCCTGGATGCACTGACCGACGGTCTGCTGCTGATTCGCGCGCTGTTCGGCCTCACGGGAACCACGGCGACCGCCGGTGCCATCGGCCCATCGCCGACGCGGTCCGACTGGACCGCCATCCGGAACTATCTGAACGCCAACTGCGGATCCGGTTTCGCGCCGTAGCTGCGAGCGCCGTGCCGGACGTGGCGGGCGCCCTGGGGCTGCGCAATCGCGCGATGCTGGGGGCCCTCCATGCGACCGGCCTTCGGCATCCATGCGCCCCGCCCAGTAGCTCTGCCCTCCCGGGTCCGCCGGGCGGCCGCAGTAGGCCACAAACGCCTCTTGAACGTAGTCGCGTGGAGCTCGCTCAGGTTCTCGGGGCACTTCAACAGGCACCAGCGCGAGTGGGTGAGGATCACCTGGGCAACCCGAGCGCGGACTTTCAGGGCGCGGGTTTCCTTGGCCCGAACTTCATCCGGGGTTTTGTTCATCCTGGCGGCAATGTGATAGCGGTCGAGGATGTTCAGCGCGTTGGGCGCGTGCTTGGCGATGACGTTGGGATAGGGCTTCCACATGTCCGGGCGGATGAACTCGATGAGCGCATTGCGCTCCCTTGCCAAACCAGACGAAGAACTGACGCAGGCTCTTCTCCTGCCGATTCCGGACCACAAACAACAGCCGCTTCATACCTTGGTTGATTTGGTACACCAGCGTCAGAAACTTATCGCCGAGGACGACGAGTCCGAGGCCGCCGCAGCATTGCGGCGAGTGGAACCTTGTGCAATGCAGCATCGTCAGCGTATAGTCATCGCAAAGTGTTGGTCGAAGCGGTGGTTCAATCGTGGTCCGGGTACCCGCCTCGATGGGGACTGCGCCCCGCGCGGGCCTTTGATCACCTTGCCGGGAGAAATATCAACCTGTTCATCCATATGGGTTTATGAGGTTGACTTATAAGCTG
>Ga0315276_10001525_pt1 | contig 20795 bp, 19 predicted proteins | sample YL17G05_0_MG_FD_204542 | JGI IMG/M metagenome (GOLD analysis project Ga0315276, IMG submission 204542) | Sediment microbial communities from Yellowstone Lake, YNP, Wyoming, USA - YL17G05_0 | ecosystem: Environmental > Aquatic > Freshwater > Lake > Sediment | place: USA: Wyoming | collected... | reverse complement strand
TATTTTCTCGAGTCCGCCGTCGTCTACAGCAACGCATCGAAGACGAGACGGCTGGGAGTGCCCAAGTCGCTCCTTGACAAGCATGGAGCGGTCAGCGCCGCCTCGGCCCGGGCCATGGCCGTCGGCATCCGGAAAACAGCGGGTGCGGACTTCGGACTGTCCGTGACGGGGATCGCCGGCCCCGACGGCGGGACGACCCGCAAACCCGTCGGGCTCGTCTACATCGCCCTGGCCCACGAGAAGGGTGTCGTGGTCGCCAGGAACCTTTTCTTCGGCGGCCGGGCCCAAGTCAAGTTCCAATCCTCGCAAAAGGCCCTTGACGTTTTGAGAATATTCCTTATCAAGGGAACCCGAAAAGCTTTATAATAATAGGTGAAAGGCATTCTCGTGAGGACCTTCATCGCCATCGATCTCGAACCCGGACTCGGGCCGGCCCTTCAGGGCCTCGTCCGGGCTTTGAAAGCGACGCGGGCGGACATACGCTGGGCCCAAACGAACGGCCTGCACCTGACATTGAAGTTTCTCGGGGAGATCGATGAAGAAAAGGCCGCCGTCGTGAAGAGGATCCTCGGGGAGGTCGTCGGGCGCCACGCCTCGTTCCCTCTGCGTCTCGAGGGGACAGGCGCGTTTCCCGGTGAGCACAGGCCCCGTGTCCTCTGGGCGGGTTTCGCCGTGGAACCGGGGCTTCTCGCCTTCCACGAAGAGCTCGAACACGAACTCGAACGGGAGGGCTTTCGCCGCGAGGAGCGCCCTTTCCACCCCCACCTGACCCTCGGCCGGGTCAAGGGGCCGGGCCGTATCCGCGAAGCCATGCTCGAACTCGAGAAACACCGCAACGGCAGTTTGGGGGAGATGCCCGTCCACAAGGTCGCGCTCTTCGAGAGCCGGCTTCGCCCCGAGGGCGCGGAGTACAGCGTCCTCGCGGACTATGAGCTCAAATGAGGATCCTCATCGCCGTCGCCGCCTATCTCGTCGGGTCCATCCCTACGGGCTACCTCCTTGTCCGGCTGACCGCGCGCAAGGACATCCGCCAGTTCGGGAGCCGGAGCATGGGAGCGACGAACGTCCTCAGGGTCAAGGGGTGGAAAACCGCCCTGCCCGTCGCGGCGTTCGACGTTCTCAAGGGCTTCCTGCCTGCCTTTTTCGCCCTTAAATATTCCGACGATCCCGTGTTCGCCGCTTTTTGCGCCTTCCTTTCGGTCGTCGGCCATTGTTTTCCTTTCTCGATCGGTTTCAAGGGAGGCAAGGGCGTCGCCACCTCCCTCGGGGCCTACGCCGCGATCGACGGACTCCCCCTGCTCGCATGCCTCGGCCTCTTCCTCATCGTCGTTGCCGTCAGCCGTCACGTCTCGCTGGGCTCCCTCGTTGGATCCCTCGCTTTTCCGCTCCTCATCCTCCTCACGGGAGGCCAGAGGGGTGTCTTCTTCATCAGTCTCGCCATCGCCGCCCTGGTCGTCTTTCAACACCGTGGCAACATCGGGCGCCTGGTCAAGGGGACGGAACGGAAACTGGGAGATAGATCCTCATGAACGCGGCGGTCATCGGCGGCGGAAGCTGGGGCTCGGCCTTCGCCAGGTACCTTGGAACGATCGGCCTCCCGACGCGCCTGTGGATCCGGGAGGAGGACATTTATCAGGAGGCCTTAAGGACAGGGGAAAACACCGCCTTTCTGCCCGGGTTCGCCTTTCCGGCCGCGGTCGGGTTTTCCAACGACCTCAGGGAAACGGCGTCTTTCGCCGACGTCGTCTTCGTCGCCGTCCCGTCCCAATTCTGCCGGACCGTCTACGGCAAGGTCGCGGCCGTCCTGAGGAAGGACCAGATCGTGGTCAGCTTGACCAAGGGATTCGACAAGAAGACCATGATGAGGATGAGCCAGGTCATGGAGGAGGTCTTCCGGCCCCACGTCCGGCCGCGGTTGGCCGTCCTTTCCGGGCCGAGCTTCGCCCGGGAGGTGGCCGCGGGCTTCCCCACGGCGCTCGTCGTCGCCTCGCGCGATCCGACGACGGCCCGGGACGTCCAGAACCTCATTTCCAGCTTGACCATCCGGGCCTACACATCGAGCGATGTGACCGGGGTCGAAGTCGCGGGCGCCTTGAAGAACGTCATCGCGATCGCGGCCGGGATCGCCGACGCGCTGAAGTTCGGCCTGAACTCGCGGGCGGCCCTCATAACCCGCGGGCTCGTCGAGATCACCAATTTGGGGATTTCCCTCGGCGCCCGGAAGGAAACCTTCTCCGGGCTCGCCGGGATCGGGGACCTGGTGCTGACGTGCACGGGCGAGCTGAGCCGGAACCACCGCGTCGGTCACGAGCTCGGCAAGGGCCGTACGCTGGCCGAGATCTTGGCCGGGATGAAGATGGTGGCCGAGGGTGTCCACACCACCCTGGCCGCCCGCCGGATCTCCCGGGCCTTGGGAGTGGAGATGCCGATCTCCGAACAGATCTACCAGGTCCTCTACAGGGGGAAATCGGCGGAGAAGGCTGTGGCGGAGCTGATGTCCCGGGCCCTGAAGGCGGAGTGATCCCCGAGCTATTCGGACAAGGAGGAGATCGATGAGAACCAAATTCCTGGCGGTCTTGAGCATCTGCGCCGCGCTGACCTTCTGTGCGTCGTCGCAGGCGAAGATCCAGAAAAACAGGGCGAAGGATCCCAATTACCAATACAACCTCGGGCTTTTCTACCTCAACCAGAACAACGTCGACGAGGCCGTGAAGTATTTCGTCAAGGCCCAGACCCTGGACACCCGGTTCTATCTGGCCTTGAACGCCCTCGGGCTGGCCCATTCCATGAAGGGCCGGCTCGAAGAGTCGGTCAAAGCCTATCAGAAATGCCTTGAGATCAATCCCCGGTTCACCGAAGCCCACAACAACCTGGGGACCGTTTACCAAGAGTTGAAGCTTTTCGACAAAGCCGAGGCAGAATTCAAGGCGGCCCTCCTCGACGTGGGCTACCAGAACCGCGAATTGCCCTATTTCAACCTGGCCCGGCTCTACGTCCTTCAGAACCGTCTCGACGAGGCGCTCGAGAACGTCCAAAAATCCTTACAGATCAAGCCCCGCCTGGCCATGGCCCAGCATCTCCGGGGGTTCATTTTTGAAAAACGGAACAGCCTTGACGAGGCCATCGCCTCCTACGAAGCGGCTGTGAAGATGGTCCCCGAAGAGGTCGCCTTCAGCTTCGATCTGGGCGTCGCCTATTTCAAGAACGGTGATTATGCCAGGGCCAAGGAGATCTTCCTCAAGATCTCGGGCAAGATCTCGGACGCCGAGACCAAGGATACGATCAGCCGCTACTTGAAAATCATCAACGACAAGGGCTGATCAGCCCTCCGTACGCCGGCTCGGTTCAGGTACCCTCGCGCCAATCGGCCAGGTATCTTTTTTGGGCGGCGGTCAGCTTGTCGATCGCGGCGCCCATCGACGCGAGTTTCAGGGCGGCGATCGCCTCATCGATCTCCCGGGGGACGGGGAAAACGGTCTTGTCGAGGCCTTCGCCGCGATCGAGCAGCCAGCGGACGCTCAAAGCCTGGTTGGCGAAGCTCATGTCCATGACCATGGCCGGGTGCCCTTCGGCGGCGGCCAGGTTGATCAGGCGTCCTTCCCCGAGGAGATGGACCAGCTTCCCGTTACGGAGCGTGTATTCATCCACGAATTCGCGGACACGCCTTTTTGACCGGGACAGGGCGGTCAGGGCCGGGATGTCGATCTCGACGTTGAAATGCCCCGCGTTGGCCACGATGGCCCCGTCCTTCATGCGCAGGAAATGCTCCTTGCGAATGACGGCCTTATTGCCCGTGACGGTCAGGAAGACGTCGCCGATCGCGGCCGCCGCGGCCATGGGCATGACCTCGTAGCCGTCCATGACCGCTTCAATGGCCCGGATGGGGTTGATCTCGGTGACGATGACGTGGGCGCCGGCGCCGCTGGCCCTCATGGCCACGCCTTTGCCGCACATCCCGTATCCGGCCACGACGAACTTGAGGCCGGCGAGAAGGACATTGGTCGCCCGGAGGATACCGTCGAGCGTGCTCTGGCCGGTGCCGTACCGGTTGTCGAAGAGGTGTTTCGTCTGGGCGTCGTTGACGGCGATGATGGGGTAGCGGAGGACGCCGTCCCTGGCCATGCTCTTCAGCCGGATGACGCCGGTCGTCGTCTCCTCGGTGCCGGCCAGGATGCCCGGGAGAAGGTCCCTCCGCTTGGAATGGGTGACCGAAACGAGGTCCGCCCCGTCGTCCATAGTGATGGCCGGGCCATGGTCCAGGGCTTGGAGAATGTGGCGGTAATAAGTCTCGTGGTCCTCCCCCTTGATGGCGAAGACGGGGATCTTGTGGTATTTGACCAGGGCGGCGGGAATGTCGTCCTGGGTGCTGAGGGGATTGGACGCGCACAGCCGCACGTCGGCCCCGCCGAGCTTCAGGGCCTCCATGAGATTGGCCGTTTCCGACGTGACGTGGAGGCATGCCGAAATACGCACCCCGCGGAGGGGTCTTTCCTTGGCGAAGGTCTCCTTGATCTTCCCCAGCACGGGCATGGAACGGGCCGCCCATTCCATCCTTAATCGTCCCTTGGGGGCCGCGGTCAGGTCCTTGATGTCATAGTCCATTGTATCTCCTCTGCATTCCGGCCCAAAATAGCACATTCCAGAGGGGTTTTCAACAACGGCGCTTTGTGCTATTGTTACAGCTTGTACGGTTCAATGGCTTCCTCTACAGGCATGAATCGAGCGGCGCGTTCGCTTTTCCTCTTCCTTCTGCCCCTCCTCGTCCCGGCGGCCTTCCCGGCGGCCCCGGCCCAGGAAAAGGCCCCGAACGCCCTCGGTTTCGAGTTCCAGGAGTACCGGCTGCGAAACGGACTCCGCGTCATCCTGTCCGAGGACGACAAGCTCCCCCTGGTGACCGTCGCCGTCGCCTATGGCGCCGGAACGGTCCGCGAGCGGCCGGGTCAGGAAGGACTGGCTTTCCTCCTCGAAAACCTGATGTTCCGGGGTTCCGAGAACGTCAGCCCCCTCCAACACGTCGGCTTCGTCCAAAAGGTCGGCGGGGACCTCAATGCGACGACGACCCCGGACACGACGCTGTTCTTCCAAACCTTGCCCTCGAACTCCCTGGGCTTGGCCCTTTGGCTTGAATCGGACCGGATGAAATCCCTCGTCATCACCCCCGCCGGCATCGAGATCACGAGGACCGACCTCATCAAGCAGCATCAGGATCGGCTGGCTTCCGACCCCTACCTCAGGAGTTTCGCCTCGTTCGACGCGCTCCTCTATCCCGACGATTATTACGGCCACTCCCTGATCAACGCCGGTGAAGAGATGAAGAACCTCACCGAAAAAGATGTCCTGGATTTTCACCGGACCTATTACGTCCCCAACAATGCCGTCCTCTGTATCGTCGGCAACATCGACATGGCCGGGACCAAGGAGCTTGTCGCCAAGTATTTCGATTCCATCCCGCCGGGGTACGACGTCCCCGCGCCTCCCTTGCCCGCGTTCAGCCAGGACGGCGAAGTCGTCCGGAACCTGCCCGCCATACAGGCCTCTTCCTCCGGCTTTCATTTGGGGTTCAGATTCTATCCGCTTCAAACGGGCGACGTGTATTCCCTCAAGATACTGGAATATCTCCTCCTGAAGGGGGAAACATCCAGGTTGAGGAACCGGCTTTTTCGGCGCGACCTGATGGCCCACCATCTCAGCGGAGGCCTTGAAAACCGGGGCGGAGTGCTGGGCCTGAAGATCTTTTGCCTCAACAACAATGCCGACATGGTCGAGAGGTCCGAGAAGGCGATCCTTTCCGAGATCGACAGGTTGAGGAAGCTCCCCGTCTCTCCAGACGAGCTGGCCAAGGTCAAGAAGCTGTTCAAGATGGATTATCTCAGGAGCCAGTCGACGAACCTGGGGCGGGCCATTTTCCTCGTCGACGCGGCCTTCTCGGGAAAGCTGATGAGCGCTCTGGGCACGGAATTGGACAAGTACATGAAGGTCAATTCGCCGACCTTGGCGGGCCTCATCGACAGACACTTCACTCCCCGGAACAGGGTCATATTGGAGCTCGGGAAAAAATGAACGGCACCTCATGCGTCCGCTCCGGCCCGGCGCTCTGCCTGCTCGTCCTGGCGGCGTTCGCCGCTTCCCCGACCTTGGCAGGCGCCCAGGAACGCTTCCGAAGGACGCCGCCGCTCCCGGCCGCTGAGCCGCAGGTGCTCAGGCTCCCGCCGATCGAGCGCCTCTATCTACCGAACGGCCTGACCGTGGCCACCGCCTACCGGCCCGGCTCGCCCCTCGTCACGCTCCAGCTCGTCGTCCGGGCCGGCGAGGTCGATTCGCCCCCGGATCGGCCGGGCGTCGCGGCCCTGACGGCGCGCATGATCGGCAAGGGGATGAAACTTCTTTCGGCCGGGGCCATCGAGGACATGATCGAGTCCATGGGCGCCGATTATTCCGTGGAGGTCCTCATGGACTACACGGTTTTCACCTTCCATATCCTCGAGGAATCCCTGGACAGGGCGCTCTTCGCGCTGAAATCCATGGTCCTCGACGCCCAGTTCACGGAACGTGAGTTTGCCCCCGTGAAACGCACCGCCTACAATGAGCTCTCGGACCGTCAGAAGAACCCGGAGTTCCTCGGCTGGATGCAGTTCCTGAGGGCGCTTTTCGAGAACCATCCCTACAAGACGGCGACGTACTCCGGGGATGTGATCAAGTTCATCTCCGCGAAGGACCTGGCCTCCTTTTACGACCGATACTACAGGCCCGACAACGCCGTCGTCCTGGTCTCGGGCGCGATCGACGGCGCTTCCGTGGGAAAGAAGATCGGCCTCCAATTCGCCACGTGGGTCCGGCAGCCGGTCGATCGGGCCGTCCCCGCTCCCCCGCCGCCGAATGGCCGGGAACGGATCTGTTACATCGAGGACCCCGCCGCCGTGGACGCGACCGTTTTCGTTGGGAACGTGATCATGTCCGCGACGGACCCGGACTTCTTCCCTTTCCTTGTCCTCAAGCACGTCCTCGGCGGGACGACTCAGAGCCGCCTGTTCATGAACCTCCGTGAATCCAAGGGATACGCCTACTATGCCTTCAGCCAAACGGAGTTCTTCCGTTCGTGCGGCGTGTTCTGGGCCCGGGCCCGGGTCACTCCGGAATTCATCGTCCCCGCGGTCCGGGAGATCGCCCGGGAGATCAAGGCCATGTCCACGGAAGGCGCCAGTCCCGCCGAGATCGAGGAGGCCAAATCCTTCCTCATCGGGAACCTGCCCGTTCGTTTCGAGTCCCTCGAGGGGTTTGCGGAGTGGATGGCCCGTGTCGTGGCCCTGGGCCTCGACGACGGACAGTGGGACAAGGGGCCCGAGCGGCTCAAGCTCGTCACCGTCGAGAGGGCCCGCGCGGCGGCCCAGAAATACCTTTCGGGAAAGCCTCTCGTCGTCCTCGTCGGCCGGCCGGAGTGGATCGGCCTCTATCTGCGGGAGTTCGACACGATCGAGGTCTACGACAACGGCGGGGCGCTCAAGACGGCCCTGCGCTAAGGAGAGAAAAGATGAAGCTCGTCGAGTGCGTGCCCAATTTCAGCGAAGGCCGTGATCCGGACAAGATCAGGGCCATCGTCCGCGAGATCGAAGCGATCCCGGGCGTCAAGCTCCTCGACGTCGATCCCGGGGAGTCCACGAACAGGACCGTCGTGACCTTCATCGGGACTCCCGAAGCCGTCAAGGAGGCCGCCTTCCGGGCCATCGCCAAGGCGGCGGATGTCATCGACATGCGCGGCCACAGGGGCGCCCACAGCCGCATCGGGGCCACGGACGTCTGCCCCTTCGTCCCGGTGTCGGGAGTGACCATGGAGGATTGCGTCCGGCTGGCCGAAGAACTCGGCGCCCGCATCGCCGGAGAGTTGGCGATCCCGGTCTACCTCTACGAATCCGCCGCCCGGTCGCCGGAGCGCCGGAACCTGGCCACGGTCCGGGCCGGGGAATACGAAGGCCTGCCCGAAAAATTCAAGGACCGCCGTTGGGCGCCCGATTTCGGCGAACCAGTTTTCAATCCCAAGTCCGGCGCCACCGTCGTCGGCGCCCGCGAGTTTCTGATCGCCTATAACATCAATCTCAACACCAGGGAACGGAAGCTGGCCCACGAGATCGCCCTGAGCCTCAGGGAAAGCGGCCGGGCCAAGCGGGACAAGGACGGCAACGTCGTCAAGGACGGCCGCGGCAACGCGGTCAAGGTGCCGGGCAAGTTCAAGGAGGTCAAGTCGGTCGGCTGGTACATCGAGGATTACGGGTTGGCCCAGATCTCGGTCAACTTCACGAACTACAAGATCACGCCCGTCCACGTCGTATTCGACGAGGCCAGGAAGCTGGCCGGGAAGCTCGGCCTTCGTGTCACGGGCAGCGAGCTCGTCGGCCTCATCCCCAAGGAGGCCCTCCTCATGGCCGGCCGTTACTACCTCGAGAAGCAGGGCAAGAGTCCCGGCGTGCCCGAAGAGGAGCTCATCCGGACCGCCGTCCGTTCGCTCGGGCTCAACGATGTATCCCCTTTCGACCCCGATAAGAAGATCATCGAGAACCAATTCGAGAAAGACGGGCGTTCCCTGGTCGGGCTGACCCTCCGGGAGTTCGCCAACGAGCTGTCCATGGACTCCCCGGCCCCCGGCGGGGGGAGCGTCGCGGCCCTCTGCGGAGCGCTTTCCGCGGCCCTGGCCGCCATGGTCGCCAACCTGACCGTTGGCAAGAAGGGCTATGAGGAGGTCCGCAAAGAGATGGTCGCGACGGCCGTCCGGGCCCAGGCCCTCAAGGACGGGCTTCTCGAAGCCGTGGACAGGGACACCCGGGCCTTCAATAAGGTCATGGAGGCCTTCCGCCTGCCCAAGACGACGGCCGAGCAGGCCGGCGAAAAGGAGCGGGCCGTCGAGGAGGCCAACAAGGAAGCGACGCTCGTTCCGCTCGAAGTGCTCGAAAAAGCGGTCGAGGCGGTCGCCTTGGCCCGGATCGCCGCCGCCAAGGGCAATGAGAACTCCGTGAGCGACGCCGGAGTGGCCGGGCTCGCCGGCCAGGCGGCGGGCGAAGGCGCCTACTATAACGTCCTCATCAACCTCGCCGGCATCAAGGACGCCCCGTTCGTCGCCGACGTGCGGCGGCGGGCGGAGCGTTTCATGAAAGCCCTGGACAAGGAAGGGAAAGCCGTCAGGCGCATTCTCGGGAAAGCCCTGGGCGCCCCTCCGCGAAGCTAGGAAGGCCGGCGGCCGGACGGATCTCCCCTATTTGGACGGCCGCTGATGCCGAACCCTTTTTTTCCCAACGAGAATATTGCGAAGGCCAGGAAACAGAGGATAACGATCGCGGCCGACGCGGGGATGTTGAGGGCGAGCGACAAGCCGAGGCCCGCGCCGACGGAAACGACGGCGACTGCGGTCGACGCGCGCACGGCCGTCCTGAAGCTCGTCGCGACCTGGAGTCCGGCCGCCGCGGGGATGACGATGAGCGCGGCCACGAGGAGGATGCCGACGACTTTCATCCCCAGGACGATCGTGACCGCCGTGAGCACCATGAGGAGCACGTCCAGCCGGCCGACCTTGACCCCGGCCGCCCGGGCCGATTCCCTGTCGAAGGTCATGTAGAGTAGCTTGGCGTAGTTCATCCTCACGGTCAAGAGGACGGCCGCGGCCAGGGCCACGGTCAGGCCGACCTCCAGCGGCTCGATGGCCAGGATGTCCCCGAAGAGATAGGACATGAGCTCGACGTTGAAACCCCTGGCCAGAGAGGCCAGCAGGACGCCCACGGCCAAGCCCAGGCTGCTGAAAATGCCGATGGCCGTGTCGCCGTGGAGTCCGGCCCGGTCCTTGAGCTTGATGATGGCGACCGCCGCAGCGACGGCCACCGCCAGGGCCGCCGCCAGGGGGAGGACGTTCAGGAAAAGGCCCAGGGCGACGCCGGCGAAAGCGATGTGAGAGAGGCCGTGGCCGATCATCGCGTCCTTTCTCAGGATCAGGAAAAGGCCCAGGACGGCGCAGGCGACGGCGATGAAGACACCCGCCAGGAAGGCCCTTTGGATGAATCCGTAGGTCAGGAACGCGGGCATGTCGGGCCTAGTGCTCGTGCGCGATCAGGTGGTCACCCCGGCTGACCATGTCGCGGAAGACATCCGAGCGGCAGAAATCCTCGTGGCTCCCGTGATAGGCCAGCCTCTGGTTGAGACAGGCCACGCTGGTGACATGCTTGTTAACGATGCCGATGTCGTGGGTGACCAGGACGATGGTCAGGCCCTCCCGCGAATTCAAGCGGTCGAGCATGTCGTAAAAAGACCCCTGGGTCTCGGCGTCGACCCCGGTCGTCGGCTCGTCCAGGAAGAGGATCTTGGGCGAAGTCACGAGCGCCCGGGCGATGAACACGCGCTGCTGCTGCCCGCCGGAAAGCCGACCGATGGCCCATTTTCCGTAATCCGCCATGCCGACCTCGTTGAGGGCCCGGGAGATCTCGCCGCGTCCTTCCCGGGCCGCCAGGGCCCGGGGCTTGCGGTTGGACATGAGGGCCATGCCCACGACCTCCTCGACCGAGGCCGGGAAAAAAGGGTCGATGTGGGTGGCTTTCTGAGGGACGTAACCGATCTTCCGCCAGTCCGAAAACTCCCCCAGGGGCTTGCCGAAAAGCTCGACGCTCCCCGACGTAGGCTCGAGAAGGCCGAGGGCGATCTTGACCAGGGTCGTCTTGCCCGATCCGTTCGGCCCGATGATGGCCAGGAAATCCCCATTCCGGATGGTCAAATCGATGTCGACGAGGGCGGGCGTTCCATCGTAGCGGAAGGAGACACCGCGTAGGACGATCAGGTCCATGGTGTCACCGGCAGCCCAGCCCGTCGCGCAGGCTGTTCAAATTCTCCTCCATGAGCGCGAAAAAGTCGGCCCCTCGGTCCTGTTGTTCACGGGTCAGGTTATGGCCAGCGTGGAGGACCAGGACGCGGCCGCCGATCTCGCGGGCCAGCGTCTTCGACAGGGCGGGCGAAACGGAGTTCTCGAAAAAGACCGTGCGGACGCCCTTTCGCCGGCAGAGCTCGACGGCTTCCACGAGATCGACGGGGCGGGGCTGGGCGTCCGGGCTCAGGCCGTAGAGGGCCGTTTGGACGAGCCCGTACCTCCGGGCCAAATAGCCGAAGGCGCCGTGCCCGGCGAGGACGATGTCCCGGCCCCGGCAGGCCGCCAGTCCATCCCGGAATTTCACGTCGAGCTCCCGGAGCCGGGCCGCCAGCCTGTCCGCGTTCGCCGTGAATTCGGGTCGGCCCGCCGGGTCGATGAGCGAGAGCTCATCGGCGATCTTCCGGACGATCCGCCCATCGAGATCGAAGTCGAGCCAGACGTGGGGGTCGAGATGTTCGTCGGGGCCGCCCTCCCTATTATGTCCGTGCTCGTCATCGGCCGCGGCCTCGAGGAGGCTCAAGCCCGCCGTCACTTCGAGAGTGCGGACCTTTCCGCCCGGCAGGGCCTTGAGCAGGCCGGGGAGCCAGGGCTCGAGGTTCGCTCCGATATAAACGAGAAGGTCGCACGCGGCCAGGCGGCCGATGTCGCCGGGACGGGGCTGCCATGTGTGGACTCCGGCGCCCGGAGGGAGGAGCAGTTCCGTTTCCCCCCTTTCGCCGGCGACAGCCGCGGCGAACTCTCGGAGGGGGAATACGGTGGCCATGATGCGGACCTTGGCTGAAAGCGGTACGAACCCCGATGCGGCGTAGGCCAGCGCCAAGGCCAGGAGGACGCGGCGGAACGATCTCACGACTCGGATTATACCCGGTAGAACGGCTTGAATCCATCGCTTTTTTGTGGCATCATGGCCGTCTCGTCATCCCGGTCAAGAAGGAGTCGTCCATGGCATCCTCTCTCGGCGAACTCAATCCGCGGTTTCTTTGGAAGCATTTCGCGAAGATCCTGACCATCCCTCACTGTTCGGGCAATGAAAAAGCCCTCGGGGATTATGTCCTGTCCGTGGCCAAGTCCCTGAACCTGCCCGGCAAGCGCGACAAGGTCGGCAACGTCCTCGTCGGAAAGCCGGCGACGGCCGGACGGGAGGGCGCCGTGGGCGTCATCCTCCAGGGCCACCTCGACATGGTCTGCGAGAAGAATTCGGACAAGGTCCACGATTTTTGCAAGGACCCGATCCTGCCCGACATCAAGGGGGAATGGGTGTATGCCCAGGGGACGACCCTCGGGGCCGATAACGGCATCGGCCTGGCCGCCGCGCTGGCGGTCATGGAGGACAAGACGCTCGTTCACGGCCCCATGGAGTTCCTCTTCACCGTCGACGAGGAGACCGGCCTGACCGGAGCCAACCGGATCCAGAAGGGGTTCCTGGCCGGGAAGAAGCTCCTCAACCTCGACAGCGAAGACGAGGGGACGTTCACCATCGGCTGCGCCGGCGGGGCGGACTCCGAGCTCGTTCTTCCTGTCGAAAGGAAAAAATCGGCCTCGAAGAACCTCTACCGTTTGCACATCACCGGCCTCCGGGGCGGCCACTCCGGGCTCGACATCAACCAGGGCCGGGGCAACGCGATAAAGCTCCTCGCCCGGATGCTCGGACAGGCCCAGGCGACCGCGCGTTTCGAGGTCATAAGCCTCGAGGGAGGGAGCAAGCACAATGCCATCCCCCGCGAAGCTGTCGCGGTCGTCGCTTGTCCCCCGGTCCAGGTCCGGGCCCTCACGATGGCGCTCAAAAAGGCCTTCGATAAGATCGCCATCGAGTACAAAGCCGTCGAAGCCGAGGCTAAGTTTACGTTCGAACCCTTTGCCGGAAAAGATTTCGCTCTGACCCAAATGTGCCAGCGTATCCTCCTCGACTTCCTCCTCGCCGTTCCCCATGGCGTCATATCCATGCACCCGGAGATCGCCGGGCTGGTCGAGACGTCGACCAACCTGGCTATCGTCAGGACCGGCAAGAAAGAACTCGAGGTCCTCTGCAGCACACGCAGTTCCGTCGCCTCGGCCCTCGAATCGGCGCGGGACATTATCAAGTCGGTTTGCGCCCTGGCCGGGGCCAAAGCCGAATTCAAGAACGGCTACCCCGGCTGGATGCCCAACCTCGCCTCTCCTCTCCTGAAGCATCTCAAAGAGATCTACGCCAAGACCTTCGGGAAAGAGGCGGAGATCGTGGCCGTCCACGCCGGTCTCGAATGCGGCATCATCGGCGAAAAGTTCCCGGGCATGGACATGATCTCGTTCGGCCCGACGATGAAGAACCCCCATTCGCCCGAGGAACACGTCCATATCGGGTCGGTCGAGAAGTTCTGGACGTTCCTGACGACGGCCCTGGCCGAGCTGTCGAAGTAGTTCCGGGCAAAGGTGAAGCGGGAGCGTGAAGAGACGCAAGTTTCTTGTCGCGGCGGGGCTCCTGGGCGCGTCCGTTTCCAGGGTCTTCGCCGGCATCGGAAGGAGTAAAACCATGAAAAAACAAGTCCAAACCGATAAGGCGCCGAAAGCCATCGGCCCCTATTCGCAGGCCATCATCGCCAACGGGTTCGTCTTCTGTTCGGGCCAGATCCCCATCGACCCGGCCACGGGAAACCTCATCGACGGGACGATCGAGGACGAGACGCGGCAGGTCCTCAAGAATCTCGGCGCGGTGCTCGAGGCCGCCGGATCCTCATACGATGAGGTGGTCAAGACGACCGTCTTCCTCAAGGACATGAACGATTTCGCCAAGATGAATACGGTTTACGCCGAGTTCTTCAAGGCCCCGAGCCCGGCCCGGGCCACCGTCCAGGCCGCCGGTCTGCCGAAGAACGTCAAGGTCGAGATCGAGGCCGTCGCCTTGGTCAAGTAATATATGCCGATTTATGAGTATCAATGTAAGAAATGCGCGCGGCATTTCGAGTGCCTGGTCCAAGGCGGCCGCGACAAGGACGTCGTCTGCCCCGACTGCGGCGCGCCGGAACCGCGGAAATTGATCTCGGCCTTCGGCATCGGCGGCGGCTCGAGCCGGATCAAGGCCTCCTCGTCGGGCTGCACGACCTGTTCCACCAAGTCCTGCGGCACCTGCCATTGAGCGGCCCGCCCCCGCAACTACGACCGCTTCCGGGCGACCATCCTGACGAGACGGGAGCCTGGGCCTCCCCAGTCCCCTATCCCATCCATCTCCTCGTAAAAATCGATATCGAACTCAGAAAAGTAGTCTCGTAATTTCCCCGGCTCGGGGGCCCGGACCATCGGAGGATAGGGGTGGTTTGCGTCCTTGATGAAATGTTCGAAAAGGACAAGGCCTCCGGGACGGAGCGATCGTCTCAGTTTGGCCACGAACGACGGGTCCTCGACGGGGGCCCAGGCGAAGACGATTACCAATAAATCCCATTTATCGACGCCGAAGTCGAATTTAGCATAGGCGGCCTTTTCGGTTCTGATCGAGACCCCTGCCTTTTCCGCGTTGGCACGGGCAGCGTCCAGCCCCACCTGGGAAAGGTCGACGCCTGTGACATCCCAACCCTGCCGGGCGAGGTATACGGCGTTGCGGCCCTGCCCCATGCCGACGTCAAGGGCCGACCCGGCTTTCCTGCCCTTCACGGCTTCGGCCACGAACTCGCTCGGGGCCGAAGCGAAGCCGTCTTCGGCGGGATCGCCGGTGGCAGGGCGAGAATAGGCCCTGTCGTAATGCACCTCCGTCCCCTCCGGCCGTTCCGAAAACAGCCGGGCGACTAAGGCCATCCTCTGGCCGGCTTCCGCTTTGGACAGGCCTTCTTTCTCCAGTTTGGCCGCGTAGGCGCCGAGGGGATTTCCCTCCGTCGGGGTGGATTTGAACCAGGCGATGAAGTCTTTCCAGATGGCATCTTCGTCCACCGGGCCCTGGGCGATCGCCAATGCGGAAAGGACGAGGACGGCCGAAATGACGACTGCCAATCGGAGCCGAAAGTCACGGCCGGACCCTTCTGAAGCGATGTCCGCTCGTTCGGTGTTGGTCATGGAAGTATCTCCTTTCCTCCATAAAATAGGCCGTGCCGCCGCCCTTGGCTATTCCCCAAAAGTGGAATTCTTGGCCTAAATTTGATAAATTCGGGCGATGCGAACCCTGTCGCTCCTGGTCTTCTGCCTTTTCTTCGGCATTTCCGCGCTGGGCGTCTTCCTGGCCGACCGCCTGGTCCGGACCCGAGGCCAGGCCTTCACGCGGTCATATACCTGGCATCTGGCCCTCTGGAACGCTCACGCCCTGGTCCAGATCATGCAATTCGTCCTCGGGACGGAATTCCTTCCCCCGGCCTCCTGGGAACCGTTGGCCTTCGTCACGGGCCCGGTCGTGTCCCTCCTCCTCGCCGCCAGCCTTTATTTCCTTGTCCTCTTCGCCGTCCAGCTCGCCGGCCGGCGGCTCCCCCGGATGTTCCCGTTCCTTTACGGGGCGCTCTGGTCGGGGCTCCTCATTGTATTTGCCCTGAACGCGGGCGGAGGGCCGTCAGGTCCGAACCGGACTTTTCTGGCCTTCTATTCCATCTCGTTCTTTCTTCTGAAAACGGGGACGGTTTTCGGAGTGACCGGCTATCTTCTCTGCGCGGCGCGCAAGCTGGACGATGCCAAAGAAAAGCGCTCTCTTCGCTCCGTCGCCTGGACCTATCTTGTCGGGTTCCTCCTGTTCCAGATGTCGGTCGGCGGGCAGGTCCCTCTTCGTCTCCTGCCGGCCCACGACTATTTCCTCGCGCTCATCCAGATCGGCTATCATTTCCCCGTCCTGGCCGCGCTTGGCTTCTATGCGAGGCGCCGCGCCGCCGCCCGGGCCGGCGTGCTTTGCCCGGCCGCCGCGCCGGGGGGACTTCTCGAATTCGGCCTTTCGCCCCGCGAGACCGAGATCACCGGGCTGGTCATGCGCGGGTTCAGCAACAAGGAGATCGAACACGAACTTTTCATCTCCCTCGAAACCGTCAAAAAGCATCTGTCCAGCATTTATCGCAAGCTCGGCGTGAAGAACCGTCTTCAGCTCAGCCTTCTCATCCAGAAATAGCCGTAGGCTGAAAAGCCCGTTTCTATTGACTTATCCCCTCCGATAACGCTTAAATAGGCCTTCGCTCATGGAACGCCGACAACAGACCGCATCCCTTCGCATCGGCATCGACACCGGAGGCACGTTCACCGACTTCGTCATCTGGAAGGACGGCCGCCTCTTCAACAGGAAGGTCCTCTCCACCCCTCAGGACCCCTCTCTGGCCATCTTCGAAGGCGTGGGCGAATTCCTGCGGACAGGCCCTGTTGTCTTCATCATCCACGGCACGACCGTGGCCACGAACGCCCTCCTGCAGAGAAAAGGCGGCCGCGTCGCCTTGGTCACGACGGCCGGATTCGAGGACATCCTGGCTATCGGACGCCAGACCCGGCGCGAGCTCTATTCTCTCCAGCCCGAGGAGCGGTTCGAGCTCATACCCGCCGGGCGCAGGTTCGGCATCCGGGAAAGGACGCTCGCCTCGGGCCAGGTCGAGAGAACGGTCAGCCGGCCCGAACTCCGTAAGGTTATCGCCAAGATCCGGAAGTCCGGCGCCGAAGCCGTCGCCGTATGTCTGCTCCATTCCTACGCCAACGCAACAAACGAGGACGTCGTGGCCGAGGAGCTGGCCCGGGCCGGGCTGCTCGCCTCGATCTCGAGCCGTCTCCTCCCCGAGCACCGGGAGTTCGAGCGGATGTCGACGACGGCCACGAACGCCTACCTCATGCCGGTCATGGACCGCTACCTGCGGGAACTCGACAGGCGGCTCGGCCAGGCCGAGCTGAGGATCATGCAGTCGAACGAAGGGTATATCTCCCCTGCCAGGGCCCGCCTCGAACCCATCAAGACGTCTCTTTCGGGGCCGGCGGGGGGCGCCGTCGGCGCCCGCGTCCTGGCCCGGGCGGCCGGTATCCCTAACATCATCAGCTTCGACATGGGCGGCACGTCGACGGATGTTTCGCTCATCGAAGGCCGGATCCGGAGGACGCACGAGGCCCGGATCGGGGATTTCCCGATCCGCCTTCCCATCATCGATATCCACTCCGTCGGGGCCGGGGGAGGCTCGATCGCCTACACCGACCGTGGAGGATCGCTCCGGGTGGGGCCTCAAAGCGCCGGCGCGGACCCCGGCCCCGCTTGCTACGGCAAGGGGGACCTGCCGACCGTGACCGACGCCAACCTCTGTCTCGGGCGCCTGGACCCGGAGTTCTTCCTGGGCGGGCGGATGCGGATCCATCCGGACCGAAGCCGGGCCGCCGTCGGGCGGCTAGCCCGCCGGATCGGCAAATCCGCCCGAGAAACGGCCCTCGGCATCGTCGCCATTGCCAACGCCAACATGGAAAAGGCCATCCGCGTCATCTCGATCGAGCGGGGCTTCGATCCGCGCGCCTTCGCCCTATTTTCGTTCGGCGGGGCGGGCGGCATGCATGCCGTGGAGATGGCCGCCCACCTGGGCATGCCTACGATCATCGTCCCCCGCAACGCCGGGGTCCTTTCGGCCTTCGGCCTGCTCATGTCGGATTCCGTCAAGGACTACACGAAATCGCTGATGAAGCCGGATTCCCAGGTCACCCTGTCCGGACTCGACGCGGAATTCCGGTGCCTCGAGGAGGCGAGCTTCCGCGACATGAAGGAGGACGGCTTCGCCGCGAAAGACGTCGTCCTCGAACGTTCTCTCGACTGTCGTTATCTCGGCCAGTCCTATGAGATCGACGTTCCCTACAGAAAGGCCCGGACCGCGGCCCGGGCTTTCCTCGAGAGCTTTCACAGCCGGCACCAGAAGCTCTATTCCTACCGCCACGACCGGAGGCCCGTCGAGATCGTCAACCTCCGGGTCAAGGCCGTCGCGATCACTCCCAAGGTCCCTCTGGTCGAGGAACCCGGACAGAGGGCCCTCGATCCGAAGGCCATGATCCGGAAACAGCCGATCTTCTATGGAAGGGCCGCCGCCGAAGGAATGGTCATCGACAGGTCGCGGCTCGCCCCGGACAACACGATCCGCGGCCCGGCCCTCGTCATCGACCCCGAATCGACGACCTTTCTCCCTCCCGGCTATACCGCCCGGGTCGACGGATACTCGAACCTCATCATCCGCAAGGCGGGGCCGCGATGAAGAAATTCGACCCCATCGAGCTCGAGCTTTTCAAGAACGTCTTCATCGCCATCTCCGAAGAAATGGGCGCCGTCCTCGGCCGCACGGCCCTCTCCCCCAACATCAAGGAACGGAAGGATTACTCCTGTTCCCTTTTCAACGAAAAGGGCGAGACGCTGGCCCAGGGCTCGCATATCCCCGTCCATCTGGGCGCCATGCCCCTTTCCGTCCAGGCCGCGCTCCGGGCCGTGACCTTCGAGAAGGGCGACCTGGTCATCCTCAACGACCCCTATCGGGGGGGGACGCATCTCCCCGACATCACCTGTATCTCCCCCGTTTTCCTGGGCCGGAAGCTGAGCTTCTTCGTGGCCAACCGGGCTCATCACTCCGACGTCGGCGGGATGACGCCGGGATCCATGCCCCTGGCCACCGAGCTTTTCCAGGAGGGCCTGATCATTCCGCCGCTGAAGCTCTATTCCCGAGGCCGGATGAACAAGGACGTCTTCGACCTCATTCTTTCGAACGTCCGGACGCCCGACGAGCGCCGGGGCGACCTCCTGGCCCAGTTCGCGGCCAACGAGATCGGCCGGGCGCGGCTCGAGGAGGCCGTGGTCCGATTCGGCGCCGGAAAGGTACGCCTGTACTCCGGGCTCGTCCAGGATTACACGGAAAAATTCCTCAGGGAGACGATCCGAACCATCCCCGACGGCGTCTACGCCTTCGAGGATTTCCTGGACAACGACGGGATCTCGGCCCGCTCCATCAAGATCGGCGTCCGGGTGACGATCCGCAGCGACGAGGCCGTCGTCGATTTCAGCAGCTCCTCCCCCCAGACCGAGGGCGGCGTCAACGCCAACTTCGCCATCACCTGCTCGGCCGTCCTCTATGTCTTCCGGTCCCTCGTCGAAGAGGACATCCCCTTCAACACGGGCCTGATGAGGCCGGTCGAGATCGTGGCCCCCAAGGGCTCCATCGTCAACGCCGAGTTCCCGGCCGCCTGTGCCGGAGGGAACGTCGAGACGTCCCAGCGCATCGTCGACGTCCTGCTCGGAGCCTTGGCCAAGGCCGTCCCGGACAGGATCCCGGCGGCCAGCCAGGGAACGATGAACAACATCGCCTTCGGCGGCTACGACCCGTGGCGGAAAAGGCACTTCGCCTATTACGAGACGATCGGCGGCGGCATGGGTGCCGGATCTTCCGCGGCCGGCCTCGACGGCGTCCACACCCACATGACCAACTCCCTCAACACGCCACTCGAAGCCCTCGAAAATTATCTGCCGATCAGGATCCGGCGGTACGGCCTCCGGACGGGCTCCGGCGGAAAAGGGCTCCACAGCGGCGGCGAAGGGATCATCCGCGAGTACGAATTTCGGGTTCCCGCCGCGCTGACGATCATGTCGGAGCGCCGCCGGTTCGCCCCCTACGGGGCGTGCGGCGGCGGGCCGGGCGCCAAGGGCAAAAATACGCTCATCTCCCGTGGCCGGACAGAGGCGCTGGGCTCGAAGGTCAACGTCAAGCTCCGGCCCGGAGACGTCCTCCGGGTCGAAACGCCGGGCGGCGGTGGGTACGGCCGCCCGCGCCGCTAGATCGGCGGGCTCCTATCAGATGTCCGCATTTCAGGGGAAGGAGGTCCTGCGATGAAAATTAAAACCACGCTGGTCATGTCATTTCTCTTGATCTCGGCGGCTTGGGCATCACCTGCGGCCTCCTCGACGGGCTCGGGGAATGCGTCGTTGTCCATGCCCGTCCGCGGCGTCTGGATGCACCCGGGCTTCTTCGGCGCCGATCAAACGGCCGCCGTCGAAAAGATACGCCTGACCCTCGACGACTACGCCAAGGCCGGCATCAACACCCTCATCATGTGTGTCAAGAACACCTCGGGGCACGTGTATTATGCCAGTGAGATCGGCGTCAGGGACAAGGCCTGGGACTGGGATTTCTTCGGGGTCTTCCTGGCCGAAGCGAAGAAGAGGAAGATGGAGGTCCACCCGTGGTTCTGCGTCTTCCCCGAGTCGGCCATCCTGGGCCAGGTGCGAGAACATCCCGAATGGCTTATCCAGAGCCCAAAGCGGGAGATGGTCGGCGCGATCAACCCCGCCCTCCCAGCCGTCCGCGAGTATGAGATCAGTCTGATGCTCGAAATCGTCCGGAAATACGACGTCGGCTGGGTCCATCTCGACTACATCCGCTACCCCTGCGAGCCTTCGGAGCCTTATTTCAGCTTCGACGCGGAGACGCTCCGGCTTTTTAAGCAGGACACCGGAATCGACATGGCCGCCGTCAAAGCCCGCGATTCGGGCAACATGGCTTGGAACGAGTGGCTCAGATGGAACACGGACCGGGTGACCGTCTTTGTCCGGGAGCTCAAGGACGCTCTCGAAGCGACGGGCCGGAAGGTCAAGATCAGCGCCGCAGTTTTTCCAGACGCCACGAACGCCGCCGTCCTCATTGGCCAGGACTGGCCGGTCTGGGCCCGGGATCGGCTCGTGGACATGCTTTGCCCCATGCTCTATTCGAACGACGCCGGGCTCTTCGAGAAGCTCGTCCGCGAGGCCGTGGCCTACGGGAAAGGACGTTCGCTGGTCTGCCCCGGGATCGGCATCGGCACCTCCCATAATCAGAACACGCCCGAGGGCATGATCGCGCAGATGAAGATCAGCAAAGCGCTCGGCTCCGATGGAGTGGTCTATTTCTCTTCGAGCAGCTTGAACCCGCCCTTCCTCGAGAAGCTGAAGGCCTCGAAGAGCTAGGTCTTCTTGAGCTTCGTTTTTTCGATAAGCAGCATG
>Ga0315276_10001524_pt1 | contig 20809 bp, 19 predicted proteins | sample YL17G05_0_MG_FD_204542 | JGI IMG/M metagenome (GOLD analysis project Ga0315276, IMG submission 204542) | Sediment microbial communities from Yellowstone Lake, YNP, Wyoming, USA - YL17G05_0 | ecosystem: Environmental > Aquatic > Freshwater > Lake > Sediment | place: USA: Wyoming | collected... | reverse complement strand
TTGCCTCTCCTGTACAGAGGCGCGGTATGCGACTCGGCACAACCCCGACCCGGGGTATGCTCATCTTGGCGAGCGTGCTTGGGCTCGCTGTTCTAGCGCTCGCCGCCCTGCCCCTGCATGATCCTGGCCCTTCTGCCCGCGCCGCGGAATACCCCACCGTCTTGGCGACGATCAAGGTGGGTTGGGGAAGTTACATTCCATCCGGTGTCGCGGTGAACCCCGACACCAACCGGATCTATGTCGCCAACCTGTGGTCAGACAACGTATCCGTGATCGACGCGACGACGAACACGGTGGTCAGTACTGTGCCCGTTGGGCGCCAGCCTGTGGACGCGGCGGTGAATCCGACAACCAACCGCGTGTACGTAAGCAACGAGTACTGGAACAGCGTATCCGTGATCGACGGGGCCACGGACACGGTAGTCAGCACAGTGCCCGTTGGCAATAGGCCTGCCGGCCTGGCGATCGACCCCGCCGACAACCGCATCTACGTAGTCAACTCTTACGACGATACCCTGTCCGTAATCGACGGAATGACGGACACCGTGGTGACGACGATCTCGGTCGGGGACTATCCTTACGGCGTGGCGGTAGATCCCAATGTCAAACGAATCTACGTCACTAACCGCAACAATGACAGCGTATCTATCATCGACGGGGCGACCAACAGCGTCCTGGCCACGGTAGCAGTAGGGGACGAGCCCCGGGGTGTCAGTGTGAACCCCGTCACCAACCGCATCTACGTGGCTAACAGTACGTATTTTGGCACCGTCTCCGTCATCGACGGTGCCAGCAACACGATCGTCGCCACCGTAGCCGTCGGGAGTTACCCCCAGGGCGTAGCCGTCAACCCTGAGACCAACCGCATCTACGTGGCGAACTGGAATGATGCCAACGTCTCCGTCATAGGCGGGGCGACCAACAGCGTCGTGGCTACGGTGGCAGTCGGGAGCTTGCCAGCAGCAGTCGCCGTCAATGCCACCACCAACCGCGTCTACGTGGCGAACTATGCTGACGCGAGTATATCAGCAATCGACGGAGCCATCAATGCCGTGGTTGCCACTGTGCAGGTGGGAACCGGTCCCTCGGACGTCGCCGCCAACCCTGATACCAACCGCATCTACGTCCCCAACATCTACGCCGACAACGTTTCCGTTATCGACGGGGCGACCAACAGCGTCCTAACCACGGTGGCAGTGGGGCACGGGCCCTCCGGCGTCGCCGTCAACCCAAACACCAACCGCATCTACATCGCGAACTGCTACAGCCGCAGCGTCTCCGTTATCGATGGGGTGACCAACAACGTGCTAGCCACGGTGACACTGGAAGAGCAGCCCCAGTACGTCAGCGTCAACCCCACCACCAACCGCGTCTACATCACCAACCCCTGGAGCGACACCGTCTCTATTATCGACGGTGCGACCAACAGCGTCCTAATCACGGTGGCAGTGGCAGATTATCCCTACGGCGTCGCCGTCAACCCCACCACCAACCGCATCTACGTCGCCAACTCCAATAGCGCGAGCCTCTCCGTTATCGATGGGGTGACCGACACTCTCATCGCCTCTGTAAAACTATGCAAACCCACGCATGTCGGCGTCAACGCTACCACCAACCGCATCTACGTCGGATCCTGCTATGGCGTCTCTGTTATTGACGGCGCGACCAACAGCGTCTTGGCCACGGTGCCGGTGGGGAACGAAGGGGGCGTCGGTGTCAACCCCACCACCGACCACATCTACGTCGCCAACGCCTTGAGCGGCGACATCGTCTCCGTTATCGATGGGGCGACCAACAGCGTCTTGGCCACGGTGCCGGTGGGCCATGGTGCGGTGGGCATCGGCGTCAACCCCACCAGCAACCGCATCTACGTCGCAAACCCTTATAATGACACAGTGTCAGTGATAGGGGATCCTGCTGGGCCGGTGGCTACACCAACTTCCACACCGACACCGACTCTGTCCGCCACTGCAACCCGCACCCGCACGCCGACACCTACTTCCACCCTGACACCCCAGCCAACCGATACCCCGACACCCACGCCCACATCTACCTACACGCCTATGCACCCCACTGGAGTGGGCGGCACGGTCCTCCTCCCACCGGCCGCCATCGTCGCTGAGTCTGCTGCTCCATCTGAGGATCCTGGCTGGACAGCACCAACCTATGCAGCCTTGGTGGGCGGTGCTCTAGTGCTGGCGGCTGGCGCCTGGGGCATGCGCAGGAGGCGGGCAAGCTAAGCCTGGCGGAGAAGCGCCGGACGGTTGCTGCCCGTTGCAGGTTGGTTTCCGTTACCCCTGATTGCCACTTGACACCCAGCTTGCCGGGTGCGCCGGGAAGTCGAGAGGTCCGCGCGATGGGGGTCGTTACTCCGGCCGGGCGCTGGTCTTCTCTTTGATGCGAGCCGCTTTCCCCGCCAGTCCACGCAGGTAGTAGAGCTTGGCGCGCCGGACTTTGCCCCGCCGTGTGACCTCCACCTTCTCCAAGCGCGGCGAGTAGAGCATGAAGGTGCGCTCCACACCCACGCCGTGAGCGATACGGCGCACGGTGAGGTTCGCGCTGGCGCCGCGGCGGGTGCGGATCACCACGCCCTGGAAGACCTGGGTACGCTGGCGGTCACCTTCTACTACTTTGGCGCTGACCTTGACTGTGTCGCCGATCTTGAAGTCGGCAACGTTGGGGTTCACCTTGACCTGAATAATCGAACTTACATCTACCACAACAGTTCTCCACGCTTGGGATGTATGAGTCCCTAGTGCTCACCTATGACCGCTGATTCCGCCAGCCGGCGCTCTTCTTCGTTGAGGGCGGCCCGTGCGAGAAGATCGGGGCGCCGTTTGGCAGTGCGCAATATGCTCTGTCGCCGCCGCCATTCCGCGATCTGGGCGTGATGGCCGGAGAGAAGCACTTCCGGCACCGTCCAGCCCCGGAATTCGGGGGGGCGCGTGTACTGGGGGTACTCCAGCAGCCCCTGGGCATGGGATTCTTCGGCCAAAGATGCTTCTGAACCCAGTACGCCGGGAAGCCGCCGGGCTACCGCCTCGATAACGATCATCGCCGGCAGCTCGCCGCCGGAGAGAACGTAGTCGCCGATACTTATCTCATCCTCGACCAGGTGCTCGCGGACGCGCTCGTCCACGCCTTCATAGTGGCCGCAGACAAGCAGAAGGCGAGACTCCTGCGAGAGCTCCCCGGCCACGTCGTGGTTGAGAAGCCGCCCCTGGGGGGTGAGGAGAATGATGCGCGCCTTAGTCGAATCGCGGGCCGCCACTCCCTCAACCGCCTTGAAGATGGGATCGGGCTTCATTACCATACCCGGTCCGCCGCCATAGGTATAGTCGTCCACAACCTGGTGCTTGTCTTCGGCGTAGTCACGGATGTTGTGGACGTGGACTTGGATCAGGCCCGCCTCAATGGCTCTCCCCAAGATACTGCTTTGGAGAGGGCCACCGAACATCTCCGGAAACAGGGTAAGGACATCGAAGCGCACGTCCGCTCACCCCCTCGCCGGAGCCGCGGGCGCGGAAGCATGGTCACCGACGAGACCCTTGACAGTCTCTACCGCGTGTTCGAGCACGGGCAGCAGAAAGGCAAGGCTCTCCCGGACCGCTTTCTCGCTTCCGGGGAGGTTGATGATCAAGGTATTGCCACGCACGCCGGCGACGGCCCGACTGAGCATCGCCCGGGGGGTATGGCGAAGGCCTTCCTGGCGTATCGCCTCAGCCATTCCCGGCACAAGGCGGGCGACAACGGAGAGGGTCGCCTCGGGAGTGACGTCGCGGGGGCTAAGGCCGGTGCCGCCGGTAGTCAGTATGAGGTCGCAGGAGTCGTCGTCAGACCAGAGACGGAGATGGGAGGCGATCTCATCCACTTCGTCAGGCACGACGGCGTATTGCTGCACCACAGCGCCGACTTCGGCAAGCATCTCCCGGATAGCCGCGCCGCTGGTGTCGACGCGCTGACCACGAGAGCCTTTGTCGCTGACGGTGAGGATACCCGCACGAATGGTCATTTCGGCTCCTCTCAACAACCGTCTATCTTAGCATACGGTCCGGCCGGGAAGAAAGTCACAGATAAAGTTCGAAAAAATGCGCATAAACCCGCGCAAAAAACGCTTGACAACAGGGATCGATGTGGTAAGATGTGGCGTGTTGTGGTAAAAAGTGGCTGAGATATCGACCACAACAGTGATTTTGGGCGGGGATTTCGCATGGTCTTTCGCGGCACTTTTGAATACACGATCGATAATCGGGGAAGGATCCCCGTCCCTGCCCGCTACCGCGGGGTTTTCAGCCAAGGCGCCGTCCTGACCGAAAGCCAGGATGGGTGCATTGAAGTATATACTGCGGACTCCTATGAGAGCGAGGCGGAGTTCCTGCTGCAGCAGAGGGCGACCCGCAAGAAGGCGCGCCGTTTGCGGCGGGGGTTCTTCGGCCGCTCGCTAGACGCTGAGCTCGACGGGCAAGGACGTGTTCTCCTGCCACCGCGATTGCGCCAGCATGGCGACTTGAACGGATCGGTGCTGATTGTCGGCCGGGGGGAATGCCTGGAGATCTGGAACCCGGAGCGATGGGCCACTGAGCAAGACGCGATAGAGCAGGAGTACGAGGTAGACCTCGAATCTATGGAAGATCGGCCATGACCGTAGTGATGATGACAGCTATTCATATTCCCGTGATGGTCAGGGAGGTTATTGAGGCTCTGGCGGTGAGGCCGGGAGGACGCTACGTCGACTGCACAGTCGGCGAAGGTGGCCACGCCGAGGCGATCCTGGAGACGGCCTCGCCGGGAGGGCAATTGCTGGGCATCGACCGAGATGGGGAGGCGCTGGCGGTGGCCCGCGAGCGCCTAGGCCCCTACGGCGACAGGGTCACGCTGGTGGAGGGGAACTATGAGGATGTGAGAGCGATCTGTCGCGATCAAGGTTTCGGACCCGTCGATGGGATTCTGTTGGACCTAGGCATGTCTTCGTTCCAGTTGGAGCGGGGAAGGCGGGGGTTCAGCTTCAATCGGGAAGGTCCGCTGGACATGCGCTACAGTTCCACAGAAACGCTCACCGCAGCCGATATCGTTAACGGGTTCCGTGAGGAGGAGCTAGCGGATGTCCTCTGGCGTTTTAGCGAAGAGCGTCGGAGCCGTCAAATAGCCCGCTGCATAGTGGAGCAGCGCCCCATCCTCACAACCACCCAGTTAGCTAGAGTCGTCGAGCAGGCCGTGGGCAGGAGGGGCCAAAGCGTTACCCACCCCGCCACCAGGACGTTCTTAGCCCTTCGTATAGCGGTAAACCAAGAGCTAGCCCACTTAGCTGCCGCACTAGACGAAACCCACGGCCTGCTCGGCGACTCTGGCGCAAGACTGGTGTTCATTGCCTACCATTCCCTGGAAGACCGCCTGGTGAAGGATTTCCTGCGACGGGAATCCAGGGACTGTATCTGCCCACCCCAAACACCAGTCTGCATCTGCAATCATCGAGCCACCCTCCGGTTGCCGACGAGGAAGGCGATTAGGCCTTCGGTTCTCGAGGTGGCAATAAACCCACGCTCTCGGAGCGCCCGGCTCAGGGTGGCGGAACGGCTCTAGCCTAACAAGCAAGCAGCGACAGGACAACAAGATATGTCCGCATTCGACCGCTTAATCCCACGACCCCTATCGCGGCCACGGCCTCTGTCGCAGCCCGTAGACCTGCGGCCGCTGCTGCTGGGGGCTTTCTTGGTGATAGCGCTGGTCTTACTGCTGCAGGTCATCCAGACCAGCGACGCGACGACGACGGGGTATAGCCTGCGGAATCTGGAGCAGGACCGTGTATCGCTCCAGGCACAGGTGCATCAACTGGAGGCTGAGGTCGCGGCCCTGACCTCCATGGAGCGGATCGAGGGCGAAGCACGGGGACGGCTGGGGATGGTGTCCCCTGCCGAGACGCTGACGCTGGAAGTCCACGCGCAACCGCCGGCCCAGCAACTTATACCGCAGCGCTACATCCCAGAGGAAACAAAAGCGACGCCGAAGGCGGATTCCTGGCAGCAGCGGCTGTTGAGACTCTTGCCTTTTTACTAACCCGGCAGTGAGAGGTTCCTTTCGCCTCAGCTCGGCGGGCGAGAGGAACAGGACAACTTGCGAGGAATCTAGAGATGCCCGTACGGGTTGCCCGGGTTTCGTGGCGGCTTCTCCTGCTGGGATCCCTCCTCTTGGTCAGCGCAATGGGCCTCGTGGGCAGGCTCGCTTATCTTCAGATAGTCAGCCACGGTCATTATGAGGTTGAGGCAGAGGACGAGCACCTGGGCATCGAGAAGGTGCTACCGCCACGAGGCGATATCCTCGACCGCAACGGCTACCCCCTAGCGCTTACACTCGACACCTACGATGTCTTCATCGACCGCAAGGTCTGGCAGGACACGGAACTAGCGCGGAGAAGCGCCGAGTCTCTTTCCCCTCTGTTAGACCGACCCGCCGAGGAGATCCTGCGCGATCTAGGGCCGGAGACGGAGGGTGACTACTTGCTCGCCAGCAGTCTGGACTACACCGTGGGGGAGAAGATAGTGGCCCTGGGACTTCCCGGGGTCAAGGCGATGTCGACCTTCAAGCGCTTCTATCCAGAGGGTGACCTCGCATCCGGGCTGCTAGGGTTTCTCGGTCGCGACAGGGTGGGGCTGGCTGGACTGGAGGCGGACTTGGAGCAGGAATTAGGGGGCATTCCCGGGACTCTCTATTTTGAACGAGACAGCATGGGCAATCCTATCCCGTTTGGCTACCGACGGCTGGAGGAGCCTCAGCCGAGCGCTGATGTGAAGCTGACCATCGATCGCTACGTTCAGCGGATCGTGGAGCAGCAACTGGATTCGGCAATCAAGAAATACGGCGCCAGCGGCGGCACGATCATCGTCATGAACCCGAATACGGGGGCAATCGTGGCTATGGCAAGCCGCCCCAGCTTCAAGTTGAGCGAGCTGAACCTGAATGACGAGAGCAAGATGGACCTGTACCGCAACCGAGCGGTGAGCGACCTCTACGAGCCCGGCTCGGTCATGAAGGTAGTGACGATGGCGACGGCCATTGACCTGGGCCTAGTCAACCCGAACACGACGTATGTAGACACAGGGGTAGCGACTGTACCAGGCGGAACCATCGAGAACTGGGATTTCTCAGCGAACGGCACTACGACGATGACCCAGGTGCTTCAGAAGAGCCTCAACACAGGAGCGGTATGGGTAGCCGAGCAGATCGGGCCGGAGCGCTTCTACGAGTACCTGAAGAGGTTTGGGTTCGGCGAGCAGACACACGTGGGGCTGGGAGGTGAGGCAGAGGGAAACGTACGGACGAGCGAGGATCCGGGGTGGTACCCGGTCGACCTAGCAACCAACTCTTTCGGCCAGGGGATAAGCGCAACGCCTCTCCAGATGATCACCGCAGTAGCGACGATCGCGAATGGGGGGCAGCTAATCCAGCCGCACATCCTGCAGGAGGTCATCAGCAAGGATGAGCACAGGTCTCTCGAGCCGGTGGCGATCAGAAGGGTGATATCGGAGTCCACAGCAAGAACGTTGCGAGGGATGATGGCCGAGGTCGTGGACGGCAACCCTTCCCACCTGGGACGTGTGTCCGGTTATCACGTAGCGGGAAAGACAGGAACCAGCTTCATATCGATACCGGGGGGTTACGCTCCCGACATTACTATCGCCTCCTTCGCGGGTTTTGCGCCCGCCGACGACCCTCAGGTCATCGTCCTAGTGAAGATCGATAAGCCGCAGAGCGAGAGCCTGGGCGGCCTAGTGGCGGCTCCTGTGTTCGCCGAACTGGCGCCGCGGGTCCTTTCTTACTTGGGCATCAAGCCAGACGCACCGTCTATGGTGCAGCAGGGCGGCTGAACCCTGGCCGAGGTGGGAAGATGATCAGGGCTGCGGAAATACGGAGCAGTCTGGAATCAGTGCTGCTGGGGCAAGCGGGAGCGGCCACAGGGAGCTTTCGACACGTAGTCAGCGATTCGCAGCGGGTGCGGCCCGGCGATCTCTTTGTGGCCCTGCGCGGCGAGCATCACGACGGCCACGACTTTGTCGCGGACGCTCTCGCTAGAGGCGCGCGCGGTCTCCTCGTCCAACAGCGTCCCGCCACGCTGCCGGAAAGCGTGGTGGTGTATGAAGTGGCGGATACGCTCGACGCCTTGCAGAGGCTGGCGGCGGGCAGACGACGGCAGTACGACGTGCGGGTGATAGCGATCACCGGCAGCGTCGGCAAGTCAACGACGAAGGAGATCACTGCCTCCCTGCTGAGCCGCCGCTTCAAGGTCCTCAAGAACGAGGCCAACTATAACAACGAGATTGGGCTGCCCTTGACGCTGCTAGGACTGACGAGGCGACACGAGCTGGCGGTGCTGGAGATGGGGATGTACGCACTGGGAGAGATCCGCCTGCTATGTGACATCGCGCGGCCGCAGGTGGGGGTGATAACAAATGTCGGGCCGTCTCATTTGGAGCGCCTCGGCAGCATCGAGGCGATAGCGGCGGCCAAGGCAGAGCTGGCAGAGGCGCTGCCCTCGGATGGGTGCGCCATCCTGAACGGCGACGACCCCATCGTGCGGAAGATGGCGAAGAAGACGCAGGCGAAGGCGATCCTGTACGGGACGTCCGCCGGCTGCCAGGTGCGAGGGACGGAACTGGAGAGCAAAGGCCTGCGAGGCTTCTCCTTTACCCTCGAGTACGAGGGCAAAAAGGCACGGGCAGAGACCCGACTGCCGGGCCGTCATCTGCTGCACAACGCGCTGGCAGCGGCAGCGGTGGGACTGGATGAGGGGATGTCACTGAAGGAGGTAACGGAGGCGCTCGCACAGGCGCAGGCGCGGCTCCACCTTCATTTTCATATTCACAGGGGACGCAACGGCTGCAAGATCCTCGACGACACGTACAACGCGAGCCCGGTATCGATGCTGGCGGCGCTCGCCCTGCTAGCGGATATGTCGGGGCGACGGATCGCTGTCCTAGGGGACATGCGGGAGTTGGGGGCCGCGACGGAGGAGAGTCATCGTGTGGTGGGTCGGGAGGCGGCACGAATCGCTCAGGTCATCCATACCGTGGGTGAGTTGGGGCGTCTCATTGGGGAGGAGGCGCAGGAGGCCGGGCATCCGGCGGTACATATCTGGGAATCGAAAGAGGCAATGGCAGACGCGCTCGCCTCTGATCTGCGGCGAGGCGACGTGGTGCTGCTCAAGGCGTCGCGGGCGCTGGAGTTGGAGAAGATCTTGCCGGAGTTGAAGGACTGATCATGGTCTATGCACTCTTCGTCGGTACGGCTGCTTTTCTGGTCGCGGTGATTGCGGGGAAACCGGTCGTCGATTTCTTGGCGCGACGGGGTCTGGGCAAACAGATATCAGCGCACGGTCCGGCGTCGCATCTGGTGAAGGCGGGTACGCCGACGATGGGCGGTCTGTTGATCTTCGGGACGGTGTTCCTGGTGACGGCGCCGACCAACCTATTCGACAAGCCATCGATCTTCCTGCCGCTGGGGATAATCGTGGCAACGGGCACGCTGGGGCTGATAGACGACTTCCTGACCGTAGAAGGGCGCGCCAAGGGAAGGGCAGGCCTCAATAAGCGGTTGAAGACGGCTCTGCTGCTGGCTCTAGGGCTAGCGTCGGCTCTCATTCTCTATTACGGCATGGATGCGCAGAGCATCAACGTGCCCTGGCTGGGCAAGTACCACATGGGTCTCTGGTACATACCGCTGGCCGTGGGAATCTTCCTCCTCACGACAAGCGCCGTGGCAATAACGGACGGGTTGGACGGGCTAGCCGGCGGGACCACCGCCCTCGCGTTTGCCTGCTACGGGGTAATCGCCTTCCTCCAGGAGCAGAACTATCTCGCCACGTTCAGCCTGACGGTAGTAGGAGCCACTCTAGGCTTCCTCTGGTACAACGCCCATCCAGCGCGGATATTCATGGGCGACACGGGAGCGCTCGCGTTGGGCTCGACGCTGGCGGTGGTGGCGCTGATGACGGGATGGTGGTTGTTGCTGCCGGTTGTGGGGATCGTGTTCGTCCTCGAGGGGGCATCGACGGCGATCCAGATCGTTTATTTCCGTCTCACCAAGGGGCGACGGATCTTTCGGATGACGCCGCTGCACCATCATTTCGAGCTACTGAGCTGGGCGGAGCCGCAGATCGTCACAAGATTTTGGCTAATTGGCATGGTCGGAGGGCTTCTAGGTATAGCATTAGCGCTGTCAGATTAGTTAAAATGCTATGACACATAAACCAGACTTTCGCGGCAAGAAGGTAACGGTGGTGGGGCTTGGTATCGAGGGCGTGGACTTGGTGCGATACCTGGTGGGCCAGGGCGCTCAGGTCACCGCCAGCGACATCAGGACGGCCGAACGGCTGGGTTCCCGTTTGCGGGGGCTGGAAGGTCTTCCTGTCCGTCTCTCCCTCGGCGCCAACGACCCCGCGGATACGGTGGGCGCTGACATAGTGTTTGTTTCGCAGAGCGTCCCTCTAAGTATTCCTGCCCTCACGGCAGCCCGTGAGCGGCACATCCCCCTCAGTTCGATGATGCGGCTGTTCCTGGACCTCTGCCCAGGACCCGTAATCGGAATCACGGGCAGCAGCGGCAAGACAACGGTCACGAGCCTAGTGGGGGCAATGATGGAGACCGCCGGCAAGCAGCACGTGGTGGGCGGAAACATAGGCGTCGGACTGCTATCGCTGCTTGACGAGGTGACAGCGGAGACGTGGGTCGTCCTGGAGGTAAGTCATACGCAACTGGAATTGACGGAGAAAGGCCCCCACGTGGCCTGTGTCACCAACATTACGCCGAATCACCTCGACCGCTATAGCTGGCCGGATTACGTGGCGCTCAAGGAGAACATCCTGCGCTATCAGACAAGAGACGATCTAGCGGTGCTGAACTATGACAACGAAGAGACACGAGAGATAGCGGCGAAGGCGCGCGCGTCGGTGTCCTTCTTCAGTATGGAGTCCGACTTCCCGGGTGACGGGGCGCTACTGCGTGACGGCATGATCGTATGGCGGCAGAAGGGCCGGGAAACGCCCATCATGGCGGCCGCCGATATCCCGCTACGAGGGCAGCACAACGTGTCGAACGTGCTGGCAGCGACGGCGGTGGCATCAATCTGCGGGGTCGCGCCGGATGCCATCGCGGCAGCGGTGAAAAGGTTCCACGGTGTCCCCCATCGCTTGGAGTTCGTCGCCTGCGTCGACGGTGTGGACTACTACAACGATGGCATCGCAACGACGCCGGAGCGGACACTGGCCGGGATGCGGTCGTTCGAGGAGCCGCTGGTACTGCTGCTGGGAGGCCGCGAGAAGCATCTACCGCTCGATGAGATGTCAGAAGAGATCTGCCGACGCTGTCGAGCGGCGGTGTTCTTCGGGGAGGCACGGGAGGTGTTGGGCACGGCGGCGCGGGCTGCCTGTGCCAACGTTCCCCCTGAGAAGCAGCCTCATTTGGAGACAGTGGCGACTCTCCCCGAGGCGGTGGAGGCAGCCCGCGCCGCCGCGCAACCGGGCGATGTGGTTCTCCTGTCGCCTGCTTGTACCAGCTTCGACGCCTATGAGAATTTCGAGGAGCGCGGCGCCCACTTCCGGCGCCTTGTCCTAACCCTTCCGAGCGTAGAGGGGGGAAAGTAGCCATGGCAGCTACAGAAACGACCCGCCTGCGCGCCGGCAAGCCGGATTCGTTCATCCTCAGCGTGGTAGCGATCCTGGTCGTGCTGGGTCTGATTACCGTCTACAGCGCCAGCTTTGCCATCGGCGACCTGGAATTCGGCAACGCTTACTACTTCGTCGCCCGGCAGGCGATGTGGGCTGTCATCGGGGTGGGGCTCATGATCTTGCTCATGCGCACGGATTACCGATGGCTGCGCACGATCAGCCCCCTCTTGATGCTGGTAGCGCTGCTGGGGCTGGCGGCGGTCTTGGTGCCGGGAGTCGGCGTCAACCGCTACGGGGCCACCCGCTGGATCGCGCTGGGACCGCTTCCTCCCGTTCAGCCGAGCGAGTTCGCAAAGCTAGCCTTGATCATCTACGTCTCGGCCTGGCTCTCCAGTAGGCAGGTCAACGTCAGGAGCTTCGCCGCCGGCTTCGTTCCCTTCGTATTGATGGTGGGCCTCGTGGCCGGCTTGGTCATGGCGGAGCCGGACATGGGCACGACCATCATCATTGTGCTGACGACGATAACCCTCTTCTTCATGGCCGGAGGGGCGCTAACCCATCTCCTAGCCTTGATCTCGATAGGTGGCGTGAGCGCCAGCTTCCTTCTCCTCAGCGGCGGCTACCGTATGGATAGACTCTTCGCATTTGTTTCTCCTGAGGCCGACCCGTCGGGCAGGGGATTTCACATCCTGCAATTGCTGATAGCCCTCGGGAGCGGCGGCGTGACCGGACTGGGAATCGGGGCCAGCCGACAGAAGTTCTTCTATGTGCCCAGCGCCCATACCGACGGTGTATTCGCCATTATCGGCGAGGAGCTCGGCTTTATCGGGGCGGCCCTTGTCATCGTCCTGTTTGCTCTGCTGGTCTATCGCGGCATCCGCGTGATGGTGAACGCACCCGACAACTTTGGGGCTCTGCTGGCAATCGGAATAACGAGCTGGATAGCCTACCAAACGCTCATCAATATCGGCGGGATCACCCGCTCGATCCCAATGACCGGGATCCCGCTGCCCTTCCTGAGCTCCGGCGGTTCCGCTCTGGCGGCAACGCTGGCTGGAATGGGGGTATTGCTGAGCGTATCCCGCTACGCGAGGGGGAAGTCCCCGCAAAAGGAGCGGCTGGGCCGGCGACGAGCCAAGCCCAGCATGGAGAGGGAACCGGCATGAGGGTGGTTCTTTCCGGCGGCGGCACAGGGGGACATGTCTACCCTGCCCTGGCGGTGGCAGCAGTGCTCCGGCATCAAATATCGGACAAAAGGCCGCTGGAGCTGCTGTACATCGGCGTGCGGGGGCGGACGGATGAGCAGCTCATGACGGATGAGATAATGCCGTTCCGAGCCGTCAGGGCAAGCGCCCTCCGGGGCCGTTCACCCTGGGGGTTCGTCAAGGGTGTGTTCGACCTGCTGCGGGGGACGCTCGAGGCGCGGCGGTATCTGAAGCAGTTCCGGCCGCACGTCGTCTTCGCAACGGGGGGATACGCCAGCGTACCGGTTGCCCTTGCCGCCCGCATCGTCAGACGGCCTCTGCTGCTCTATCTGCCCGACATCCGGCCCGGCTGGGCAGTGCGTCTAATCGCTCGCCTGGCGACGCGGATAGCGGTCACCAGCGAGGCATCTCTCTCCCACCTACCCAAGAGCAAGACATTCGTCACGGGCTACCCCGTCCGGAAGGGCTTCTTGGAGGCAGTTCGAGAAGAGGGACGGCGCCGGTTGAATCTCGACCCGAATCTCAAGACGCTGCTTGTGAGCGGGGGCAGCCAGGGCGCTCATAGCCTCAACCGGATGGTCGCGGAGAATCTCCCCGGCCTCGTAACGTTATGTCAAATAGTTCATGTATCCGGCGCAACCGACATCGAATGGTTGACACGCGTCCATGATGGGTTGCCGGCAGAATCGAGAGGCCGCTACCATCTCTGCCCCTACCTGCACGATGAGATGCCGTGGGCGATGGCAGCAGCCGACCTCGCCCTCAGTCGAGCCGGTGCTTCGACTCTCGGCGAGTTGCCGGCTCTCGGCCTCCCGGCCGTACTGGTACCCGGCCCCTTCTCCGATCAGGAAGAGAACGCCCGCTACCTCAGTGATCGAGGGGCGGCGTTGATGCTGACGAACAGCCATGTCGCAGGAGCGGTGGCCCTTTTGAAAGAGCTTCTGAATAACAACGAGCGCCTGACGGCGATGGCGCAGTCGGCGCGAGCGCTGGCCTGCCCCGACGCGGCGGACCGCATCGCCGGCCTGTTGATAGAGATGGCGAAATAGGAATGTTGATGGCAACCAAAGAGACGGCAGGACCGCGGGCAATCCCCCAGCGGGTCCATCTGGTAGGGATCGGCGGTGTACACATGTCAGCCATCGCCCACATCCTCATGACCTGGGGGCATCAGATAAGCGGTTCCGATCTGCAACTGTCCTCGTTCACAGAGCGACTGCGCGAGCAAGGAGCAACCATCTACGAAGGCCACGCCGCGGCAAATGTGGACGATGCCGAGTTGGTGGTCACGACCTCGGCGGCAACCAAGGACAACCCGGAGACCAACGAGGCGCAGCGGCGCGGCATCCCTGTGATCAAGCGAGCGGACATGGTGGCGAGGCTGATGGAAGGCCGCTACGCCATCGCCATTGCCGGCACTCACGGCAAGACGACGACGAGCGCCTTCGTCTCGTTCATGCTGAGCGAGGCCGGGCTATCGCCGACATTCCTCGTCGGGGGTGACGTCGTGAATCTGGGTACGAACGCCGCCGCCGGCAAGGGAGAGCACATCGTGGTGGAGGCGGACGAGTTCGACGCCGCCTTCCTCAGCTACGAGCCCGACCTGGCTGTCGTCACGAATATCGAGCCCGATCACCTCGACTTCTACGGCTCTTTCGACGCGGTCAAGGAGGCGTTCAGCCAATTCTTGAAATCGGTGCGCCCGACGGGCCGGATCATCGCCTGCGCCGACAACCCCACCGTCTGTGACCTCCTGGGCCGAGGCAAAGCTGAGCCGATCCCTCTCCGGACGGAGCAGGTGGAGTTCTACGGTCTGGACGCGCCGGTGGACTGGGTCGTCAGCCACCTGGGCAAGACATCAGAAGGAGCGCAAGAGTTTTTCGTGGGACTGCACGGCCGTCCCTACGGCGAGTTCCATCTGGGGCTGCCGGGGCGCCACAACGTGAGCAACGCCCTAGCGGCCATAGCCGTCGGCCATCACGCCGGTGTGCCGCTGGGGGTGATGAAGAAAGCGGTGGCGGAGTTCCGGGGCGCCGGACGGCGCTTCGAGCTGATCGGCGAGGCGGCAGGGGTGACGGTGATGGACGACTATGCGCACCATCCCACAGAAGTAGCAGCGACGATTGCCGCTGCCCGCGAGCGTTTCACAGGACGGCGATTGGTCAGCGTGTTTCAGCCTCATACATACAGCCGCACGCTATACCTGCGGAAGGAATTCCGCACCTGTTTCAAAGGCCTCGATGTGTTGTTCATCGCCGACACCTACGCCGCCCGGGAGACATACGCCGAGGGCATGAGCGCGGAGGAGCTGGCCAATGAGGTCAAGCGGCCAAAGGCAACGTTCGTCCCCACCTTCGAGGCGGCGGCGGCGGAAGCGCTGCGAATACTGAAACCTGGCGATGTCTTCTTTACGATCGGCGCCGGGCCTATCGACCAAGTGGGACCGCTGGTCTTGGCAGGCTTGCGAAAGAGGGCTAAGCATGGTGAGTGAGGCCCTACTCGAAGAGTTGCAGACGATGGTGGAGGTCCGGCGGGACGAGCCGCTGGCCCGCCACACAACGTTCGGCATCGGGGGGCCCGCCGACATCTATGTGGCGGTGTCAACTGCCGACGAGCTGCGTCAATTGACAGCGATGTGTCACCGTCACGAGACGCCCTTCTTCGTCCTGGGCGCAGGGAGCAACATCCTGGTCGGCGACATGGGCATCCGCGGCGTCGTGATTGAGAACCGGGCGCGGCGGGTAGAAGCGCCTCAGGAACGGCAGAACGGCTCCGCCCTCTTCCGGGTCGAGTCGGGCGCCAGCCTGGCATCGCTTGCCCGAGATCTGACACGCAAAGGCTTCGCCGGTCTGGAATGGGCAGGGGGCATACCCGGCACTATCGGCGGCGCAGTGGTATACAACGCCGGCGCCTATGACGGCTGCCTGGCGAACGTCTTGGTCGGCGTGGGGATGGCGGACAAGGAAGGCCAGGAGTACGCGCTCGACATCAACGAGTTGGGCCTGGGTTACCGGGAGAGCAGCTTCACGCGGCGCCTGTTCACGGGACAGGTCATATTGTGGGCAGAGTTGCGCCTGGTTCCCGGAAGTATTGAGGAACTCCAAAAGAAGACAGAGGAGTTCGACCACCTGCGGCAGGAATCGCAGCCGCGAGGCCGCAGCGCCGGCTCTATCTTCAAGAACGCGCGTGAGTATCCTGCCTGGTGGCTGATCGATCAGGTGGGACTGAGAGGACACCGCATCGGCGACGCTGAGTTCTCCGTCAAGCATCCCAACTTCATCCTGAACGTGGGGCAGGCGCGGGCCGCCGACGTGAAGGCCCTCATGGAGCTGGCCCAGGAGAAGGTCAGGGCGGAGTTCTCGATCAAGCTGTCGCCGGAGGTAGCGTTTGTGGGGGAAGGATTCGGGAATGACAACGAGTGAAAGCCAGAGGTTACGGCTGGGCGTCATCTTCGGGGGCGCTTCCGGCGAGCATGAGGTCTCGGTGGTGTCGGCGCAGCACGTGATGGCGGCGGTCGACAAGGAGCGCTTCGAGGTGGTGTCCATCGGGGTCACCAAGACGGGCGCCTGGCTGACGCCGGAGGAGACGCGGGAGCAGATGGCAGCCCCGGCGGCGCCCTTCAAGAAGACGCTTCGTCTCCCCGAAGGTGAAGGCCTCATGGCGCGAGCGGCGGCATGGCTGGCGTTCTCGATGATAGACGTGGCGTTCCCTCTAATCCACGGCCCGGGCGGCGAGGATGGCACGCTTCAGGGGTTGCTGGAACTATCCAACCTTCCCTACGTGGGGGCGGGAGTGGCAGCCAGCGCTGTGGGGCTGGACAAAGCACTTATGAAGAGCCTGTTGTGGGCGGCGGGACTGCCGGTGGTCGACTTTGTCGTGGTCACACAGACTCGATGGGAGAGGGAAGCAGAGGCGGTCAGGACAGAGATCGAGGAGAAGATACCGTATCCCGTGTTCGTCAAGCCCTGTAACGGCGGCAGCAGCGTGGGTATCACGAAAGTACGCTCGCGGGAGGATCTGGGCGCGGCGATGGACGAGGCATTCCGCTTCGACCGAAAGCTGATCGTCGAGAAGGGCGTCGAGTGCCGCGAGATAGAGTGCGCCATCCTGGGGAATGACGAACCGGAGGCGTCGGGGTTGGGAGAGATCCGCTACAAGCGGGAGTTCTATGACTACACAGCCAAGTACCTGGACCCATCGACGGAGTTGATAACGCCGGCGAAGGTACCGGAGGAGGTAGCGTCGCGCGTCCGGCAGACGGCGATCGACGCCTACCGGGCGATTGATTGCGCGGGTATGGCACGAGTCGATTGCTTCTTGACGCCGACGGGTGAGGTGTTCGTCGACGAGTTGAACACGGTACCCGGCTTTACGCCCGGAAGTATGTATCCACGGCTCTGGCAGGTGGCTGGGCTGCCCTACACGGGACTTATCAGTCGTCTGATCGATTTGGCACAGGAGCGGTTCGAGCAGAGGAAGCAGTTTGCACAGGCATAGCTATCGACCACGCCGCCAAGAGGACGCGTCCGCCGCAGATGAGGGTAGGTACCGGCGTCTATTACACCGCCTCCTGGTTGTGGCGATGCTCGCCGGTATTGCCGCGGCCGGCTGGCTGCTGCTCAGCTCGCCACTGATGGAGGTCAAGAAGGTGACGGTGGAGGGCGCCGACAACCTGGACCCGGTAGCCCTGGCCGCCGCCTCCGGCCTCGAGGGAGAGAACATCTTCCTGGCAGATACGGGCAAGGCAAAGGCCCGTCTTTCTCAGACAGCAATGATCAAGGACGTATCGATAGAGCGGCGCTGGCCAGGGGGGATGGTCATCAAGGTGATGGAGCGCCAGCCCTGGGGCTACTGGCAGGTGGGAGACCAGCTCTACGTCATCGATGATGAGGGCTTTGTTCTCGACAACAACCAGCCGGGTGAGGGCGCGCCAACGATCGTGCAGCTCGACAGCGAACAGCAGTGGCTGCCCGGTGAGCAGGTCGAAGTCCACGCCGTTGAGCTGGCGCGGCAGCTCATAGAGTCGGCGCCGCGCTCTCTGGGCCAGCCGGTGACAGGTTTGAAGTACAGCGACCACAGCGGGCTGACGGTAGTGCTGGAAGGGGGCCTGCGGGCCACGTTCGGCGACGACCGCGACCTCGACTACAAGATAAGCGTCCTCTACGTGCTATTGGAGAATGCGCGCAAGGGCGGTCAAGAAGTTCATGCCGTGGACCTCCGGTTCGGGGACAGCGTGTCTTTCCAGTAGGCAAAGACGGGGAAGCCCGGCTGTCCCTCAGCGGGACGAACCAGAAGTCCGGGAAGGAGGAACCCAAGGTGGGTAAGAACGGGACTTTCGCCTCGATTGACGTGGGTACGACTAAGATATGCACGGTTGTGGGAGAGGTGACTGACGACGCCTCTCTGCGGGTGCTCGGTGTTGGAGTATGCCCTGCCAGAGGCTTCAGCCGAGGGATGGTGGACAATATCCGCGAAGCGACGGAGTCGATCCGTGACTCGGTAGGTAAGGCGGAGCGGTCGAGCGGGACGCGTATCCTGTCCGCGCACGTGGGGATAGCGGGGTCGCACATCCAGTCGCTGAACAGCCGGGGGATAGCGGCCATCCCCGACCGGCAGCATCCGATATCCAACGACGACGTGGAGCGCGTCCTCGAAGGCGCGAGGGTAATCAACATACCCTCGAACCGCGAGGTGCTGCATGCCGTACCGCGGCGTTACATCGTGGACGGACAGGACAGCGTCAGCGACCCGCTGGGGATGCACGGCCAGCGGTTGGATGTAGAGACGCACATTGTGACGGCATCGGTCAGCGCGATGCAGAACCTCACGAAGTGCGTGGAGGGAGCGATGGTGGAGGTGGAAAGCCTGATCCTAGAGCCTCTAGCCAGCGGTGAGGCGGTGCTGGAGGAGGAGGAGATGAAGCAAGGGGTGGTGGTAGCAGACATCGGCGGCGGGACGACGGGCCTGGCGATCTACTTGGAGGGGAGCGTGTTCCACACCTCCGTGCTGCCGGTGGGGGGCAACCATCTGACGCGGGACCTGGTAGTCGGGCTGCGCTGCCCCTATCAGGTGGCTGAGGAGGTAAAGGAACGATACGGCCACGCGATCCCCAGCATGGTGGACGCCGACGAATCGGTGGATCTGGACTGCTTCGGGTCGGAGCGCCAGAAATCGGTTCCTCGACGTCGGCTATGCGAGATCCTGCAGGCGCGGTGTGAAGAGATCGTGGAGATGCTGATCAGCGAGGTCAAGCGCAGTGTCCACGACGACATCATGTCGGCGGGGCTCGTCCTTACCGGCGGGACGGCCAACCTGAAAGGGCTTGACCTCCTGGCAGAGCAGGTGAGCGGGCTGCCGGTTCGAATAGGCCTGCCGCAACGCCTGCAAGGACTATCAGAGACACTGAGTGACCCAGCCTACTCCACCAGCGTTGGGCTGCTGCAGTGGGCGTTGAAGGAGAACAAGCTGCTCGTGGGAAGCCAGCGCACCGGGCCCAGTCTGGCGGTCGGCGGCTGGCTACGCCGGGTCGGGCAGTTCATGAAGGTACTTATGCCTGAATAGGCAGAACCAGACGGGGTGGATTGTAGCAACGAGATTGAGCCTGATGAAAGGAGGCGCTGGTGAAAGCTAGAGAAGACCTAGACAACCTCCCCCCCATCAAGGTGGTGGGGGTGGGCGGCGGCGGCTGCAACGCCGTGACCCGCATGATGGCAGAGAGCATTCGCGGGGTGCAACTGGTAGCAGTCAACACAGATGCCCAGGCCCTCGCGCACACGGACGCTCACATGCGGATCCGCATCGGTGACCGTCTGACGAAAGGGCTAGGCGTGGGCGGCGACCCAGGAAAGGGGTTGCGCGCCGCGGAAGAGAGCCGGGAGGAGCTTTTCGATGCCGTGAAGGGGGCGGAGATGGTGTTCATCACCGCCGGCATGGGCGGCGGCACCGGTACCGGCGCTTCTTCGATCGTTGGGGAGGTGGCACGGGAGGCAGGTGCGCTGGCTATCGGGATCGTCACCAAGCCTTTCGCCTTCGAGGGCGCCAAGCGGCGCTTCCAGGCGGAGGAGGGTATCACCCACCTGCGGGATAAGGTAGATACCCTCATCGTCATCCCCAACGACCGCCTGCTTGCCGTGTGCAGCTCGGAAGTCACGGTTACGGAGGCATTCCGGATGGGCGACGAGGTGCTGCGCCAGTCGATCCAGGGGATATCCGAGGTCATCACCATTCCCGGCGACATCAACCTCGACTTCGCCGACGTGCGCAAGATCATGGGCGAGGCGGGACCAGCCCTGCTCGCGATCGGCCGGGCCAGCGGCGAGAACCGGGCCGTAGAGGCGGCGCGAGCGGCGATTACGAGTCCCCTCCTCGACACCAGCATCGACGGAGCGAAAGGGGTGCTGTTCAATGTCACGGGCTCGCGAACGGTGAGCCTGCACGAGCTGAACCTGGCGGCGCAGGTGATCGCTGAGGTGGTGGATCCGGACGCCGAGATCATCTTCGGGACGGCGACCGACCCCGAGCTGGGAGACGAGATAAAGGTGACGGTCATCGCGACCGGCTTCACGCCGGCAGAGAGTCAGACGCTGGATAGGGACCAACGGATACGGCAGATACGAGTACAAGCGTCGGCGATGCAGAACGTCGCCGACACCGACCTTCCGACCTTTCTCCGCCGCACGGTTTCCCTGCGGTGAGGAAGTTAATCTTTAGGTAGAAAGGAGGTATCTGTCCAGCCGAGCAATCAAGTCCCCGGCGGAGACCGGGAATTGTAAGATGTCCCCTACGCGGGACGGGAACCGCGGGCGGTGTTTAGGGAGATGCACCGCCCGCGGTCGCATTTTCCCATTTTTCTTGGGAATGTGCGGAGCATTTTGTCACAGCCCCTGAGCTTATGTCGAACTCGCCCAGTATCGCGGCGGCCAGGGGCTGAATCTGTGTCCCTTGACAG
>Ga0315276_10001522_pt1 | contig 20812 bp, 16 predicted proteins | sample YL17G05_0_MG_FD_204542 | JGI IMG/M metagenome (GOLD analysis project Ga0315276, IMG submission 204542) | Sediment microbial communities from Yellowstone Lake, YNP, Wyoming, USA - YL17G05_0 | ecosystem: Environmental > Aquatic > Freshwater > Lake > Sediment | place: USA: Wyoming | collected... | reverse complement strand
GTGATGGGCGAGCAGAGGCACCATGCGCTCGCCCATCACCACCCCCGCTCCCCGCTTCTTCAGCGCCCACGTGGCGAACAGCCGCGTTTGCGGCCCCGGCCACGCGCTCCTAGAATCCCCCCGCACGTTGTACGTGTCCTCACCCAGGAGTGGCTCATGAGCGAGAAACTCGTCCAGCAGCTGCACACGTTGATCCGGAGCGCCTCGACCGAGTTGCCGTCGGACGTGGAGGCCGCCCTGCGAGAGGCGCAGGGCAAGGAACTGCCGGGGAGCACCTCGGCGAACGCCTTCGGCGCGATCCTCGACAACGTCGAGATGGCGCGTAGCAACGTCACGCCGATCTGCCAGGACACCGGCTCGATGATCTTCTACGTCTACCACCCCATCGGGCTGGACACGATCGCCTTCCGCAAGGCGATCGAGCAGGCCGCGGAGAAGGCGACGAAGGATGTCCTGCTGCGCCCGAACGCGGTCAATCCGCTCACCGGGAAGAACACCGGCACGAATGTCGGCTTGAACGCCCCCTACGTGACCTTCAAGGCGTGGGAGAAGGACGAGGTCCGCGTCAAGCTGATACTCAAGGGCGGCGGCAGCGAGAACGTGGGGACGCAATACAAGCTGCCGGACTCGGCGCTGGGAGCGGGCCGCGACCTCAAGGGCATCCGCAAGTGCGTGCTCGACGCGGTCTACAAGGCGCAGGGCATGGGCTGCGCCCCGGGCGTGATCGGCGTGGGGATCGGCGGGGACCGCTCGACCTCCTACCTGCTGTCGAAGGAGCAGTTCTTCCGCCGGCTCGGCTCGGTCAACGAGGATCCGGCGCTGGTCGCGTTCGAGCAGGAGCTGCACGCCGACCTCAACCGGCTCGGCATCGGACCGATGGGCTTCGGCGGAAAGACCACGGTGCTGGGCGTGTTCGCCGCCTGGCAGCACCGCCATCCGGCCACATTCTATGTCGCCATCTCGTACATGTGCTGGGCCTGCCGGCGCAAGGAGATGACGTTGAAGAACGGGGAGGCTACGTATGATCCGGCTTGAGATCCCGATCCCCGAGGCGAAGATCCGCGAACTCAAGGTGGGCGACACGGTGCTCCTCACCGGGATCGTCGTCACCGCCCGCGACGCCGGGCACAAGCTGATGGTGGAGGAGCGGCCGAAGTTCCTCGACGACCTGCTGCGCGAGGGCGTCATCTACCATTGCGGCCCGGTGGTCAGGAAGGAGGGCGAGCGCTGGTCCTTCGTCGCCGCGGGCCCTACCACCAGCGCGCGCGAGGAGCCCTACCAGGCGAAGGTGATCGAGAGCTACGCGGTGCGCGGTGTGATCGGCAAGGGCGGCATGGGCGAGGCCACCCTGGAGGCGTGCCGGAGGCTCGGCGCGGTCTACTTCCACGCGGTCGGCGGCTGCGGCACCTCGATCGCCCAGTCGGTCAAGGAGGTCGTCGCGGTCCACAAGCTCGAGGAGTTCGGGACCCCCGAGGCCTTCTGGGTCATCCGGGTGGAGGACTTCCCGGTGATCGTCACCATGGACTCGCACGCCAACAGCATCCACGCGCAGGTGCGCGCGGAGTCGAAGAAGGTCTACGAGGAGCTGATGAAGGCGTAGCTGCGACGCGCGGAGGACGACGGGCCCGGCAGCCGTGGAGGCTGCCGGGCCCGCGCCCCTCCCCCGTCAGACGCGCTCCCCCGCCCGCCGGCCCTCGACCCAGCCGTAGATCACCGGGAGCACGACCAGGGTGAGCAAGGTGCTCGTGACCAGCCCGCCCATCACCACCACGGCGAGCGGCTTCTGGATGTCCGCCCCCGAGCCGGTGGCGAAGAGCATCGGCAGGTGCCCGATGAAGCTCGTGAGCGCGGTCATGAGCAGCGGCCGGAAGCGCACGTCGCAGCCCCGGGTGATCGTGTCCGCCACGCTCTCGCCGCGCTCGCGCAGCTGGCGGAAGAAGGCGACGAGCACCACGCCGTTCTGCACCGCGACCCCGAGGAGCACGATGAAGGCCACCGCGGCCGAGACCGAAAGCGGCATCCGGAAGGCGACCACGGCGATCACGCCGCCGACGAGCGCGAACGGGAGGTTCAGTAGCACGAGCAACGAGTTCGAGATCGAGCCCAGCGCCATGTAGAGCAGGACCATGATGAGCAGCAGGGCGATGGGCACCACGATCGCGAGCTGCCGCATGGCGCGCTGCTGGTTCTCGAACTGCCCGCCGTAGCCGACGAGGTAGCCGGGCGGTAGCTCGCGCGCGAGCGGGGCGATCCGGGCCTGCACGTCCCGGGCGAAGCTCCCGAGGTCCCGCCCGCGCACGTTGGCCTCGACCACGACCCGGCGCATGCCGTTCTCGCGGCTCACCTGGGCCGGCGCCTCGACCAGCCGGAACCGCGCGATCTGCGCTAGCGGGACGCGCGCGCCCCCGGGCGCCGGGACCAGCAGCCGCTCGATCGCGGGGATGTCGCGCCGCGCCCCCTCGGGGAACCGCACGACCACCGCGAAGCGCCGCTGCTCCTCGATGAGCGTGGTCGCCCTGCGGCCCGCGACGGCCGTCTCGATGACTTCGTTGACGGTGCCGATGCTGATGCCGTGGCGCGCCGCGGCCTCCCGGTCGATCTCCACGTCGACCTGGCTCATCCCGGAGACCTGCTCGACTTTGACGTCGCGGGCGCCGCGCACCCCCTGCATCTCGGCGGCGGCGCGGTCGGCGAAGCGCTTGAGCAGTTCGAGGTCGGGCCCGAAGACCTTCACCGCCAGGTCGCTCTTCACGCCCGAGATGAGCTCGTTGACCCGCAGCGCGATGGGCTGGGAGAAGGAGAAGCGCAGGCCCGGGATCTCGCCCAGGTCCTTCTGGATGGCCTCGACCAGCTCGGCCTTGCCGCGGCCCCCGCCCCACTTGCCGCGCGGCTTGAGCATGATGAAGACGTCGGTCTGCTCCGGCCCCATGGGGTCCTCGGAGATCTCGGCCCGGCCGGTCTTGCTGACCACGGTCTGCACCTCGGGGAACCGGAGCAGCCGCTGCTCCATGAAGGCGGCGACCTGGACCGAGCCCTCCAGGGAGGCGTTCGGCAGGCGCACCACGTTCACCGCGATCGAACCCTCGTCGAGCGGCGGCATGAACTCGGTGCCGAGGAATGGCAGGAGCGCCAGGGAGCCGGCCAGCAGCGCCCCCGAGATGCCCAGGGTCCAGGCGCGGTGCCGCAGCGCGCGCGCGAGCAGCCGCAGGTAGCCCTCGTGGAAGCGGCGGATGAAGCCGAACTCCCGCTCCGGCGCGTGCCGCAGCGCCAGGTCCGCGAGCACCGGGACGACCGTGAGCGCCACCACGAGCGAGACCAGCAGCGCGATCAGCAGCGTCAGCGCGAGCGGCACGAACATCTTGCCCTCGACGCTCTGTAGCGTGAACAGCGGCACCAGGATGATCGCGACGATGAGCACCGAGAAGGCCACCGGGCGCGCCACCTCGGCCACCGCCTCGATCACGATCGACCGCTTCGCGTCCACGCGGTGCGGGTCCGCGAGGTGACGGCGGACGTTCTCCACCACCACGATGGAGGCGTCCACCACCATCCCGACCGAGAAGGCCAGGCCGCCCAGGCTCATCAGGTTGGAGGAGAGCCCGGCCGCGCGCATGACGATGAAGCTGACGAGGAAGGTGAGCGGCAGGGAGAAGACGACGATCAGCGCGGTGCGCAGCTCGGCCACGAACAGGAACAGCACGAGGATGACGAAGATCCCGCCCGCCAGGAGCGCGTCCAGCACGGTCGCGATGCAGGCCTCGACCAGCGAGGTGCGGTCGTAGAACACGTTGAGGCGGACCCCGGGGGGAAGCGTGCCCTGGATCCGGCCCACCGCCTGCTGCACCCGGCCGACCACGTCCTGCGCGTTCGCGCCCTTGAGCATGATGATCATGCCGGCCACGACCTCGCCCTTGCCATCGCGGCTCACCGCGCCCTGGCGGGGCTCCGCGCCGATGACGACCTCGGCCACGTCGCGCAGGTAGACCGGGGTGCCGTTCACGGACTTGAGCACGATCCGCTCGATGTCCGGGATGTCCCGGAGCAGCCCCACGCCGCGCAGGTAGACCTGCTCCCAGTCGCGCACGAGCACGCCGCCGCCCGCGTTGGCGTTGCCGCGCTCGACCGCCTCGACCACGTCGCGGGCCGTCAGCGAGTACTGGAGCAACCGCTCGGGGGCAAGCAGCACCTGGTACTGCTTGACCTGCCCGCCGAAGCTGTTGACCTCGTTCACTCCCTCGATCGGCTTGAGCAGCGGCGCGACCAGCCAGTCCTGGAGGGTGCGCAGCTCCATGGGGGTCTGCCCTTTGCCCTCCAGCGTGTACTGGAAGACCTCGCCCAGGCCGGTGCTGATGGGACCGAGTTCCGGCTCCACGCCCTCCGGAAGTTCCTCCCGCGCGGCCGCCAGTCGCTCGAAGACGACCTGGCGGGTCCAATACGTATCCGCTCCGTCCTCGAAGACGATGACGACCTGGGAAAGACCCGCCTTGGAGATCGAGCGGACCTGCGTCACCCGGGGCAAGCCCCGCATCACCTGCTCGATCGGGTAGCTCACCCGCTGCTCGACGTCCACCGCGGCGAGCCCATCCGCCTTGCTCAGGATCATCACCTGCGTGTTGCTGACGTCCGGGAAGGCGTCGATGGGCAGGCGCATCCAGGCAATGACACCGGCGAGGGCCAGGAACCCAGTCGCCAGCAGCACGACGAACCGGTTGTGCAGCAACCAGGTCACGAGTCGCATGGCGCCCCCCTCAGTCGGCGCAGCCCGCGCCCATCTTCGAGCGCAGGACGTCGGACTTCAGGAGGAACGAGCCGTCGGCGACCACCGTCTCTCCGCCCTTGAGCCCCCGGAGCACCTCGACCCGGTCGCCCCAGGACCGCCCGGGCTCGACCGGACGGCGCACGTAGTAGTCGCCGTGATGGTGGATGAATACGAAGGAGCGGCCCTCGTCCTCCAGCACGGCGCTCCGGGGCAGCGCCAGCGTTTCCTCCTCGCCGGGCAGGAAGACCTTCACATCGGCGAACATCCCCGCGAGCAGGCGCCCGCGGGGGTTCGTCGCCGCGATGCGCAGCCGGACGGTGCGGGTGGCCTCGTCCATCACCGGACTGACGAAGTCCACGGTGCCGGGGAACTCCTCACCGGGGTAGGCCTTGACCGTCACGGTCGCCGCCATCCGCCGTTCGACCTCCTTGCGGGCGAGCCGGGCGATGTCCCGCTCGTAGAGATCGGCCCACACCCACATGGTGGCGTTGTCGCCGATGGTCACCAGGGACTCCTCGGTGCGGGCGACCTCTCCAGGGACCGCGTGCAGGAAGAGCACCACGCCGTCCGCCGGAGCGCGCAGCGTCAGGCGGCCGCGGGCGGAGGCCGGACCCAGATTCCGCGCGTCGGCCACAGGCATGCCGAGCCGGGTCAGCACCCCCAGCGCCGATTCCTCGTGGATCTCGGCGGTCTCGAGCTCCTGCCGGGCCTGGAGATACTCCTTCTCCGACGAGATCCCCTCGTTGCGCAACTCGAGCGCCCGCTCGTGGCTGCGCCGGGCGAGCCGCAACACCGCCTGCGCCTCCAGGTAGGCGCCCTCGGCTTCGCCCACCGCCACGCTCTCGATCTCGATCAGGGCCTGCCCCCGGCTCACGCGGTCTCCGAGCGCGACGTGGGCCCCGCGGACGATCCCCCCGGCCTGAGTGCCCAGATGCGTGACCCTCCGTTCATCGAAGCGCACCTCGCCCGTCAAACGCAGCGGGATCGCAATCCGCCCCCGGACGGCCTTCTGCGTCTTGAGGAGCCCGCCGGCGAAGAGCTTCGCCGGCGCGCGCACGACACCCGTCTCGTAGCGGCACTCCTCGCACTCGAAGGTCTTGCGCCGGTGTTCACAGGTCATGGCGAACAACTCCTCGAGCGGACGATCGAGATCCGACGGCTCAGGTGTCTCCTCCTTCTCGGTGGTCGTTGCAGAGTGGCCCGCCGGGGCCTCCCGGGGAGGCGCGGCCTTCCGGGCCGCGCTGGCGACGGGCCCGCTGCACGACGCGGCGCTCAGGACCAGCAGGAGCCCGGCAATGAGACGGACGGCGCAGATGGTGGTCTTCAAGGTGTGTCCTCCTGCCCGGCGAGGGCACTGAGACGGCTGCAGTCGAGTTGGGCCCGGACGAGGGTCGCGAGGTAGCGCAGGCGCGTCTCCACCAGCACGCGCCGGGCGTCGATCAGCTCGAGCAGGCCTGCTTCGCCGAGCCGGTAGGTCTTCTCCATGATCTTGGCCACGGACTCGGCGCGCGGCAGGATCCGGTCCCGGTAGCGCTCCGCGGTCCGGGTCGTGGCCAGGCAATCGGCGTGCGCTTCGATGACCGCCGACTCGGTCTGCCGCGTCTCCCACTCGAGCCGCTTCCTGCCGGCTTCGAGTTGGGCCCCGGCTCGCGCGATACGTCCGGAGTTCCAGTCCCAGAGCGGCAGCCCGAGGGCGATCCCGCCGCCCCAGGTGCGGCGCTCGAGCTCCCGGGCGGTGAATCCCCTGAGCTCGATACCCGGGACCCGCGCCATCCTCTCGGCGCCGGCCTCCGAGACGAGCGCCCGCACCCGTGCCCGGGACGCCCCGAGCCCGGGGTGGCGGGAGCGGGCCGTGGCCAACGCTTCCTCCAGGTCGGGGACTTCCGGGACATCCCCGAAGTCCGCCTCGACCACGACTTCCCGGCTACCGGCGCCGCTGATCCACAACTTCAACTGGTCCCGGCGGGCACCCAATGTGACACGGCTCGCATCGAGCTCGCCTGCGACCATCTCCAGCTCGATCTCGACGCGCGTCGCCTCGGCCGGCCGGGCCTCGCCCCTCTCGACGCGCCGGGAGACCAGCCGCACGAGCTCGGCGGTCTGCTCGTGCAGGGTGTCGAGCGCGGCCACGCGAGCCTGCTCGTAGGCCTGGTTCCAGAAGAGCGAGCGAAGCTCCAGCAGGACATCCCGCCGGATCGCTCTCGCCTCCTCCCGGCTCACATCCACCTGCGCGCTCGCGGCGCGCACGAGGTGGCCGCGTTGCGCGATCCAGCCCAGCGGAACGGTGAGCCCGAGCTCCCATTCGAGCCGGTCCCGGAGACCCTCGGGGGTCTCACCGCGCGTGAGGGTGGCATCGAGCGAGGGATTCGGCAGGGTCCCCGCCGCATCGGCCGCCCCCCGGGCTGCGGCCACGCCCCAGCGCCCCACGGAAGGAGCGGGATGCTGGTCGGCCAGGCGGACGATGTCCGGCCAGCCGATCTTGATCGTGTCCGGGGTGACGCTCATCCGCGACAGCGCGGGCGGCGGCGGCGGCACCGCGCGTGCCGGGATGGCGGCGGTGACGTGAAGGGCAAGAACGGCCGTGATGATCAGGCCCAGTCTCGTCGCCGAGACCGTCCTGGCAATGGACGATCGCATCTGCATCCACCTGCTTTCGCGATGGGGCAACCCTCGGGGGATGCCCGATTACGCCTCTGGCGCGGACGCGATTGAGCGCGTCCGGCACCGCTCCCTAGGCTGGAGTGAGGCGCCGCGGAGGATGGAAGATGCTTTGAACGGGATCGTCCGGCTGGAGTTCGTCGGGCGGTGGCGCGGGGTGACGGCACACCGGCAGGGCGCCCAGCCCGATGCCGGTTTCGTGCGGCAGGGAGACCGGGGCCTGCCCGGGACAGCAGACGCATGCGCAGCCGGTCTCAGAGCGGGCACCGTCGGGTCCGGAATCAGGGCAGTGGCCGCCGACGGGATGAGCGGCATGAGGTGCCTCCGTCCGGGAATCGGACACCGCCAGCGCCGCCGAGCAGCACACGAGGGCGAGCGCGATGAGCCGGATGGAGCGCAACCAGATCATCACCCTGCTCCCTCCTGCGAACGCAGACACCGCTACCGGCCCCCTCTCGTCTTCAAGGGTGAACAAGTGTAGACAGGCCCGGCGGAGGCGTCAAGCTGCGGAGGGGTTTGTGTGAAGGGTTTGTGAATGCCCTCAAGCCTCGTCGAGCAGGTTCACCGTCAGCCCGCTGCGCAGCTTGGGCTCGAACCAGGTGGACTTGGGCGGCATCACCACCCCCGCGTCGGCGACCCGCATGAGCTCGTCGAGCGACGTGGGATGCATGGCGAACGCGACCGCCCAGCCCTCCCGGCAGCGCTTCTCCAGCTCGGCCAGGCCGCGGATGCCGCCGACGAAGTCGATGCGCGTGTCCTTGCGCGGGTCGGTGATGCCGAGCACGGGCGCGAGCAGGTTGTCCTGCAGGATCGAGACGTCGAGCCCGCGGATCGGATCGTCGGCCGGGTAGGTCCCGGGGCGCGCCTCGAGCCGGTGCCACTTCCCGCCGAGGAACATCCCGAAGCCGTGCGGCGTGACGGGCGTGGCGGCCTGCCCCGGCCCCACGACGAAGCGCTCCGCCACCTTCGCGAGGAACTGCTCGACGCTCAAGCCGTTCAGGTCCTTCACCACGCGGTTGTAGTCGAGGATCTTGAGCTGGTCGTGCGGGAAGACCACGGCCATGAAGGATTCGTACGGCTCGTCCCCCCGGCCACCCGGGTGCCGCTCGCGCATCAGCTTGCCATGGCGCGCGGCCGCGGCCGTGCGGTGGTGGCCGTCGGCCACGTAGAGCGCGGCCAGGCCGGCGAAGAGCTTCACGAGCGAGGCGATCTCCGCGGGGTCCGAGATGACCCAGAGCGCATGCCCGATGCCGTCGGTGGCGACGAAGTCGTAGGCGGCCGGGCGGGCGCGCACGGCGTCCACGATCCGATCGATCTCCCGGCTGGCCCGGTAGGCCAGGAAGACCGGCTCGGCGTTCGCGTTGGCCTCGGTGACGTGGCGGGTCCGGTCGTCCTCCTTGTCGGGACGCGTGTGCTCGTGCTTCTTGATCAGGTCCTGCTCGTACTCGCGCACGCTGCAGAGCGCGACCAGGCCCGCCTGGACGTGGTCACCCATGCGCTGCTGGTAGACGTAGAGAGCGGGGCTCGCCTCCCGCACGAGGACCCCGTCGGCAATGAGCCGGCGGAGGTTCTCGCGCCCCCTCGCGTAGACGCGGTCGTCGTGCACGTCGATCGCAGGGTCGAGGTCGATCTCCGGCTTGCAGACGTGCAGGAAGGAGACCGGGTTCCCGCGCGCCAGTTCGCGCGCCTCGGCGGAGGAGAGCACGTCGTAGGGGAAGCTCGCGACCTCGCGGGCCTGCTCGGGACGGGGCCGGTAGGCCCGGAACGGCTTGATCACGGACATTCATACTCCTTCGGATCGGGCGGACGGCGCGGCCGTGCCCGGTGTCTTCCGTCTCAGGCCCTGAGGAAGCGCTCCTTCAGGAAGTCCCGGAACGGAGGGTATTCGGTGGTCAGGTGTCCGTACTGCTCGGGCTTCGACTCGATCCCCGCCAGGCTCGGCGGCAGGACGGGGTCGATCCCGAGCAGCGCCTGGATCTCCTCGGGGAACTTGGCCGGGTGCGCGGTCTCGATCGAGACCGCCAGGGGATCGGCCGGCGCGCCGGGCTCCGCCAGGAAGCGCCGCATCCCTGCCCAGCCCACCGCCCCGTGCGGCTCCAGCAGGGTCGCGTGCCGCTGCCAGGCCTCGCGGATGGTCGCACGGGTCTCGTCGTCGGAGATGCTCACCGCGTAGAAGTCCCTGCGGAGCCGGGCCAGGTCGGGCGGCTCGCGGAGCGCGCCGGTCTCGTCCATCCAGCCACCGTAGGCGTCCACCAGGCGGGCGAGGTTCGACGGGTGCCCGACGTTCATGGCGTTCGAGATGCACACGCGGGACGGGACGATCTTCTCGTAGCGGCCGGTGGCGAAGAAGCGCGGGACCTCGTCGTTCGCGTTCGTCGCGATGACGATCCGCGAGATGGGCAGCCCCATCCGGGTCGCGAGCACCGCGCCCATCAGGTCGCCGAAATTCCCCGAGGGGACCGAGAAGACGATCGGCTCGCGGCCCGCCACCTCGGCGAGCCGGACGTAGGCGTAGACGTAGTAGACGGACTGCGGGAGGAGTCGCCCGATGTTGATCGAGTTGGCGCTGCTCAGCCGCAGGCCGGCCAGGTCGGGGTCGGCGAAGGCGCGTTTGACCATCGCCTGGCAGTCGTCGAACTTGCCGTCCACCGCGAAGGTCGTGACGTTGCCGCCCAGGGTCGTCATCTGCCGGCGCTGCCGGGCGGAGACCTCGTCCACCGGGAACAGCACGACGCTCTGGACGCGAGGCACTCCATGGTAGGCGTGGGCCACCGCGCTTCCGGTGTCGCCCGAGGTGGCGGTCAGGATGACCAGGTCCTCGTGGCCCCCCTCCATGAAGGCCCCCATCCAGCGGGCCATCATGCGGGCCGCGAAGTCCTTGAACGAGGCGGTCGGGCCCTGGTCGAGGCGCATGAGCCAGCGGCGGCCCTCGACCCGCTCGAGCGGGACGTCGTAGTCGTAGGCGTCCGCGCACAGGGCCCGCAGCTTCGCATCGTCGAGCATCCCGGCCGTGAAGCGCCGCAGGACGAACCACGCGATCTCCGCGTACGAGCGGCCAACGAGCGCGGTGAGGTCGTCGGCACTCAGCGGCGGGACCGTCACGGGCATGAACAGGCCCCGGTCGGCCGCCTGCCCCTGCAACAGCGCACCGCGCAGGTGGGTCGGCGGCACGCCCCGGTTCGTGCTGGTGAAAAGGATCGGTTCGCTGGTCATCTCTGCCGCTCTCCGCGGGACGGGCCTGGCCACGCCGGTCGCGGAATCGCTTCGTCGCGCCTGACCGGGTGAGGTATCTTACACGCTCTCACGTCCACTCCAAGAATCGCCGCCGGAGGTGCTCCATGGCCGACCGAGATGTCGAGATCACGCCGGGGATGCAGCGCTACATCGACCGGAACGACGAGTACCTCGCCCGCCGCGCCGAGTACATCCGGGACGTCGTGAAGAAGTGGAAGTTCGACACCATCGCGGTCCACGGCCTCTACTCGGTCCAGGACGCGATCGAGGACTACCAGGGCTCGATCATCGAGCCGATCTTCATGTCGACTTCCCAGGCCTTCCGCGACTCGGACGAGATGGCGGCGGCGCTCGCGTACCTGATCCCGTCCTGGACCTACTCGCGGATCGCGAACCCCTCGACCTACTACTACGAGTGGGTGCTGGCACTGCTCGAGGGCTACGGGTTCGACGGGGAGACCTCCTGCTGCTCGACCTCCTCGGGGATGGCGGCGATCATGACGGCCGTCCAGCCGTTCCTCATGCACACCCGGCACGACGTCTTCGAACCCCGCAACTTCCTCGCCACCGCGCAGTGCTACGGCGGCACCTTTCAGCAGTTCAGCGTCCGCCTGCAGCAGGAGCGCGACATCCAGTGCCGCTGGATCCAGGATCCGACCGACCTGGACGAGTGGGCCAGGAAGATCGACAAGGACACGCGCTTCCTCTACGGCGAGCTGCCGAGCAACCCGCAGCAGGGCTTCTTCGACATCCAGGCCGTGGCGGACCTCGCCCACTCGCACGGGCTGCCGCTGATCGTGGACAGCACGGTCGCCACGCCGGCCCTGCTCCGTCCGATCCGCCACGGCGCGGACATCGTCGTGCAGTCCGCCTCCAAGACCCTGTCCTCGAGCGGGTTCGGGATCTGCGGCGCCGTCATCGCGCGCAAGGGGCTCGTGACGAACGTCCCCATCGACGCGCTCCGGGACGATTTCGCGCTCTACATCAAGTACCTGCCGAACCGCGACTACGGCCCGAACCTGCATCCCCTGCAGGCGGTCATGACGCTCAACGACATGCGCACGCTCCGCTCGAAGATGGACCTGATGAGCCGCAGCACCATGAAGGTGTCGGAGTGGCTCGAGCGCCACCCGATGGTCGAACGCGTCGAGTACCTGGGCCTGCCGAACCACCCGCTGCACGATCTGGCCAGCCGCTACCTGTGGCTGGTGGACGCCGAGCACGACGACCTCTACGGGAAGCCCGTCAACCGGTACGGCCACCTGATGTCGTTCTGCGTGAAGGGCGGAGCCGGGACGGCGCGCAAGGTCTTCGACGGCCTGGAGCGGATCTGGCGCGCGACCGACCTGGGCAGGATCAAGAGCGTCGCCACCATCCCCGCGATCTCGACCCACCAGCAGCAGGGCGAGGCCGGCCGGAAGCTCGCCGGCATCCCACCGAACCTGATCCGCCTCTGTGTCGGGGCCGAGCATCCGGACGACGTCATCGCAGACCTCGACCGGGCCCTGCTCGGGGCGCAGAAGAAGTAGATTGTGCGGCGCAGAATGTTGTTGAGCGCGGGCGCGATCCCTCAGGGGACGCGCCCGGCTCGTTTCACATCGCGAGCCTGAGCGCGTGCCGCCTGGGATTCTTGATCCCCGGCGTGTCGATCCCGCGCCCGTAGTACTCGGCCCAACTCGCCGGCAGCTCCGTGCGGGTGACGAACCGCCGTCCGTCCAACAGCCGCCCCACGCTCCAGGGCGTCTTGGTGAGCCCCAGCCGCATCGCCGGCGTGCCGTCGTGTGCGCGCTCGGAGAAGTGCTTGCCGAAGTTCCGCCACGCCAGCAGCCAGGCCGCCCGCTCGACCACGCCCTGGTGCCGCTTCGAGAACGCGATGGTTTCGCGCTTGTGGTTGGCACTGTTGTGCCGCAGCAGCAGGTCGAGCAGGTTGACCGGGAACAGCGGGTTGTTCGCGGTCCGGGCCTCGACCGAAGGCGTGCGCTCGTGGCGGATGACGTGCTCACGGAGGCGCCGGAACGCCCGCGGGTAGGCCGGGTGTTCATCGGAGCGCAGGGTGAGCGGCTGCGGCGCGGCCGAGATCCGGATCAACTCGGCGACGCTCTGCTCGATCGCCTTCGGGTCGGGGCGGCCGTGCGTGGCCTCGAGCCCGGCACGGCGGCGGCGCTGGGCGGACGTCATGGTGCCCTTGCGCCGCAGCCTCGCGAAGGTGAATCCGTAAGTGAAGTGGCTGTTCGCCCCGACCGCGTGGTTGAGGTGGAGCGGGTGGTACTGGCTGTAGGCGAAGGACTCGAAGCCATCGATCACGAGCGGCTCGCAGAGCGGCCCGGTTGGCCGCAGTTCGTGGAGCAGCAGCAGGGCATGGCGGCCCAGGCGGGCGGCCTGGCCCATGACGGAGGTGGGATCGCAGCGGGCCTCGCGGGCGATCTGGCGGTAGCCGGAGCAGGTCAGCAGGCGGTGGGCGATCGGCCGGAGCAGGTCGGGACGCTTGAGGTAGTAGGTGGTGGAGAAGGTCTGGGAGCTGAAGGTGGCGCGGCAGTGGAGACAGCGGTAACGGGGAATGATCCGCGGTTCACACTGGCGGGCGTAGTGGCCGAAGCGGACCCAGCGCCAACCGTGGGCGCAACCATGGTAACTGCAGTGACTTCGTGGACAGTGCGGGGGGATGAAGGCAGCGAGCGAGCGCGTCATGCCCGGGCATCAAGGCAACCTCCGCGCCAGCAACATTCTGCGCCGCACAATCGAAGAAGTAGCCGGGCCGGCCGGGCGCCCGCGGGGCCCCCGCGGGCCCGGCCGGGCGCCCGCGGGGCCCTCGCGGGGTCGGCCGGGCCCGCCTGGCCCCCTTCCCGGGCCACCGTCGCCCCCCGCGCCTTCGGGGGATTTCCCCCTAAGGCGCCGGCCCGACCCTGCCGATAAGCACAGGACTGCCGACCTCGTGACCTGCACCGCTCTTGCGAACCATGGCAGGGATTTCTTGCTGGGAGGATTCCACCATGCAGCGCTCCAGGATTCTCGCGTTCCTCGTGCCGGCCGTCGTGCTGGCTCTGGGGGCCAGCGGTGCGGCGTTCGCGGCCACGTCCGGCACCTCTGACGTCATCCTCCAGGCCAACGCCACCGTCCAGATCGAAATCCTGGACGCCAGCATCACGCTCTCGCCCAACCAGACCAACTACGAGGCGGGATACGTCGATGCGCTGGGCGCTTCCGGTATCGACGTCCGGATCCGGACCAACAGCTCCACCGGAGCGATCCTGAAGGTGAAGTGCGCCGACGGGTCGCCGGAGATCACGCTGACCGACCTGCTCTTCAAGACGCAGACGGCCGCCGGCGGCTCGGGCTCGACGCAGAGCACCTACACCGCGATCACCGCCAGCGATCAGGACCTCTGGTCCACGGACACGACGTCGCCCACCTACAGCACGATCCAGACCGACATCCGGGTGCAGAACCTCTGGGACTACTCGGATCCGGGCACCGGCGGCACGACGGCGTACACCAATACGCTGACCTACACGATCGTCGTCCAGTAGCAGGGGGCGGCCAGACCATGAGGGCGCCTTCGGGGCGCCCGGGTCCGCAGGTCTCGACCGCCGGTCCCCGCAGCCGGCCGGGCGGGCCTGACAGTAGGGAGTCTGACCGGCTCTCCAGGCCATTCCGACTGCCGAGGGTCGGGATGGGGCTCGGATCCTGGAGCGCGGCGGTGTCCCCTCACCGGAAATGGAAGTCCGTGAAAGCCGCGATGGAAGTGACCGGAGTGGCCGCCAGGCCTCCGAGGCCCGCTGACCGGCGGGCGTCGGGCCGACGCGTGCTCGTCTGCGCGCTCCCGGTCCTGTTCCTCCTCCTGCCGGTGACTCCGGTCGCGCTCGCCGAGACGAGCATCAGCATCGTCACGAGCAGCCGCTCGCTCACCCCCTCGCAGGGCGACTACGAGACGGGCTTCGTGGAATCGCTCGCCCCCACGGGAGGGATCCGCGTGCGGGTCACCACGACGGCCCCGGCGGGGCTCATCCTCTACGTCAGCTGCAGCGCCGGGAGCCCGCCCATCGACATGTCCCACCTCCTGATCCGGTGCCCGACGGCGGGGAGCCTCATCGCCGCGTACACGGTCATCACCTCCTCGGACCAGGCCCTGTGGACCGCGGGCGGGCCCGCCTCGAGCCAGGACGTGGACACCGACCTCAAGATCATCAACCTGTGGGACTACGCCGATGCCGGCTCCGCCGGCACCACGAACTACACCAACACCCTCGTCTACACGGTGGTGGAGCAATGAGAACATCGAACTGGAAGACCGCTGGGCCCGCTCTCGCCGTCACGGCACTCCTGCTCCTCACCACGCCGCCCGCCTGGGGCAACCTCGCGATGGCGGTCGCGCCCATGAAGCTCCGGCTCACGCTGGCGCCGGGCGAATCCCGGACCGAGGCCGTGGAGGTCTACAACAACGGCGACGAGCCGGTGCGCGTCGTGACGACCGTCGAGGACTGGGCCACGACCCCCGACGGCGGCGTGGACCTCCTGCCGCGGGGGTCGCAGCCACGCTCCGCGTCGGCGTGGGCCCGCGCGGACCTGTCGGACTTCACCGTCCCCCCCCACGGGATGCGGGTCGTGCGCGTGACGGCGACGCTGCCCGACACCGCGCGCGGGTCCTACTGGACCATCATCTTCTTCGAGGGGCAGGCGGAGATCCGCCGCGCGAAGCTGGGGCTCGCGACGCGCGTGCGCATGGGGACCACGGTCTACCTCACGGCCGCGGGCACGGAATCCCGCGGGAGCACGATCACGGGGATGGCCGTCCAGCCGGGCGCTCAGCGTGACACGCTGAGCCTAATGGGGCAGGTCGCCAACCGCGGGAACGTCTACTTCTATCCCACGGGCTGGTTCCAGGTGACAGACCCGACCGGGACGGTCCTGTTCCAGCAGGGGCTGCCCTACCGCGTCTGCCTGCCGGGGAGCGAGACCGTGTACCGCTTGCCATGGCATCCGACCGGCACGGGTCCGTATCGCCTGCTGCTCACGGTGGACAGCGGCGAGGAGTCGCTGCTCCAGGGCATCAAGGAGTTCGACGTCGTGGCCCCGACCCCGGTCGGGGCGTCTCTGACGAAAGCAGCTCAGTAGCCGGGACTATTCATGAGCCGCGTCGCGAGAATGCGAGATGACCGTGGGATGCAAGGCCCTGTGACTGGCCGCGACGCAGTCGGGGTCAAGCACCCCGGACCCACGCTGCGCGTGGGTGCCCCGGAACGGCCCGTCACAGGACCGCGGCAGACCGCGATCAGATCGCGTTCGCAGCAGCGGGTCATGAACAGTCCCGGCTAGCCGGAGCCGCGCGGGAGTGGCCATGCCAGGAGCCAGCCGGATCGCAGGGAGCGTGATGCCGCTCGTGCTCCTCGCGGCCTGCTCCGTCGCCGGGGCGGGCCCCGCGGATACCGTGGCCTCCGACGCCATCCGGCTCGCCGCGCCCCCGTCGTCCTTCGAGCTGCGGCGCATCCCCCGGGCCGAGTTCCCGCTGGCCAGGCCGCTCGTCGCCGCGCGGAGGGGCAGCGAGGCCACGCCCCGGTTCCCGCTGCGCTCCTTCGCCGATCGCGCGCAGAAGCCCTGGGAGCATTCCCTGCCCTGGGACCAGGCCAACGGGGAATTCTCCGCAGAGGGGAGCCGCCCGCGCGCGGGAGCCGCGACCAGCCGGGAGCGCCTCCGGCTGGATCTCCTCGACTATCTCCCCGGGGGGAAGCTCGAGCTGCAGAGCGAGCTGATGAGCCATGACGGGCGCTACTCCCTCCTGCGCCGACGGCTCGGGTTCACGTCGAAGACGGGCTGGCAGGCGGACGCCGGTGACGCCCTGTTGCCCGCGGGGTCCCCCGGCGCCAACGGCACCAGCGCCCGCGGCCTCCTGATCGAACGGCGTCGCGGGGGCGACGGCAGGTCGCCCGCCTGGCGCGCCGGCGGGCTCGCCGGCAACCTGCCGGTGAGCTATGCGGCGTTCGAGAACAGCGCCTTCGCACGGCGCTTCGGCGCCGGGTTCTGGCGCGTGGAGCAGCCGCGGGGCGCACGCCTGCAGGGTCTCCTCTATGGCCTGACAGGCAGCGGCCCTGGCACCGCTGGCCTCTCGGACAGGTTCCGGAGCGCCCAGGGCGCGGGTCTCTCCTTCGGCGTGCCCGTGGTGAAGGGCAGGCGCGTGGACCTCCTGGGAGACGTCTTCACGACCCGGGCCGTCTCCTCCACCGGCGGCACCGTGCAAGGACTCGCGGGAGACCTGAGCGCGCAGAGCGAGTTGCGCGGACTGAGCGTGGGCGCGCGCTTCCAGGCCGCCCGGGGAAAGCCGCGCGAGCTCGGCTACCTGGGCGCCCTGCAGCCGGTCCCGGACCTGACGGGGGACCTGAACCTCACCTGGCGCGCTCCCCGGCGGGTCGCGCTCACGGGCTGGGCGGGCCGCTGGACGAATCCCGTGTTCGTGGACCGCGGACGAACGGACGGGGGCCTGACCGAGTACCGGGCCCACGGGAACCAGGCCGGAGGCAGGATCGCGTGGCGGACCGCGGGCACCGGCACCGGCCTCTCGGCATCCCACGAGCTCAGGCACCGCGAGGGGGATCTGTTCCGCGAGCGGGTGGCGACGAGCGCCGCGTCGGTCTCGCAGCAGCTGGGGCCCGGCCGGAACTCCACGCTCGAGTGGAGCCGGATCGATCACCGCGGGCGCGGTTCCCGGGACTACCTCTCCGGGAGCCTCAGCCTGCGCGTGGGGCCCTCCGGGACGCTCTCGCTCCAGCATCGGGTCGCATGGCAGGAGCCCTACGGAGCCCGCGTGGAGTCGTTCGTGGACTTCACGGGACTGAGACTTCCCCGGCCGCTGGTGACGCTCTCCGGCCAGCTCGGGGTGACGCGCGACGGGACGAGCCCGGGCGTGCCGCGGCTGACGCAGACCATCGGCAGGGTCGAGGCCGTCATGCAGCCGAACCCGCGCCTGTTCCTGGTCGCGCGCTACGGGCTCAGCAATTCGTCGACGGGGGTCCTCCACACCGTGACACTCAGCGTGGCCCATTCCACCGGCCGCGCCAGCAGGGCCACCGCTCCGCGCCTGGATCCCACGGTGCCGGAGCGCCTCATCCTGAGAGGCCGCGTGTTCGAGGACGGCGACAGCGATGGGCGCTGGCAGCCGGGCGAGCCGGGGATCGCCGGAGTCGAGATCGCGGTGGATGGGAACGCCCGCCAGCCGCTGGTGACCGACGCCGACGGCGTCTTCCTCGCCTTCGTGCACGCCGGGAAGCACGTCATCCGGATCCTGCCGGCCTCCGTCCCGACCCAGTTCTCGATCGAAGGGATCGGGCCCCTCGAGGTCGAGGTCGTGCAGGACGACCTCCTCGAGCTGACCCTCCCGCTCACGCGAAGCGTGGGATGGATCCACGGACGGGTGGTGGACGATCGGGACGGTTCGGGGGTCTCCGGCGCGGAGATCCTGATCGGCGGGAAGGGCTTCACCTACACCGACGGCACGGGGAACTTCCGCTTCGGACCGCTGCCCACCGGGGAATACGAGCTGCGCCTGGCGCTGGAGAGCCTCCCCTTCGGCTACCGCGTGGAGCAGGGAGTCCTCAGGGTCGGGCTCGTCGAAGCCGCGGGAGCGGGCAAGAGCGTGACGTTCCACGTCTCGCGCCCGATCCAGCAGCTGGAGTTCTGATCCCGGGGGACCGGGAAGACGGCGAGGGCCTGCTCAGCTCCGGAGGAAGACGTCCATCAGCCGGTGGCCGGGCGTGATCCAGTAGCCGCCGCGGTCGGCCGCCGTCTCCGTGAAGGGGGCCCGCTCGACGGCCGCGATCCCCGTGCCGGCGAAGGCGAACAGCGGCGGGATGGCCGAATGCCCCCGCGTCGTGGTCAGGGTCGGATGGTCCACGGCGACGAGGACGCGCCACGCCGGGCTCCGGGCCAGCCTCTCGAGGAGTGGTCCCACGATCGCCTGATCCATCCGCTCGAGGGAGCGGACCTTCTCCCCGGCGTCGCCCATGTGCGCGGATTCGTCGGCCGCTTCGACGTGGACGATGACCAGGTCGAACTCGTCGAGCGCCCGCACGGCCGCCTGGCCCTTGCCCGCGTAGTCGGTGTCGATGTAGCCCGTCGCGCCCGGCACCTCGAGGATCTCCATGCCCATCAGGCGGGCCATGCCGCGCAGGATGTCCACGCCGGTGATCACGGCCGCCCGGGGTCCGAAACGCGAGGCGAACGTCTCCAGGCGCGCCGGCCGGCCCTGGCCCCAGAGCCAGATGTCGGTGACGGGATCGCGTCCCTGCTCACGCCGCCTGCGATTGACGTCGTGGGCGGCGATCACGGTGCGCGCCCGCTCCATGATCCGCGTGACCCGGGCGGCCCCCTCGCCCGCCGTCGGGTGCGCCGCCACGGGCTGGTCGATGATGTCGTGGGGCGGCGCGCAGCGCAGCCGGAGGTCCGCGGCATCCGCGAGGAGCATGAGGTTGCGGTAGGTCACCCCGGCGTGGAACTCGCAGCCCTCGTCCGCCAGCTCCTGCTGCAGGTCGGCGATGAGCGCGTCGGCCTCGGCCTGGGCGATGTGGCCGGCCGTGTTGTCCTTCATGAGCCCGCCGAGGATGGTCACGAAGTTGCAGCGGAAGATCATCTGGTCCGGCCGGACCGACAGCCCCTTCGCCGCCGCCTCGATGGGCGCCCGCCCGGAGTAGTAGACCTGCGGGTCGTACCCCAGGACCGACAGCGTCCCCACGTCGGTCGCGGGCGTGAACCCCTCCGGGATCGTCAGGTACCGGCCCAGCCTGCCGTGCTCCGCGACCCAGTCCATGTGCGGGATGCGGGCGGCCTCCAGCGGGGTCTTCCCGCCCAGCTGCACGAGCGGTTCGTCGGCTGCGCCGTCGGGCAGGACGATGGCGTATTTCATGGAAGGTCGAGGCCTCCGAGGTGGGTCACGCGCCGGGAGCCGCCGTTCGCGGCGCGAAACCTAGCACGCCGGCCCCGGAGTCGCGCAACGTGACCGCGCGCAACCGCCGCGGGCCCCGGCGCATCTGAATGGAGGCAGCCTGACCGCTGCGCCCGTGGGCCCTGCCCCGGAGTCCGGTACGAAGCTCCAGCCGAATCGCGTACCCCGTCTCACTCACAGGAGTCTGCTGATGCGCATCCTCGTCAATACGCCCACGGGCAAGATCGGCCGTCTCGTCACCCGGCACCTGCTCGACGCCGGGCTGGATCTCACGCTGATCTCACGCCACCCGGAGAAGCTGGATAGCCTGGGGACCCGGGCTCCCGTGGTGCAGGGCGACCTGGATGATCCCGTCACCCTGGACCGGGCCACCCGGGGAGTGGACACCCTGTTCTGGGTCACGCCGGGGCTGGCGAACCCCGACTACCTGCGCTGGAACCAGGACCTCGCGAAGCTCGCCGTCGCCACCGCCCTCAGGAACGGCGTGAAGCGCGCGGTGGTGCTCTCCAGCATCAGCGCGCAGGTGCCCAGGGGGGTGGGCCCCATCTCGTCACTTCACCAGGTCGAGCGGGAGTTCCGGGCCGGGTTCGCCGACCTGGTCATCCTGCGGCCGACGTTCTTCATGGAGAACCACTTCGCCAGCATCGCGAGCATCTCCACGATGGGCGCGATCTTCGCCCCGATCGCGGGGAGCGTGCGCTTCCCGCAGATCGCGACCCGCGACATCGCGGCGCGGGCGGCCGCGCTCCTGGGCGACGGCACCTGGGCCGGGCAGCGCGTCCTGGGGCTTCACGGGCCCGCGGAAGTGAGCTACGAGCAGACGGCGCAGATCCTCGGCGAGGCGCTGGGCCGGCCGGTCCGCTTCGTGCAGGTCACCGGGGAGCAGGCCAGGCAGGCCATGCTCGGCGGCGGGCTGCCGGCCTACGTGGCCGACGCCTACGTCGAGATGTACGGCGCGATGGGCAGCGGCGTGTTCCAGCAGGCGGAGCCGCGGAGCCCCGAGACCACGACGCCCACCACCCTGCGGGAGTTCGCGACCGACACGCTCAAGCCCGCGATCGAGGCAGCCGCGAAGGCGGGCGCGCAGGCCTGAACTGGGACATCACCCGCACGAAACGCCCCCGGGGAGACCCGGGGGCGTTCGTGTGCCGACGAACACGTGGCGACGAACACGGGCGCCGAGATGGCGGACGCCGGGGGCGGGGGGGGGGGGGGGGGCGGGGGGGGGGCCG
>Ga0315276_10001521_pt1 | contig 20818 bp, 11 predicted proteins | sample YL17G05_0_MG_FD_204542 | JGI IMG/M metagenome (GOLD analysis project Ga0315276, IMG submission 204542) | Sediment microbial communities from Yellowstone Lake, YNP, Wyoming, USA - YL17G05_0 | ecosystem: Environmental > Aquatic > Freshwater > Lake > Sediment | place: USA: Wyoming | collected... | reverse complement strand
GGATCCACGCCACGGCGACGCAGGCCCGCGACGCTCACGGAAGCTTGTATCCGGGGCTCGTATCGGTGCTTGCCCAGGTGAAGCGAATGTGGCACCGTTCCGCACTCGAGCAACCCGTGTCGTTCGACGATGAGAGGAGTGTGCCATGAAGGGATTGACGTACGGGCTGGTAGCGATCGCCGTCATCGCGCTGGCTGGTTGTCAGCAGGGCAAGTCGGACGAGTCCGCGCCGCCCAAGTCCACCTCGCCAACGACATGGCAGTCCACCCAGCCGGCGGCGCCTTCGGCTACGGCAGCCAAGGAAGTCACGACGCCTTCTGGCCTCAAGTACCAGGACCTCGTCGTGGGCATCGGTCCTTTGGCCGAGCAAGGCACGCAGGTGGTGGTCAACTACACGGGCTGGCTCACCGACGGTACGAAGTTCGACAGTTCCCTCGACCCCGGCCGCCAGCCCCTGCCGTTCACGATCGGCGCCGGCATGGTCATCCGTGGCTGGGACGAGGGTGTGAAGGGCATGCGCGTCGGCGGCAAGCGCAGGCTCACTATCCCCGCGGACCTCGCCTATGGGGAGCTGGGCTACCCGCCCGTGATTCCGGCCAACTCCACGCTCGTGTTCGAGGTCGAGTTCCTGAGCGTGAAGCAGCCGTAGAGACGTCTTCACGATGACCGCGCGCCGGGCATCCGGACACGGGGACCGCCCGCATGAGTGAGAGGATTTGACCGCCGGGTGGCCACCAAGCGGTCGCGGGGCGCCCGGCGGGAGCCGGAGGGCGGCGTCTACAGACGCTCGCGCATCATTACGGGCGAGGCCGCCAGCGAGTCCAGCGCCGACCGGCCGCCCACCGGTTGGAGCCAGCTCGCGATCCTCAGGACGAGCAGGGTGAGGGACGTCCCCAGCAGGAGCTGCCCCGCAAGGCCGAGCCGGTTCCACCGCGGTCCGTGCGGCATCCTCCAGCGCCAGGTGTCGCCCAGGGTCTCGGCCAGCGTGCCGCGCGGGCAGACCCACCCACAATAGGCTCCCTTGCCTAAGCGGCGCACCGCGAGCGGGAGGATCACGCAAGTCTGCACGATGGCGATGACCGGCCACGTCCACAATGGTTCGCTGGCGAGGATGTTGCCGGCCTTGAGCGGCCAGGCGAGCACCAGGCCGAAGGCTCGCCAGTATTCGCGTCCGTGAGCGCCGGTGGCCGTGGGGAAGAGCGCGTCGAGGAGCCCCTGTGGCGGCCAGTCGTTGTGGCCGAGCCAGGGCAGCAGGATCTCGGGCGGCAGGGAGTAGGAGCAGCGACTGCACCACCATGAGCGCGAGCGTCTGCGCCGTCACGTAGGACGCGCGGCGGGGGGATGAGCAGGCGGTGCATGCGTCTTCGCCACGGCTGGGTGGGTGCTCCGACGAGCAGCTCGCTCAGTCGGGAGAGGGTCTCGCAGCAGGGTAAGGTGAGCATGGGCCCGCGGTGGACCAGGGTCACCTCGGCGCCGCTCTCGGCGAGTGCGATCGCCTGCGCAGCGGCGGATCGCCGCCGTCCGCGCGCACGCGTGGCCACGGCTCGACGGTGCCGGCCAGTTCGAGTAGCGCGCCCACAGGTCCGAAGCGCTCACCTCCGGGGACCTCTCCACGCGTGACGCGTCTCCGGCCTCAGGCCTGCCGGTCCGGCAGCGGGCTCTCGACCCGCAGCGGCGCGCTGCCGCGCAGCCCGAAAACCACGCCGAGGAGGACGAGCGCGGAGCCCCCGAGGCTCGCCGGCGTGAGGCGCTCGTCGCGCACCAGCCAGCCGAGCAGCAGCGCCACGACCGGGTGGACGACGCCGATGAAGCTCACCCGCGTCACCGGCCAGTGGTTGACGAGCCAGGCGAAGAGCACGAAGGCTCCCACTGAGCCGGCGAGCGTGAGGTAGAGCACCGGGAACCAGGCGGCGAAGCGGACCGGGAACGGATGCGGCTCGCCGATGGCGAAACTCACGGTCAGGCAGACCGCGAGTCCCACGGTCGCGCCCACTGCGTTGGACCACAGGGGCGACTGGCGCGGCCCGCGCTTGAGGATCACGCCCGAACAGGCCGCGAAGGTGGCGGCGGCGAAAATGACCAGACCCGGCACCAGTCCCACGCGGCCGCCGATTTGGTCCGAGAAGAGCAGTGCGACGCCCGCCAGCGCCACGCCCGCGCCAGCGAGCTTGAGCGGGGTGAGCCGCTCCATCCGCAGCGCGGCGGTCATCAGCGCGGTGGTCAGGGGGATGGTGGCGTAGAGCAAGGCCGTGAGGCCCGAGGGGAAGGTCAATTCGCCCCAGTAGAGCAGAGGGAAGTTGACCCCGAACTGCAGGAAGCCGTAAGCGAGTGCGGCGCGCAGTGCCCGGCCGCACGGAAACGGATGCCGCAGCAGGCGCGCGATCAGCGTGAGCAGCGCGGCGGCGAGAGTCAGCCGGAGGGAAGCGGCCCAGACCGGTGCCAGCGCGTCGTTGCCGAGACTGATGAAGAGGAACGTGCTGCCCCAGATCAGGCTGCACGTGGTCCAGGCGCCCCAGGCCAGGGCGGGATTGGGCGCCGAGCACCCGCCGGTGTGGGCCTCTCGTAAACGCTCGCTGCTCGATCCCATCGCGGCCCTTTCGGCCTGCCGGCGGCGCTCCTGCGCGCCCCACGGACAGGCTGACCGTGATGCGCGAAGACGTCCCGTGGCCCAAACGCGGACGGGCGGCTCTGATGCAGGAACCGCTCGCCGCTCTCAGCGCCGGACCGTGCCGCGCCCTCAGGCTGGGACGTAGGGACGGTAGTCCGGATACCACATGTTGTCCGCCACCAGCTTCTCGATCTCCCCGTCGGGGATCATGCGCCCCAGGCCCTGGCGCTGCGCGTCGCGGATGACCGCCGCCGCGATCCGTGCGCTGACCGCCCGCAGATCGGAAGCGTCGGGGTAGATGGCCCCGGACTTCAGCCGCTCCTCGGACACGCCCTCGGCCAGGACCTTCGCCGCCACGAGGAACATCGAGTCCGTGACCTCGCGGGCCTCGGAGAGGATCGCGCCGAGCCCCACGCCCGGGAACACGAAGACGTTGTTGCCCTGCCCGATCTCGTGGATACGGCCCTGGTGGGTGACCGGGGGGAACGGGCTCCCGGTCGCCACGATGGCGCGCCCGTCGGTCCACGCGATGGCGTCCTGGGGTCTGACCTCGGACTTCGAGTTCGGATTGCTGTAGGCGAAAATGATCGGCCGCTCCACGTGCTTCGCCATCTCGGTGATCATCTCCTGCGTGAAGATGCCCGGCATGGCGCAGGTGCCGAGCAGCAGAGTGGGCTTGAAGCAGCGCACGACCTCGAGCAGGTCGAACGGCCCCTCGCCCTTGAAGCCCAGCCTGCCGAGATCCTCGCGCCGCACCGCGAATTCCTGCTTGTGGGCCTGCAGCTTCGCGCCCGAGGCCCAGACCAGGCCGTGGGTGTCCACCAGCAACTGCGCGCGCCGCACCTGGTCGGGATCGCTGCACTGCTCCCGGATAGCCGTGCGCATCAAGTGCGCGATGCCCACGCCGGCCGCGCCCGCGCCCGCATAGACGATGCGCTGCTCGGCAAGCGGGACCTTGGTGATGCGCAGCGCCGCGAGGACGCCGGCCACCGCGATGCCCGACGTGCCCTGGATGTCGTCGTTGAAGCTTGTGATCCGCTTGCGATAGCGGTCGAGCACGGTGAACGCCGTCTCCTTGAGGAAGTCCTCCCACTGCAGCAGCGCACGGGGGAAGACCTCCAGCACGGCCAGCACAAACGCCTCGATGAAGTCGTAGTACTCCGCGCCCCGCAGCCGCTCGTGCCGCCACCCGATGTAGTAGGGGTCGTCCAGCAGCGCCTGGTTGTCCGTACCGACGTCCAGGCTGACCGGCAGGCACTTCGAGGGGTGGACGCCGGCGGCCGCGGTGTAGAGGGCCAGTTTACCGACGGGGATGCCCATGCCGCCCGCGCCCTGGTCCCCCAGGCCGAGGATGCGCTCGTTGTCGGTCGCGACGATGAGGCGCACGTCCTGGTTGGGTGCCCCGCGCAGCACCTCGGGGATGCGGTGCTGGTCCGCTGGCGTGATCCAGAGACCGCGCGGGTGTCGGAAGATGTGACTGTAGTGCTGGCAGGCGATGCCTACGGTGGGCGTGTAGACGATTGGCAGAAACTCCTGCAGGTTCTCGATGATCACCCGGTAGAACAGAGTCTCGTCGCGATCCTGGAGCGCGGCCAGCCCGATGAACCGCTCGAGCGGGGTAGTCTTCGCCCGGACGTGCTCAAGTTCGACGGCCACTTGCTCCTGGATGGTCCGCTGGGCTTTGGGCAGCAGCCCATCCAGCCCGAACGCCTCACGCTCGGCCGGAGTGAAGGCGAGTCCCTTGTTGCGGAGCGGGTCCTTGAGCAAGGCGTGGCCCCGCAGCGCCACCTTGAGAGGGCCGCTTGGATCGGGGTTCAGACGTGGCATAGATTCCCTTTCGGTGCACCAGCCCACACAGCGCTCGGCGGCACCGGCGCGCCACCGGACGGCGACACGGCCCCTTCGCCACCGGGCCGCGGCAGTCGGCCATGACGTGGTGCGGGGTTCGGCGCATCGTACGGATGCCGGAGTCTCCCGGGACCGGCCCGGGCACATCCGGGCGGTATGGTAGACCAGCCGCCGGACGGTGCGCGATGCTATCACGGGCGTAGGCGATGGGCGAAGGGGTGGGCCTCCGCCGTGGCCTCGGGTTCCGGGGTCGGGTGGGGCGCCGTCGCTGGTGTAATCTCCCGCCGACTCCTGATCACCGCTGGCCGGACCTCCGAGGAGATCTCCATGGCCGTGAGACTGGATGGCAGCAGCCTGAGGATCGAGGACGTGGTTAGGGTGGCTCGGCAGGGCGAGTCCGTCGAACTGGCCCCCGAGGCGGTAGCGCGCATCCGCGCCTGCCGCGGGATGCTGGAAGAGAAGATCCAGGCCCGCGAGATCATGTACGGTGTCAACACCGGCATCGGCGAGTTCTCGGAGGTCGTGCTCAACGACGAGCAGGTGCAGCAATTCCAGCGCTACCTGATCTACAACCACGCCGCGGGCATCGGCGAGCCCTGCCCGATCGAGCACGTGCGCGCCGCCATGACGAGCCGCATCAACGTGCACGCGCGCGGCTATTCCGGCTGCCGTCCCGAGATCACCCTCACCTACGTTGAGATGATGAACCGCGGCGTGACCCCGGTGGTGTGCGAGAAGGGCAGCGTCGGGGCCTGCGGCGACCTCGCCCCGATGAGCCAGATCGCGCTGAGCCTGCTGGGCGAGGGCGAGAGTTACTACCAGGGCGAGCGCATGCCCACCAAGGATGCCATGGCGCGCGCCGGGATCCCGGTGCCAGGGCTCCAGGCCCGTGACGGACTGGCGGCCATCAACGGCTCGAACCTCATCACCGGCATCGGCAGCCTGCTGCTCTACGATGCCGAGCGCTGGATCGCCCAGGCCGAGATCGCGGCCGCGATGACGCTCGAGGCGCTGCTCGCCAATCTAAAGCCGTACCAGGCGAAGCTCCACGAGCTGCGCGGCTTCTCGGGGGCGGTGAAGTGCGCCGCCAACCTGCGCCGCGTGATGGAAGGCTCGGACCTGGTGACCGGCAAGCTCAAGGTCAAGGTCCAGGATGCGTACTCGATGCGCTCGACGCCCCAGGTGATCGGCTCGCTGCGCGACCTCATGGCCTACGCGCGCAAGCAGTTCGAGATCGAGCTGAACGGTGTCGCCGACAACCCCATCTTCGTGCGCGACGAAGGCCGCGTGCTGACGGGTGCGAACTTCCAGGGCACGCCGATCAGTCTGCCGATCGACATGGTGGCGGTGGGCCTCACCATGGTCTCGGTGCTTTCGGAACGCCGGCTCAACCGGCTGCTGAACCCGGCTCTGAGCGTGGGGCTGCCCGCATTCCTCACCAAGGGCGCCGGCATGTTCTCGGGCCTCATGCTCAGCCAGTACACCGCCGCCACGCTCATCGTCGAGCAGCGCATCCTGAGCACGCCCTCCTGCATCCAGTCCATCCCGGCGGCCGCCGACCAGGAGGACTTCGTGAGCATGGGCATGAACGGCGCGCTCAAGGCGACGCAGATCCTCCAGAACGCCCACGGCGTGCTGACCATCGAACTGATCGCTGCGGCGCAGGCCCTCGACTTCCGCGAGTTCACCCCGGGCCGGGGCACGCGTGCGGCGCAGGCCGCGGTGCGCAAGGTGGTCGAGCACCTCGACGTGGACCGGCCGCTGTTCCCGGACCACAACGCCATGCGGGCCGCGGTCGAGCGCTGCGACGTGCTGGAGGCGGTGCAGGCCGAGGTGGGGGCGCTGGCGACGTCCTGGTAGAGGTGCGGGACGGTCGCTCAGCGGTTCTTCGGGGCGCTCGTGCTCCAGGGTCGGAGCGCGGCCGGAGCGGGATGCAGTCTGGATCTGTTCCCCCGGGTGAGGTCATCCCGGGCGAGCGGAAGGGGCGTCATGCACCGCATCCGACCGATCGCGCTGGCCGGGGTGTCTACTTCAGGAGCTTCTCCATCTCGTCCATGATGCCGTTCATCTCGCGCATGGCCGCGCTGAACGGCGCTGGCGTCGTCATGTCCACGCCTGCGTCCTTCAGGAGGTCGATGGGATACTTGCTTGCGCCGGCGGAGAGCATCCGCAGGTAGGCGTCGCGCTGCTTCGTCAGGGGCTTCTTCGCCTCCGCCTCCGCCCTCATCTCCGTGGCGATCGCAGACGAGCCGATGATGCTGGTGGCGTACTGGAAGACGTAGAAGTCCAGGTAGAAGTGCTGGATGTAAGCCCACTCCACGCCGTAGAGGTCCTTCACGCGGCAGACGCCCTGCGCGTCCCCGTAGTAGTCCTTGAGCAGTCCAAGATAGACCTCGCTCAGTCTCTGGCCGGTGAGCGGCTGGTCCTGCTCGGCCAGTTCGTGGATCTTCAGCTCGAACTCGGCGAACAGCACCTGCCGGAAGAGGGTCTGCCGCAGGCCGTCGAGCCGGCTCCCCAGCAGGAAGAGCCGCGTGTCCCGGTCCCTGGTCTGGCCGAGCATGTAGTGGAGCAGGAGGTTCTCGTTCAGCGTCGAGGCGACCTCCGCCACGAAGATCTTGTACTCGCGGGTGACGTACGGCTGGTTCTGGTCCGAGAGGTAGCTGTGCATCGAGTGGCCCGACTCGTGCGCCAGCGTCGAGACCTCGTCGTACAACCCGGTGAAGTTCAGCAACTGGTACGGGTGCACGCCGTAGACCGCCTCGCTGTAGGCGCCCGACTGCTTGCCGGTCGTCGGCATCCAGTCCGTCCAGCCGCCCTCCAAACCGTGCCGCAGCGTGTTGACGTAGTCCGGGCCGAGCGGGGCGACGGCTTTCAGCACCAGGTCCATGGCCTGTTCCGGCGTGTAGTTGAGGTCCACATCCCTGAGGATGGGGGCGTAGAGGTCCTCGTAGCCGAGCGTGTCCGCGCCCATCATGCGCTGGCGCAGTCTCAGGTAGCGGTGCAGCGTGGGCAGGTTGGCATGCACGTCGGCGATGAGCTGCCGGTAGACGCTCACCGGGATGTTCGATTCGAACAGCGAGGCCTCGAGACATGACGAGTAGCGGTGGATATCCTTCTCGAAGAGATGGGTCTTGACCTCGGCGTCCAGGGTCGTGCCCAGCGTGCGCTCGAACTCCCGGTGTCGCGACCAGAAAGCCTCGAAAACCTTGCGGCGGTCCGCGCGGTCCGGTAGCGCGCGATACTGCGTGTAGGCCGCATCGTCGAGACGCACCGTCTCGCCGGTCGAGAGCGTGACCTCGGGATAGGGCATATCGGCGGCCTTGAAGATGTCGTAGGTCTGCGAGGGTGCGTTCGCCATGATCCCGGCCTGGGAGGCGATCTTCTCTTCGGCGGCGCTCAGCGTGTGCGGTGCGTAGCGCAGGATGTCGTCGAGCCAGGGGCGGAAGGGCTCGAGACGCGGGTCCTGGGCCACGAAGCCGCGGACCTTGTCGGCGCCCAGCGCGAGGATCTCGGGCTGCATGTAGGAGACCGTCGAGGAGTACTCGACGACGAGCTGGCTGGCCATCTGGAACAGCTCGTTCGACCGGCCGACGCGCGCGTCCTCGTCCTTGCGCAGCGTGGCGTAGACGCGGAGCTGGTAGAGCGCGCGGTCCGCGTCCATGCGGGTGGTCAGTGCGGCGTGGAAGACGTCGGCCGATTCGCCGAGCCGGCCCTGGAACGCGGCCAGCTTGGGGATCCGGGCGGTGAAATCGTCCCTGGCCTGCAGCCAGGCCGCCTCCGACGGGTAGAGGTCGGAGGTCCGCCACTTGTACTTCTCGGGGACGTTCGCACGCTCCTCCGCTCGGGCGGGCGAGGCGAGGCAGCCCGCCACCGCGACGGCGGCGAGTATGACGGTCAGACGGTACGACCTCATGCGACGCTCCTTGCCTGGGGACGATGCCGCGGCCGTGCCGGACATGCGCCGGACGCGGGAGGCCCGAAGGCGGTGTGCCGCTTGCCGGGCGCCGGACATCGTAGTCGATGAGGTGGGGCTGGCAATAACTTCCACGCCCGAACGGGCGGTTTGGGCTGACGAACGCGCTCCCGGGCCCATTCGCACCCCGGGAGAGAGGACCGCCGGGCCCGAGAGCCCGGCGGTCCGTGTCGGTGCGCGGGAGAACCCTACTTCTTCGGCTGCTGCGGGATGAGCCTCTCCATCTCGTCCATGATGCCGTTCATCTCCTTGATCGCCGCATTGAACGGGGCCGAGGTCGTCATGTCCACCCCGGCGTCCTTGAGCAGCTCGATAGGATACTTCGAGGAGCCGGAGGAGAGCATCGCCAGGTAGGCGTCGCGACTCTTCGTGATGGGCTTCTTCAGCGCCGCGTCCGCCCGCATGTTGGCGGCGATCTGCGCCGAGGCCGTGATGCTGGTGGCGTACTGGAAGACGTAGAAGTTGTAGTAGAAGTGCGGGATGTAGGCCCACTCGATGCCGTACAGGTCGTTCACCTTGCAGACGCTCTGCGCGTCGCCGTAGTAGTCCTTGAGCAGGCCCAGGTACAGTTCGCTCAGTTTCTCGCCAGTGAGCGGCTCGCCCTGCTCCGCCAGTCCGTGGATCTTCAGCTCGAACTCGGCGAACAGCGTCTGGCGGAAGAGCGTGGTGCGCAGGCCGTCGAGGGAGCTGCCGAGCAGGAACAGGCGCGTGTCCGTGTCCTTCGTCTGGCCGAGCATGTGGTGGAGCAGGAGGTTCTCGTTCAGCGTCGAGGCGACCTCGGCCACGAAGATCCTGTAGTCGTGCGTGATGTAGGGCTGCTTCTGGTCGGAGAGGTAGGTGTGCATCGAGTGGCCCGACTCGTGGGCCAGCGTCGAGACCTCCTCGTAGAGCCCGGTGAAGTTCTGCAGCTGGTAGGGATGCACGCCGTAGGCCCCGGTGCTGTAAGCGCCCGAGCGCTTGCCGGTGGTGGGGACGAAGTCCACCCAGCGGCTCTCGAAGCCGCTCTTGAGCGGGGCGACGTAGCCCGGGCCGAGCGGGGCGACGGCCTTGAGCGTCAGCTCCGTGGCCTGCTCGGGGGTGTAGCGCAGATCCACCTGCTTGATGATGGGGGCGTAGAGATCCTCGTAGCGCAGCTGGTCCACGCCCATCATGCGCTGACGCAGCTTGAGGTAGCGGTGCAGCGTCGGCAGGTTGGCGTGCACGTCAGAGATGAGCTGCTGGTAGACGCTGACGGGCACGTTCGAATTGAACAGTGCCGCCTCGAGGCAGGACCCGTACTTGTGCACGTCCTTGTTGAACATGTGCGTCTTGACGTCGCCGTCGAGGGTCGTGCCCAGGGTGCGCTCGAACTCCTTGTAGCGGCTCCAGAAGGCCTTGAAGACCTGGTCCCGGTCCTCGCGGTTCGCGCTCGCGCGGTACTTGGTGTAGGCCTGGGCATCGAGGCGCACCTTCTCGCCGGTCGAGAGCGTGACCTCGGGATAAGGCAGCTCGGCGTTGGTGAACGTGCGGTACGCGCGCGCCGCGTTGTCCGACATGATCGCGGCCTGCGAGGCGACCTTCTCCTCGGCCGCGCCCAGCGTGTGCGGGGCGTAGCGCAGGATGTCGTCGAGGTACGGCTTGTAAGGTGCCAGCCGTGGGTCGGCCGCGACGAAGCCATTCACCTTCTCGGCGCCGAGTGCCAGGATCTCCGGCCGCACGTAGGAGATCGTGGAATAGAACTCCACGGCGAGCTGCTGGGCCGTCTGGTTCATCTCGCGCGGCTTCCCGAGGCGGGTGTCCTCGTCGCCGCGCATGCTGGCGTAGACCAGGAGCTGGGTGAGGTCCTTGTCGAGGGCCATCATGGTCGAGGCCGCGGCGTAGAAGCGGTCGGCGGACTCGCCGAGCCTGCCCTGGAACTCGGCCAACTTCGGGATGCGCGCGGCGATGTCGTCCTTCGCCTGGTACCAGGCGTCCTCGGACGCGTAGAGGTCCGCGGTGTTCCACTTGAGCTTCTCGGGGACGTTCGCGCGCTCCTCGGCGCGGGCCTGCGGGGTGAGGAGCACGACCGCCAGCAGCGCGGCGAAGATCAGGGGAAGACGATTCCGCTTCATGCGAGGGCTCCTTGAAAGGGGGCAGGTGGGCGCGCCCGCGATGGCAGAACCAGGCACGCGCCGCTTCAAGAGATGGCGCATGCTAGCACTTTGGGCGTGGTGGCTGCTTGGCGCGGGGGCGCAGGGGAAGGGTGCTTGCGATGGAATGGTGATGTGGGTCCGCGCCTCGCGTCCCGCATGAAGTGCCCGGCGTAGCCGCTTGTTCTCCAAGGGACTCCGCTCGGATCAGGAGCCCGGTTCCTCCGCTTCGTTCAGCGGCTGCAGGCTGGCCAGCAGTTCACGGGCGGCGTCCACGTCCTGCGGGCGGACGCGGAGCTTTCCGGGGCCCATCGGCAGGTCGGCGCCGGCGATGCGCCCCGCCCCCAGCCCCTCGTAGACCCCCACCCCCTCGACGAAGCAGGGCACGCCCTCGACGTCGAGCAGCGACTTCGTCACCAGCAGGAGCGATGGATCGCCGGTCTCGAGCACCGTGACCAGCTCCACCCACTCGGGCTCGTCACGCCCCGACGGCGCAGCGCCCTCGGCCAGGTCGAGGTCGCAATCGGGGCACCGCGTGACGCCCGGCTCGTATTCGGTCCTGCAGCGTGGACAGTGCATGTCGCCCTCCGGTGAGGTCGCGGGGCCCCGGCGTGCTCCACACGAGGGCACGGGCCGGTCCGGATCCACCCGGATGGAACGCCCCGGCGGAGGCCGTGTCAACCTTTCGGTCGCAGCCGCTGACGCGGGCCGCGGTCGAGGCGCGGCCGTCGCTCGGGTGGCGGCGCTCGTTCCTTTTCCCGGCGCGGCCCGGAGCCGCTTCTGCTAACTTGCCGCTGTCCACGCGCGGGGGAGCGCAGGGCCGGTCGCGGCCCCGTCCGGTCCGCCGCGCCGCTCCCGCAGGAGACCGCCGATGGATCGCACGCATTCCCTTGCCCGGCTGGCGGCGACGCTGCTCGTCGCCACAGTCACGCTGCTCCCGCTGTCCGTCCCGCGCGGCGCGCGCGCGGAGGCCGTCGCGAAACCCGCCCTCCAGGACCGGGCGGACCGCTTCCTGAGCCTGGTCAACGCGAGCTACCAGGCGGTCTCCACGGTGGAGCAGCGCGCGCTGTGGGACGCCGCGACCGACGTGTCGCCCGTGCACGACGCCGCCGCCGAGGTGGCCGGCAAGGCCCGCGCCGCGTTCAACGGAAATCCCGCGCTCATCACCGAGGCGAAGGCCCTGCTCGAGCAGCGCTCCGAGCTCGCCCCCCTCACGGTCCGGCAGCTGGAGCGCATCCTGCTCAACGCGGCCGAGGGGCCGATGACGAACCCGGACCTGGTGCGGGCCCGGATCGAGGCCGAGACCCGGCAGGCCTCGACCCTGAACGGCTTCACCTTCATGCTGGACGGCCAGCCGATCACGCCGAACGAGATCGACGACCGGCTCGAGAAGCTCACCGACCTGGCGCAGCGCCGCGCGGTCTGGGAGGCCTCGAAGCAGACGGGCCCGGCGCTCAAGCCCGGCCTCATCCTGCTACAGGAGCTGCGCAACGGCGTGGCACGGGAGCTGGGCTACCACGACTACTTCGCCCTGCAGGTGGCGGGCCACGACATGACCACCGCGGAGATGCTGAAACTGAACGAGGACTTCCTGCGGGAGCTCAAGCCCCTCTACCTGCAGCTGCACACCTGGGCGAAGTACGAGCTGGCGAAGAAGTACGGGCAGCCGGTGCCGAAGCGGATCCCCGCCCACTGGATCCCCAACCGCTGGTCGCAGGAGTGGAACGCGATGGCGTCGTCCGCCGGTCTCGGCGCGGCCATCGAGAGCCACGATCCCGAGTGGGTCGTGAAGACCGCCGAGGGCTTCTGGTCGGGCCTGGGGATGGGACCGCTGCCGGTGTCCTTCTGGAAGAACTCGGACCTCTACCCGGTCCCCGCGGGGGACGCGCGCAAGAAGAACACGCACGCTTCGTGCTGGCATGTGGACCTCGACCAGGACATCCGCTCCCTGATGAGCGTCGAGGCGAACGAGCAGTGGTTCGGCACGGCGCACCATGAGCTGGGCCACGCCTACTACGACCTCAACTACGCGCGTCCCGAGGTCCCGCCGCTCCTGCGCGCCGGCGCCAGCCCGTCGTTCCACGAGGGCATGGCGACGGTCGGGGAGATGGCGGCGCGGCAGACGCCGTACCTCCAGTCCCTCGGCCTGCTGCCGAAGGGGAAGCAGGCGGACGAGATCGCCCCGCTGCTCACGCTGGCGCTGGCGAACCTCCCCTTCATGTTCTGGGGCTCGGGGGTGATGACGCACTGGGAGGCCGACCTCTACGCGAACGAGCTGCCGCCCGACCAGTGGAACGCGCGCTGGTGGAAGTACGTGGCCGACTACCAGGGCGTGGAGCCGCCGATGGCGCGGGCCGAGGAGTACTGCGACGCGGCGACCAAGACCCATGTCACCGACGCCCCGGCCTACTACTACTCCTACGCCGTGGCGACGGTGCTCTCCTACCAGCTCAACGACCACATCGCGCGGAAGATCCTCAAGTCCGATCCGCGCGCCTGCAACTACGCGGGCAACCGGGAGGTCGGCGTGTTCTTCCAGGGCATGATGCGGCAGGGCGCCACGCGCGAATGGCGCGCCGTGCTGCGCGAGGCCACCGGGGAGGAGTTGTCCACCCGCGCCATGGTCGAGTATTTCAAGCCGCTCCTGGCCTGGCTCGAGAAGCAGAACCGGGGCCGGCAGGTCGGCTGGGAGTAGGCGGCAGGCCGCTCCCCGGCCGGGGGCGGGAGGGGACCCCGGGGCGCCGCTCACGTCCCGGGGTCCCGCCGTTCCCGGGCCGCACCCCGTGCAACCCGGGGCGCCCTGACTGCGTAACCCCTGCTGAAGGCTCCCGCTTCGGTCCCCTGGATGGAGGTTGGCATGTCAGGTCCCCGTTGGCGCCGTACGATCTTTTGGACGAGCGTGGCCATCGTCGTGGTCGGCGTCGCCGCCGGCGCGGTGCTCCTGACCCGCAACGCCCGTGGCAACGGCAAGAAGAAGGGCGAGGCCGCCCCGCCGCCGGCCGCGCCCGTCGAACTCGCCCAGGTCCAGCGCGGCAGCATCACCACGTTCCTCGAGACCACGACCACCCTGGAGGCCCGCAGCAGCGCCACGCTGGTGGCGGCGGCTCCGGGCCAGTTGAGGGAACTCGCGGCCGAGGAAGGCGACTGGGTGCGCAAGGATGACCTGCTCGCCCGGATCGACGACACGGCCGCCCGGCTCGCGGTCGAGCGCGCCGAGGTCGCGGCCCACCTGGCGGAGCGCGAAGCCGAGCGGGGCCGGCAGATGAGCGAGCGCGGCTTCCTGAGCGACAAGGAGACGGACGACCTCGAGTGGCGCCAGCGGAACGCGGCGGTCGCGCTTCACGAGGCGCAGTACAACCTCACCCAGACGCGCCTGACGGCGCCCTTCTCGGGGCGGGTGACCGCCCGCATGGTCAACCTGGGCGAGACCGTCACGCCCGGGCGCGACTGCTTCCGGGTCGAGGAGTTCAACCCGCTGCTCGCGCGGCTCTACTTCCCCGAGCGCGAACTGGCCCGCGTGCGGCCCGGCCAGGGCGCGGTCCTCACGCTGGACGCGCTCCCCGGACGCACGTTCGAGGCCCGCGTCTCGCTCGTGAACCCGGTCGTGGACCGCGCGAACGGCACCTTCAAGGTGACCCTCGAAGTGCGCGATTCCCAGGGGCTCCTACGGCCCGGCAGCTTCGCCCGCGTGCAACTGCGCACCGGGAGCTACGCGAACGTGCTCGTCATCCCGCAGCGCGCCATGGTCTCCGAGGACGGCGAGAGCTTCGTGTTCGTGGCGCGCGGCGACACGGTGGTGCGCGTGCCCGTCCGGGTCGGGGCGATCTCCGGCGACACGGCCCAGGTCCTCGCCGGGCTCGCTGCCGGCGACCGCGTCGTCACGGTGGGCCAGGGAGGCCTGAAGCAGGGCGCCCGCATCAAGCCGGTCCGGCTTTAGCCGGGACGATTCATGAAGCGCAGCCTTGGAGCACGATCTGGAGCACGGCCACTGCGTTGCGCGACCGGGGTGCTCCTTGGCGTGTCTTATGACACGCCTGCGGTGCAGCCCGCTCGCGCGCCTTGTCGCCGCGCCCCAGCTCGCACTCTCGGCTGGCGTTTTCTGAATCGTCCTGGCTGGGAGCCCTCATGCGTCTGACGGATGGCTCGATCCGCCGGCCGGTCACGGTCTTCATGGCCGTCGTCGGGGTGGTTCTCTTCGGCCTGGTGGCGGGCTCGCGCCTCTCGGTGGACCTGCTCCCCAACATCTCCTATCCGACCCTGACCGTCCGCACCGACCTGCCCGACGCCGCCCCGGGCGACGTCGAGCAGTTCGTGACCCGCCCGGTGGAAGAGGCCGTGGGCGTCGTGGCCGGCCTGGTGCGACTCCACTCGGTGTCGCGCCCGGGCCAGTCGGAGGTCACGCTCGAGTTCTCCACCGGCACGCGCATGGACCTGGCGTCGCTGTCGGTGCGCGAGAAGCTCGACCTGGTCACGCTGCCGCGCGAGGCGAAGCGCCCCGCCATCCTGAGGTTCGATCCGTCGCTCGACCCGATCCAGCGGCTGCGCCTCTCCGGGGGCGGCAACCTGCAACGCCTGCGCCGCATCGCCGAGCGCACCGTGAAGACCGACCTCGAAGGCGCTGCGGGCGTGGCGGCGGTCAAGGTCGTGGGCGGGGTGGAGGAGGAGATCCGGGTCGAGGTCGATTCCGAGCGCCTCGCCGCCCTGGGCCTCTCGCTCTCGGACGTCACGCAACGGCTGGCCGACGAGAACATCAACATCGCCGGCGGCTCCCTCACCGAGGGCCAGGCCGAGTACCTGATCCGCGCCACCAACGAGTTCAAGACGCCCGAGGAGATCGGCGAGGTCATCCTGGCGGTGCGCCAGACGCCGGCGTCGGCGTCGGCCGCGGGCGCGGTGGCAGGGGTGGTGCGCGTGGCCGACGTGGCCACCGTGAGCCGGGGGGGCAAGGACCGCGACGTGATCGTCCGGCTGGGGAGCGAGGAGGCCGTCGAGATCTCGGTCTACAAGGAGGGCGACGCAAACACGGTCGCCGTGGCGGGCGCCGTCCAGCGGCGCCTCAAGCGCCTGGAGCTGCCTCCCGAGATGAAGATCGTGACCGTGGCCGACCAGTCGAGGTTCATCAAGAACGCCATCGACGAAGTCACCGGCTCGGCCTGGGAGGGGGCCCTGCTCGCGGTGCTGGTGCTGTTCGCCTTCCTGCGGCAGCTTCGCACGACGCTGGTCGTCGCGCTCTCGATCCCGGTCTCGGTGTTCGCGACCTTCATCTTCATGTACCGCCTCGGGCTCTCGCTGAACATCATGTCGCTCGGCGGCCTGGCGCTCGCCGTGGGCCGGCTGCTGGACGACTCGATCGTCGTGCTCGAGAGCATCTTCCGGAAGCGCCAGGACGGCCTGCCGCCGCGCGAAGCCGCCGCCCAGGGCGCGGCCACGGTCTCGCGCGCGGTGGTGGCGTCCACGCTCACCACGGTCGCGGTGTTCCTCCCGCTGGTCTTCGTCGAGGGGCTCGCCGGACAGTTGATCCGCGACCAGGCGCTCACCGTCACGTTCTCGATGCTGGGCTCGCTGGCGGTGGCGCTGACGCTGGTGCCGACGCTGTCGGCCTTGAGCGGCCGAGACGCGACGGCGGCGGCGCCGGCACCGGCGGCGACCGACGTTCCCCGCGGCGGCCGCTGGGGGAGCATCATGCGCTGGGCCACGTTCGGGCTGCTCTTCCTGCCCCGGCTGCTGGTGCGCGGCGTGGGGCTGTCGGGGCGGTGGCTGAAGCCGGCCGTGGAGTGGCTGCTGCGGCCGTTCGACGCCGGCTACGGCTGGATCGAGCGCGGCTACCCGGTGGTCGCGCGCCGCGCGCTCGAGCACCCGGGGCGCGTGCTCGCGTTCTCGGCGGGCGGCCTCGTGGTCACCCTGGCGCTCGGACTGCTGCTGCCGCGCAACCTGTTCCCGCCCGTCACGCAGGGACAGTTCTACTTCAACGTGCGGCTGGCCGAGGGGACGGCGTTGCACGTGACGGACGCCACGCTCGACGGCATCGCGCGCACGGTGCGGGACGACCCGCGGGTGCGGTTCGTCTACACCAGTGTCGGCCAGACCGATCTCAGCGCCTTCGCGGGCTCGGCTCGCGAGGCGAACCGCGGCCAGATCTCGGTGGCCCTGAAGAGCGCCACGGACGGGCGCGCCGAGGAGGCGGTCGCCGCCCGGTTGCGCGAGGCCATGAGCGGCACGCCCGGGCTGGCCTACGAGTTCGGGCGCCCCGCGCTGTTCACGTTCAAGAACCCGGTCGAGGTCGAGATCTACGCCTACGACCTCGATACCCTGCGCACGCTCTCGGCCGAGGTGGCGCGGCGCGTCGCGCGGCTGCCGGGCATCAAGGACGTGGAGTCGTCCATGCGGCTCGGGGATCCGGAAGTGCAGATCACGTTCGACCGCGACAAGCTCGCCGCCATGGACCTCGACCCGGCGGCGGCGTCACGCCAGGTGCGCAGCGCCGTGCAGGGCGACGAGGCCACGCAGTTCAGCGACCTCGACCGCAAGCTCGACGTGCGGGTGCGCGCGCGCGAGGACGAGCGCTCGGCGGTCGCGGAGCTCGCGACCCTCGACGTGGGGCGCAGCCAGGGGCGGACCGTGCCGCTCGGCGCGGTCGCGCGCGTTTCGGTGGCGCGGGGCCCCAGCGAGATCCGCCGCATCTCCCAGCAGCGGGCGGCGCTGGTGTCCGGCAACCTGGAGGGCCGCGATCTGGCGTCGGCCGCGGCGGACATCGAGCGCTCGCTCCAGGGCCTGCCGATCCCGCCGGGCGCGAAGGTCATGATCGCCGGGCAGAACCGCGAGCTGGCCGAGTCGTTCGCCTCGATGCGCCTCGCCCTGCTGCTCGCGGTGTTCCTGGTCTACCTGGTGATGGCCAGCCAGTTCGAGTCCCTGCTCCACCCGTTCGTCATCATGTTCACCATGCCGATGGCGGTGGCGGGCGTGGTCGTCACGCTGCTCCTCACCGGCACGTCGATCAGCGTGATGGTCCTCATCGGCTTGATCGTGCTGGCGGGGATCGTGACCAACAACGGCATCGTGCTCGTGGACTACGCGAACCAGCTGCGTGCGCGCGGCGTGCCGAAGGTCGAGGCGCTGATCCAGGCGGGCCAGGTGCGCATGCGCCCCATCCTCATGACCGCGCTGGTCACGGTGCTCGGTCTCCTGCCCATGTCGCTGGGCATCGGCGAGGGCGCGGAGATGCGCGCCCCGCTGGCCCTCACGCTGATGGGCGGGCTGACGAGCGCCACGCTGCTCACGCTCATCGTGCTGCCGGTCGTCTACGTGACGCTGGACCGCAGCCGCTGAGCGGGCCGTGAACCTGCCGCGCTGGAGCCTGAGGAACCCCATCACCGCCAGCATGGTGGTGGTCTGCGTGCTGGTGCTGGGGGCCCTGTCGGCGCCCCGGGTGCCGCTGGCGTTCCTGCCCGATGTGAGCCGGCCGGTCCTCGAGATCAACATCCCCTACCCGACCGCGCTGCCCGCCCAGGTGGAGGAGCAGATCACGCGGCCGGCGGAGGAGGCCCTGGCCACCCTGAGCCGGGTGCGGCGCATCTCGTCCTACTCGTCCGCGACCGGTGCGAACATCAGCGTGGAGTTCGACTGGGGCGAGGACATGGCGGCGCACCGGGCCGAGGCGCGCGAGAAGCTCGAGCGCATCCGCGACCAGCTGCCGGCGGACGTGGACCTCATCACGGTGAACTCGTTCCGCACCTCCGACATCCCGGTGCTCGAGTGCCGCATCGCCGCCGAACGCGACCTGTCTCACGATTACGAGCTGCTGAACCGGCACGTGGCGGACCCGCTGCGCCGGGTGCCCGGGGTGGCCAAGGTCGAGCTCTACGGGGTGGACCCGCCCCAGGTGCGCATCGACTTCCGGCTCGCCGACCTGCAGCGGCACCGGCTGGACGCCGGCCGGTTGCTGCGGCGGCTCGATGCCTCGAGCCGCAGCCTGAGCGCAGGCGTGCTGCGCCGGCGGGACGCGACCTGGCCGCTGCGCGTGGTGAACCAGTTCGGCTCCCTGCGGGAGTTCGAGGAGTACCCGGTGGACGACCGCGGCCTGCGGCTGCGGGACGTGGCGACCGTCTCCCTGCGCGAGCCCGACCTCGATTACGGCCGGCACCTCGACGGCAGCCGCGCGATCGGCCTCAACGTCATCAAGGAGTCGGGGGCCAACAGCGTGACCGTGGCCGAGCGGGCGAACCGGGTGCTCAAGGAGATCGGGGCGGACCCGGCGCTGCGCGGCATCCGCGTGCTGACCTTCACCGACCAGGCGCTGGAGATCCGCAACTCGATCGACGGCCTGCTCCACGCGGGCCTCGTCGGCGCCGCCCTGGCGGTGCTGGTGCTGTTCTTCTTCCTGCGCCGGCTCGCGACCACGCTGATCGTCGCGACCGTGATCCCCTGCGCGCTCCTCGCCTCGATGGCCATGCTCTACTTCGGCGGTCGGTCGCTCAACATCCTCTCGATGATGGGGCTGATGCTCGCGGTGGGCATGCTGGTGGACAACGCGGTGGTGATCCTGGAGAGCATCCAGCGGCACCGCGAGCGCGGGGTCCAGCGCCTGCGCGCGGCGCTCCGCGGCAGTCGCGAGGTGCTCCCGGCGGTGGTCTCGTCCACGGCCACCTCGATCATCGTGTTCCTGCCGCTGGTGCTGGGGGGGAGCACGGAGGTGACCATCTGGGTCGGGGAGGTCGGGCGCACCATCATCTTTACGCTGGCCTGCTCGCTGTTCCTGTCGCTGACCGTGATCCCGCTCGCGATGGGGCTCGTGCTCAAGGCGGAGGTGGGGGCATCCTCGGCGCTGCTCGTCCGGCTGGCCGCGCTCTACCAGCGCGTGCTCGGCTGGACCCTGGCGCATCGGCCGGCCACGGTGGCGATCGCCTTCGGCGTGATGGTGGGCGCCGTGCTCATGTTCATCCCGGTGGACAAGAGCGCCTTCACCGGGAGCAAGGTCGAGGCGGTGAGCATCGAATACGAGTTCGCCGACAACCTGAACTACCGCGAGATCGAGCGGTACGTCACGCGGGTGGAGGACTGGCTCCACGCCCGCAAGGACTCCCTGCGCGTGAAGTCCACGTACAGCTACTTCGCCAACAACTACGCGGCCACGAGGGCCTACCTCGAGGACAAGCGGGCGAACGACGAGGGCGCCCGCGTCCTGCGCGAAGCGCTGCGCAGGGGGCTGCCGCAGCTGCCCGGGCTCAAGCTGCGGCTCGAGGACAACCAGAGCCAGTCGGGCTCCACGCGGCTGGCCGTGCGCCTCTATGGCGAGCCCGGCCCGCGGCTCGAGCAGATGGGCGAGGAGGTGCGGCGGCGGCTGTCCGCTGTCGAGGGGCTGACCGACGTGGTGGTCGGCGGCGAGAAGGGGCGCGAGGAGGTCGCGGTGGTCGTGGACCGCCAGCGGGCAGCGCAGTACGGCCTCTCGACCGGCGCGGTGGGCGCCTCGGTGGCCGGCTTCTTCCGCGGCCGCCCGCTGGCCCGTTACCGCGGCCCGCAGGGCGAGGTCCAGGTGCAGGCGCAGCTGCGCCGCGAGGACCGTTCGAGCCTCGAGGGACTGAAGGACCTGCCGCTCACGACGCTGGACCCGGTGAGCGGGGCCGAGCGGACCGTGCCGCTCGGGGCCCTGGCCGCCTTCCACACGGTGCGCACGCCCACCAGCGTCGAGCGCCAGCAGCGGCGCTCGGTGCTCTCGGTGCGCGCGAACTACGACGCGAAGCGCGGCGGCGAACTGCGCAAGACGGCGAGCCGGGTGATGAACGCGATGAGCTTCCCGACGGGCACCACCTGGTCGTTCGGCGATGCCTTCGAGGAGGAGGGCCGTACCCAGCAGGAGATGCTGGTGAACCTGCTGCTGGCCCTGGTGCTCGTCTACCTCGTCATGGCCGGCCTGTTCGAGTCGCTCCTGCACCCGTTCGCCATCATGTTCGCGCTGCCGTTCGCCTTCGTGGGGATCGCCGCGACCTGCCTGCTCACGGGCAGTCCCTTCAACCTGATGTCGCAGATCGGCCTCCTGATCCTGGTCGGGATCGTGGTGAACAACGGCATCGTCCTCGTGCACCACATCCACCAGTTGCGCCAGTCCGGTGTCGAGCGCACGCGGGCCATCCTCGAGGCCTCGCAGCACCGGCTGCGCCCCATCCTCATGACCATGCTGTGCACGGTCCTGGGCATGGCGCCACTGGCGGTGGGGAGCAGCAATGCGGGCGGCGTGCTCTATTTCCCGCTGGCGCGCACGGTGATGGGCGGCCTGGCGGCGTCCAC
>Ga0315276_10001520_pt1 | contig 20822 bp, 17 predicted proteins | sample YL17G05_0_MG_FD_204542 | JGI IMG/M metagenome (GOLD analysis project Ga0315276, IMG submission 204542) | Sediment microbial communities from Yellowstone Lake, YNP, Wyoming, USA - YL17G05_0 | ecosystem: Environmental > Aquatic > Freshwater > Lake > Sediment | place: USA: Wyoming | collected... | reverse complement strand
GCCGCTTTTGGCGGGGGGCGGGGGTGCGGGGCGGGGGGGGGCGGCTGCCTGGGCGGCCACGCCTGCAACTGGCACGCCGGACGCCCGGCTGGGCGGTGAGACGCCCGCCGGGTGGGATGAGGGGGAGGAGGAGGTGGAGGAGGAGGGAAGGGTGGCGCCTGCCCTCCCACCCCCGCCGCTCTCGCTAGACGCATTCCTCTCCGCCCACACCTCGGAAGACAACGCCGCGTTCACGGCGCTGGCCGCCAAGGACGCGGCTCGCAGCCGGGCGATGGCGGCGAGGCGGACAGGAGGAGGCGGCGGCGGCGGCGGCGGCGGCGGCAGCGGGGCGGGGTCGACACTCTTCCTGGGCGCGGGCACGGGCGCGGCACTCGCCCTGCCCGCCCCACCCGGCGCCGCCCCCGGACCGGCCTCCCGCCCGCCACCACCCCGTGCAGCCGCCACCCGCCTGGGCGGGGCGGCGTCCGCAGCGGCGGGCGGGTCGCCCGGCACCTCCCTGGCCGGCAGCAGCACGCCGGGCGGGTGGAGCAGCGGTAGTGGGGCAGGGGGGTCGCTGCCCCCTGGCGGGTGGCCACCAGACCGGGGCGGGTCTGTGGAGCCGGGCGCCCGCCCCGACTCCCTCCTGGCGTCCCCTCTGGTCACCTGGGGTGAGCTGGCGGCAACGCCCGTGCGGCTGGATGGTGGGAGCGGGTTCAGAGTGGCCGGCCCGGGCCCGCGCGAAGCGCTCGCCCGACGGGCGGGCGGGGGTGGGCGGGGTGGGTTGAGCGTCGCCCCACCGTCCGCCCGAGCAGGCGGCCCGGCTGGCACGCCCCTGCGGGTAGCGCCCGGGGCGATGCCCTCGCACCTCCGCCACCACCCCCTTGGCGTCCGAGGCGGCGGGGTGGGGCGGCTGGGCACGGCCCTGCGAGCGGCCGCGGCCGCGCGGGGTGCGGGCGGAGGAGGCGGCACGCCCGCACCCGCTGATGACTCTTTTGGCCTCCGCTCCACCTATGCCACCCCAGTCCGAGGGCGTTCGGTGACGCCCGCAGTGCCGCCGTCCGCCCGGGCGACGCCGGACGTGCGTGGGAGGGGAGGTGTAGGGGTAAACACGGACGGACTGCTGGACTTGTAGATGAAATGAAGGTTGGAGCGTGGCACGCCGCCAGACCTCTTTTTCTCAATTTCGGCGCCTTCGGCGCTGCTCCGCCCCACACACCACACCACGCCATGGCCGCGCCCTTCTTCACCTCCGTCCTAGCCGGTACGTCTTGGCGACGCCCACGTGCATTCATCTGGCCCCGCCGACGCGCGTGGCGCGTGGACCGCCCTCACTCTTTTTCTCTCTCTCCCGCAACACGCACAGTCCCATCCTCGGCCAAGTGGGGGGAACCCCACGCCCGGGAGGACCCGCCAGCGCCCGTCGCTTCCATCAGCGCGGACGCGGCGCCGCAACGGTATGAGAGACGGGTGGGGGCAGAGAGAGAGGGTGGAGCGAGAGCGCCGCGTTTTATTTCGGGGGCCCGTCACATCGGTCGCCGGCCCCGCCACCAACCCTCTCCCCTCACTCTCCTCCGCCCCTTCGCCGCCCCACCCCCTCCTCGCCCAGCTTCATCGGCCTCCTCGCCTGCGACCCGGACACCGTCACCGAAACCTACCTCCCCGCCCACCCCCGGTCCCGCCCGGCCAACGACGCGGGCCAGCCCCTCGCCCGGGTCGACCTGCGCTCAACGACCGCGGGCGCGCTCCGGGCGGCAGCCGCGGCGTCCGCGCCGCCGCCCCAGCCGAAAGCGCCCGCCCCGCCCGTGCCGGCGGGCCGTCTAGGCCTACCCACCGGCGCGGCCCCGAAGCGGCGCCGGTACGGGAAGGGGCGGGATGGTAAGGGCGAGGCCGCCACCGCGGCTGCCGCCGCCGCGGGCGGAGGAGGCGGCGAGGGCGACCGCGAGGCCTCGCCCTCCGCCAAGCGCGGTGGCGGGGCGGCCCGCCCGCGCGCGCCCGCGGTCGTGGGCGGGACCAACATCGGGCGGGCCCCCGACGCGGACGCCCGCCTCGCCGAATTCCTGGCGGGCCAGGCCCCCGACGCGCCGTGGGAGGCGCTGGGCGCCCTCAAATCGCCCGTCATCGGCGGGACGCCCCTGGATCTGCGCCTGCTGTGGAGCCTGGTGTTGGCCAATGCCGGGTACGAGGAGACGGTCGCCATGAAGGGGTGGGCCCGGGTCGCCCAGGACATGGGCCACGACTGCCGGGTCATCACCAACGCGGGCTGGCTGGTGCGCCACCACTACCTGCGCTTCCTGATGCCTTACGAGGTCGAACTCCGCCGGGCGGGCCGGTTCCCGGCGGCGGGGGGTGGGGGTGGGAGTGTTCCTGATACTGCTGCTGCTACTGCTGCTGCTGCTGCTGCTGCTGCACCACCACTGCCGCCGCAAGAAGGTGGGGCGTGAGAGAATGAAGAGAGAGCGGGTGTGTGTGCCTTTCTTCCCAGGCGCTGCGCCTCGGGTGGTGGGGTGTGGTGAGAGAGAAATGCAGACTGCCGCCCTTGATTTTGGGACACACAAATACACAAGCGAATCGACAGGCATACACGCACGCGCGCATGCGTGCGTGCGTCCGACCGTGAAAGGAAAAGCAGAGCGGAGCAGACGGAAATACACAAACAAACACACCGACACACCTTCACCCACCTGCCGCCTTGCGCTTTCCCCGGCGACTCACCACCCCCCTGAGGTCCACCGCCGCCGCCACCACCTCGCCCGACGTGACTTCCACCTCTGCCCGCGCGTCCGTGGGCGGCGCCTGCTGCGCCGGCACGGACCCCCAGATGGGCTCCCACCCAGCCTCCTCCCCGCCCGGCGGGCGGGGCGGCAAGCAGTCGGCCAAGCAAAAGGGCGGGCCGGTCGGCGGGGCCGCGTCAGGCGAGGTCTCCAAGGCCGCAGTCGCCGCGACGGCGGCCGTGCGCAGGAGGCTTTCCAGGCGAGACACCGGCCACGCCAGGCGAGGCGGGGCCTCCTCGCTTTTAGGCGGCCCGCCCGCGTCATTGTCTTGGATGGCCGCCAGGACGGCCGCGTTGAGCGCGTCGGCCGCCGCGCTCCGCTGGGCCTGGGACAGAAGGCGGGCGAGGGCGGGCGGCGGGGCCGCGGCGGCCGTGGCGGCGGCCGCGGCGGCCACGCTGTCGACCGTCACAGCGGGACCTTGACCGCCGGCACCGCCGGGAGGCGACAGGTCGTACGCGAGGAGGGCGAGGACGTCCCGGGCCATCGCCCGGGCCGCGCCGATCCCATCCACCTCCACCCCTGACGCCGCGTTCTTCGCGTCTTCCTCGGCCTCCACGCGGCGGTCGTCCTCGCACATCCCGTCCTCATCCGAGGACGGCATGTCGCAGGCACTCAGGTCGCGGTCCGTCCACGCGTCGTCCGACCCGCCGGCCTCGGGCACGACCGCCTCAGACCCGGGTAGGGGAGACTGCAACCCAAGGAAGGGCGCCAGGCCGTTTGCGGCGTCCAGGCTCGCCCGCGCCCGGTCCCGCCCCGTGCGGCTGCTGCCGTAGTACCGGCGGCGCTTGATGATGAAGGGTCCCAGCGCTGCCCGGCCCAGGTCGACCGCGCCGGCGAGGTCCCCCGCCCGCAAGCGTTCCAGCGTGGCCTGACACGCGAGATAGAGGGCCGCGGGAGGCGAGGCGAGGACAGAGGCGGGCGAGGGAACGCCAGGGGCGGCGATGGCGGCCGCGGCGGCGGCTGCCACGTTTCCAGCCGCCAGAAACGCCCGGGCAGCGGACCGGGAGGCGAGGCTGGCCTCCAGGCGGCTTGTGGAAAGTGGGGGCGGCCGCGGCGGCGGGGGCCAGGCCGCTTCCAGCAGGGACAGCGTGGTCGCCGCGCCAGAGAAGGCGAGGTAATCGCGCACCAGCGCGGCCACCGTGGCAGACGTGGCGCCATCCTCCTTCCCACTACCGGCCACCATTGCCCGGACCACACCCGCCCGGCAAGCCTCTGTCGCCGCCGCCATGCGGGCCCGCAAGTCACAGGCAAAGGGCTGGCCCCCAAAGTTGAGGGAGACGGACTGGCCGGGTGAGGGTAAATTGACGGCCGGGTGCAGCAGGATCGGGTCGCCGCTGCCGTCGTCGATTGTCAGCCACGAAGTGTCCCCCGTCCGGCAAAAATCCCGGCCGTTTTTGGTGAAAAACACCTCGCGCGCGACCCAGTCGATCCCAGCGCCAATGATGTCGCCCGTTGTGAAGGGCGGGCCGAAGCGCGCCCTGTTACCTCTGACCCATCCGCGCACGGCCCCGTTGTAGCCGTGGTAGCTGAAGGAGTGGCTGTGCCAGGCTTCGTGCCGGGCGTGGGGGTCGTATTCGGGGGGCGGGTTGAAGCCCAGGGAGACGCCGGGGCCCCAGTCGCTGCCGCGGTCGACGAAGTTTGCCTCAGGTTGAGAGTGTTGCGGGACAAGGGGCGCCCGGGCGCTGCCGGCAGGCGCCGCGGGGGTGGAGCCATCGATGATCTTTGCCTCAAAATAAAAGATGGGCACGCGCGTCGGGGCATGCCTGCCGACGGCCATGGCCAGGGAGGCGGGCATGCCTTCGAGCGCACCCCCGGCGGCAAGGGTGCCGGCGATCAGGCCGCCAGCGGAGAGCTGGATGCCCCGGCCGCTCGCGTTCAAGCACTCCGGGGGGAAGTCGATGATGGGGAGCATGTCGCTAGTAGGAGGGTCGGCGGGGGTGACCGCACGCCCGGCGGGCGCGTTCCAGGTCCAGCCGCCAGACATGGGGGCCGGGGTGGTCGGGGGTTGCTCGGCAGGGTTTTTTTGGTCGTTTTTATTTCTATTCGTGCCGGCCTTGGGAGAGAGGCCTCGGTACGATACGACACCGGCAGGGAGGTGTATTCGTGTGAGTGGCCAGCCTCTGTGTGGATCGTGAGGGCATGAGAGGCTGGGTCTGAGGCCCGGGGCACGACAGTGGCGCGACGAGATTGAGGAGTGGCAGCGTGCCCCTCTCTCCCCCTCTACCCTCGTCTCTGTCTCGGCGTCCTTTTTCTTCCTTCTCTGCATCACACGCCCTGCAGAGAACAACGACGAAGATGACCACACATGTAACTCAATTCAACAATACACCAGGCTGGTCCGCACCACTCCCACTCCCAGCATCCCCACTGCGCCCCGCAGCCTCCTCGACCCGCTCATACCCCCCTCCTCCATGCCCGCCCCCCTTGTTCTTGTCCGCCGGCCGCAGCCAGCGCTGGAAGATGAGGATGGTGAAGGGGGAGGTCAGGGTGATGGCGGTGATGACGCCCCACAGGGTGCGCGGGTCACACGCGCCGGGCGCCGGGACAGGCCCCGGGTCGCCTGGGCCCGGGCAGGGCCCGTTGCCCGGGCAGAAGCTGTGCAGCAGCCAGCCCGACAACGCGCCGGTCGGGAGCTTGGCGGCAAAGAGCGGCGCAGACGCCAGCGCGGTGAACAGGCCCTCCCGCCCGTCCGGCGCGACCGCCATGGAGTAGGCGTACCAGGGCGGCGACCAGACGGCCTCCCCGATGGACAGGGTGGCCACAAAGGCGCCCGCTGCGGCCAGAGACCGCGGGAAGGCGACCATCCAGAGCGGGCTGACCGCGGACACGTACCCGCCCCAGTGAATCAGGTCAAAGGGGGCCAGGTGGGAGGTCGCCGCGCCCACCAGGGGGACCAGGGCCATGATGATGGCCGGGTTGATCGCGTACACGGCCCCCGCGGGTGCGGCGCACCCAAACTCCCGCACGATCGCTTTGGGCAGGGTCGCGTCCAGGTGGCGGAAGACGGACTTCAGGTTGATGGTAAGCACGGAGAAGGCCAGGTACTTAAGCAGTTCAGGGCCCGCGACGGCGGCCAGGGACGACCGGGCGGAGGCGAGGAGGCGGGTCGGGGCGGCGAGGAGGAGGCGGGACGGAAGTGGCGGCGCGGAGGGTGGAGCGCCGCCCTCCAGCAAGAGCCCCACCCCGTCCATCGAGGACAGGCGGCGGGCCTGGAGATGTGGGGGTGGGGGTGAGGCCCGCCCGCCCTTTACCGGCGCGCCCTCCATCGGCGCGCCCTCCACCGGCGCGCCCTCCACCGGCGCGCACGCGGCCGCGGGCGCAAAGGTGCTGGGCCCTGGTGGGTGCGGGCGCGGGGCGGTGGCCGCGATGGCGACGGCCACGCCCGCCGCCGCGCCCTCGCCTGGCGGGGGCCGCCCGTGGATGGCGACCGCGACGACGACCACCTCCACCGCCGCGACCAGGCCGCCGAACGCGATGTAGGCGCGCAGGCCCGCGGGCTTGATGCCCAGCCAGGGAATGCCGACCACGAAGGCGTCCCGAAGGGTGCCCTGGTGGAGGGAGAGAGAGAGGGGGGTAAGAGAGGTTGTGTGAGGGGAGAAAGTGAATGAAATCAAGTGTCTCGCGCACGCGCGCACTCCTTCATTCCCTCCTCTTCCTTTACCGCAAAAAAGGCGGCCGCGTTCATGGCGGCATAGAGCAGTGAATACACAAACCCGCGCGCCCGCTCGGGCGCCGCCCGCTTGACGCCGATGGTGAGTACGGGCGAGCCTAGGGCCCCACCCAGGGAGACAGGGACCAGGAGAATGGCGATGGCAGCGCGCCGTCCGGTCACGATCGCCAGCGCGGCCCGGGACAGGGCGGTCACGGTCGCGGACAGCAGCAGGCTGCGGCGGACGCCGGCCGCGTCGATGAGGGGCCCCAGCGCCATGCCTGCGCCCACCAGGGCGGCCCCCCATGCGCCGTACAGGGAGCCGGCCTCCACGTCGGATGCGCCAAAGGAGGCGGTCAGGTAATCCGCCAACGTTATGGACAGCGAGAAATAGTTGAAGGACTCGAGGACCTGGCGTGTGGTGGGGGTTAAAAACAGGACGTCGGGACCGGTCCGGGTAGAAGGGGAAGGCGTCGGGGACGCCCGGGATGCGGGGGAGGTAGATATAAAAAAGAGAAAGGAGGTCGAGAGCGCGCGGTGCGGGTCGCCGATGCTCCGTTGTTTTTCTCTCTCTCTCTCTCCGCGCACACACCTGGAGCAACAAAATGGCGTACACCTCGCGCGAGCAGGTCCTCAGGCTGGCGACACCATCTTTTAGTGTGGCGAGGACGCCCATGGTCCACGTGCGGGCGCGTGTTGAAAAAAAGAGAGTGTGCTCTCCTTGCATTTTTTTTTGCTGGGTCTTCACACTCACACCCAATGGGCCGCAGCGACAAGAAGCACAAGCGGTCCAAGGAGTCCAAGCGGGACCGGCGGCGGTCCCGGTCATCCTCGACCGACGGCTCGGGGTCCTCTTCCGAGGATGAGGAAGCCCGGCGGGCCGCCAAAGCGGCGAGGCTGGTGAGTGTGATGAATTGAGGGACTGGCCGGCTCATGGGTGGTTGAATGGGAAGGAGACGCGCCTGCTTTAGCCCAGCTGACGTGGGCGATAGGTGATGAGAGAACGCATGTGCATGCCAGTCTTGTTTTATGGGCGTGGATGTGGGCAGACCGGGCGCACGCACGCCGCAAAAAAAAAAGAGACAGCGGGCGGCGGCGGCGACCCAACCTCATCATTCTCAACACTCTCTCTTTTCTCTCTCAATGTCCAGGCCGAAAAGGTGACGCGCCACCTGAAGAGGGCGGCCGCCGCGGGAGGTGGTGTTGCAGGCGCGGACGATGACGGCACGGGCGTCACGGCCGACCGGTTTGTGTGGGGCAAGAAGATCGAGGCGTCCCTGCGGGCAGGCGCAGACGTGGCCTCCCTGACCGCCGCCGCGGAGGCGGGCCGGGCCGCGGAACGCGCGGCGGAAATCGAGGCCATCAAGCGTCGGCGGGAGGAGCGGGAGGCTGAGAAGGCGGCCCGGGAGGAGGAGGCCGCCGCGACCGCCCGGGCCAAGGCCGCGGCGGAGGGCGCGGAGCTTGATGCCAAGGAGGAGGCCTTCCACCGGGACCAGGCCAAGCACCGGGCGGCGGCGCGGCTGAGTTCGGGGCGGGCCACCCCCGCCGACATCCTGGCCAAGGACTTGCACCTCATCGCCGACCCGGCCACCTTTGGGCGCGGCTTTGAGCCGGAGGCCGCTCCCCCGCACGCGCTGTTGAGTGGGCTGGACGCGGCCGCGCTGGCAGACCTGGCCGACGACGTCCGCGGGTGGGCGGCCCTGGATGGGGGCGGCGGCGACCGGACGGCTGGTGCCTGGTGGGCCGCCTTGGTCACCGTCATTGGCGCCGAACTGGAGCGCGCCCGGTCGCGGGAATCCCGGTTGGCGGCCGCGGTCGGCTTGAGGGCGCCTGCGCACTCAGGTGGTCGCGACGACGACGACCACCCCACCTCCGCCTCCACCGGCCTCCACGCCGCCGTCGACGCCGACGTGGACGCAATGCTGGCCGGCAAGTCCACCCGCGACCTGGAACGCCTGGAGGCCGGCGTGGCGGACCGGCTGGCCGACCCGGGCTGCGTGGACCCCGGGTACTGGGCGGCCGTGCGCGCGCGCCTGGGCGTCGCCCGGGCCCGGGCCTGGCTGACCGACGCGCACGCCCGCCTGGTGGACGCCTGGGAGGCCGCCCGCGCCCGGGATGAGCGGTTTGAGGAGGAGGGGGAGGTGGAGGAGGAGGGTGTGGGCGGAGAGGTGGCGGCGGCGGCGGCGGCCGCAGCTGCTGCCTCGGCCGCGGCCGCCCTTCTAACGACGCCCGCCCAGGCGACCGCGGCCGCGGAGGCGGCTGCCGCCGCCGCCCAGTCGGACGGCCGGTTCTCCCCGCCGCCCGCCGATGCCAGCACCGTGCGTGCCGCCCTTGCGGCTGGCGCGGTCGAGCTGACGTCTGCGGAGGACGCCCGCCTGCTGGCGCTGTTGCGGGCGCAAGCCCGGTTCCGGTCGGCCGCCGCGGTCGCGCGCGCGGGTGGTGGCGAGGGTGGTGCGGCGGCGGCGGCGGCGGCGGCGGCGGCCTTCACCGACCTGGAAGCCGCCCACGCCGCCCTCCTGCGCGCAGCAGGCCGCGCGCCCCGCGCCCGGCCGACCAACGACGCGGACGCCGCCGCGGACGCCTATTTGGCTGCGGCGGCAGCAGCCGCGATGGGCGGGGCTGGCGGGGACGCGGCCTTTGGCGGCGAAGTCGCCGCGCTGCCGCCTGCCTCGACCGCCACCACCGCCGCCTGGCACGCCCAGTTCCGCCCCCGCAAGCCCCGCTACGTCAACCGGGTGCACACGGGCTATGATTGGACGCGGTACAACCGCACGCATTACGACAAGGACGCGCCCCCGCCCAAGGTCGTCCAGGGCTACAAGTTCAACCTGTTTTACCCGGACCTGCCGCCGGGCGGGGCCGCCCCGTCCTACCGCCTGCAGGCCGACCCGACGGCGGGGCCCCAGCGGGAGACCGTCCTCCTCCGCTTCTCCGCGGGCCCGCCCTACGAGGACGTCGCCTTCCGCATCATCAACAAGGCCTGGGACACGGGGCGGCACGCAGGCTTCCGGTGCACGTTTGAGAAGGGGGTGCTCCACCTGTTTTTCATGTTCCAGCGGGCGAGGTACAGGCGGTGATGCCATGGAGAGAGAGAGAGAGAGAGAAGAGGAGAGGCGAGGAGACCATCTGGGACCCGACGTCCAGGATGGTCCGCCCGTGTAAAAGTTTTAGTGTGAGTGGCCGTTAAATTATTATCGCGTGAGAGGTTGAGAGGACTCCTCGCAAAGCCTCCCACACACAACCCCATTCCGCCCTCTCCTTCTACCCCCTCTCCTCTCCCATCAACCAGAAAGCCATGTCCGCCGCCCTGGCCCGCCAGACCACGACCCCCGCGGTCGTCGCCCCTCGGGCGGCGGCCCGCGCCGGCCGCAACACGGTCATCACGTCCGCCGCCAAGACGTCCGCGCAGAAGGTGAGAGAGAACAAAAAACGAAAAAACAAAATAGCGTGCGGGAGGGAGGGACCGGGGCGGGATGGGCGGTGTGAGTGCGCCAGAGCCTAGCCAGATACATGGAGCAGGCATCTGTGGAGGTGGACTGGCTATTCCCGCTCCGCGTCCCCCCCGCGCGGAGGCCGTCGGCTAGGGTGTTTGTGTTGGAGATAAGGAAGAAGGGAATGGAAGCGCTGCTGCTAACGCCTCCCACCCCCATGCCTGACACTCCGCACCGTCGCATGAATGACGGAATCGGACGCATACCGCGGCTGCGTGGGAGTGCCGGCGCGGGCAAGGGTTGGGAGGGCGGCGCGCGCGGGGCGCTTCCCTGTCTTCTCAAACGTGTATCTGCTTGGTGCCCAGAAACCCGCCCGCCCCGGGCCGGGGACCTGCCTGGGCCGACCCCACACGCCTTGCGAGAGAGGCAGGGATGGATCCTGGCCGGCCCTGGTGGGATGTTGTGGTGTGGGTGCGCCCGGACGCCGTGGCGGGCGGGAGGAAGGTCGCGGGCACACGCGCTCAGCGCCGCCCCGCGTCAGGGTGGGCAGCTCTCAGCCACAGGGGGAAACTGCTCCCTTTTTGTCCTTCCTCCACCCATGCTCCCTGCACTCACAAGCACACGCACACGCACGCACACGCACACGCACACAGTCCGTCGTCACCTCCTCCCCCGGCAAGGACTACATGCTCACCCTGCCCGGCATCTGCGCCCCGACGGGCGTCCCCGGCGAGTCCTTCTGGGACCCGTTTGGCTTTGCCAACTCTAAGGGCTTCTCCGTCTCTGAGGCCAAGCGCTTCCGGGAGGCCGAGGTCACCCACGGCCGGGTCGCCATGCTGGCCACCCTGGGCTGGGTCCTCCAGGAGGAGTGGCACCCCATCTTCCCCTCCGAGGGCGGCCCCGCCTTCCGCCACTTCCAGGAGGTGGAGGGCATCTTCCCCCAGTTCTGGGAGATTGTGCTCATCGCCATCGGCGCCTGGGAGCTCCGCCGCGCGCGCATCGGGTGGAACGACCCCAAGGCCGCCACCACCAAGAACCAGATGCGGGACGACTACGCGCCGGGCGAGATCGGCTTCGACCCGCTCGGCCTGTTCCCGGCCGACGCGGACTCGCAGGAGGCTTACGACCTGAAGACCAAGGAGCTCAACAACGGGCGCCTGGCCATGTTTGGGTGGGCCGGGTTTGCCGCCCAGGAGGAGGTCGACCACGTCACCATCTGGCGGGGCCTGGTCGAGACGCACATCGTGCCCGCCGAGGACGCCAACCTGCTGCCCTTCTGAGCGAGGGGGATGCGTGCTTTTCGTGCAATGGGGGACGGATGGAAGTCCCTTTAATTATCCTCTTCTGTTTGGGGGTTCTGTGTGTGAGGGGCGGCTGACGGGGCGCGGCAGGGTCGGCTCCCGTCTGTGAGCGAGTAGAGATATTTGGGTGTCGGTGTGAGACAAAGGAGAAGCGAAAAGAGGTTCAAGGGTGGTCCCTGCCTCCCTGGCGCAAACCCGCGGCCCTCCCGCTCGCTATCCCCTTTTCAACGACAACCCCCTCACTTTTTTTTTTCTCCGCGCCATCAATTCTTTTTGGGCGTGGAACGTGTGTGTGTGTGTGTGTGTGTGTGTGTGTGTGCTTGCGTGAGAGACGCGGATAAAATAACGTGCAAGCCATCATTCCCAAGCTATTTTTTCAAGAGACAAACGAGGGAGAGAGTCTTTCCTTGCTTTCTCATTCTCGCTCTCTCCGCACGCCCACAGCGCAAAATAAGACGCGGGGGCGCTGATCCCACCAACCACATGTACGTTGAAAACTCACGCCCATACGCCCACACGCTCGCACGCGCCCAAATGACCACCGCCACCGCCGCGGCGGACGCCGCGAATGCCCGCTCCCTTCCTTCTTCCGATCGCTCGCCGCCCGCCCCGCCGCCCACTACCACCCCGCCCACCCCGACGGCGGATGCCTATTTTGCCGAACTCCTGGAGTATAGGTAAGAGAAAAAGAAAAGGAGGGAGCTGAGAGGAGGAGAGAGAGAGAGAGCAAAAAGGACGACCCATTCAAAATCAACCTCCTCATATTTCTCCAGTTTCGACCGCCTCGCCCGCGAGCCCGCCCTGCTGAAGGCCGAGGCTGACCGCCTGGACCGCGCCGCCTTGGAATCAGCCCTCGCCCACAGGGGCGCCTTTCCCGCCGCGGCGGCCGCCCTGGACGCCGCGGCCGATGGCCTGGCGGCCGCCTCGAAAGCGGCCGCCCGCCTTTGTGCAGCCCTGCCGGCCGTCGCGGACGCGGCCGAGGGGGCGGCCCGGGCCGGGCCGGGGCTGGCTGGGCGGATGGCAGAGGACAGCAGGCTACGTGCGTCTGTGGATGCGCTGGGCGCGTTGCTGGACGCGCCGGACGCGGCGGCCGCGGCGGCCCGCGCGGGCGCGCCAGGCGTCGCGCTCGCCCTCCGCGCCGTCGCCGCCCGGGCGGCCCGCCTGCACCCGGACCTGCCCGCCGCCGTGGCCCTGGACGCCCAGGCAGGGGAGGCCGCCCACGCCGCGTCGGACGCGGTCCGGGCCCGCCTGGCCGCCCCCGGCCTGTCCCTGGCGGACTGCCTGGCGGGGGTCGGCCACCTGCGGCGGGCCGGGCTGGAGGGCGGGGCGGCCGGCCTGCGGGCCGCCTTCCTGGCCGCCCGGGGGTCCGCCCTGGATGGGGCCATTGCCGCCCTGTCCGCGTCAGCCTTACCCGGCGCGGCGGCGGCCACCGGCGCCGCCGGCACCACGGCCGCCACCGCGTACGTGAAAGCCCTGACCGACAGCCACCGCCTGGCCCTGTTTGATGTGGCCATGCAGTTCCGGGCGGTCTTCCCGGACGGGGGGGGGGGTGCGGCGGCGGCCGGGGCTGGTGGTGCTGGCACCCCGGCGTCCGACCTGGCGGCCTGGATGGCGGCCCGGGTGGGGACATACTTGGAGCTGTTGGTGGGCGCGCTGCCGGCCGTGGCGGCATGCGGTGCGGCAACCCCCTCCTCCACCTCCTCTGCCGCCTCCCTCCCAGCCGCGGGTGGGGGCGGGGGCGCCGCCCTGGCGGCCGCCTGGGAGCACGCATCCTACGCGGGCGCGTCCCTGGGGCGGGCGGGCGCGGACTGGCGGCCCGCGCTGGCCCCGCTTTTCGAGGGCGCCGCCCTGGGCGCCTTTGCCGCGGGCCTGGACGGCGCGGTCGCCGGCTTCGAGGCATCCCTGGACTCGCACGCCTGGGTCGCCCTGCCGCCAGGGGCGTTGCCCCCCGCGCTGGCGGCGACACCGGCGACGGACGCCGCCACCTCCACGGCCACGCCGCCTCCACCGCCGCCCTGCGAGTTGCTTGCCCACCCGCCCGTCGCCCGCCTGGCCAATGGCCTGGTCGCCGCCCTGAACGACTTGCGGGCGTGTGCGCCGCCGTCCGCGGGCGCTGCGGCGGGTGCGGCGCTGGGAGACGCCTGCGGCCGGGCGGCCGCTGCCGTGGCGGCCACCGCAGCCGCCCGGGCCGCCGGCCCGCCAGGCCCGGCAGGCGCGGCGGCGGCCGCGGCGGACGCGACGGCCGCCATCGCCATTCCGCACGCGATTGCCTGCTTCAACTGCATTTACCCGGGGGTGCGGGTGGCCGTGGAAGAGGATGGGCAGGTGTGAGAATCGTGTTTGCGTTAGATGAGAGAGCGATGGACGGGAGAGCGCGCGCGTGTGTGTGAAACTGCGAGGCGAGGTGTGTCACACTGTCACCAATCATCATCCGACGAACTCCCGCCCCCTCGCTCTCCTAGGCTCTCTAGCCCGTCCGCCAGGGCGTCCGCATCCACGCCCGCCGGGCCCAGGGCGACCCGGCCAGGCGCGGTGGCGGCAGCGCGAGCCAAATCCTTGGCCGCGGCCGCCCGGGCCGCCCCGACGCCTCGCACGCACGCCAGCCGGGTCAGCAGGGGAGCCGAGGCCGCTGGGGGTGCAGGCGACCGTGGAAAGCCGGCCGGCCAGGGCAGCGGCAGCGCTAGGGCCTGCAGCGCCAGGCACCGGTGGCGGACGGCCACCCCCCCCGCGGCCGTGCGTGCGTCGGCGGCCGCCTCGGCGCCCAGGGCGGCGTCCAGCGCCTCCGCGGCGGCGGCCAGGGGCAAGGGACGCCCGCCGGCGGCGGTCGGCCCCCGCCACACGACCGACTCCGCCAACAGCGCCCGCGCCCGCGAGCCGTCGGGCGGCGGGATACGGGCTGTCCAGGAGGTGACTGCTGCGGCCGTGAAGGGCGGATGAGGCGGGCGGGCGGGCGGGCGCGGCGCCTCGCCCCCTGGCGGTGCTGGCGGCGGCGCCCCGGCCGCGGGCAGGCCGGCTGCCAGCCAGCCCCACCGGTTGTGCCCGCGCGGGCCGGCCACCAGGGATGCTAGGGACGCCAGGTCGGCGGCGCCGGTGCACGCAGACGCCGCCGGCCCGCCCCGCACCAGGCGCGCGGGCGTGGTCAGGCCCTCCCACGCCGCCGCGGCCGCCGCGCCCGCCCGGAACAGGCCGGCCGGCGAGGAGGGGGAGGGGGGGGGGGCGGTGTTGGCGCTCCCGCCGCCCGTCCCGGGGGGCAGGTCAAAGGGGATGAACACGTCGGCCAGGGGAGCCAGGAAGGCAGCCGACGCCGCGCAGGCGGCCGTCCGGGAGGCCATATCCGGGCAGGCGCCACGTGCCGGCGCTGCCCACCACCCTGCGGGGCGGACCGCGCCGACCAGGCGCGGCGCGCGCTCACCCACCGCCCCGCCCTCCGCGATCGCGCCCAGGGCGGCGGCCGCCGCCGCGCCCCACCCGCCCGTGTCATCCACCAGGAGCGTGATGCCCTGAAGGCGGTCACAGGCTTCAGCCAGGCGCCGCACGCCCTCCGCCGCGGTGGCGCCAGCCTCGCCCTCGCCCTCCCCACCGGGCGGGCCCCACCCGCTCGCCCCGCCGCCTCGCCGGGGCCAGGCCGGGCACACGGGCGCCAGGCAGGCGGGCGGGATGGGGGCCTTCAAGAAGTCGGGCCAGGCGGTGATGCCGCCGTCCAGAGACAGGGCGGACGCCGCGGCGGCCAGGTCGGTGGCGGCATCGGACTCGTCCGCCAGGGCAGTTGTCCAGGGGGAAGGAGGAAGTGGAGGAAGGATTGTACGTGTTACAAGACCTGCCCAGGCGTCCAGGGAATTTGCGGCAGCGGACGAAACCACGTTGCCATTGCCCAAGCCGACGCCCAGGCTTTCCCGCTCCTCAAAGATGAGGAGGCGCGGGGTGAAGGAGGGGGCGGACGCGGCGGCGGAGGTCGCCTGGGAGACAGAGAGGAGAAAACGTGAGTGGGGGGGGGGAGGGCTGGGGTTGCGCCCGGGCGCACTGCTCTCCTCCCTCTCAAACGCACCGCCCTCCCTTCCGCCCACAGCACGGTCGGGTCAAAGGCGGCCGCGGCCAGGCGGTCTCCTTCTGTCTCGGCGCCCGCCTCAATGCCGAGGAGCTCGTCCTGTGATGATGTGATGGGAGGGAGACGCATTGAGAGCGCGGGCTAGATACAGAGCGCTCTCTTTTTCTCTCTTCTCACTCTCTCCACACCTGCAGGTTCCACCAGTGCGCCCCAGCATAGTTGGCGGCGGCTCCAAACTGGAGGGTGATGATCTCACCGGGGGTGGTGGAGGAGGAGGTCATTGAGGCGAGAGCAGTGACCCCCCCTCTCTCTGCTCTCTCTCTCTCTCGCCCCTCAACTCTCCCCTGAAATGCGGGAATGAGATGGTAGACCTGAGGCCGCCCGGTCACACACGTCAACTGAACCACTAGCCCCTCTTTTACATGCTCATCTCGCCTGCTCCCGTACCCCCCGTGTTGCCGCCGCCGCCGGCGTCTCCAAACCAGGCGCTGCCATCCGGGCTGCCCCCGCCCCCGCCGCCACCGTCCCCGAACGAGGCGTCCAGGTCGTCATCATCGTCAAAGCCTTCGTCGTCGTCCAGGAGGTCTTCGTCGTCGTCTCCGCCGTCATCGTCATCGACGCCGTCGTCATCGTCGACCTGGGAAGGAAAGAGGGTTGAGAGACGCGTGATCGAGAGGGGAGCGCCCGCCTCACCATTCCCTCATCACAATTTTGTTCGTACCTCTTCCAGGCCGGGCCCCTCGCCGCCGTCGTCATCGCTGGCGCCGCCGTCGTCACCTCCACCACCGCCACCGCCCGGGCGGGCGCCCAGGGGTACGGCTTCCCGCATGTGGTCCCGCAGGGCGGCGAGCTGTGGGAATGGGAGTGGGTGAGAGGGTGGTCAAGTCTAGAGATGAGAGCGGGCCGACGGGGCGCGCGTCTCTCTCTATCATCTCTCTTCTCACCTGCGCTTCCATCACGCCTTCCGCGCTGCCCAGCCGCACCAGGTCTAATACGTCAGTGGCAGAAGGCCCTGGCGGGACTGCATCATCCGGCGAGAGCGGGGTGAAGGATGGGAGGAGTGAAGGGGCGACGCCTGTGAGCATTGTGTTGGTTTTTTGAGTGTGGGCCGGTGTTTGCCACCTCGACCTTTCTCCACACACACACACACACACACACACACACACACACACACACACACACACACACACACACACACACACACACACACACACACACACACACACACACACAAACACACACACACACACGCACACACCGATGTATGCAAACACACACACTCGCCCGCGGCACTTGAACATCCCAAGAGCGGCCGCAGTGCCTCTTTCCATCCATCCCTCCCCTCTCCGTCCCATCCACACCTTTTCATCCCAGCGCCACACCCCGCCCGCTCCGGGTACGCGTCCTCACTGTAGGCTCCTCCACCGTCACCGCCGTCCGGCGTGACCGCGCCGCCGGCGTGGCCGTTGCGGCGGCGGCGACCGTGCCCCGAGCAGCGGCCGGCCGGGACCGAGAGCGCACGCGCCGGGTGGCGGGCGTGGCCGCCGTTGCCGTCGCCGTCGCCGTCGCCGTCGCCGTCGCCGTCCGCCGGGTCGCCCGGCGAGTCGCAGGAGGCGGTGCAGCGGCCGCAGCCGCGGCAACCATAGCCATGGCACGTACCCGCGTCACCAGCGCCCGCACAACGGCCACCACCAGCACGCCCACCACAGCCAGCGGCCACCACAGGGCCCGCGCCTTTGGCGGCGGCGGCGGTGGGGCCAGCGTCATCGCCCGGGCCATCCACGCACGGGCTTGGTCAGCAACTGAAGCACTGGGCGGTGCCACCACTGCCTTGGCGGGCACAGGCTGCTGCGCGGCCCGCGCCTTCGACGGTGGTGGTGGCGGGGCCAGGCGGGCGGTCGGCAGGGGCTTTGGTGGCTGCTGCTCCTGCTGCCTGGGCTCCTGCTCCTTCTTCACCATGGCTGCCACGGCTGGCTTGGGAACTGCCAGGGGGGCCGCAACGGCGTCCGCCTGCTTGCGAGCGGCGGCAGTGACGACAGAAGGCGGCGGGCGGCGAGCCTTGCCCCCACTTACCAGGACGCTGGCCGGGCGGGGCGCGGCCGGGGCAGCCGGAACGGCGACCGCCGAACGCACGGCCACCCCGGCTGTTATTGCCCCAGCCGCCACCGTCGCCAGCAGACACATGCCGACCGCGGCCCGGGCGGTCAAGAGGTGGGAACGGGAGGCAGGCGTGGCTTGGCCCTCCTCAACCTCGACCTCAACCTCGACCTCTACCTCGACCTCAACCTTGAACTCCTGCTCAACCACCACCCCCGCCGCCGGCGGCGGGGGCGGCACGGACGCGGCGTCGTCCAGGGCGTCCGCCAGCGATTCGGCGGACCGCCCAGATACACTAGAGGTGGAGCGGGTGGGGGCAGCAGGCGGCGCGACGGCAGCCATCGCCACCGCCACGCCCTCCTCCTCAACAACCACGGAGGTAGCTTTTCCTTCCTCTGGGCAGGTGGTGGCCACCACCTCAGCCTTTTTCGCCGCCGGCTCACCCGGAGCAGCAGGCGCGTTGGCGACCGTGTTGGTCGCATCTCCCAACGGAGCGCGCAGCAGGCGGGCCGCCCGCGGGGACACGGCCGCCGCAAAGGCGGCCACCGTGACGACTGCTGCAGCGGCCACGCTGGCTGCTGCGATCGCGACGGCACTGGAGGAGGCCGGGCCCAGGGAGGAGGATGGTGGGGGGAGGGGGCGGGTTGGTGGCGGCGCTGCAGGGGCAGGCGCAGGTGCATCAACGACAGCAGCAGCCTCCTCAATGGCCGCCGCTGCAACTGCCGCAGCTGAGGGCGCGACCGTAGTCGCCGCCGTCGGCGCCCACGGCCCCTTGGCCGCCGTGCCAGCCGAGGCCGCCCCACCCCCGCCCGTCCTGGTCCGGGGTTCCGCCCACCGCCGCCGGGCGGAAAGGACGTGCCCGCTGCTTGTCGACACGGCCGCGGGGGATGGCTGCCGCCGGCCGCCGGACCCGGACGCGCCGCCGCCGCCGCCAGAGACGGCGGGCGAGGACGAGGAGGCGGGTGCGGCCGCCGCAGCCGCGGCCCATATCGTTTCCTCCCACCGGGCGACCGCGGCCTTGGTCGCGGACGCGGACGCGGCCCGGATGGCCGGGCTGGGGCTGGGGCCGGGCGCGGCCGCTGCAGTCGCCGGCGCGGGCGTGGTGGCCGTCAGCAGGCCAGGCGTGGCAGGCAAGCCACCCGCACCAAGGCCACCACCCGCGCTGGTCAAGCGTTCCAGGGCGGCCACCCGGGCGGCCAGGCTGGCCGCCCCGTCGGGCAGGGACGGCGCGGGCGGAGCCGCCCCGTCCCAGTCCGTGGAGGTCGCGCCCACGGCGGACACCGCCCGCCAGGCCGCAAAGGCCGAGGCGGAGCCCGGTGGGGGCTGGTCGGCAGCCAACGCGGGCGCTAGAGCGGGTGCGCCGGGGGCCAGGCGGCTGGTGGTGGCGGTCGTTGCCGTCACCACCGCCGCCTTGCGCGCAGCTTGCGTCGCTATCGCTTTCGGCGGCGGCATATTGGGCTTGTCCGGCCAGGCCGGCAGGCGGAGGCGGGAGGTACTGTTTGTGGTTGATGAGAGAGGAGGAGGGAGGAAGGTCGGTGAGAGAGACAGCTGCGCCTCGCTCGCGTTCAAGAGGCGGGGGGGTGTGGGGGGGGCGGTTCTTCTTTTTTTCAGTGCAATCTCCCGGGCCAGGCAGGCGGATCAGCAGTGCCGCCACGCTATACGCGTGCCCAGGCGGGCGCTCTGGTCCCCCTGCCGGGTGCCCCGCGACGGGTGCATCTGGCTGGCGCTCGCTGCTTGCTTTGAATTCTCTCGGCCTCTGCCTCCCTCACCCGTCGTCGCTCTCGTCGCCGTCCATGTAGGGCGACGCGCCGGACAGGCTCTTGCGCAGGCTGTCAAAGGCGGCGGACCCGCCCTTGGGGAGCGGGGCGGAGGGTGAGGTCATGCGGAGCGCAGCAAGCGGAGGCGAAGAGGAAGTCGGAAATTGGAGTGACCGCTCACAGCGCCGGTCGTTTTTATTGTTTTTCTCCTGTCCATCCCCAATGTCGGAGTACTCGCTGTACGGCGGCGGCGCCCTGCTGCCCCCACCCCCCCCCGGCGGTGGCGGCGTCCAATGGGTCGAGACCTCATACGGCGCGCCCCCGCCGGGCGCGTACGGCGGCGGTGGCGGGCAAATGCCCCCGCCCCCGCCCTACGCCTACGGTGGCGGCGCCTACGGCGGCGGGACCGCCCCGCCGCCGCCGGTGGGCGGCTCGGTCGGTGGCAGCGGGCGGCCCAATTACGATGACGAGCCGCCGTTGTTGGAAGGCGAGAGATGAAGGAGGGAGAGGGGGAGGTGCGCGGAGGGTGGCGCAAACGCGCACGACGCTCTCAACCTTCTCTCCACTTTTTTCCATCACGCGCACGACTCTCAACCTTCTCTCCACTTTTTTCCATCACGGCACACAGAGCTCGGCATCGACCTGCCGTCCATCCTGCGCAAGTCCGCAGCCGTGCTGACGTGCCGACCCCGGGCGGCGGGCGCGGAGGCGCCCGACCTGGGCGGGCCCCTGCTGTTTGCGGCCGCGCTTGGGGCGGTGCACCTGCTGGTGCGAAGGGGGTGATGTTTTTTTTTTTAAAATAGAGAGAGCTAGCACACGCGCACGCCTCTCTCCTCACACGCCCACCCACCCACCCACACGCAACATCAATAGACATCCAAGCTCCATTTTGGGGTTATCCTGGGCTGGACGGTGGCCGGGTCGGCCGCCGTCTGGGCGGTCGCGGCCGCCCTGGCGTCCGCCGCGGCGGCCGAGGGTGGCGGGTCGTCCGCCTCCGCCTCCGCCTCCGCCTCCGGCGCCGGGCCGGGCATCGGCCTGTACGACACGACCTGCCAGGTCGGGTACGGCTTGCTTCCCCTGGTGGTCTCGTCCGCGGCGGCCCTGCTCCTGCCCCGGGCGCCGGGCGGCGGGGCGGGCGGGGCCGCGCGCGCGCTGGTGTGCGGCGGGGCCGGGTGGGGGGCGCTCTCGGCGGCGGCCCTGGTGTCGGCCCGGGCGCCCGCCTTGCGGCCGCACCGGGCGTTGATTGCGTACCCGTGCGGGCTACTGTATGGCGCGCTGGCGTTGTTGACGCTGTACCACAAGGGGAGGGAGGGTGGGCATGGGGTGGGGAGGCATTATTGAGGAGAGTGCGTCATGCTAATGCTGAGGAGGTCTAAAAAAAACACCACCCCCACCCCCGTCTCTCTATCTCTCTCTCCACCACGCCCTACACACACACACACACGCACGCACACACACGCGCCCGGTGCGTGGGCTACGCGCCTCCCCTCCCTCCCTCCTCCTAACCCGCCTTCCCCACAAACCCGGCCAGCGTCAGCTGCCGCCTCGCCCGTTTGGCAGCGGCCGCGGCGGCCGGCGACCCGCCCGGCCCGGCCCGCCCGCGCGCGACCGCGGCCGCCCACAGCGACTCCTGCTGGGCGGGGTCGACACCGGCCAGGTCAAATGAAAGTGCTTGACCATCAGGTGGCGGTGGTGGAGGCGGAGGCGCCCCGGCCGCCCAGGCGTCGGCCTCGAGCTCCGGCCCCCACCCGTCGTCTGCCTCATCCTCGGCCTCCCGCTTCAGCGGCGGCGG
>Ga0315276_10001517_pt1 | contig 20831 bp, 20 predicted proteins | sample YL17G05_0_MG_FD_204542 | JGI IMG/M metagenome (GOLD analysis project Ga0315276, IMG submission 204542) | Sediment microbial communities from Yellowstone Lake, YNP, Wyoming, USA - YL17G05_0 | ecosystem: Environmental > Aquatic > Freshwater > Lake > Sediment | place: USA: Wyoming | collected... | reverse complement strand
CGTTCTACGTCTTCCCAAAACACTTCACAGGAAACTTGCCCGGAACGCCTATAAGGAAAATGTCAGCCTTAACCAGTACGTTGTATTCCTTTTATCGGAACGAAATATCCTGAATCATCAGTGACCGTCTGCTATGAAAATAACCACCAAGGCACGAAGGCACAAAGGTTCACCAATTGATGAATGATGAATGATGAAGAAAAATCTGTCTCAACTTCTTAACTTCTCAACTTCTCAACTTCTGTTTTTTCGTGGGCTGTTTGGTCAATGGTCATTTAAAAGTGAGAAGGTGAGAAGTTAAGAGGGTAAGAAGGTAAGGGAAGAAAAAAAGAAAAAGAGCGGAAGAGCGGAGAAAAACAAAAGAGAACAAATACAAGGAAGGGTGGCGATTTGCTTTTGTTTGGAATTTTGAACTTTTGAATTTGTTTCGGGTTTCACGTAACGCGATTTCGTGCTTCAAGTAACGCGATTTCGGATTTATTTTTATCTTCCCGTGTCTTCGCGTTCTTAGCGGCTTTTTTTTTGTTTTCTATTTTTTTCCGCTCTTCCTCGCTTCCCGATTTCTCCGTTCTTCCGGTTTCCTTCAAATGCCACTCGCCCCAATTTAATCGAATATACCCGGTGGGATATCTCCAGCACTTCTTATTCAATTTTCTGGGCTTCCATATTATTGAAAATCGATCATTTTTCCCCATTCATCGTTTAATATTAATTTCCCCAATTTTTTAATTTCGTCGCATTGGCGGTAAAATCCATTAAAATCGAATTTATCCCCGTTCATTGCCTCTTTAAGTAATAATGAGATACAATTATTAAGCTTTTGAGCATTTTCTCCCATATCGTAGAAAAGTAAATCAATTTTTGCTTGGTGAAATATTAATTTTTTTAAGACCGTATTTATTTTCTCATCATCATTACTTATCTCTTTCTTTTCTTTTATATTCTGCTCCTTTTGCAGCAACAAGCTGCTAACATCAGCCGTATCGACTAACAATTCACTCAGACTTTCACTGAAAACTCTCATTCTATCTTGACGGAAACCTGAACGGATAGTGGCATTGGATTGCTTAATTGTGATATCTTTCTGTTCTTTAATCTGTTTCTTTAAGGAATAATAGTTAACGAAGGCACCACCAAGGAAAATGAACAATGCAACGATTGAAGACATGTTTTCCTTCAGAATATTTTCTTTTTTGCTTTCCTGTTTGACAAGTATTTCACCTTTATGGACAAAGGGAGAATCATTATTGGGTAGGTTTTGGATGTCAATTGGAGCTTTCCCTTGGGGATTTCCAGATACCGCATCCGAGGATGGTGTTTTATCCAGTTTAGAGTTGGACGGGGTAAGTGGGTGGAGAAGGGCAAATCCCCAAATTAGAATCAAAAAAAATAGTCCAGTTTGTAAACAAATTCGTTTTAATTGCCACATTATTATTATAAGAAACTCCCTATTCGTTCAAGATGACTTATCCTTCTTAAGTAAATTAAATCATGTTCCCTTTTATGATAAGACCGGTATGCCCTATCTCTGTATTTCCGCTAAATAGTTTAAAATATGCATTGGCCGCATCAAAGCCAATAGTTGAATTTTTCAAACTTTCATCTTCCAGCGCATCTTCAATTGTTTTAGATGTTTCCATTGCTTTACTGAGCATCTTTTTACCTTCTTCGTATTCATAAAATAAGAACTTGTTTTTATATTTTTTTTGTGCAGTAATATATCCTTGTAATACTTCTGCAGCAGCTAATTGTAAAATCATATCACAATGAAGTATTTCGGGCTTAAAATTCATTTCCAGAAACATTTTTTTTATCTTATTGTAAGGAATTCTTCCCCCGATGCTGCAAATAACAATGCCTCCGGGTTTCAGACATTTCTTTGCCTGAATCAAAAATTGGTAATGGAGTCCAAGCATGCTGGATTCAATGAAATCGGGAATGCCATTTAGCATATCTGAGCTGTAGAAGCTTGCAGTAGAAGAATTTACCTTTATGATTTCATTACTTGGAGCATCCATCGGGATGTTTGGGAGATTTTCATATAGCATGTCGACTTTAATATTGTTTTCGATAAGATAACACAACAAATTGCACTCCGTGCATACAAGGTTTTGATTATCCATATTATCGCAGTTTTTAATGATGTTTTCCCGGGCGATTGCTGGAACCTCAGGATGGATATCCGTACAAATGAGACGGTGAGGAGAGAATAATTTACTTACGGCTATTGCCTCAATACCAGGACCAATACCGACAATGCAAATATCTTTAATATGGCTGTTATCCTGATTAGATAATTTTTTAAGGCCTTTTAATACCTGAGGTAGCCAACCCTTTTCCAATTCACCTTCAGGTAAATAAGTATGCTCATTCAATTTAATTTCGATAGTCCTTTTTCCGTTAATAGGAATTCCTGTACGGTTAAATAACTCTTTTACGTCTACTATTTTCATAATTCTTTTCTCCTTATCTATTTGAAAATACCGCTATTCAAAGTGCTTCTTTGAAAATTTGCTTTTGAATAATTGAATGCTTAAAATTAGCAATGAAGAGAATACAATAATAATGACTGAGACAGCAGTAGTGGTAGGATCGATCTCATATCGTATCCCGTCCCACATTTTTTTGGGGAGTGTTACTGTTCGTGTACCGGCTATAAAAATAGCAATCACCGGTTCATCGAATGATGTTATGAACGACAGTAACGCACCGGAAATAATTCCCGGTTTGATCAATGGTAAAGTTACTTTGAAAAAAGCTTTTACCGGATGGGCACCTAATGTCTGGGCTGCCAATTCAATATTCCGGTTAAGATTGGATAAGGAAGCCGATACGGTGAAAATAACCAATGGTAAAGCTAGTGCCGTATGCGATAATACTAATGACAGCTTGGTTTCAATTAAACCCAGGCTACTATAAAAAAAGTATGAAGATACGGCGGTTACAATTACAGGGATAATAAGCGGAGTGAGAAACAAAATGTATAGGAGATTTTTACCCTTGAACCGGATTCTTGTAAGGCTTACCGAAGCAGCCGTCCCGAGAAAAACAGAAAGTATGGTTACCATAATGGCCACCTCAAAACTAATTGTGAAGGCAGCCAACCAGGAATCATTGTTAATGAGACTTTCATACCATTTCCACGAGTAGTCCGGCGGAGGAAATTCCAAATATCGGGATGAACTAAAGGAAATGATTGCTATTATGATGATGGGAATGATAAGAAATAAAGATACAAGGATGGCAAAGACAGTTGGAAAATGCCTTAAGCAATTGTAGAACCTGTATAATTTAACTTTCATTTTAGCTTTGTTGACTTTTATTTATTATAGATTCGATATCAACCACAAAACTTAAAATTATCAAAATGATCACAATGCATATGAAGAGAAAAAAAGACAGTGCTGACCCGAAACCCCAATCCAGCATCCGGTTCATCTGCGTATCAATTAACATTGCAATCATGGTTTCTTTACGTCCACCCAACAGTGCAGGTGTAATAAAATACCCAAATGCCAATAAAAATACAAATAAGAATCCGATGTAAATACCATTTAAGCTGTAAGGAATAAACACTTTAATGAATGCAGATACTGGGTTAGCGCCGAGACTTTGGGCCACTTTCAGTTGCTGACGGTCAATATTTTCCATTGAACTATATAAAACAATGATCATATAAGGTAACAACACGTAAACCATGCCCAAATGAACTCCGGTTGCATTGTACAAAATATCTATCGGTTGTGAAATTATATCCAATTTTAAAAGTAGATTATTTACTGCCCCTTCCTTTTGTAGCAAAACAACCCAGGCAAAACTCCTGACAAGAATACTGGTCCAAAATGGAATAATCACGATGATAATGACAACGTTAAAAATTCGTTTCGGTAATTTCAGCAAAAAATAGGCAGTGGGATAACCCAGGATTAAACATATAAAACTGACCGAAAAGGCAATTTTTACGGTGTTAATTAGAACTTGCCTGTACACCGGTACATTTAGAATTCTTACGTAATTATCGAGAGAAAATCCATCGTTAAGAGAAAGACTTTTAAAAAAAATATTGGTAATCGGTAGAAAATAGAATACCAGTAAATAGATAAGGGCAGGCAATAGCAGTAGTGATTGTCGGGAATTTAAAATACGTTCTTTTTTTATATGCATTCCTTACCAACTCCGGGTAGAGCAGGTAACACCACTATCTATTGGATAATACCTGGATCTACCCGGTTAACATTAATGTGGATACTTAATCTTTAATTAGCCACTGGTTCCATTTTTCTTCTACCATTCTTTCATTTTCAGCCCACCATTTTCCATTAAAGATAAATTGCTTCGGATAATTTTCAGGGGCGGTTGGTAAATCTTTCATAGTTTTGGCATCCAGGTTGTCAAAAGTGGATTTTATCGTTGGGCCATAGCTGATATATTTGATGAATTCCTTTTGCACTTCTGGGCGAGAGGTAAACTCGATCAGCTTCATAGCCGCTTCAAAATTTTTGGTGCCTTTAGGAATCACCCAGGAGTCAACATCCAAAGCACCCTGGTTCCAAACTACTTCTGCCGGGACATTATCATTTTTTACTGCATTCCAGATTCTTCCATTAAATGCCGATACCATGACAACTTCCTTACTTGCGAGTAATTGAGCAGGTTGATGCCCAGAGGACCACCATACCTTTACATGTTTCTTTATTTTGTCCAGACTTTTAAATGCCCGGTCTAAATCCAACGGGTACAATGATCCCATTTGAACGCCATCCGCCAGTAATGCAAACTCTAGAGTGGTTCTTGGATCCTTCCTGAGGCATCTATCGCCTGGATATTTTTCAACATTCCAAAAATCGGCCCAACTTTGGGGTGGGGGAAATCCCTGGAAGGCATCTGTGCGATAGGCCATGACGGTAGAGAATAAATCAAAACCAACGGAATAACGTGTGAGGGAGCCTTCAAAAAATAGTGATTTATCGATTTTTGAGTAATTTATTTCTTCCAAAATATTATCGATGATGCCTCTTTCGATTATGGACCCTTCAGCTACTGTTACCAGGTCCCATGTGACACTGTCCGAATCCACCATGGCTTTAAGCTTTGCATATTCCCCGGACCAGTTGGCTTCAACTATTTTTATGCCGGTTTCTTTTTCAAATGGGGTAAAGAAGGCTTTTCTTTGAGCATCTTGAAAGGAGCCTCCATAGGAACATACCACCAATTCCTTCTTTTGATTATCTTTACTGCAGCCATTAAAGCCACTAAAGATAAATACAAGGGCAAAAATACACATACAAATCTTTAATCCCAAACGTCCCTGAAATGATAATGTTTGAAGGTTTTTAATCATTTGCATCGCATTCTCCTTTAAATTTATTTTATTTTCAAAATATTAGTTTACTGACATAACGAGAAATATTAATTATTAATTTTTGAAAAGCAGGGTATCTTCTTTTTTCCAGAATAGTCGGATTTCGGTATCCTGAGGAAGACAATCCATATTCTCGGAATAGATATGCCAAAAATAAACACTGTTTATTTTCACGAAACTCTTCGTGTTTTTCCCCAGGTAAGTGTTATAGATAATTTTAGCCTTAATAGAGTTGGAATTATTGGAAGGAATCGGTTTTGTTTGTATTTTTTCAGGTCGGACTATTATTTTGACTTCATCTCCGATGTTTACATTGTCATTCTTGAAAGCCTTGATATCTATTGTATTCTCAAATGAAACAGTAACAAATTTTTCGTCTTTTGTTTTAACTTTTCCTATTAAACTATTGGATTCACCGATAAACTCAGAGATAAATCTATTTTGGGGATTTTCATATAATTCTTTGGAAGTACCAACTTGTTCAATCCTTCCATTTCTTATAACAGCCACCCTGTCTGACACTGTCATCGCCTCATTTTGATCATGGGTCACATACAGTATGGTAATACCCAGTTCTTTCTGCAATTTTCGTATTTCATCCTGCATTTGACTTTTTAATTGCTTATCCAATGCTCCTAACGGTTCATCAAGTAAAAGAATGGGAGGATTGTAGACAAGAGCCCTTGCTAACGCTACTCTTTGCTGCTGCCCTCCACTAAGCTCGTTTGGTTTTCGATGTCCCAGCCCCACTAACCCAACTACATCCAGCACATCATTGACCTTCTGTATTATTTCTTCCTTTGAGGTTTTATGTTCCGTTGTCTTTAATGGAAATGCAATGTTGTTAAAGACGTTTAGATGAGCAAAGAGAGAATATCCCTGGAAAACAATACCTAAATTTCGTTTAAATATAGGCAAATGCGTGATGTCCATATTGTTCAGCATTACTCTCCCTGTGGTAGGTTGAGAAATCCCGGCTAAGATATTCAGAATTGTACTCTTTCCGGCTCCACTGGGGCCCAAAATTGACATTAGCTCGCCTTTTTTAACCTGGAATGATACATCTTTTAAGGCCCAAAAATTTTTGTAATTCTTTCCTAAATTTTGGATATCCAATACGATCATGACTATATCCTATGTGAGCATTATTTATATTTATTTATTTCTTTTTTTTTGCTATTGATGCAGTTTTAATATTTGAATTGATTCCTTGAAATTGAATTGCTCTAATTTGGCAATACCGCTTTCAAATCCGATTTTTTTGTTTCCTTTTATTTTGTCAATATTTTTATAGATTTCAATAAATTTCTCAGCTAATTGGGGATCATTGGGGATTCGCATGCCCAGAATAAAAGCTATACTTTCCATATCTTCTTTAATGCTTGCCGTTTCAGTATCCTTGGTAATAAAATAGTTCAGGCAACTTGTAAAAAAACTGCTAATTCTTTCTTTTAACCAGTCATCCATGTCACAAATAATTTCCCGATTATTAAGGTTTAGACCGGACTCGTAAAGGTGATCTGCCCCTTTTCTTGGATTATTCATCTTCCAGATCAGTATAGACGATTCTCTCTGCCATGCATTTGATTTGATGTAAAAGTACTCTCTATGATAATTGATGTTAAACAGAACTCCTTCCCAGAATTTCTCATCTTGATTGGGCCAGTCTGAACTCAAATTTCCGTTCATCCATTCCAAAATTTCGATTTTCCCTGTAGGTAGACTCCATTTATTATGCCAGTGAATAATGAAGGTCATTGCTCCTTCCAGGTATTTCTGTTGATCATCGTTGAATTGAGGGCGATATTTGTCCCAAATTTCCCGTATTTTTTCCCATAATATATTCATCAAGACATTAGCTCTTATCAAACTTTTTTCTTTTTCTATAACATTTGGATCAGCTTCCCCAGGATAGTCAAAAAGATATAAATTCTGCATTATATAATAATGAAGTTCGCCAATTTTCATAAATATGGCATCCAGCCAAATAATTATTAATTCCATTAATCGATTTATATGAAATTTATTGAACCAGGATAGATTAAATAGTGAGGTATAAATGCTATTCCTTTCTATCTCATCGCGGATTGAATCCAGATTTTCATAATTTAATTTTGTTGGAATAAAATTTTCAAATTTTGATAGAATACCATGTATAAAAACGGAAATACGCAGGTAAGGCTCCTTTTCTGCATGTTCACAATTTACCTTAATAAATTTGCTAATAAACTGTCCTAAAAATTCTTGATTTTTAGGATTGAAATACTCATCCTCTGATGTCAATGTAAGCATTTGATCTATTAATGATGCAACATATGATATTTGGTCTCCGGGGGCCGGTGATTTCATAATACTGGCGAAAAGAGGTTCAATGTTATTATCTAAGTTTGAACTGGATACTGTATCGGTATCGGAATTTATTTCCTTCAGTAAATAAATAGATTTGACTATTACGGCTTGTGTATAATCATCGAGGTTTTTATTTTTAATGTAATCAAGTAGTTTTGTTTCATACAAAAGTGAATCTTCTGCATTGAGTGATTCTGGAGCTCCAAAACTAAATATATAAAAATTACATAAAAGATCTTTTAAAATTGATGGAGCAATTTCAGTATCCTTTGTTTTATCATATAAATATTTGAATATATCATTAAAAAATAATTTCCAATATTCACGCAAATATTTGCTGGCAGATTCAGCAAAAGTGGAATGAAAATATACATAAGATTGAGTCTGAAACGCTTTTTCTAATTTAACTCTTTTTACTATTATATCTTTATATATCCTAATTTCTTTTTGCTCATTAGGCGTAAATATATTATTGATTAATTTCTCTATGTCGTCAATTTTTGTCATTGCAGGTAATAAAAAAAACAGCTTAATGGCTGTTATTTTTGATGTTTCCAGTGAAATCATATGTTCTGAAGTAAATGCCGCTTCAAGATTGTCAGTATTGTTCAAGCAATATGCTATCTTTTTTATATCATTTTTTTTGTCACCTCTGTATGCAATGATATTAGGAAAAAGTTTAAATGCATAGAATAAGCTTCCGGGAGCGTTGTTTTCCGGCTTCAATTCGCTCCAATAGGGATATAATTTTTTGTTATTGCGATACGCCCTGAAATTCTCAAGCCATCTCGCTTTTAACAACCATGCCATACGTTCTAACATTTCTTCAAAATCAGAATTCTTATAAAGGCGAGAATTTTCTTCCTTTTCTGTACTTAGTTCAAATTGGAATTCTTTTAAATTATTAAAGAACTCTCTTTTACTTGAAAATAAGGTCTTCGCTTCCAGGTAAGGGCTCTTTCGTGATGTAAATACAATGTTAACATTATCGGGAAGGGATTCATATTTAAAATCGTTAAGCAACGCATTGGCGCTTTCATGATCATAACTAACCCCCCCAAAGGGGTCTTCCATATATATATATATCGGAGGCTCCCCCTCCCTCCCATTATTTATTTTTAGTTGTTTCAAGTATTTCAAAAAAACTTCAACACTCTTTAATGTTTTCACTTTAATTTTTTTTATACAAAATATTTCAAAAAAAAGATATAAAGCGGTGTAGGTTTTTCCTGATTTCGGATTTCCATATATAAAAATGGGTCTTTTGTCAGATGTATTTAGCTCTTTACGAATGCTCTCAACCTGATTGTTTTCAACAAATTGAGAATCCATAAAAATGTACTGCTCCTCGTCTTCCCTATCGATTTTATAGGCGAATGCTTTTCCGTTAAAGTAATTGATTATCCAATTTTTGAATGGAATGCCAAGGTATATTTTTTCTAAGTTTTTTAATAAATTTTCATCATCTGCCGCAGATGTGATTACTTCATCTATGGTTACAAACAATGATAGTTCAGCGTTTAAGCCTAATTTTGCCCTTAATTCCTGTTTTTTCAATACCAATTTTTCCTTTACCACGAGTTTAATATTTTCGGCGAAACATTCAATGTTTTTTGCTTTTAATATTTTGGGGATATTGAGAGAAAAATTAAGTTGGTAATCTCCGTATTTTTGCCCCTGGACTTTTATTTTGGATTTCTTGTATATAAACGGAAAGAGTTTCCATATTTCTTCTTCCAAGAAATTTTTTAACTCTATTTCAGACAACATTATCCAATTTATTTCATTTGGCTCATACAATCTTTCTAGTTTTTCTTTGGTGTTCATTTTACTACCTCCATACTTATTGTAGCAATTCAAATGCCAAATAAAAATGCCAAATATGTCATATATTTATATCCCCTCTTATTAACATACCTTTTAATAATTCATGACTTCTATTATGGTGATTATTTGTTTTTGAAGAATACAATTCATCATATGCCTTCTGGGTATTTTTCTGAAAGTCATTACAGATATTAGCGGTTTCTATATCATTCAAAACATTATTAGTGTTGACGTATGCCGAAAGAATTGAATTCATCATATAGTAAAACAAAACAGGGCGGAAGACATTGTTAATATCGGCATATTTTGTGAGAGTATATTCTTCTGCTGTTCCTTTTAATAATCGCTCGATATTAATTCTTTTGTTGAACCATTGTTCAAATTCTTTTATCATAGCAACAAGGGCTATTTTAATTCGATGTTGATAGTAATTATTGTTCGCTAAGCTATAAAAGTTGGGGAAACCATCATTCGAAATGTTCGTAAATTTGTTGATGAGTAAAATCATATTATTACAAATTTCTGTATTCTCACAGTTATTAACACGATGAAGAATTGCATTTCTCAAATCATCGATGTTATCGTATTGGGTTGTAATTATAAGAAAATTTCCCATTTCCTTCGGAGATTTCGTGAATTTGAATAAAAATCTAGATATGGCTTCTGCGTTATGGTCATATATTTTATTTTTTGCAATTTCATATAGAGTACGATCTGTAAAACATGTTTTGATATTACTATCGGATTTATAAAGCATCCCGTTACGATTAAATTCTCTGACTTTTATAATTGGATCGAATAAATTTCTGAGTATAAACGCTCTCCCAAAAAAATTCTCCCCTGATTCACAACTATTTTCAACAAATTTAATGGCATTTTCACACGTAAGTTGGTCAATTTGCAAAAGATCTGTTTCATTGAATTTTTTTGCTAACTCATTTAGTAAATATCGCGCAATATGATCACTCCCACAATTAAAACCCCCTAACATTATAACACCATGCTTTAATAATGCCTTTTCATATTTATCTACTTCAGTTGAATAAAATCCCTCATAAATGGGTAGTAATTTAATTTTATCACGCGCTGATTTTTCTCCCTCATACCAAGCTTTACTATCTTCAAGAGAGTGGAAATTAGTAATTGGCAAATATTCATTCGGAAGATGATTATAGCTCTCTGAATTTTCTTTTTTTGTCTTTGGGAACGCATTTTTTAGAACCATATCCTCTATAATTTTAAATTTATTTAATTTATAATGATTTTCATAGTCAGAAATCTCATCAGCTTCTTTATTGGGTATTCTTTCACAACGAATACATATTGCATGTTTATTGCTTAAGGCTTTATAGATTCTTGAATATACACTATTTTCAATAATGGAGCTTCCCAAAATTATATTAGGTTTATTGTGATATTCAGATGAAATTATGGGTTTGAATTTTCTATCAATCCATTCTTCTCCTGGAATCAAAAAGACAGCCGGTTTTTTTAAATAAATAGCGGTTCCTTGCCAAAAATGATCGAAAATCTTATGATGCCTCTTGTCTATTTTTTTCAGGCTTATTATTTCTATGCGCTTGTTTGTTTTTAAAATTTTTTCAATTTCTTCGTTAGCAAGCGAACAAATAATATAAATACTGGAGTAATTCAACCATTCATCGTCAGTCTTGTTTAAAATAGATATGCACGATTCCTTATCGGTGCAAATAATTCTTAATCCAGGATTTTGAGGTTCTCGTTTATAAATTCGTGCGATTTTGAATACTCGCTCCCTATAGAACTCTATCTCTTTGAGAGTTGATTCTATCATTGTAAATTCCCCTTTTAATTGGAAGAAAGATAAATTTTATTTATAAACAACTCAAGTACCTATCAGCCCTGTCTCCAAGGATAGTAACAACGATTCCACGTGGATTGTTTTTTTTAATCCACCTTTCCGCAGCCAGTACATTGGCACCGGAGGGAATACCCACCCTAAGTCCTCTATCTTTCATCAATTGAAAGGTTTTTTGTTTAGCTTCACTTGCGGATAAATACATTACTTCATTTACCAGATTCGGATCCAAAAAAAACTTCTCCCCTCCACCAAGACCCAGGAGACCATTTTCTCCCCCACTATCATTATTGAATTCATTCGCAGGCTCGTCCGGTTCAACAGCAACAAATTGTATTTCAGGAAAAATGGAAATAAGTGCCTTTCTGATCCCAATAAATGTTCCCCCGGTACCCGTTATCAATATAACAGCGGAGATTTCTTTTTTCATCTTTTTGACCTGCTCGATTACTTCTGCACCGATGGTATTTTCATAACATTCAATACATAGTGGATTATAATGCTGATTAGGGCAAAACCAGGTGTTAGATTTTGCTTTTAAATCTCTTATTCCTCGGGCTTGTTCAAAGTCATTTTCATCAACTTCAATAAGTTCTGCCCCCAAGAGCTTTATCATTTGTTTTTTCTCTTTACTCATATTTTTTGGCATCACAATCACACTGTTATAACCCCTTTCCGCACTTATCATTGCCAGCGCAATTCCTGTATTGCCACTAGTGGATTCAATAATTGTATCGCCTTTTTTTAGCAAATGTTCTTTTTCTGCTCTATCAATGATATATGACATCAACCTATCTTTGATACTACCGGATGGGTTACAAGTTTCAAGTTTTGCATATAAATTTTCGCTTATTCTTACTAAAGGCGTATAGCCAATCTGATCTGAAGCCCTCATCCTTATTTTCATATCTAAAGCATAGTTATGCATAGGTTTAAGAAATGCTTCCGCCCTTTGAGCCTAATCTCGCCCCTTTTCGCTCTGCCAACCCAAATTTTAGCCTTCTAATCATTGCCTGTTTCACCGGATAAGGAATAGGTGAGCGATTATTCATAATTTTGAGTAATCAAGCCATTCCAGGTGAAGCGGTATCTTTGTCATACAGCGTCTTACCATTTGCAAACCCACATGGATACCGACATCTTCCCTGGCCAGCAAGTAATATAAGTTCTTTTCCATTATCCGATACATGTTTAAACTTTTTTCATCGAATAGGCTTCCGCCATTGGGGTGATACGCTCTTTCTTTCTAAAATCACCCTCTTTCTTTGTCTCACAGGCATTTCAGCATACCTTTTCATCAGCTCAGCAACGAGATCCGCATTTCGAAAATAATGTATACCACACTGAATTCAGAAAATCAAGAGGAAAAATGAAAAAAAAATATTTTTTGCCAAAGACAAACTTTAGCCGCGAAGAACGCGAAGGACCGCGAAGAAAAAAACTTGGTGCCTTGGTGCCTTGGTGTGCCATCTTTTGGTGGCAAAGTTTTTGAAGAGCGGAAGAGTATAAAAAAAGAAGTTAAGAGGGTAAGAGGGTGAGAAGGTGAGTAAAGGAAGAGCGGAAGCGGGGAAGAGCGGAAGAGCGGAAGTAAAATAGAAGGATTTTTCATTGGTCATTAGTCATTGGGTGAAAAGAAGAGGAAGAAGAAAAGAAGAAAAAAACTTGGTGCCTTGGTGGCTTGGTGGCAAAGTTTTTGAATAGCAGAAGATGAGAAGATAAGAAAAAACTTCCGGGGAATCTGTGTCAATCAGTGTAATCAGTGGACAAAAAACTTGGTGCCTTGGTGTCTTAGTGGCATAGTGGCAAGAGTGGCTACGCGGCAACGGAAACGATATAATCTGTCAACACAGGGCGGCGCTTTCGGGCACGCTTCGAAAGCTCGATCAATTCTCGAATCGTTGTGATAAGTTCCTCCACTGTCGACGGCGTGAAGGATGCCTCTCCATTTTCGGGGCAGACCCAGGCGTAGATATTAGGAACGCGAACCGTAATACCTTCATCACTATACTCGAAGGTCGTTGACTGCCATTCTTTTTTTACGTGGTGTTCACCACAAATGGGAATATGTTCGTTTATCATAGAGGAGATTGCCTGAGGCCCCCCTATCTTTAGGCAATTCTCATTTTTGCCTCGATCGTATCCGCCGATAAATCAGCGCCGCATTCCCATTCCACAAAATATCCGCATTTGATAATTTTCATGAATTCATCAGCGTTTTTTGCCTGCTACTTTTGGTGTGATATCATGCGGCTTGGTGCCTTGCGATTAGTTCGCGTATTGTTGGGACTAACTCTGTTGGAACCTCCATAACCGTTTGCCCCAGGTCTTCAAATGCTGCTTCATCTTCCGCTACGGCTTCTTCTTCAGACTGAGACTCATAATGGGCTAGCACTCTTTTCACGCGTTCAGAATTCCAGTCTGGTGGAAATTTACTTTGTTTCATTTTTTCTTTCTCCTCCTACGGCGACGATATGCAAGTAATGGTTTGCCTTGTAAATCATAAGCGGTAATAACAAAAACACTATTAGGAACCGAATCAGGAACATTTATTACTCTAAGAAATCGTCCACCGGATGTTTTTCCAATTGCAATCCTTGATCCCTCACGTCCAGGGCGGTCTTCACCTGGATTTGCTAGAATTTCTTCTACTTCTGTTTCAATGACTTGATGTTCATAGATGTGAGGGAATTCTGTTGTTGGATCAATGTAATAACGAATTTCCAAAGTAGTTACCTATGTCCGGTCCACATTCAAAATCTAAGCTTCCGCCATTGGGGTGATAAGCTCTTTCTCAATAAAAACACCCTCTTCATTTGTCTCATATAGATGTCAGTGTTCATCTTCATCAAGAAGTTCCACGTTTTAAGAGTAATGAATACCATATTTGAATAGGAAAAGCAAGAAAAAAAAATTTGCCACGGACGAACACGGACGAACACGGGAGGGGGGGGGAAATAGAAGAGAAGAAGATAAGAGGAGGAGAGAAGGGGAAAAGATAGATGGTGAGAAGGTAAGAGGGTAAGAACGTAAGCGGGGCGTGGAAATTGTAGGGAACTGGCACCGCCTGTTCCTTTAAATGCCTCGTTGGAAAAGGCCGCGGGCCTCAAAACCGGATACCTAACAAGCCCCCATCATCCGTTGCATCGGTAAATGTGATGATCACATGTTTTCCAAATTCGGTCTTGAACGTTTCACTGAAATCATTATAAGGCACATTGTCCGAGTTCAAGGCACATATGTACTGGATATCCTGGGCCCCTGCCTCACCCGCCGCCAACTCCAACGCCCTGGCAATCTGCCTTTCATCCACGCCGTCAAATATGGTACTGTCATGAATCAAAGAATTCCAGGTATACCCGGATTCTAAAAGGAGACCGGCCAACGTGAGATCATAACAAAATACTTTCATATACCCAATCCCCTGGCTCCGGGCTCTTTTTATTTCCACATTAAACCCGTACCCTTTATCCGATACATCGATAGACAAAATCCCCGGTTCGGAATACAAGCCCTCGGAAAACCGGTTAAAATACTTGATCGCCTTCTCTACCCCCGAAAACCGTTCCTGGAAATCCCGGCGGGCTTTTTGATATAACTCCTCTTTGGCGATTTTTAAACTGCGCTTCCCCTCTTCGAACCGCTTCAAATTCTCCAACCGGTTCTTCACCTCTTCCAAATGCTGCCTGAAACCTCCTGCCCGCTCCTGTAATTTCGAATATTCCTCCAACGCGCCGTGGGTCTCCAATATCCCCATTAATTCCGCCCTCTTATTCGAAAGCGTTTCAATTTCCAGCTTTTGCTCCTCGATCTCCCTGGAAAGCCTGATAATTTCTGAATTCAAATACTCTTTCCTGTTCATTAGCAATTGCTTGTGAAAATCCGAAACTTCCTCCAACTTCCTCAACAAACCACCCGGGAAAACCAACCCCGCCTCCCCATAAACCTGCGTGACCTTATCGATGGACACATCTTTCTCTTCCACCAGGCTTTCCCTGTATTTATCCAGGATTTGCCGGTTCATGGTATTGCGGTTCGTAATATCATGAATTTCCTTTGTTAAGGCGTTCACTTCCTCCTGGATTTTAAAATACTGCGGATGAACTTTAAAGGATTTTAATTGTTTTTCCAACCGCTGGATTTCATCTGCCACGGTTACCCTTTCTGCTTCCAGTTCGCCTCTTGTGCCAACATAACCCGTCAATAGGCCCTGACCGACGGCTTTTTTCAATTCGTTCAAAGTTCTCTCATTATCTTTCAATTCCTGGAATTCCGACGCATATTCCCAGTTCAATCCAAGGAGAAACGCATTATTGGTTTGAATATCCCATTCCTTTTGCTGCGAGTAATGCTTAAACGGCGACTGGAACGCCCCCACTCCCCGCCGCATAAAATAAGAGATCAAACTGCGAAACGTGGGAGAATACTTCTTCTCAGTCGATTCTACCGGGAGTCCGAACACCAGGTTCCCCAACATCATATTCCAATCTTTCACCGCTAGAATGTATTTTTTCTCGCCTTCATCATACACCGGTTGAATCGGCCAACCGGAAACATCACCTTCGATTTTAATTTCCGAGAAATCAAGGGTATTCCTATAGATAGAATAATCCATTCCTTTGAGAGATATATCCAGAATAAAAGTCCAATTTTCCAACTCTTTTACCCGCAGACCTTCATTCTTTTTACTGGAAGCCCCGAGGCAGAAATGAATAATTTCGATAAGGGTAGTTTTCCCCAGGCCATTCCTGGAATCTTTATCCGTCGCTTCGCCTACTCGTTCAGCAAGGATTACGTTGAAACCCGGTTTAAACCGGACTTCTCTAAACGAAGGCTTATCGCAACGAACGGCCTCAATCATGCGTTTATCCTTTTCAATACCCCTGCTTTAAATTCGATAAGATTCAATAGAAAAAGTAAATCCAGGGTGAGGATGTATTTTTCATAGGAATGAATTTCACCGTAATGCCGGACTTTTTCCCATAAGGAAGAGATTGTGTGCGGCGATTTGAGTTTTGCCAGCAAACCGGCACCCATTCCCAGGAGGGAATTGGCCAGCAAAATATTTTTATCAGGAAGGATCATGTTTCGAACACCTTACATTTCTCGAAAAAATAAACAAGAACCGCAAGTCCCGCGGTTCTTTTCTTAAAATCCATGGAAAGATTGGCGGCAAAATCCAGCAATTCATAAAAAAGAACATCGCCCATCAACCCGTTTTCCCTGGATTCAAAATATTTATCGACAAATCCTTTACTTAGCCTTGCTGCAAATTGTACATCAGGATGTTTGTTCAAATAATCCTCAACCAATTTAACCTGCATCATCCCCATTGTAATTAAGTTCCCAACTTCCACCGAAAGATCGTTTTTCTTTATCTTTCTCCCCGGTGGAACAATAGTTATGGACTCGTCTTCAATAGGAATCGGAGCATCCGTTAAATATTTGAGAATCACTTCCAGCTCGGCAAAGGTGATTTCCGGTAATTGGCTTCTTAAAGAATCTTCCACCCATTTTTCATGGTCTTTTTTTATTTGCCTTAATTTCGCCGCCGGGTATTGGTGTAGGTTTTTATCGATCTCAGCGTGGTGAGTGGGACACAGCAGGATAAGGTTGTCATAAGCGGCCCTTTCTTCATCGGTCATTCCCTGGTTGTACCTAGCGGAACCGATGTTTTCTCCTTCAATATGGGCCATTTCACCCACCAGGAATTCTTTTCCCTCTTGTGAAGATTTTATGAGGATTACTTTGCATATAGCGCACCTTGCCTGGCCCTTTCCCCAAAGCAGTTTTATTTGAGATGGTTTTATACTCATCCGATAAGCTTCCGCCCTTGGGGTGATACGTTATTTGTTCTTAAAACCACCCTCTTCATTTGTCTCACATGGATGTCAGTGTGCCTCATCATCAAGAAGTTCCACGTTCAAAGAACAATGAATACCATATTAAAATCAAAAATGCAAGAGGAAAGAAAAAAAAGGAAGAGCGGAAGCGAGGAAGCGGGGAAGAGCGGAAGTAAAATAGAAGGATTTGTCATTGGTCATTAGTCATTGGGTGAAAAGAAGAGGAAGAAGAAAAGAAGAAAAAAACTTGGTGTCCTGGTGTCTTGGTGGCAAAGTTTTTGAAGCGGGGAAGAGCGGCTAGAAGATTTTGATCAGAAGCTAGTTTGGCAGAGGCGCCCCTGCATGCTGCGAAATGTACTCCATTGCCGCCGACAAAAATAAACCGGAACGTGTCTCCCCCTTCTTTTTTGCATAATTATCCACCTGCACTAATAATCGTTCAGGAATCGTAATATTAATACGCTTGGCTTTCCCGGAAATTTTTGAAAAATCGACCGTTACCAACGCCCATATTCCGTCTGCATACAACTCATCATTTCTATGATTTTCGATCGATGTTGGTTGCGGCACAGTCTCACCATCCATCATAAGACCTTCGGCATGACAGAGAATCGCTTCACAAACATTTTCCAATGCTTCTTCCATGGTTTCCCCGGCAGAAAAACACCCGGGGAGATCAGGAACCGTTACGCCATAATCACTGTTTTTATCTTTATGTATTACTACGGGATAATTCATGTCTACCTCCATCATTCCCAACCGGCTTGTTTACATATGTTTTTATAGGTGCCGATCGGGAGATCTTTTTTGGGATGTGGTACAGTTACTCGCCCTTTCTTCTGGGGATGCTTGTATTGATGATGGCTCCCACGAACATTATGGAGTATCCAGCCATCCTGTTTCAACCTTCTGATAATTTGAGTACTGTCCATATGTGTATTATACACATCTATGGCTTGAACGTCAAGACAATTCCCTGGAAAACCATACTCACCAACAGTATTTTTCGTGGCAATCCTTTGAAAAGAGCGGAAAAAAAGAAAAAATCTTGGTGCCTTGGTGACTTGGTGGGCCATCTCCTGGTGGCAATTTTCATTTTTTATCAATTATAAAAAATCACGGGATGATGTGAAAAGGCAAACTTACCTGGATACGATCATGCTTATACTGCTCCCCGATATTAACCAGGAAAAGATTCGGTCTCCGATCGCCATACATAGTCTCAAAGGCTTGTAAACCTGAAAAATCGACGTCTTTTATCCTTATAATTTTCTTTTTCTTCTCATTTTTTACTTCCTGCCATTTTAGAGTACTCTATTTTGTCCTTATTGTCAAGTTTAGAATATGCAGCCATGAAAGTGCTTTCTCTATTGCCTCAAGGTCGCCAATGGAGAAAAGCAGAAGATAAGAGGAGAAGAAGATGAGAAGATAAGAAAAAGCTTCCGGGGAATCCGTGTAAATCAGTGTAATCAGTGGACAAAAAACCTTGGTGCCTTGGTGTCTTGGTGGCAAAATTTTTGAAGAGAGGAAGAGCGGAGAAAAGCAGAAGATAAGAAACGAAGAAGAGAAGAGGATAAGAAAAAACTTCCGGGAATCTGTGGCCCCTCCTACTTCGTGCGCCTTCGCTTTAAGGGTGCCCCGCCGGGGCCTTAGCGGCTATTTTTTTTGTTTTCAATTTTTTTCCGCTCTTCCGCTCTTCCGCTCTTCCGCACTTCCCGTTTTTTCCCGGAGACCGCCGTGTATTCTGTGAGTTCCGTCGGGCGAATGGAATTTTTTATTTTTTTGTTGACAAATCCAGGAATCTATATCACATTATATCCATGAAAATGGGCAATGATTTTTTGATGAGATTTGATACGTTCCGGTCAGGAGAATTTCCCCAGGGAAAAATCAAAAAAGAATCAAGGGAAATCGGAAATAATCAGTGGCCAGTCAAAAAAATCGATGCTTTCCAAAAAAAGAAGCTCTTTCTCAAAAAAGGAAGCTGTTTTCCAAAAAAGGAAGCTGTTTTCCAAAAAAGGAAGCTGTTTTTCAAAAAAGGAAGCTGTTTTCCAAAAAAGGAAGCTGTTTTCCAAAAAAGGAAGCTGTTTTGCAAAAAAGGAAGCTGTTTTGCAAAAAAGGAAGCTGTTTTCCAAAAAAGGAAGCTGTTTTCCAAAAAAGGAAGCTGTTTTTCAAAAAAGGAAGGTGTTTTGCAAAAAAAATCGATGTACAATGTAACGCTTGCATTATCCAGTATGAAGCAGGGAAAATGCATAAAGCAAAAATTAAACGACAAGGAGGCCACAAATGGCACGAACAAACAAAACCATTGAAATTTACCTTTATAGGGAAGGCTTAACCCTACAAGATTCAAAGACCGATACCCTCATCAAGGATCAAATCGGTACTTATGGATACAACGATGTCCGGCTCGAGGAAGGAATCACGATGCATACAATCCTTACTTCAGTCAATCAAAATCTGATTGCCGGCCGCGGAGAACAATTAAAGTTAGCCGTCCTGGTAAAAGATCAATTTGGTGAGGTGCGGCGGAAATATTCACACCTTGTAGAGGTTTTAAAATCGCATTTCCACAAAAACAAGGATATAATCAAAGAACTGGCATTGGATGACCCGATTAGGCAAACGATACCTACTTTTGTTCCCCGGGCCATCAATTTCTATACCCTGATCATAAATAGACCCCATCTCCTTGCGGCAGCAGCCATATTCGGGCTCACCGCGGAGAAATTGCAAGAAGAAATCAACCAGGTAACGAAACTGTTGGGCCTGCATAAGGAACATCGGATTCTGATCGGTGAAAATCAGCGCTTAACAAAGGAACGCGATATAAAATTGGAAGAATTCAGGCGGTATATGAACGAGTTCAAAAGCATCCTTTTCATGTTATTCGAAAAAGATAATCCACAGATACTTGAAAGGATTAATGTATTCGTCCGTAACAAACGGCAGCCCCGGACCGCGAAAGTTGATCCCAATACCGTTCCCGCCCCCACCATCGCCGCGGCTAAACCGAATTCCCAGGAACCGGGAGAAACGGTCGAAACGGCGAAAACAACAGGAACAACGGAAAAAGTGAAATAAGGAAGAGCGGAAGCGAAGAAGGTGAGAGTGAATGATGAATGATGAATGATGAATGATGATGATGATGATGATGAATCTGTCTTAACTTCTCAACTTCCTAACTTCTCAACTTCTTCGCTTCCTGACTATAGAAATATTCCCGGGAATGTGATAAGATAAAGTTTAACTAAGAAAGGAGGAATACACATGATTTCACCGGTGGATTTTTCAAAAAAACTTCATGAACTGGGATTCGAAACCGCGGTGGGGGTGCCGGATTCTACCTTTAAAGGGTTAATTTCTTATTTTAGCACCCAGGACCTATTCAGACACGTAATCGCCGCCAACGAATGCGAAGCCATGGGCATCGCCGCCGGCTATTACCTGGCGCACCGGGAACCCGCCCTGGTTTATATGCAAAATTCCGGGTTCTGTAAAACCCTGAACCCTTATACCTCCATGTTATCCGAAGATGTATACGGGATCCCGGCGCTGCTGCTGGTGGGCTGGCGCGGGGAACCGGGCCAAAAAGACGAACCCCAACATAAAATGA
>Ga0315276_10001515_pt1 | contig 20842 bp, 23 predicted proteins | sample YL17G05_0_MG_FD_204542 | JGI IMG/M metagenome (GOLD analysis project Ga0315276, IMG submission 204542) | Sediment microbial communities from Yellowstone Lake, YNP, Wyoming, USA - YL17G05_0 | ecosystem: Environmental > Aquatic > Freshwater > Lake > Sediment | place: USA: Wyoming | collected... | reverse complement strand
GCATAACCGGCAGGCATTGCGAATTGCCGATTTACTTGAACACCCGTATCCGGATTTCCCCGGCCTGAATCTGATGTACGAAACCCGACTGGGATTAGCCAAACACCGAAGCCCCTATGATAACCCACAGGATGATACCTTTGCTGAGTCAAACTGCTCCCTTGAGGGACAGGTTGCAGACATCGCTGACCGCATTGCAGTAAACTCTCACGACCTTGAAGACGGTATGCGGGCCGGTCTGATTCGCAGTGAGCAATTAAAAAACGTTGAAATATTCACAGAAGCACAAAACCGAATAAACGCCAAAGCGATGGAAGACCCGATAGTCCAGAAAACAAGAACCGCCAAAGCAATTATCGACATTCTTGTCAGCGACTGCATTGATACAAGCAAGAAAACCATCGCCGTGGTGAATCTCAAAACCGTTGGCGAGGTATATCGCCGTAGCGAAAATTTAATCACACTCTCAACCAAAAATAACACCAAACTCGCTGTGCTGGAAAAGTTTTTGCTGGAGAACTTTTATCAACACAAGTCAGTAACACAAACAGCAAAGCAAATAGAAAACTGGCTCCAGCAACTTTTTGAGAGGTTTTGTCTCAGACAAGAGCTTATGCCGGGTTACTTCCAACTATTGATAAACCAGGAAGGTTTGCAGCGGACAGTATGTGATTACATCGCGGGTATGACCGACAGATTCTGCCTTAAATGTCTGAAAAATCCGGCTGAAACCGCTGATAATCTTTGACTTAACTTAAACCTTCGGCTAACTTTCTATAATTATGAAAAGACTGCTTACGTCCTGTTTTGGCCTTGGCTGGTTACCAGTCGCTCCGGGAACGTGGGGCTCACTGCCGCCGGTGCTGCTCTTTGTTTTGATGTGTTACTTCGGCTCAACAACTGCAGCAATATCAATTACAATGGTAGTTTCAGCTTTAGTTGGCTCTATTGTTTGCATCAAATTTGCCCCTGTTGTGATCGCAGCAACAAATGAAGCCGACCCCCGAGAAGTGGTTGCCGATGAATTTTCAGGTCAGGCAGTTACGTTTTTATTCATAACTGCAGTCCCGATTAGCAACATTTGGGTCGTCGGTTTACTCGGCTTTTTGCTTTTCAGGTTTTTCGATGTCCTTAAACCCTGGCCAATCCGTAAGTTTGAGAAGCTGCCCAAAGGCTGGGGTATTCTCACAGACGATTTAATAGCTGGCGTCTTTGCCGGGATCGCATTACTTTTTTGCTTACAAATCGGCATAGCTGAGTATCTTGGCGGAATATTGCGATTTGACGGCTCATCATTAAATATTTTTTCAGCGGTTATTCTGGGTGCAGTTCAGGGTTTGACAGAATTTCTGCCGGTCTCATCGTCAGGCCATCTGGTCTTACTCGAAAATCTCTTTCACTTTGACCCGGAAAGGCCGGAGATGCTATTGTTCGATTTGGCTATTCATACCGGCACGGTTATCGCCATTTTCATCGTTTTCCGCAAATCCATAGCTGCCTTTGCAAAAAACCTGATAGCATTTGGAAAATACGGTTCTACTCCGATAGCGATTTATAAAAAAAGTCCGAGTGTTCGTCTGCTTGTTCTGGCAATAGTAACGACCTTTGTAACCAGCATGCTGGGCCTTTCATTCAAGCTTTATTTTGAATCAGCCCGCGGCAATCTGGCTGTAATAGCTGTTATGTGGATTATTAACGCTACTCTTCTTTTGATTACGGACTGGCGAGTGGAAACACGCTTAGGTTTGCGCCAATTCGGCCTTGTTGCCGCAGTAATAGTTGGTCTTGCACAAACCGCGGCGATTATGCCGGGAATCTCACGAAGCGGCGCCACTATCTGTGCGGCCATTCTGATTGGCCTGCACCGCCGCTGGGCGGTGGAATTCAGCTTTCTTATTGCCATACCTGCGATTCTTGGTGCAACTTTAGTTGAATTAGTCCAGAATTTTGACAAAATCAACTCCGCAGCCTTGCCGCTAAGTGCTATCATAGTCGGCCCAGCTGTTGCGGCGATTGTCGGCATTGCGGCCTTGAAAATTCTGATTAAGGTCTCAAGAAAAGCCAACCTGAAGATTTTCGCCTTTTACTGTTATATTTTGGCCTGTTTTGTGTTGTTTTTTCTCTTGAAATAAGTCAGAATTTGTGTAACAATTGTCAAGCAATCAGAAGTTTTTGAATATGTCTTCTTGTTAAGGATTTTTCCAATTATGTCAAACAGTTACAGTTCCCTCTGCGATGATTTTTATCTCGACATGTACCTCAACACTAAGCTGCCCCTGCCGAGGCAGCGCGACACTATTTTAGCCTTTTTCGAGCGGATACAAAAGCAATTCCCATCTATGGGCTGCTTCTTTCGAGACGAAAATAACAAGCACTATTTAGAAGAAGACCGCAACACCGGCCCATGCCGCTGGATTACTCTCGAAACAGACCGTATAGGATCCGGAGTGGTAAATCCTTCGAGCTTTGAAGATGCTTACAACCAGGACAAATTAGTAATTGAACTGGTGCCCTATATGCTCAGCGTAAATCATCTTGATATCGATTCACTGGATGTTACTTTTGCCATGGATTTTGATTATGCAGGCAGCCATGATGAGGTTATTGCCGAAGCACTATTCGGCTCAACCGCCTTTAACTGCCTTCTGGATTTACCAGCAGCCAGGCCTATCGCGTTTTCCCCTGCTGTGGTGGTAGCTATTTCCGACGATTGTCTTACACAAGGCAGAATAAGCGTAGAGTCAAAAACAAGCGTTTATGAACCAAGGGAAAAAAGGCCCCTTGTAGATGAGGCGATAACTTTGTCTTTTACAATCCGTCAATACCCATCGAGCACAGAAAAATTTGATGCACTAAAATCCTTTGAAAATCAGTGTCGGCTGGCTGAAGAACTAATGGCTGAAAAAATAGTCCCGAACTTTGTCCAGCCGCTAATCAACGTAATCGCTCAAAAACGATTAACATAGACCAAAGGAAGGACGTTAGAATGGCCATTGAAGCACCGGTAAGCAAATTCAGAAAGAACAATCTCAAAGTCTATGTCGCCGCTTGCATTGTTTTTGCAATCGCTTTCGCCTACGACGGCTATTTGAGCAAATACCCGTGGGCACATCGCAACAGCTTCTATGAGAAACACGTAAAAGACGGCCGGCCTGACGACACAATGAAATTCAACCAAATAACCCCAATCCTTCTGGCTGCTCTCGCCGCTGTCCTGATGGGGCGGTTATGGATACTCAAAAACAAAAAACTTTTGGCCGATGAAAATGAACTTGTCATTAGTGATAAAGAAAAAATTTCCTATGATTCCATACAAAAAATAGACAAAACCAACTTTGACTCGAAAGGCTTTTTCATAATCACCTATAAAAATCAAGATGGCCGTGAACTTGAACGCAAAATAAGTGATAGAGCCTATGATAATCTGGCTGCTATCCTGGATAAACTCGTAGCAAAAATTAGTTGAAATTACCGAAATAAAGCCTAAAATCTAACCGGTTAACCGCAATGGACTATACTATTGAACTGTTGCGGTTTATTTTTGGGGACCACTGGCAGCATTTTTTGAGAAGTGGACGCGAATGAATTCTTGTATTGTCGGATTGCAATGGGGCGACGAGGGCAAAGGCAAGGTTATTGATATCCTTGCCGAGCATAGCGACATCGTCGTCAGATACAATGGAGGTGCCAATGCCGGACACACCGTTGTCATAGATGACAACAAATTCGCTCTGCACCTGCTGCCCAGCGGCTCGATTCGGCCGAATATTATCTGCGTAATCACAAATGCCGTAGTAGTCGACCCTGACATACTTCTGAAGGAAATTGAAACTCTCGCCCAGAAAAATATTACGCTGACGAAGCGCCTTCTTATAAGTGAAAACGCCCACGTTGTCCTGGATTACCATAAAAAAGAAGACCAGCTGCGCGAAGAATCCCTCGGCAAAGACAAAATTGGCACAACAATTAGAGGTATTGGTCCTTGTTATGCAGATAAGGTCGGCAGAAGCTATGCGGTGCGTATGTCCGATTTAAGAGACCTCAAAAAACTCAAAGAAAGGCTGCAAACAATTGTCGAATATAAAAACAAAATCTTTGCCGCCCTTTATAACGCCGAGCCGGTAAATGCTGATGAAATCTTCAAAAAGTGTAAATCTTACGCTGATAAACTCCTCCCATTTATAACTGATACAACCGAATTTCTGCACAAATCTATTGCCGATGGTAAATCCATCCTTTTTGAAGGCGCTCAGGGAACAATGTTAGACCTTGACCATGGCACTTTTCCGTATGTAACCAGCTCAAACTCAAGTGCGCTTGGTATGTCGGTAGGATGCGGTGTGCCGGCCAAAATGGTTGATAAATTTATCGGCGTAGTCAAGGCCTACACAACAAGAGTCGGCGCCGGTCCTTTTCCCACAGAGCAGGACAACAAGGTCGGTCAATATATTCGTGACAAAGGACATGAATACGGCACCACCACGGGTCGGCCTCGCCGATGCGGCTGGTTCGACGCTGTGGCAGTATCCTACGCCGTAACTATCAGCGCCATCGATTCTATAGCCCTGATGCATCTCGACACCCTCACCGGCTTAAAAGAAATAAATATTTGCAGGGCTTATAAAATTAACGGAAAAGAAACTACATTCTTTCCTGCAAATATAAGCAGGCTCTCACAGGCAAGCCCAGTTTATGAAACTGTTCCCGGCTGGGAGGAAGACATAACCAAAGTAGACGATTTTAACGATTTGCCTGCGAACGCCCAAAGCTTTATTCGTCTTATTGAAGAAATGGTCAAAATACCCATCACAATTATCGGGGTCGGACCAAAACGAACCCAAACTATATTTAGATGATTTCAGCAAAAAGCAGATGCAAAGTTTCGAAGAAAAACTGAAAAAAACTGCTAAACGCCTTAGTCTAACAACCAAACAGATACCTCGTCATATCGCCATAATCATGGATGGCAACGGCCGATGGGCGCAGAAAAAAAATCTGCCTCGAGCTGAAGGACATAGCCAGGGCGCAAAAATCGTCGAAAAAATAGCCCTGGACTGTGTTGATTTCGGCATCGAATCTCTGGCCTTATATTCCTTCAGTATGGAAAACTGGAAAAGACCTAAAACAGAAGTTAATTCCCTAATGCACCTATACGCCCAATACCTCACCGAGATTCGTCCCACGCTTATGAAAAACAACGTCAAACTGATTCACCTCGGCAGAGCAGCTCAACTGCCCACTTCGGTAAAAAGGTCACTCACAAAGACTATGAAACTGACTGCCCCAAACACAGGTATGATACTTGCTCTGGCGTTAAACTACAGCGGCAGAGTCGAGATAACAGATGCAGCAAAAAAAATCGCTCAAAAATACAAAGACGGACAACTCGGCCTCGAAGACATTGATGAACAGTGTATAAGCCGGCATCTATACACTGCCGGCCTGGCAGACCCAGACCTTTTAATACGCACTGCGAACGAAATGAGAATCAGCAACTTTCTGCTCTGGCAAATTTCGTATAGTGAATTCCATGTTACAAAAACTCTTTGGCCGGATTTCAAAAAGTCAGATTTGGAAAAGGCAATACTCGCTTACGCAAAGCGAAACCGACGTTTCGGCGATATCAAACTGCAACTCAAAAGCGTTTGACAGCAGCCGGGCAGCCCTGACCAACCACTAACAACTATGCTCAAATATAGATTGGTTTTTGGTACTCTGATGACGGCATTTTTTGCCGCCCTGGTCATTTTCGACGGCTGGATGGACGGCACCCTGACAGCCTCGGCAGTCGATGATAAACAGGTGCAGGGAACCATTCTTTGCATCCTCATTGCCTTGTTGGTAATCCCTGCTCAACTGGAGTTGTCAAAACTGGCCGAAGCAAAAAATTTAAAGATTTTCAGCCCCATTACAATCATCGCATCGATTTTATTCGCAACCAGCTGGTACTTGCCGCAACTTGTCAAAGTCTCACCAGCAATTTACTTGTCTTTACTGTCAGCCTTTTCGCTGTTAGCATTGTTCTTATATCAATATTTCCGCTATGGCACCTCAGAAGTGTTGGCTAATTGTGGAGTAAGCTATTTTTCCATTATTTATCTTGGGCTTTTAGGCGCTTTCGCACTCGGTGTGCGGATTGACTTTGGCCCATGGGCATTGCTAATGTATATCTTTGTTGTAAAGTCCGCTGATATAGGGGCTTACTCAATAGGAAGTATTTTCGGCAGGCATAAATTTTCGCCTGCAATCAGCCCCGGCAAGAGCTGGGAAGGCATGGCCGGTGCCGTAGCAGCCGCAATTATAGTCGCTATTCTCTTTGCCGTAATTTGTGATATAATGGTTTGGTGGTTAGCAGTAATTTTCGGCTCCTGTTTTGCTTTCATCGGCCAAATGGGCGATTTGGCTGAGTCTATGATAAAGCGGGACGCTAAACAAAAAGATTCTGCAAGCAGGGTGCCTGGCTTTGGTGGAATACTGGATATCCTTGATTCACTGCTGCCGGCGGCGCCGTTTGCGTATTTGTTTTTTATGCTCAACTCTCTATAGAGGAAAATTTTGGAAGTTACCATAAAATTAGATTCACCTGGTAAACAGCTTGAGCTGTTCGGTCCTGCCGACAGTCATCTTCGTCTTTTGCGCCAGTCCCTTGATGTCCAGATTACTGCCCGCCAGTCAAATTTAATAATCACGGGTAAATCAGAAAACGTAAACAGAGCCGCTGAAATTATAGACAAAATGGAAAAACGTTTAATCAAACACGGCTCACTTACTCACACAGATATAAATGCCTTGCTCGCCGCCCAGGACGATTTGACCGTAACTGCCGAGAACAGCGAGGCTATTACGGTGTATTCCCGCAAAAAAATTATTGAGCCGTCCACCAATGGGCAGCTAAAGTACGTCGAAACAATGCTGGCCAACGACCTTACATTTTGTATAGGACCCGCCGGAACCGGCAAAACATATCTGGCCGTCGCAATTGCGGTCTCGATGCTTAGAAAAAAACAAATCAGGAAAATCATCCTCGCCCGTCCGGCTGTGGAAGCCGGTGAAAAACTCGGCTTCCTGCCTGGCGATTTGCAGGCAAAGGTAAATCCATATCTTCGCCCGCTCTTCGATGCTCTCGAAGATATGATGGATTTCGACCAGATGAAGAAATTTATGGAACTGGACATCATCGAAATCATTCCGCTTGCCTTTATGCGAGGCAGAACTCTTAACGAAGCCGTCATAATCTGCGATGAAGCACAAAACACCTCACCCCTGCAAATGCTGATGGTCCTGACCAGATTGGGCCATGGCTCCAAAATGATAATAACAGGCGACATAACTCAAATCGACCTGAACATCGGTCAGGAAAGTGGATTGATTGAAGCCTTTGAAACGCTGCGGCGAATCAAAGGTATAGGTTTTGCAGAGTTGACCCAGAAAGATATTGTGCGGCACCGACTGGTTCAAAATATCGTACAGGCCTACAAAAAAAAGGCAAAAGCTAAAAGGCAAAGCGAAAAATAGCTTCACTTTTTTCGCAACCTTACATGATGAAAGTAAAGTAAATAAATGTGGTTTTTGAAAAAAACAAGTTCAAGACGAAGCCAGGTGCGCGAGAAGAAAACTATCGAGCGACTTTCACAAATAAGCCGGTTCGCCAGCACCGACCATTTAATTTCGGCTTTATTAGTGTCCCTTTTTATCATTTTTTTCGTTTTTATCATTTCATTCGGATTTATCCTGCGAGGCCGTTACCTTGAGCTGATACCCAGAGCCGTCATAGTGGTGCTGATTTCTCTTGGCGCAGCTTTCTATATCCATCACTACCAAAAACGACTAATGAAAAACCACACCAGGGCCATAGCCTTGGCAGGTCTATTTATCTTATTGTCAGCCACAACCAAACTTGGCGTGTTTCTGTCAAATCAAACCTTGTGGGCTACCGGCACCGCCGTCACGGCAGCCATAATTTTAACAATCGCTTATGACCAGCGGTTTGCAATAGGTATGAGTATATTCTATTGTCTCTTTGCCTATTTCGCCGCAAGACCCATATCAGATATCAATCTGTTTTTGACAATGGCCGCCGGCGCCTTCACCTGCTGTCTTTTCCTAAAAGAAATCCGCACGAGAATGAAACTGCTCGAGGTCAGCGCTCTGGCGGCGGTAATAGTGTTCATAACAGCGGCCTCTCTGGACTTTTTTGTCGAAAACCCTCATTTGGGTAATATTTTCGGCAATGCAGGCCGTCATGCAGGTGTCACGCTTGTGGTTGGCGTGCTCATTCAAGGATTACTGCCGCTCATCGAATCCATCTTTCGCATAGCGACAAGTATGACGCTGCTGGACTACAGTGATGCGAGTCAGCCGCTGCTGAAAAGACTCGCTATGGAAGCACCCGGCACATTCAGCCATAGTTTGTTAGTGGGTTCTATCGCTGAAGCTGCTGCCGAGGTAATCGGCCGAAACGGCCTTTTGTGCAGGGTCGGTGCTTACTACCATGATATCGGAAAAATCAACAAGCCCGGCTACTTCGCCGAAAACGAAACTGGTTCTATGAGCCGTCATAAAGAACTCTCCCCTGCAATGAGCCAATTAATTATCGTAGGCCACGTAAAAGACGGAATAGAAATGGCCAGGGAATACAACCTGCCTGCAGTGCTGCGGCAATTTATCGAAACGCACCATGGCACAACACTGATTGAATATTTCTACAACGAAGCCAGAAAAAAACAAGAATCTGAGGGGTCTTCTTGGCCTTCTGAGAGCGAATTTAGATATACCGGCCCCAAACCGCGAACAAAAGAAGCCGCCATTGTAATGTTGGCCGATGCCGTCGAAGGTGCTGTTAGAGCCCTGCCTGAAGTAATCCCAACAAGGATAGAAGCTACCATACACAATATGGCTATGAAACGCCTGCAGGACGGCCAATTCGATGAATGTGACCTGTCCCTGCGTGAGCTAAGCCTGATAGAAGCGAGTATGGCTAAAACTCTCGCTGCACATTATCACGGCCGAATCACATATCCAAAGCTGACACCAATCCCGAGACAACAAGGAAACCGTTTTACGAAAGAGCCGCAAAACGGAAAACCGCTAAATCACAGGGATGGCTTACGCCAAAATCACAAAATGGATCGCCCCGAAGAAATACCAGAAGAACTACAATCCGAACCTGATGAGCAAACACCTGAGCAAACCGAGCAGGAAACCAGTTGAAACTTATGGCCTCTGCCAAGCAAAAGCCGGATTTCGTTGTTCAAATCACTAAAAATTTCAAAAATATAGATGCACCTTTGCCAAAGCTCAAAAAACTGGTCAAAATCACCTGTAACCGCTTTAAGCTTTCAAAAGCGACTATTAGTATAGCAATAGTTGACGACTCACAAATCCGAAAACTAAACAACCAGTTTTTGAATAAAGACCATCCTACCGACTGTTTAAGTTTCAACCTATCCGATAATAAAAAGAGCTCCGTGAAATCATTCGAGATAGTTGTCAACGGTGAAATGGCTGTCAGGCAGGCAAAGCTGCGAGGCCATTCGAGCGAAGCGGAATTGGCGCTTTATATAACCCACGGCCTGCTGCACAACCTCGGATTCGACGATTCCACACAAAAACAGGCTGAAAAAATGCACAACATCGAGGACCAAATCCTGCAGCAGCTCGGCTACGGCCCCGTATATAACGGAGAATGAAAAATAGTCCTCTATGCTGACCAAAGATACTGCCATTTGCATACGCACTACAGATTATTCTGAAACATCTCAGATAGTAACGCTTTTCACCAGAATAACCGGCAAAATCAGCGCAATCGCCAAAGGCTCAAAACGACCCAAATCAGCCTTCGATGGGCCGCTTGAAGTCCTCTCTTGCGGCCAAATCGTCTTTTCCGATTCGAGCAGAGAAAAACTTGCCACCCTGACGGAATTTCAGCAGCAGCCCGGCTTCGCCGATTTGGCCAACAATCTTTTTGCCTTGAACTGCTGCCTTTTCGGCGCCGAATTAGTAAACGCTCTGACGCACGATTACGACCCGCATCCGGAACTCTTCGATAGTTTTCTGCAATTCTTACAGGACACCAATGAAAGACAGGGACGGAAGGTGCTGTCCCTTCTGATACTGTTTCAATTGGCTCTGCTTAGGGAAATTGGCCTGATGCCTATACTAAACGCCTGCGCAAACTGCAAAACCTCTTATTGTCATTCCCGCGCAAGCGGGAATCCATCTCAAACTTACTTCAGCAGCTCAGCCAATGGCCTGATTTGCAAAGATTGTGAGGCAAGCTTCCCGGATAAGGTCAAATTGACCAAAGACGCGGTTAATTGCTTAGCGAACGCCAAATTAATAGCAGAGGCACAAGAAAAAACGCTCGACGAAATACAACAGGTCCTAATTAAACACTTCACTGAGATTCTCCACCGCCCGCCCAAAATGGCCAAATATGTACTGAATACGGGGATTACAGAGCCGCGCACGTAAGTAAGCGGTAAATTCCACCCAATCCGAAAGCCCCAAACTTTATGTTGAGGGTTATTTATTTCTGCGCATCTGCCCAAATTGTCTCTCAAATAAAGTGATGTTCATCGCACCCGACCAATTAGTTCGCCTAGATCACTAAACTGTTGAGTGGGCTCAAAGTCACGAGTTTCGTTGAACTTGTAGTCACCGTCGATACTCAGTGTGATCTTGCCGCTCTTCACGCGATTGAGTATCTGATCCCCGGACGTGAGGTAGCCCGAACTTGGCCCAAGATGAAGAAACACGGCGAACCAACGGACTCCGGATTTTTCGAGTTGATCGACTTGGTTCTTGGTGAGGCCCCAAAATCCCGGAACGTTGTTGCTAATCTTTACGTAAAGGATCGTTGGACGTGGAACAGCCGAAAGTTCCAGCAGGTGATTCGACATCCGTGTCCCCCCAGACCACTTCTTGACCTCAATGTCCAATTGCATGGAGAGTTGCTTTCGAAACAGAAATACAGGAGTCGTGTTCACGGTACACTACCTCTTCCAAGAACCTCCCACGCAAAAACCCGCAGGACTTGATGAACAGGATGAACTAGCCCTGTAACTCTCTTCTCGATACATGTTGAAAGCCGAATCTCGAACAGATTCACTGCGAGCATTTCGAAACCCTTGATGCATGGATCAAGAGGGATTTGAGCTGGATTGTGTTCGTATCCAAACACCACCACCGCCCTGCCTTCGTTTCCATTGGCCTCAATAAGCTTGAGGCAGTCACCTATTGAGCTGGTGTTTCCTCGATAGGGGTGAAGGACATTTTGCGACCAGTTCTCTGCCTCCTTCCCGTTGTCACCAAATGGTCGAACGATCTTAAACTCGATTTGCCATTCGTTTGGAATCAGGAGATCCGGTTGCCGTTTGGTAACCGCTCTTTTGTATCTATCGGGATGTATCTCCTTTAGCAATGCAAGTGCCGCCTTGACTGCGTCAGACTCGCCAAACGGTCCAATTCCTGGCTGAAACTTTTTGTGTGTCGCCCCACTATGGTCAATTGCACTCAGGGCGGTGGCAAAGTCATCAGCGAATTGGTCAAGTTCCATTTTCATCTCTTCTATTATTAGGCAGAAAGAATTGACTTATAATTCTACCCAAACCACGCCCTTTTTCAACGCCAAAATTTCCCGTGTAATCTGCGATTAAAAACCAATCAAAAGCGCAGGTGGGTAAAAGCAAAAATCCATTTTTTCAAAATTTTTTCTATCCCTTTAGTCGCAACGAGTTAGCTCAAAAAGCAATTCTAAAAACCTCATAATTTTCGCCCCAAACGCGCAGGTTCGCCCTAATTATAGAGGGGGCACATTCTACCCCTTATGTGATTTAGTATTTTAGAATTTAGGATTTGTTTATGATTTCGACTCTTATGCTTGCTGTTTTCTGAGTTCTGTATTCTGAATTCTGTATTCTGTTTTTTTCTCTTTACTCCGCCTTAGCGGAAGCGCATGTTTTCTGCGCTGAGCGGAAAAATCAATCAAAATGAATTAAATTATGCGAAACGAACCCAATTTAGGACAAAGTCAAATTTTTATAATCGTAGTATTAACAATGGATTACAGCGAAAAAATGAAATTGGACACTTGGTCAAAACGAACCCAAACGAACCCAATTTTATTCGCCTTCGGCGGATTCAAATGGTTGTTGTTTTTCGAAGAGGTCAGTCAGGTCGGGGGCGTCTTTCTTCTCGCGGTATTTGAGATTCAGGTGTTTGCAGGCTTTTGCGGTGATTTCGCGGCCGCGTTTAGTCCGGCGGAGAAAGCCGATTTGCAAAAGATACGGCTCGACGACGTCTTCGAGGGTGTCACGCTCTTCGCCGAGGGTGGCGGCGAGTGCGTCGATGCCGGCTGGGCCGCCATCGTAGGTGTTAGCCAAGGCACGCATAAAGGCCCTATCCAGTTCATCGAGGCCGAGCGGGTCAATCTGCTCCATCTTGAGCGCGCTTTCGACGATTTTGGCGGTGAGTGCGCCTTCGCCTTTTACCTGCGCGTAATCGCGGACGCGCTTGAGCAGGCGATTGGCAGTTCGAGGTGCGCCGCGAGAGCGGGCGGCAATAAGTTTGAGCGTCTGGTCTTCGCAGTGCAGGTTCAATAGTTTTGCGGAACGTTCCAAAATAGCAGTCAGCTCATCGACGCTATAAAATTCCAAGTGATACAACATCCCGAACCGGCCACGAAGAGGTGCACTGAGCAGGCCAGCGCGGGTAGTCGCACCGATAAGAGTAAAACGTTTGAGCGGGAAATTGATGGTCTTTGCGTGCAGGCCGCTATCGACGGTGAAATCGACCCTGAACTCTTCCATCGCAGGATAAATAAATTCCTCGACGGGCGTGCTGAGGCGGTGAATCTCATCGATAAAGAGGACATCACCGGTATTTATATTGCTCAAAAGGCCCATCACGTCGCCCTGCTTTGTCAAAGCCGGCCCTGATGAGCAGCGAATCCTCGCCCCCATTTCGTTTGCGACGACGTTGGCCAGCGTTGTTTTGCCGAGTCCTGGCGGACCGTAAAAGAGGATATGCTCCAGAGGCTCGCCCCTTTGCTTGGCAGCGGTGATGGCAATAGAGAGCTTGTCTTTGACATTGCCCTGGCCGATGCATTCGTTCAGAAACTTGGGGCGAAGAGAAACGTTAAACTTCTCTTCAGCATCATTCAGCGATTGAGCACTTATGACTCTATTTATTGCCATTTCAGACTTCTACACCTTGTTTTAATCTATACACTAAAGGTACAAGCTCTTCTGCGGATTTTATGTCGGGGTGTTTTTTACAGGCCAACTCGACAAGTTCGATGGCCTCATTTCTTCTTTCACCCCAGGCGATAAGGATTTCCAGGGCTTCTGCCTGGAACGGTTTAAATGTCGACCTTGCCGCCGCCTGCTCAATACCTATGGTGAAGCCGCCCAATTTGCCTTTGAGTTCCGCGATAATCAGCTGAGCCGTTCTTTTACCGATTCCGTCCATCACCATCAACATTTTCTCGTCACCCGCCTCTATTGCCGAGGCAATATTGGCGATGGGCATACTCAAGGAGCGCAATCCTTTACGGATGCCGATGCCTTTTACGCTGGTGAACTTCGTGAAAAAATCCCGCTCGGTGTCGCTGAGGAAACCGACGATTCTCGGTATGAGATTTCCGCCGCCCAAAGAGCCTTCGTAGTATTCCATTGTGCAAAAGGTAACATCCGAGCCGATGCTGCCGGACAGGGCGCTTATACAGTAGCTGGGCAGCATTACTTCGTAAGCCACCGAGCCGACCTGCACAAGGGCAGAGCTGGTATCAAGCTTAACGAGTTTTCCTTCAATTCGAGCTATCATCTGCGAGCATCGTCTCCAGAATTTCCGCGGCGTCTTTGACCAGCGGTGAACAAATGCTTCTGAAAAGCCCCTGGTTGGCGGCTTTATCCATCCCTTGTTTAGTCCGTATGTCACAGCCAATCAGGGCCTGACAATTTATCGATTTATTCTTTTGACGAAAAGTTTCGGCGAACTTAATAATCTTATCGTAGGGTTTGTCTTTTCCCTTTGCGAATTTCAAACCGAGGACCATAAAGGCGCCTGTAACCGCGCCGCAGGTGCCGTCGATGCGCATTCCTCCGCCGAAACCGGAGGCGATTTTAAGGGCCTGTTCGAACGGAACGCCAAAGTCCGGACTGTATGTGGCAAATACAGCCTGCGAGCAGTTGTAGCCGTCTTCAAAACATTTAACCGCTTTTTTTGCCTTACTCATTTGAAATCTCCACCAATTGCCTGCTATTTGCACAGCACAGGGCCGCGGCGATGGCATCTGCGACATCGGGCGGCTCCGGAAGCCGAGGCAGGCGCAAAATCGTCTGAACAGTCCGCTGCATCTGCTCCTTCGACGCCCGGCCATTGCCGGTAAGCGATTTTTTTATGCGCGTTGCACTAAAACTTTTAACTCCGATACCTGCTGCGGCACAGCTTTGCAGTATAACACCTCTTGCGTGCCCCATCAATATCGCCGTTTTCGGATGTGCGTAGTGCGAATACAATTCCTCCACAGCAACAATTTCGGGTTTGAATTTTTTCAGCAAAGATTCGATGTCTTCGGCTATCTGATTTAATTTTACTTCAATCGGCAATTTTGCATTTGTCCGTATGGCGCCGGCCTCAAGTAAGCTGTCCCCATCAACTACCGCATAGCCGCATACCTGCAAGCCGGGGTCTATGCCGAGAATTTTCATTTATCCCTCCAGCTTGTTGTGCCATCAGGTTTGTCTTCCAGCACAATGCCACGGTCGGTTAGTACATCTCTAATAGCATCTGCCAATGCAAAATTTTTCCCCTTGCGAGCTTGGTTTCGCCGTTCAATGAGAGTATTAACTATACCGAAGAGTTTCAAACGGGTTACTGGATCTATCTTTTCACTGGCATCGCTTTCTCTGACAATACCCAACACTTCACCGCCGAGTTGACTAAACGAACGGTAGATGGCCTCCAATGTTTGTTTGGTAGTGTTGCTATTTCCAAGCGATTTGTTAGCTAAACGCACAAGATCGAATATGACCGACAAGGCAACCGCCGTGTTTAGGTCATCGTTCATTGCTTCGTCGAATTTTTCTTGTAGTTGTTTGAGTTCGTTTTCAATACCAATCTCTAATTGGCCCGACGGGACAGCATGTTGCTTTATTTTTATCAGGGCCATTGCGTCCACAATCTTTTCGTAACCGCTCTGGGCGGCAAAAAGTGCGGCATCGGAGAAGTCAATGGGGCTGCGGTAGTGACTATTCAAAATCAATTGCCTGATAGCCAACGGGTCGTATTTTCGACTCAAGCGGTCGTGCTTCGGTTCATCAGGCGAAAAGGCCTGTTTGAGGGTAATAAAATTATTCAAGCTTTTGCTCATTTTCTGGCCGTCGACGGTGACCATATTGTTGTGTACCCAGTATTTGACGAATTGCTTACCTTCAGCGGCTTCGGCCTGAGCGATTTCACATTCGTGGTGCGGGAACTTGTTATCGAGGCCGCCGCCGTGGATGTCGAACGGCTGGCCAAGATATTTTGTGCTCATCACGGAGCACTCGAGATGCCAGCCTGGGAAACCCATACCCCAGGGGCTGGGCCATTGCATAATATGATTCGGCTCAGCTTTTTTCCAAAGGGCAAAATCGGCGGGATGTTTTTTGTCGGGCGAGACTTCTACACGGGCCCCTGCCTGCATTTCTTCGATATTTCTGCCGGAAAGTTTGCCGTAGTCTTCGAATTTGGAGATGTCGAAATATACGGAACCGTTGGCTTCGTAGGCGCAACCCTTATCAAGGAGCTTTTTTACCAACTCTATCTGCTCGACGATATGTCCGCTGGCCCGCGGGCTTATATCGGGGCGAACGCAATTCAAGGCGTCCATATCCTCAAAGAAGCTGCGGGTATAAAACTCGGCGACGGCCATCGGGTGTTTGTGCTCTCTGGCAGCGGCGACAAGCATCCGGTCTTCGCCTTCGTTGGTGTCACCGAGAAGATGTCCCACATCAGTGATGTTCTGGACATAGGTAACGACATTACCGAGATATTTCAAGTATCGGACGAGTATATCGAAGCTGACGTAGCTTTTTGCGTGGCCGAGGTGAGCGTGGCCGTAGACTGTCGGGCCGCAGACATAGATTCCGACTTTGTCTTTTTTCAACGGCTTAAATTCTTCTTTTTTTCTGGTCAAGCTGTTATAAAGCTTCAGTCCCATCTGCGAACCTCTTACAATGTTCTCCTGAATTTCTTTTTCAAAAGGACTATAGCAGTTGCCGCTATTGCGTCGCCTGCGCCGACGTCGCCGAATCCGTTGTCAGTCTTTGCTTTGACGTTGACGGTGGCAAAATCGATTCCCAAAATCTCGGCGACGCATCTTTTCATTTGTCCCTTGAATGACTCCAACCGCGGCTGGTCGGCGTGTATTATCAGGTCAATATTGGCAATTTCCCAATCTTTTTCATCGAGCTGTTCTTTTACAATGGTCAAAAGGTCTTTGCTATCGGCATCTTTCCACCTCTGGTCATCATCTGGAAACAATGTCCCTATATCGCCCATTGCGGCTGCGCCCAAAAGGGCATCAATAACGACGTGCAAGCCCACATCGCCGTCGCTGTGGCCGGCCAATCCGGACGGATGAGGGACGTGAACGCCGCAGAGCATGAGCTTTCTGCCGACGACTAATTCGTGGATATCGGTGCCGATTCCACTTCGATATTCAGGCTTGGGCCGCTCAATCACAATATCCCCTTTGTGCTCGGCACATCCGTGCCGACGATTTTGACCGCTTCGGCGAGGGCCTGGCCTAATCCTTTGAAGATTGCCTCGGCTATGTGATGGCTGTTTGTGCCGTAGGGCACGTTTATATGCAGATTAAACTTGCCGTTATTCGAAAAGCTCCGCAGCATTTCTTCCAGACACTCGACATCGAAATCGCCGATTTTATCCGTTTGGTATTCAACGTTATATACGCAGCTGCTCCTGCCAGACAAATCTATGGAAACGTTGGCCATTGCCTCTTCCATCGGAACAGAACTATGGCCGTATCTGGCAATACCTTTTTTGTCGCCAAGGGCATTGACCAAACATTCGCCAAGGCATATTGCTATATCTTCAATTGTATGGTGCGCATCGACATCCAAATCGCCTTTGGCCTTTAACACCAAATCGATTTTGCCGTGCTTGGCCAAGTGACTAAGCATATGGTCCAGAAAGCCGAGGCTGGTATCAATCCGGTATTTGCCGAGGCCATCGAGATTAAGCGATAAGCTTATGTCGGTTTCGTTGGTTTTTCTGTGGATTTTAGCGGTTCTTGCTGCCATAATAATATCCTTACTGCTGTAAGATTTCTTTCAAAGCTGAAAGTAGTTTATCATTTTGTTCGGGCGTGCCAATAGTGATTCTCAATTTATCTTCGAGCCCTATGTAAGCAAAATATCTAACGAAGATATTCCGCCGGGTCAATTTTTCATGAATTTCAGCGGCACTGCTATTTTTGCATTTTGCGAGGACGAAGTTCGAGCTGCTGTCGCGAACATCGAAACCGAGGTCTCTTAACTGTTTGGTCAATCTTTTGCGTTCGGCTTTTATTTTTTCGACCGTTTTCCGGAAATAATCCTGGTCACGGATAGCGGCGGTCGCGACGGCGACAGCGACTGCATCGACATTGTAGGAATCCTTGAGCTTGAGAAGTCCTGCAATTAAATCCGGCCGGGCAATTGCATACCCGAAGCGAATTCCCGCAAGCGAATAACCCTTGCTCATCGAGCGAAGTATAATCACATTATCGAAGTCTTTGGCCAAAGCGGCGCAGTTTTTCTCCGCGAAATCAACGTAGGCCTCATCAATCAATAATACGCCACTTACCTCATCAGCCAAAGAGACCAACTCATTAATATTTATAAAGCTGCCGGTCGGCGCATTCGGATTGCAGACGATTGTCAAGGCGGCGGCACTTGCCGCTAATTTGGGCGGCAGATTAAATTCACTATCGAACGGGATTTCAATAGCCCTGCAATTTTGTAATTTGGCCAATACCGGATAAAGTGAATAAGTCGGAACCGGATAGGCGACAGGCCGACTTTCATCACAAAACCCCTGGAAAGCCATTTTCAACAATTCGTCTCCGCCGTTGCAGCACATAATATAATCTGGGGCAACGCCATTAACTTCTGCAGCGGCTTCTCGAAAAGCGCTTCCCATCGGGTCGGGGTATCGGCGAAGCTGCTCGGGAGTTATTTCGGAGAGGATCTTTAATACCCTCGGCGAAGGTGGATAGGAATTCTCATTGGTATTGAGTTTTACAACGTCGGCCTGCCTCGGCTGAAAGCCAGGCTCATACCCTTCGGCCTTTTCGATGTTTTCCCTGAAATAGCCCATATCGGCTCCGAAATAAAACTTCCATACAGGATTATACGGATATTGAGCTGAAAGTGAAAGAGGGATTTGGGAGATTCCGAAGTGCTTATATCAGGCGGGCTGTTGGGCCAAATCAGGATAGTAACAAGGGAAATTCAACAAAAAAGAACTATGCCGTTCATCTGACTTGGAGACAACAACGACCTTCATCAACTCGTTAATAGACATATTAAAGTAATCTCCCTGCTGGTTCAATTTTATTGTACAAGTTACTGTATGAGCTAATATCTGATGCTCAAAGTATAACTGCACATCAACGGTACACACCATCACGGCTATTAAGGCAAGTACGACAGTTATTTGCCTTTTGATATTTACCTGGCTATATTTTATCCCAAACACAGCTTACTCCTCCAGAACCAACAAAAAGTTCTTATCTAAAATATACAAAATATATCAGCAGAAACAAATTTGGTGATTCCGTAAAGATAATATCGATATCCAATTCGTATTTTTAAATAATAAGAGGCCTATTTTATTGGACTATCCGGCCTGCTTTAAGAGATATTTGATATTTCTAAAGGACTTGCTTATTACCGAATCTAAAATTTGGTCATACTGTCTGCTTTTTCGAGTTATTTTCTGCAGTAGTCGATGAGGCGGGCAATTTCACTGCGGAGGTCTTTGCGGTGGACAATCATATCAACAAAGCCGTGCTCAAGCATAAATTCCGCTGTCTGGAACCCCTTCGGCAGCTCTACTTTTATGGTTTCAGCGATGGTGCGTGGGCCGGCAAAGCCAATAAGTGCGCCTGGCTCAGCTATTATACAATCACCCAACATAGCAAAACTGGCAGTTACCCCGCCGGTAGTCGGGTCCGCCAAAACTGAAATGAAGAGCCCCCCTGCTTCATCATATTTAGCCAACGCTGCAGAAGTTTTGGCCATCTGGCCGAGCGAAACCACACCTTCGTGCATTCTGGCTCCGCCGGAGCAGCTAATCACCACCAGAGGCAAATTCTCTTCCATCGCCTTATCGACCGCTGCGCAGAACTTTTCACCGACGACAAACCCCATAGAGCCCATAAGGAAATTCGGCTCCATCACACCGAGGATAACGCCTCTTCCCTTGATAAATGCCTTGCCGATTCGCATAGCTTCTTTGGCGCCGCTTTTTTTCTCATCATCTTTCAAACGCTGCTTATATGTGGTTCCTCTGAATCTGAAGGTGAGGGGGTCATCAGTCGTCAAATCATTCAAGACTTCCTGAAAAGAACCCTCATCGACAAGGTAGCTAATCCGGGTTGCGGACTCGAGACGAAAATGATGACTACACTCAGGGCAGATGTTCATATTCTGCTCGACAGCACTTTTATAGAGCATATGCTCGCAGGCCGGACATCGCATCCAAAGCCCTTCGGGCATCTCTTTACGCGGCTTCAATGAGAATCCGTTCCAGTGTTTTTTAGGTTTTTTGGACATAACTATACTATTTTTTTCACGAAGCATTGTATTTTACCAAAAATTCACTGTTTCAACCACAAAAATTACTTGCAGGCCTGTCGAAGGGCGTTTATTGCTGCGATTCGGTCGGGTTTTGAGAATACGGCGTTGCCGGCTACAATAGTATCGGCACCATATGAAACTACGATTGGTGCGGTTTGAGGGTCTATCCCGCCATCAACTTCCACGCGTATATCAGGGCCGACAATTTTTCTGACCTCAATAATCTTTTTCGCCGCTTCCGGTATAAACTGCTGCGCACCGAAACCAGGATGAACGGTCATTACCAGAACCATATCACAAAGCTGCGCAACCGCCTCTATTGCCTCCACCGGCGTATCGGGATTTAGGCATACTCCAGCCGTGGCACCCATATCGTGCAGGGTCTTTATCAGCTCGGCAGGGTTTTTCTCAACCTCGATGTGAAACGTTAAATGGTTAGCGCCGGCCTTAATGAAAATGGGGGCGAATTTTCGCGGGTCGGTAATCATAAGGTGGCAGTCGAAGAAGAGTTTGCTGTGCTTTCGCAGTTTTTCGACTACCGGAGGGCCGAATGTAATGTTCGGCACGAAGTGGCCATCCATAATATCCAGATGCACCATTTTCACGCCGGCTTTTTCAATAACAGCAAGCTCATCTGCTAATTTGGCAAAGTCGGCGCTCAATACTGACGGAGCAATCTCTATTGTCCCTGTTTTGGGTAGTCGCATTTCTATTGATTATTTACTATTGATTATTTTTTGAACTCTATTTCTCATCGAGGACTTCAAGACAGACGAATTTTTTGCCTTCGAGAAATTCAAGCGATGCTCCGCCGCCGGTTGAGACGTGGCTGACGCGTTTGGAAAGGCCGAGCTTTTTTATTGCACTTGCGCTGTCACCGCCGCCGATAATACTCACAGCTCCGTTATCGGTAGCTTTTGCCACCGCCTGGGCAACGGCTTTTGTGCCTTCATCGAACGGGGACATTTCGAAGATACCCATAGGTCCGTTCC
>Ga0315276_10001514_pt1 | contig 20842 bp, 28 predicted proteins | sample YL17G05_0_MG_FD_204542 | JGI IMG/M metagenome (GOLD analysis project Ga0315276, IMG submission 204542) | Sediment microbial communities from Yellowstone Lake, YNP, Wyoming, USA - YL17G05_0 | ecosystem: Environmental > Aquatic > Freshwater > Lake > Sediment | place: USA: Wyoming | collected... | reverse complement strand
TTTAACAGATAGATTCCTTTTCTTGATTTTAATGGGCTTTTTTCTGTGATAGGTATTCTTCTTTCAACTAGCTGGAGATCAATTAAAATGCTCAAATATTTTGTCACAAAAGATTTTTCCAGGCCAGCATCATTAACTATCTGGCTGATTTTAGTGTTTCCCTTTGCTATTGAATAAAGTATTGAAAAATAATTTCTTGGCTCCCTTAATTCCTCTCTTAAGGTAAAAAGCACATCCTGATAGAGAAATTTATTTTTTTTAAGAATGTTTTCAAGGATGTTTTCCTTAAGTGATTTATTAAAATCAAACTCTAATAAATAGGCGGGCATTCCTCCTAAAATAGAATAATAATAGATTTTCTCTTTTAAATCAGTTTTTTCTGGAAAAAACAGGCAAGAATCTCGGAATTTTAATGGCTCTAACAGCATCTGTTCTGTTCTTCTGCCATAAATTGGGCTTTTTTTACCCAGTAATTTCTCCATCATCTGGATTGAGCTTCCGCAAAGGACAATAAAGGAATTTTTTTTAGAAAATCTATTGTCCCAATAATCTTGAAGTATGCTTGTAACTTTTTTTGATGCTTGGACTAGGTATGGGAATTCATCTATAATGATTGGAATTTTTGGTTTCTCTGAAAGATAGGTAAAAAGAGAATCCCAGTTACTAAAAGGATTTAATTTTAAAACTTCATCATTATAAAACTCTGCAATTTGAGAGCTTAATTTTTTAAACTGCTCTGTTTCAGATTCCTGCCTTGCCAAAAGATATAATCCTTTATGCTTTTTTAGAAATTCTTTCAAAAGTTCAGTCTTGCCTACTCTCCTTCTTCCATATAAAATAATTAATTTGGCACTATCTTTTTGGTATAGTTCATTAAGAAAATCCAATTCCTTGACTCGATTTTTAAATGTTTTTCCAGCCATTTTAGTATACTTTACATTAGTATACTCTAAAGTATACTATTTAAAACTTTCGGTTTTAGAACTCCCCTACTTTTAATTTTATCTATTCCCCGCCCTCAATTATCCCTGACAAATTATCTTCAATATCGCCCTTCTGGGTGATTTCTTCAGGGATTCTATATTCTTCCCATCTTACTTTCTTTTTGTCAATAACTTCCTTGAGTTTTTTCTCGTGCGGAGAGAGCTTTGCTTTTCCGCTCTTGACTTCTACAAAAACTACTTCATTAATATCTTTTTCATCCATCCCTTTGAAAACAATAAGGTCTATGGGTTTTCCAATAAACCTGCATTCATTTGGCAGATACTGAAAGTCAGGCAAAAACGGGGCCAGCTGTTCTGAAAACTGCCCCCCAAGAACAGCCCTTGATTTCATTATAGCATCTTTCCTGTAAGTTGGAAGTTCAGCTTCCCAATATCTATCCCTACTGAAACCTCCTGCCTTATTGCCCAGCCAATAGGCTACAGCCAAGCCTATTAAAAATACTATAAGGATAATAATTATTGATAAGGGGTCCATATCTTAATAAGAATTTCTTAGATTTTAAGGTTTTCTGTTCCACACACTCACTCTCCCGCTCGCTCGCTCTCCTCCTCTCTCCACTCAACTCCGCCTCTCTCCCCGCTCAGCAGCCCTGATTTTAAAATAATCTTAGCAAGTTACCAAAAACTAAAAAGAAAATTTGGCTAGCTTTTAGCTTCCAAATTTATACTCTATTGTACTAGGGTTTTAATTCTCTTAACTTCCTTTCCTAACCATCCCCTTAACTTTTTCTAAATCCTTTTTCAAATACTCATATAATCTTTCAGCTTCATCTATTGTCAGCCTGTTTTCTTCTTTTAGATTGTTTTTAGAAGCTATGTATCTTTCATAGGCATTGTCTGAATTTGAGAGCTTTTTTATTAATTTTATGAATTCTTTTTTTGAATAATTCTTGTTCTGTATTAGTTTTTTGATTATATCAAGGGTTTTTATCCTTAAAACAAGAGTGTATGCTATTCTATCGCTTAGTTTTTTATTTTTTGTTTTCTCTATTGCTTTTTTTATTAAATTTAACTTTTCTTCTGTCGTGTCTAGATACCATTTTACATTTTTCTTTGTTACTTTTATTTCTAAATCCGCTATATGATGGGCATTTATTAAAGGCTTGGCTTCTTTAAGCATCTGCCCAACAGGAAATAAATTTTTCTCTAATTTTTGATTAATCAATTGGTAAGATGTGATTAAAATATTATAAATCCCTTCACTAACCATCTCTTTATCTATATTGTCTGTTATAACTAATATATCTATATCGCTGTCTTCACTTTCTTCACCTCTTGCATAGCTTCCTACTAGATAAATCCCTTTTATTGACTCTAGGGGGACATATTTTTTTGAGATTTCAAGCACATCATACAGCATTATTTCGTTTGTTTTTTTAACTAACTCTATTCTTACTTCTTTATTCAGCCACGCTCTTGGAAGTATAACTGCTGAAGAATTTCCTGCCTTGATTGCTTTTTTTATTTGAACTTCCATTTTTATTTCTTTTCTACTTTATTTTTCTCTTCTATTTTAAATGATTTATTTTTTAATTTTCCTCCAAATATTCTTCATCCTCTTCTATTGTCTTTGAAAACTTTTCGTCAATCTCTTTTCTCCAATAAGCTCTTGTAGTGTCTTTCCTGCCTTTTTCTTTTTCAATTTTATCTTCATGCTTGTCTATCTGTTTGCCAACTGACTCTATCCTTTTCTCTCTCACTTTTCTCATGTGTTTTCTATCTTTTCCCATATTCTCAGTTTCTCATAGTTTATCAGTTCTTACATGTACTTACATATTTATAAATCTTTTGCTTTTAGAATTAATGTCTTCTCCCCCCGACTTTTAACCTTATCTATCCCCCCACCCCCAAATCAGCCCCCTAATTTTATCCTTTTCCGCCTCTTATTTTTTTCTTGTAATATGCTATTATTACGCCAATTGTAAGTATTGCCAGTCCAATCAACAAAAACAAAAGTGTATAATAAAAAGGCAGGCTTCCAAGATAAGCAGATGCAAATGAAAAAGGAATCAGGCCAATTATAGTAGCAAGCGTGTAATCCCTTAAACTCATCTTGCTGAATAATCCAAATACATAACTAATGCCGTCCATTGCAACAACTGCTGTAAGAAAAGCAACAGTTAAAAAAAGATGTTTTTCAGGAATCTTTTTCTCAAACTTATGTATTTTTTCTATTGGCAGAAACTTTTTGGCTAAATCAACCCCATATTTTCTTGCCAGCGCAAATGCAATAACTGAACCAAGAGTCCATCCAATAACCCCCAATGCTCCTGCAACCACCCACCCCCAAATTCCCGAAGCCAGTGGAAACAGAGGAAAAGCAGCAACAGGCACAACAACTATTGACAAAATAAGTATTGTGATAAATATTAACACTCCAATAAAACCAAAGTCAAAATAAGTCTTAAAAAAATCCAGATTATCTTGTATAATATAGGACAAAAAAATAAATAAACCAATAATAATGAGTATACTAATTGCAGAACCAATCCACTCTTTTTTCATAATAATAACTGGTTTTTCAGGTTTTTAGAGGTTTGGGTTTTTAATTTTCTCTTTTTCTCCATTTTATTTTAGGTTCTGGTTTTTGTGCTAGAGATTCAAATGTTCTATCGATTATTGTTGAGTATACCATATATCTAGCTTCATAATAGTTTATTTTGTCTGTAAGACTTAAATTTTCACCTCTCCCCGATTTTCCATCAATTGCTTTAATTGCCTGATAAGCTGAATCTAAATCCCTAAAAAAAGGTCTCCATTCTATTTTCTCGAGCGCTTTTTTGGTGAGTTCTTTTTCTCCAATTCCTTGAAGCGCCGCAGCTACTTTATTCCATTCGGTTATATATTTGTCTAAGAGTAAACTCACTATTTCAAAACTTTCATCAGATTTTTTAGAATATCTGTCTAGTCTATCTAGTCGTGTTTCAATTGGTTCTTTTTCCATTTTAATCTCCCAGAATTAATCTGAGGTTTTCGCCTCTAATTTTAATAGACCCAAAGGCTTTTTATTCTTTTCTATTCTTTAAGAATCCCTATTCTCTTCAGCATTTCAATTCTTTTTTTATGCTCTTCTTCTGAAACTTGCTCTTCTTCAGTTTCCTCGCCCTTTTTTTCAGGAGGAACATATTTTGCCCTGCTCGGGAACTTTAATCTTTTGCCGCCCATAAAATTTATTAAGAAATAGGGTTTTTAATTTTATCTATTTTATCTTTTTTTAAGCAAGCAGCATATAAATTGCAACGCCGATGCCGAGTATGGCAAGGGCCCAGAACACCAGCCTGCTTAATTTGGAAGTAACTTTCATTCCAATAAAAAATAAGATTACTGCAATAACAATGCTGGCTACAGGATAAGCTTTGCTTAATGCAAATAATTCTCCTAGTGTTGCCATAAATCAACAAAGCGCGGTTTTATTTAAAACTTTGCCTTATCTCTTCCATACTTTAACATGGGGTGAGAAATCAACCTGATATTTTGGTATGCCTAACGAAACCCCGTATTCTGTGGCTTTATCATACTGCTCTTTTCTTGTTCTGTCTATCTTAAACACTTTATTTCTGAATATTATAAAGTGTGTTCTATTATCTTTAAAATCAGCATACCAATTATGCTGAGAATCAAGAGAGCTGCTTAGGTCTTCTGCAATTTCCTCAGCCTGGTTTTCCAATATCTCAACATTATGCAATGTCCATTGTTTTAGCCAGGGTGTTTTGTGTTTTTTTGATTTTCCAAACTTTCTTCAATTATAACTCCAACAAATTTTCCCATAGCTTATCAAGAACCCCCTACTTTTAATTTTATCTACTAGAACATATAAATATTTATATACTTTAAAGTCTCATATTAATATAAATGAGATTTCCAGGAAGAGCTGTTGTTGGGGGAGCAGGAGTTGCAGGACTTTGTGCAGTTTTTCCGCCAATAACTGCTGTGGCAATTCCAGCATATGCTATTGCATGCATATTTGGAAAGAGGAGAGATAATAGATTAGAACGTGAAAGCTCATCAGAATCAAATTCAAATCAATTAGGAGATTATGACATGAATTCAATCGTTAGAAGAAGATATGAGCCCCCCTATACAGGAGAGATTTTCCCTCTTCCTCCTAGTCTGGGTTTAGATTTTAGCCCAGAGACAATGATAGCAAGTAGACGCCCGAAATTAGCAGCAGGCATTCTTTCAAAACAGATAGGTGCCTCTATCATGCAAACAGGAGCAGATGTGCTTAGAGACACAACCACCGCAGCATTATACAGCGGAAGGGATTTTAAGAGAGTAAGAGTAAGAATGAGAGAAACTGAAAGACTTTTTGGATTACCTGTTAGAAGTTATACTTTTAAAGGAAGAGTAGACATAGATTAATAATAAAATAAAGTTTTTTAGAACTTTCCTATTTAATTCTATTTTTCTTTTAGCATATCAAAGACTCTGGAATCTGGAGACAGCAGGAAGATATGGTCATCTTTGCTTCTTAAACCTCTGTAGATTCTTTGCAGGAACTCTCTTTTTGATTTGTCCATATAGAAACTATTATAATGTTCTGGACGTGTCTGCCTTAAAACTTTCCAGAAAACCGAGCTTATGTCAGGATAAGGGTATCTTGTTAGAATAATGCTCTCGCAAACATCCCCCGGAAAATCAACTCCGCGGTTGCATTTTGTGGAGTATAGGACATTAATTTCCCGGTTTTTGAATTTTGCAACTGCTTTCCCAATTTTGTCTTTGTACTGCAGTTCTCTGAGTTTTTCCTGGCTTAAAATCTCCCCAAGCTCATACTCTTCTATTTCATGCTCTTTTGGCAAGTCTTTAAAAGCATTGACATGAACCAAAGCTGGTTTTTTAGCGCTATCTATACATTTGCTTAAAGCATGCAAATATTGTTTTCTCGTTACTCTCCCCTTCAAGAAATTGTCATACCTGCAATTAATCTCATAGCCAGTTTTAACTTTAGTTATTTTGCCAGGTGTTTGAGTTTCAGCTTCAATAATTTTGAAATCCTCCAAGCCAAAAACTTTCTGCAAGACTTCTGGAGAATGAAGTGTTCCTGACATAAGCACAAACAGCTTATTTTTGTCAACCATCTCTTTAAATCTTTTTTCAAGATTAGTTGTCACGAGTTTTGCGACCAAATCCCTGTCTTCTCTGTAAAAAGAAACATAAGTTTCATTTAAGAAATTTTCAAATGTTCTTGCAACTTCATCACAATGAAAGCAGTAATTTTCCTCTTCACATTCCGCAAAATTCATAAAATCCGAGTCTAAAAAATATTTCAATAACTCTGAAATTTCAGTTTCTTTTAATGGAATAATCTCGTTGCTTAAAGAGGATTCTTGGACTTTCCTGCTTTTCAATATTTCTTTAGTCAGTTCTATCAGCTCATCTATAGTTTTTCCTGTTTGTTCATCTTCAGGAAACAAGCTCCCCAAGGCAAAATTAAGCCTGTTGAAATTTATTTTTTTCTCATTTGAAAAGCTGTCAAGAAATTCATCGCACTCATCTATAATTTCTATATCAGTCGCAGGCTTCCTGTTCATTAAAGTTTCTATCTTATATTTCTGGCTGTTGAAAATCAAAACATCTGAATCAAGATAAGAATCAAACTGGTCATAATACCCGCATCCATTTTTTCTTTTGTATATTGTATATTCTGTATCTTTTAATCCCTCATAGTTTCTTTTTCTTGCATCTTCTAAAACTCCCAAATCCAGCGCGCTTGGAACTATCGGGCTCCAATAAGGGCATGTAGGAGCTATAGAAAGTCTTCTCACTCTCGTGATGTTCGCAAAATCAGCCAGCTTAATTTTAGGATTTTTTCTAAGATACTCCCTAATTTTATTGGAATTTTTATCTTTAATTAAAATCTTGCATGGCAGCTGCGAATTGTTGCAAGAACTGTCCAAAATATCCTCATTTTCAAGATAATCTTCTCCATCAGAATTATAAAAATCACCAAGCTTTGTGTTTTTTTCTATTTTTTTCCCGGATTCTGCTAAATACAGGCAGGGATGATTCGCCCTGCCAGTTATAATCTCTATTTTTAACTTTTTACCCTCTTTTGTTAGGTATTTTTTATTTGTGTAGTCCTCTTCGTATTGTTTTTGCAGAGCTTTAACAGGCACAACAATAGATGCTTTCCCAATTTCTTTTGCAAGATTTAATGCTATGCTTGACTTCCCGCTCCCGCAAACCCCGTGGACAAAAATAACTTTATGTTTTTTGCTTTCTTTTAAAATCTCCTGCACAACATCTTCCTGGCTCTTGCCATTTGAAAAAACTAAAGGTTTAAGGAAAACGTCTCCACCATCTTTTTTTTCATATAAGCTCCACATTTTTTGTCTCGTTTTCTTTCCGAAGTTTCTTTCTCTCCTTTCTCCAAGGTCTTTTTTAAAGAGCTTAAAGAAAGCTCCGCATTTTGATACTAATTATTTCCAAAAACATAGCTAATAAATATTATTGTTCTGAACATTCTATTTTTCCCTTCCCATTTTACCCCAAGATATTTAAACAGGTTCGCATAATCTCTTTAATGAACAAAGAGGAATTTTTGCACAAGATTGAAACCGAGCTTAAAATATCAAAGAATTCTGATTACACTGTGAGGAACTATGTTCTCTTTAATTCTAATCTGCTAAATTTTGTCAAAAAAGAGCCAGAGCTAATTACAACTGATGATGTTAAAAATTTCATGGCAGAAAAGCTGACAGACAAAGCTTCTTCTTCTGTGATTTTGTTTCTCGCTGCACTAAAATATGCTTACTCAAATATTTTAAAAAACGATGTCACAGCAGGAATAAAACGCCCGAAAAAAGAAATGAAGATTCCAAATGTCCTGACAAAAGATGAAGTTAAAAAACTAATTGGCTCTTTAGGCAATTCAAAAAGCAGATTAATGATAAGCCTGATTTATGCATGCGGTTTTAGGGTAAGTGAATTAGTGAATTTAAAACTTCAAGAGCTTGATTTTAATGATAAGACAGGGCATGCAAGAAAAGCAAAAGGAAAAAAAGACAGGAGTTTTAATATTCCAGATTTTTTAATTGAGCAATTGCGGACGCAGTCAGAAACTCAAAAATCCCAAGGAAAAGAATTTTTGTTTACTGGACCAAAAGGCAAACTTTCTTCCAGAAACATAGAAAAAATTGTTAAAAAAGCAGCAAAAAAAGCAGGCATAGAAAAAAAGGTCACCCCCCACACCCTCCGCCACTCCTATGCAACTCATCTTCTTGAGCAGGGAATTGATATAAGAACAATACAAGAATTGCTTGGCCACAGCTCAATCTCAACTACTGAAATCTATACACATATTTCAAAAGAGCGCCTTAAAGCAGTAAAAAGCCCAATAGACAGCTTGATGAAAGAAGAATCAGCTGTTTGAAATGCTTATCTGCCTTCTCTTTTTCTTAATTCAAAGTCGCAATGGGTGCATTTCCATTTCTCAAAAACATCTTCTTTAAAAGAAAATGGAACCAGCTTTCCCTCTTCGCACTTTGGACATTTTGGAAATTCCATCCTATAACACTTTTTTTATGTTTTTAAAGCTTCGTAATTATTGAAACTACAGCCCAAAACTTTTGACAAAGTTATCAATAACCCTATATTCTTCTAAAAAGTTATTTCCTTTGCTAGTTAAAGAAAACGTTTTTTTCTCATCTTCGCTTACATCAAGTTTGATAAAACTCTTGCTTATCAGCTCATTAATGTACTCTTTAAACATCTGGGGAGAAAGATTAGAAGCGTATAAAAGGCGTGTCGGCTTAATATTCCGATTATTCCTGATTGCCATTAAAACATCCCTAATAACATCCAGCCTTTCCCTTTTCTTTGCCATTTTAAATTTTAGATTTTCTTGTAGCGTTCATTACACTGTAAAAGAATAATAAGAAGATTAAGCTTATTATAGAATAAATAATTATCATTCCTGTTTGGTTCCAATCAAAAATTATAGCTATAATAAAATTTAACACCCACGCAACAAAATTCAACAGCATAATAAAAAAATAAAGCCTGCTGAATCCCTGTTTTTTCTCATTTCTAACATAATTTTCATAACTAATTAAAGAAGCATAAAAAAACAATATAATCTGTACAGCAAACATAAAGAAATGGGTATTCCATAAAATATCCAGCAAACCAATTGTCAGCGAGATGAGATAAAAGATGAATATTCTTAAATTGAGCAGAGAACTAAAACTTTCTTTTTCAGGTTCAAATTTCTTCCACAACAAACTATATAGCAGGGAAAAACCCGCCATCATAAGAAAGAATTCAAATACTAAGTTCATGGATAAATAATAATTTGAACCCAGGGTGCTTAAAAAAGGGGAAGTCCCTAAAAAATATCTGGCTATAAAAGCTAATCCATAAAAAAAGAAGGCATTTCTAAAATATCTTAAACCCTGATGCAGGCTTAATTTAAACAACCTGCCTGTTTTAAGGACAATTGAAAGACAGATAATACCAATTACTGCTGTAAAAATAAATTTAAACAGCTCCCGGTTATCTAAGATAAAACCATAGATATTCATATAATCAAAGCTTTTTTTAGTTATTTAAGTTTTTATATAGCAAGATATAGAAGATTGTTATATATATTATCTAGGGATTTTTGCTTCTTAGGCTTTATAAACCGCTTTTTGCTTTCAATTGCAAGAAACAAAGGAGGCAGGAATAAAGTTCAATTAGCAAATTGGCAAGTTTTTAACCACTCTTTTTAACTTGCCATTAATTGCTAAACATGATCAAAATTCTGCGAATACCCTCTTCACATCCTGCCCCTTTCGCTCTTTTTTCTTATAACAGAAACTTATTTAAATAAACAATCACAATTAAATTAATGAAAAAAGAGGCAATCGCATTAGTTATACTGGTATTTTTAATTTTAGCCCCTTTTGTATCAGCGAGTTCTACTGATGAAGAAGTCAAAAAAATAACCCACTATGCAGAAGAGTATGAAACAGGGAATATCAACTATATCCAGCTTTTATTGTACATCAGCTCTTCAAGGCAAAATCTAAATGAAATTCTTGGCGCTACTGAAAAACAAATGGGTGGAGTTTTAAAACAAGAACAGATAAAAGATGTGTTGGGAGAACCTACTGAAGAAACAAAATGGGTCTGGTCAGAGGGAGAAGAGCAAGAGAAAAAATTAGATGTAGCAGTTCCCGCATGGAAAAAAATTATATTTGATGGAAAGAAAATACAAATTAGTCTAGATTCTTGGCCTTCAATTTTTACAAAAAAACAGTTTGATGGCGAAGGCAATAACAAAGATGAAGAAATAAAAAAAGAATCTAATGAAGATTCTATTAAAGGGGGGGATTTAATCTACAGGCTTAATTTTTGGATAGAATTCAAAAAACCAGAAGAGCAATTAAACATTGAAGGAAAAATAAATGATATTAAGAGTTTAGCTGAAATTTTTAATTCAGATCCTTCTCAGGCAAATGCAGAAATTCTGGCTAAAGAAAGTGTAAATGCAGAAAAAACATTTGAAAGCTATTTCAGGCAGAACCAAGGCAAGTGTGAGGATTTAATGTCCAGTATTTTTGGAAGTGAAAATCAAATGCCTTCCCAAAATATGCTCGTCCAGGAAATTAGCTTTTATGAAGGAGACAAATTTGAAGTAATTGCAAGATTAGAAATGTGTGATGATTGTGACGGGAATTGGATAAATCTTGATTTATGGGTGAATACGAGGGGGCCTATGCCAAAAATAGAAGAAGGAGGAGAAATGATCTCTCCTGACCAGTTTAAAGATAAAGAGGTTGAGTATTACAAATCAGAGATTATAAGTTTATTAGATTCTTATAAACAATCTGCTGAGCAACAAAATTGGAAAGAGACAAATACAATAAAAATGAAAATACAGGCAATCAATGAAGCATGGAATCAAAAAGCAAATGATGTATGGAAAGATATTGAACAAAAAAGTGATGTTCAAGGCAGGACAGTAGTTGAAGATAAAGTTTCTGAAAGGGATAATCAAAATAGTGTTATAGTTGAAAATGGAGAAGAATCAAATACTAATGATAATGATAATGCTATAGTTGAAAATACAGTAACCGGCGGCTTTATTACTGGAAATGTAATACAAGAAAATAATAATAAACAAACAGAAGAAAATAATAAACAATTAAAAGAAAATAATGACCCTTATTTTTGGATAAAACAAGACCAAGAAAGAAGAAAGCAGGAAAAAGTATTAAGAAAACAAAATTATGAAGAAAGAAAACAATTTTATTTGAGTTTGTTTTCTGGTTATGATAAAAAAGAGTATTCTTTCGCACAAATAGAATTTAAAAAAAGATTAATAGAATTGTTTAGAGAAAAAGGAGAAGAAATATGTGATAATAATATTGATGATAATAAAAATGAGCAGGTAGATTGTGATGATGGTCAGTGTGGCGGAAAAATTTGCGGAAGAGGAAAAGAAAGCGGAACAGATGGAAATGAAACAAAAGAAACTGAGGTTGATTTTTATTGTGTTGCAGGGGAGTGCAAGGCAAAAGAAGTAATAATTGAAATAAAAGAGGTTATATGCGGGAATCATATTTGTGAAGAAAATGAAACAAAAGAAAATTGTGCAGAAGATTGTTCTTTATGCCCCCAATACTCTCCAATTGAATGTGATGGAAGAGTTATTTTTTCTGGAACAGATGAGAATAACTGCTCATTAGAGCCAACTTGTATAAAAGAACAAACTTGCATAGTAAACGAAGATTGCAAGTTTTTATGCGGGGAGGGCGAGTGTGTTGAAGGAAAATGCCAGGTTAAAGAATTAAGTGAATGCTCTGAACAAGAATGTTCAGATGGAACACAAAAAACTATGAATTGTGAATCCGGAGAAAGCATTATTTCAAGTATATGTTCAAATGGATTATGGATAGATACTGGGCTTGCTTGCCTCGGAACTATTGGAGAAGAAACTGAAGAGGTTGAAGAAGAAGTTATTATCGGAGATGTAGTTGGAAATCAATGCACTACTTTATCAGATTGCGGGGGAGAAAATGATGTCTGCAGTAATGGGCAATGTGTTGTAATTCCTGAAAGAATAGAAATTATAGAAGATGTTGGAGAAACAGGGAATATTATAGAAGAACCAGGTACAAATGAGGTTGAGGAAAATGGAGAATCAGGAGAGCAGGGAGAACCGCAAACAAGTTCAGGAACTGAAATTGGAATTACACAACCTGATGAAAGTTCTCAACAAGAAACAGAATCAACAGATGAAAATTCAGAATCTTCAGAATCCTCTTCTGAATCTGCGTCAGAGCCTGTAACAGGGCAGATTATTTTTGGATTTTTTAGGGGATTAGTTTCACAATTAAGGACCATAGGCGCTTTGATTACAGGATTAGAGGTTGAAGAAGCACAAGAAGCAATACCAAGCACTCCATCAGATGGTACAAATCAGGGAGAAACAACAAGACCCGAACAAGGCCAGGAAAATCAACAGCAACCACCTTCAGAACAGCAGCCACCTCAAGATAATCAGCAACCTTATGAACAGCAAGCACCTCAAGATAATCAACAAATAGAAAATTTGGAAGATAATAGGGGCGAAGAGAGAAAAGAAGAAGATGAAAGAAGAAGAGAAGAACAAAAACAAAGATGCAGCAAAGACTGTAACCGTCCGTGTATTGAAAAATGCATTAGAGACGCTTGCGGTGAAAAAATGGAATGTGATATAGATGAAGAAAGTAAAAAATGTGAAGCCACTTGCAAGCCAGAAGATACTTGCATTGAAAAATGCATTAAAGGTGAAGGAGAATGGTGGAAAGAATTTGAAAATAAAGAAGAATTTAAAGAACAAATGGGAGGATTTGAAGCAGGAGGAAACTGCAGAACAGCCAAAGGAAAAACAGAGGGATTTATCTGGTTTGGGGGGTGGGGAGATCCTTTTCAAAGAATACAGCCTATAAAAAATAAATATTATTCTGGGGGGAATACTGAATGGTGTAAATTTGAATTGCAAAATTTAAAAAAACAAAGAAAAGAGTTTGAGAGCGGGTTTAATCAAGAGTTTGTTAACTGGTTTTTTGAAGATTATTTAGCAAACAGCGCAGGAGATTGGGAGCAGGCTGTTTCTGGAATTTTTGAACTTTATTGGAGAGATGTGGATATTTCGAGAGAGATGGCTTTTAGAATGCAGTGTTTAGAACAAGAATTAGACGAAACCGAGTTTAATCTAATAAATGTAAAATACAAAACAGAATATGGAAGTCTGGAATTTTGGGAAGAGATAAAAACTGCGAAAGTTCCCGGAATGGACAAAGAGATGAAGATTATTTCTCCATACATGAAAGTATGGATTTTTCCGACAAAAGAATTTATGAAATATGAAATGCAGGAAGCTATGAAAAATCATGAATTTCCAGGGTCTCCAGAAGACAGAGCAGAAAGAGAAAATGAAGAAGGATTAACTGCCCAAGAAAAAGAATCAATTAAAACAAATAAGAAATTAATGAAATTAATTAAAGAAGTTTCTGATAAATATGAGGGGGATTTAGAAGCTGCTGTTCAATTTAAAGATAAAGAATCAGGAGAAGTGGTATTTAATTTATATGCTAGGGTAAATGAAAATGACTTATTTGAAATAGAACCTATGCCCCCTGAAGAACTCCCTCCAACAGATGTTCAAGTTGAAGTTGATTTTGATAAAATCTATAGTATGATTAAATCTGAAGAAAAAGATATGAGCGGAGAGAGAATCGAAAGTCCTCCGTGGGAAAAGAAAAAACCTAAACCAATACAAAAAGTAAAAGATGTTGTTAATGGAATTAAAATGTGGTTTAAAATGAGGAGCTTAATTAATTCAGCTAAAGTTGAACCCACAAGTGCAAAAGGAGATGTTAAAAGCTTATTCAAATCTTTCTTTTCTATAATGGGCGAAGGAGACGAAAATGGACCTCCAGGAGAAGAGATTGATGAAGAAGAAACGAAGAAACTTGAAGAAATAGAAGGAGATATCTGGGAATCTGAAGGAGTTTTAACAGGAGAAGTTATAAAACAATAATCTTTCTTTTTAAATTATGTAATCTTAATAAAACAATAAAATAGGCAAAGCTGGTTTCAGAAGAGATAATAGGTTTTTGACAGGATTAACGCCCCCACGAAGATTAGAATTATCTATACGACTTCTGCCTTTTTGCTCTTGCCTTGCTGTCATTAGGCTTACATGCTTCTTTTCGTCTTACATCAGCTATAAGCAAATTTCTGTCGTAGCTTAAATAAGCTTTTCTTAATTCAGCAGATTTTGTGAATTCAACAAGAGCCTTGGCAATAGACAATCTCGCAGCTTCTATCTGGCTTTGTTGCCCTCCGCCCTTTACTGCAACTGAAATATCAAAATTAGAATTGCCAAGAGTTTGTTTGGCAATTTCAATTGGTTCTTGAATCATCAGTTTTTTAAATCTTGAAAGATTTTCGTAAGGTTTTTTGTTGATTGTTATTTTTCCAGAACCTTCTTGTATCAACGCCTTGGCTACAGCTGTTTTTCTCTTGCCTGAAACCATAATCTTTTTTTGTTTTAGCATCTTAGATTAATTTAGCCAATTCCTCTATTGTTATAAAAGCAGTGCGTTTTTCTTTTCCCGCTTTAATTGTTTTAGCTTCTTTATACTTTTCAGGAACACCCCTAAAGCACAAGATTTTTTTAAATACTTCTTTTCCTCTTCCTCTTCTGTGGTCTGGAATCATGCCTCTTATTGTTCTTTTTAAAATTCTCTCTGGTTCTCTCCTGAAAGTCGGCCCTCTATGGATGCTTCCCTTTTTCTGTGTTTTTTCAAGATAATTATTTATCACGTTTTTCCTCTTGCCTGTTATAATTGCTTTTTCTGAATTTAAAATTATAACATCCTTGCCTTGCAGAGCTTGTTTGGTTGCATAACTTGCTAATCTGCCAAGAGTTGCATTAGTTGCGTCAATTATTATTTCTCCAGCCATTTTATCTTATTAATCTCCCTTCTATTTTCTTTTCTTTTTCAAGAACGTTCTTAATTACTTTAAACTCTGTTTTAGATTTTTTTAATTTTGCCTCAGCTGATTTTGAAAAGTTTAAAGCTATAATCTTAATTTTTTTGTCTATTTCTCCCTTTCCTAAAATCTTCCCAGGAACAATAATTGTTTCTCCTTCTTTAGCTTCTTTGTTGACTTCTTCAAGATTCTTGCTTGGGATTTTTCTTGTAGGGCCAGATAAAATCCCTGCAATTTCTACTTGATTGTTCTTTTTAGCAAGCATTATAGTGTCAACTAGCTCAGAATTCGTTTTCCTTTTTATTCTCTTGCTGATTTTTGTCTTGCTTATCATTTTTATTTTTTGGAATGCGGAGAGTAGGAATCGAACCTACGCAGGCACTAAGCCAATGCGTCCTTAGCGCATCCCATTTGACCGCTCTGGCATCCCCGCATATCTCCTAAGAATACGCGAGGGTTTTAAAGTTTTGCTTAATTATCATAAAATTTATTTAATCTCTTTCTCCAGCTCTTTCAGATTATCCAGCAGTTGTTTTGTAGCCCCTGTAAAAATTTCTTCTGCTTTTATCTGTCCCCAAGATTCTATAAAGAATGCAAGTTCTTTATCTTTTTCTATTTTAATTGCATTTTTCCCGTGCTTTTTGCATGCTTCAACGCAAGCCTCGCACAAATCACATCTATAGAATTCGTCAATTTCTGCTTTATTTTTTTCAATTTTTAGTATTTTTTGAGGGCATGCTTCAATGCACTCTTTGCAGCCATCGCAATTTTTATCGAGATTAATCTTTGCAAGATTCCTGTAATAAACAAGCCCAGGCGAGAATTTAATATGCTCGGTTCCTTTTCCCAGCCTTGCTCTTGCAACTAATTCCAGTTCTTGCTCTTCGTTTAGAACAACAAGCGGTATTTTATCATAAATAGGCTTGACTTTTCCTTTTAATTCTTTAGAATAAACAGTACACTGCCCTTTAGCTTTAATTTTTAGATCAACTGAGCATTTTGAACAGCCTTTTCCTTTACAGCTGCATTTTTCCATTTCTTTGAAAGTTTTTTCAGTCATTAAAGGTGTTAATCCAATCCTATGAGCCAAAACCTCATCGAATAAAGCAGAGTCATTTTTGAAAATTTCAACCTCATCTATAGCAAGGATAGGAATTTCTAAAACACTTCTCCTTATAGCATTAGCCAGGCTTTCAGACATATCTGTAATAAAGCTTATCTTTTCTTTGTCTTTTGAAATTAGTTTTATCATTTTAAAACTTGGTTTTCTTTATTTTTAAACCCTTCTTCCTCTTCTTCCGCCCTTAACTTTCGGCCCCCCGCGGGGAATTTTAGTGGTGTCTGCAATGCTTATAATTTTAAATCCTTCTCTTGATAAACTCTTAACAGCAGCATGCGCTCCTGGACCAGGAGCAGGATTCCCTGTTTTAGTCTTAATTCTCACATAAAGCGCGGTGAGCCCAATATCTTTTGCTTTTTCAGCAGCTTGTTTTGCTACAAACATTGCTACAGTAGGGTTGGCTTTTAATCTATCATGTTTTGTTGTCATCCCGCCGGAAATTCTAGCAATTGTATTTCCCGACATGTCAGTTATATGTAAAATAGTGTTGTTGAAAGAAGTGTAAATATAGGCAATGCCTGCTCTTTCTTTTTTTGGTTTTATTTTTTTATCTTCAATTTTCTCAGTTTTTTCTTCAGGGATTTTAGTTTCTTCCATAGTTTTATTTTTCTCCTGGCTGATTTGCTGTTTTAATTGACTCTATTGTCTCTTCAATGCCCTTTTTAACATTTTTTTCTTTTTTAACAAGTTTTAGCTCAATTTGCTCTTCTTCATCTATTCTAACTAAGTAGGATGGGATATTAATTATCTTATTGTCGATTGCTACGTGCTTGTGAGCAATAAACTGCCTTGCTTGTTTTGGGGTTGTAGCTAATTTTTTTGCAACAACAATGCTCTGCAGTCTTCTCTTTAAGTAATCTTCTTTATTTAACGCCAGAATATCAGCAATGCTCGCAGTAGCAAAACCCTGTTTTTTCAGTTTTTCTATAAATTTTGCCTGTTCTTCTGTTGATTTGGTTAGTAAAAGTTTCGCCTGCTTTCTTATTTTTTCAATAGCAGAATCTGCTTTCCATATCTCTCTCTTACTTTTCAATCCATATTTTTTGACAAGCAAATTTTCTTCTTCTATTCTTGCTTTGTCATAAAGCCTTTTTGGCCTTGAATATATTTTGTGTTTTCTTTTTGGCATTTTTAATTAAATATAGATTTAATATAATTTTTAGCAATTTCAATATATTCTGGATGTCGTGTTAAATACATTGCTCCAAGAAACCCAACAACAACACTCCTTGCAAGTTGGATTGCAGGTTCCACTATTGTTTTTCTATAAAATCCCCCTCTTATTTTTGGTGTTCTTATTTCTTGCATAAATTCGAATTGGTTTTCTAATCTTTTCATTTTAACTTTTCTTTCCTATTTTACCTTTATGAACGACTCCCACAGATTTGCCTTTGCTTCTGAAATGGCTCTTGGTTCTCTGTCCTCTGACTGGCTGTCCTAAAGCATGTCTCAATCCTCTGTAAGATCTTATTTTTTTCAATCTTTTAATATCAAAATCTTTTCTCAGTTCAAGGTCTGTTGTGTTTAAATGAATATCTTTTCCCGTGTCAAAATCTTTTCTCCTGTTTAATAAGAAGCTAGGAAGCTCAGGATTTTTAATAAACTCTTCAATCTTTTTAATTTCTTCTTCGCTTAAAGTGCCTACTTTCCGCTGTTTGTCTAATTTTAACTTATAGCATAATGCATTTGCAAAACTCCAAGACACCCCCTTTATTTTTGTCAAGCTTACCATTACGTTTTTTTCTCCATCTATGTCTGTCTGAAAAAGCCTAATCATCTTTCCAGTTCCAACTATTTTTTTAGGATTTCCCTTTTCTCCATATTTTCCTTGTGCGTTTTCTTCCATTTTCGTTTAATATATCTTGAGATAGTCTTTTTTAAACCTTTTTAAAGAAGCTCATTTAATAAACAAATTATGTCTTTCTGTAGTTTCTAATTCTTGAATTAATCTTTTTTCAATTGCCTTTCTAGGATCAGGCAAATTAGGAATTCTTTTTTTTAAATCTTCAAAATCTTTGAAAACTTCTTTTTTCCTTTCTTCTAATATAGCGTTCATGTGTTTTTTTCCAAACCCCGGGAGCAGTTCAATTTGGTGGAGTCTTGTGTTTATAGCTTCTGCTGTATTAAAAAACTCAACAAATCTTTTTTCCTGTTCTGTTATGAGGTTCCTGATAAATTCTTGAATTTGCATTTTTGCTGTTTCAGTTAATTTATCGTGGGGAAGCCTGCCGAGAATATAGTATATTTTATCTCTTTTGCCGTCGCCGATGTAAACTTTTTCTTTTAATTCAAGCTTAACACCTCTTCGAGGAACCAGCTGCAAAAGCGTTAAATTGTTCAGCCCAATAGCCTGGGCTATAGACATCATCTTCTTTTCTAAAGGGTAGCCGTAAGGCAAATAATCTAAAATAATTGCATATTCTTCTTTTTCTGCCATTTTTATCCATATTTTTTAATTGTCTCCAATATCTTGTTTGTTTCATCTTCATCTAAACTGACATCTACGAATACTTTATTTAAATCTTGAGCATCTTCCGGAAGGGTCTCTATAATTTTAACAATGCTCTCTGGTTTTAGTTTTATTAAGTTCAGTGCTTCCAGGTCTTTCCTTAAACTCTCTGCGTCATCTAGTTTAATTTTTGAGAATTTTTTGATGAAAGTTTCAACTTGCTTTTTCTTTTCGCTGTCTCCCAAGCTTCCAAGTATCTTTTTTGCTTCAGGCAGGCTTATTTGTTTCATTTCTTTTATCATTTTCTTGTTAACCTTTCAATTTCTTTAAATGTACTGGATGGATTATAAATCTTTTGCCCTTCCCTATGTTGATTTGCACAACATAGCTTCTCCCCCTTTTTCCTTCTATTATCCCGGTTCTTCCCTGTATGAATTTTGGAAAGATGGATGGTTGGGCTGCCTCTTTGATAATACTGACTTTATCTCCTTCTTTTAACTTCTGGAAATATCTGCTTAATTTTATCTTGCCTTTATCTCTAACTTGTTTTCTTTTTAACATTTTTAATTTTTTTATTTATCTTTCTCCTGTCTTGCAGTTCTTTCTTTATGCTCTGCCTCGCTGTATACTTTTTCTAAAGCCACTGACAAGGCAGTGTAAAGATTGTTGTTTGTGGCGCTTGCAGCCAGTATTCCTTTGTTTGTTTTTGCGCTTGCTTCTATCTCATGCAAAAAAGTTTTTGCCTTTTCTGTTTTTCTTAAACTAACCTTTAAATCCTCGTAAGCTATTTTTTCGCTGATTTTCTTAGCGTAATGCCCGACTATTTTCTTAACCACAATCATCTCAGCAGGCTCAAGAGAAAATCCAACTAAAAGTATATTTCCCCCAAGTTTCAATTCTCCGCATTCAATAGTAGCATTGCTATTGGTTTCTTTTCCCTTAGTCTTTAATTCCATAAAATAACTAAAAATAGCATATTTTTAAAGCTTTCTAGATAAAAATTTGACGGAATTGAAATAATTACAAACCAACAGAGCCCTGGTTCAAATCGCCCTTTTCTCTTGCATTTTTCATGTTTTCGATTATAGCATTAAACATCTTTTTTCCCCAAACCCCCACCCCGCACTTGTCACAAACATCAACTGCTCTTTCGTCATGCAGTTCACAGTTGCAATAAACACATTTCTTCATTTTTTGCCTCTTTTTTGTCTCTTAAGAAATTAATAAAAAGGTAGTTTTTAAACTTTTGTGTGGTTTTAAGCATACTTTACATAACTTTCAAAGAATCTTTTGTATGTTTTCCAGTTATCTATAAAAAATTAAGAGAATGAAAAATCCGCAGGACAACCCCACAAGAATTTGTTACTTCTTTTAAATAACAAAAATAGAAAGATTTAAAAAGGCAATTTTGTTAGAGAGAACATGGCAGTTCAAAGAATAGAAGATATAAAACCAACAGGAATCGCATCAGATGTTTGGGTTGGTTCTTATGACGAAGCTAAACAAGAAATGGAAAGATGTGGATTTAGAGAGATTGATTTAGCGGTGAATGCAAAATTAAGGAGAGAGCAAGGAAAAGGTGCTTATGTTTCTAAAAATGGAAATTGGACAAGTGCAGATTTTTTAATTCTGCCGGGAAAAAATTCGAGGTTGACAAGAAGCTCTGTTATTTCTGCTTTTGCAAAACAGGCTACAGAAGCAAGCAGAACAGGGGAGTTTTATCTTGATACTTCAGAACTTAAAGAAGCTTATGAAAAAGCATTAGAGGATTCTGTTGAGATTGATACAAGAGGAATAAACACTAAAAAATTTCATAAAAGCAATATAACAATTTATGCTTTTGGAACAACATCAGGAACAGATGTTGAGCGAGACAAAGATGATGCAAGATTCTATGGAAAGTTTTTATTAAACGCAGGCATAAATGAAATGCCTATTATTCTTCCAGATTCTCAGGCAAAGCCATTTGCAAGAAAAGTGTGGTTCAGGAGGCTTGACGACGACTTCAGGTCTGCTCTTGATGGCGACAACTGGGACTTGTACTACGGCTACTACTGGGTGCGTGGGGTACGTGAGAACGCCGAAGGCGTCGCAAAAAATTTTGGCAGCTTAGACAATAGAGTACAAGGTGCTTTAAACGAAGGAAAAGCATTTGAATTTAAGGGTATTGTGTATGTTCCTACAACTGGTAAGGGTATATCACTTGAACAATAAGTTTTTAATTATTAATTCTTTCTTATTTTTGTCCTGACTATGTTTTATGAAGGAAATATAAGTTAGGGCTACATGCCAATT
>Ga0315276_10001513_pt1 | contig 20845 bp, 15 predicted proteins | sample YL17G05_0_MG_FD_204542 | JGI IMG/M metagenome (GOLD analysis project Ga0315276, IMG submission 204542) | Sediment microbial communities from Yellowstone Lake, YNP, Wyoming, USA - YL17G05_0 | ecosystem: Environmental > Aquatic > Freshwater > Lake > Sediment | place: USA: Wyoming | collected... | reverse complement strand
TGCACATCTACACCCCTGAGGGTAAAAAATTACTGGGATATGCCGGATATGACCCTAAAGATTGCACCGCCAGCCTGGAACGCTGTGATGTGAAATTAGGCGATAATTTTGCCCGTCAGGAGGGCGATCATTACAAGGTCCGACTGCACGCCCACAAAATCGGGGCCGAACTGACTTTCAAGGCCATTGTGCCGGGATGGAAAGGCGTTGACGGCTGCTGGATAGTATACGACGATACCGGCAAGCAAGCCTGGGTCAATGCTATCCCGCGTGGCAGCGTTACAGGCACCCTTTTCATCGATGGGAAACCTGTTTCCGTCAAGGGCCAGGGTTATCATGACCATAACTGGGGTGATAGACATATGCACAATAGCATGGCCGGCTGGTGCTGGGGACGGATGTATGACGATATCTATACCTTCCAGTACGGCTGGCTGTTCCCCGTTAATGAAACACAGAAGGTAATGCCCTCACTGTTCGTGGCCAAAGGTAACAAGGAAATATTACGCTCAATCGATGTGGAGTATATCGAGGAGAAAAAGGAACTCCACGAGGAATCGGGCAATATCGTCCCGACAGACACCACGCTTAAGTGCAAGACCGCCGATGCAGACATCAGCATACATATTAAGGTAATCAAAACCATGGACTGCTCAAAATCTGTCGGGATAGCAAAATTCCCGCTGTACTACTACAGGCGCCTGGCCAGTTACGAAGCCGTGGTGACATATAAAGGCAAGACGGACCGGGTTACAGGCGAAGCTATCAACGAGTATACCTATTTGAGCCCGGTGGCGTAAATATAAAGTATATTCAGCACTCACAGGGGTATTATCAGTCCATGTAGTTGCACCAGGTTTTTGGTGTACAATTAACAGGTTATCAGGAAGCCGCCGGGTCAATGTGCCCGGCGGCATTTTTTAGAGATTTGAAAGATATTCAGACTTTTTCCTCTTTGGAAGAGCCGCGGTTCCGCCTGTACTGGATCAGCACGCTGGCCACATATGCAGCCTCCCAGATGGACATGCTGATCAAAGGCTGGCTGATTTTCAAGATGACGGGATCAGCAGCCGATCTGGGTATAGTGACGCTGGCGGCAGGCGTGCCCCTCATCATCACTTCGTTTTTCGGCGGGGTCATAGCCGACCGCGTTGACAGGCACAAGTCACTGCTGGTAACGCAGGCTGCCGCCATCGGTATTTCCATGGCCATGACCGTCCTCCTTATTACCAATCTCTTGCAGTACTGGCATTTCATCATGCTGGCCGCTCTGCAGGGCACAGTATTTGCCTTCATCGCCCCGCTGCGCCAATCCATCGTCGCCAGGCTGGTAAAACCGGCTAACCTGCTGAATGCGGTTGCGCTGAGCTCCACCAGCTACAATATCATGGGTGTTGCCGGTCCCGCCATAGCCGGCCTGCTGCTGACATTTTTGCCTGCTTACCAGGTCTATTACATAATTATCGGGCTATATGCGACGGGCGCCATCACTCTGGTATTCATCAGGCTGCCGGCCGAAACAGCAGTCAAAGACAGGCCTTTTCACCTGGATATGGTTGAGGGCTTCCGCTATATCGGCCGTAACCGCAAAATACTGGTGCTGCTGCTTATCGCCCTGGTACCCTCCCTATTTAGCCTGCCTTATATTTATATGCTGCCCGCCCTGGTTCTCGGTTGGCTGAAGGAATCCCAGGTCGGTTTGGGATTCCTGATGGCAGCGGCAGGTGTGGGGGCACTTACCGGCAGCCTGCTGGCCGGCTCGCTATCCGCTATTAAAAGCAAAGGCACGCTGCTTCTGGCACTCATGTTTATATTCGGGACCAGCCTGTGCCTGGTGACACAGGTACAGATATTTCCGTGGGTAGCAATAATGTTGTTTTTTGCGGCTGCCTGCTGTACGGCCTATATGACCATGGATAACACCCTGATACTCTCCAGTGTCCCGCAAAGCATTCACGGCCGCATCATCAGCATCTTCATTATGACAGTGGGATTAACACCGATCGGGGCGCTGCCTATGGGTTTCCTGGCCGATCATATCGGCATACCTGCCACTTTTCTAATCGCCGGTTTCGTAGCAATGCTTGTTGCCGTGGCAATCTATGTCTTTGCACCCGCTATCCGGAAAATGCGCTGATAGGGCAACCTGATCAGAAAAATCAAGCGCCTACTTTGGATTCAGGTAATCGTACCACATGTCGGCGTCCGACAGCGGGTACTCGCCGATGTACACTTCCTTATCGCCTCTTATCTCGCCCATGGCGCAGGGATAACCGAATACCACCGGTGCGCCGTAGGTCTTGCTGCCAGAGTAGGTGTACCTGCCGAGGAAGGAATCAAACGTCCCGCCCTTAAACGTCTTCATCATAATATCCGGGTCGGTGGTCCCGGCTTTCTGAGCGCACTCGAGATATTGTGAGAGGTGCGTAATGACCATGGAGAAGGGGCCGTAGTTATCAAGCGCCTGACCGTATTTCTTCTCGTACCTTGCCAGCATCCTCTGTGACAGATCGAGGTACTTCTGTGCCACCTGCACCTTCTTCAGTTCCCAGGGAGCATTGCGGTTGCCCATGATACCCTGCGCGCCGTCCTTTCCGCAGATACTGAACAGGATGTCAACCAGGTTGTCCGAGGTATGAACAATCGGCCATTTCAGTCCCATTTCCTTGCGCTGCTTGGCCATCAACGCTACTTCCAGTATGGTGGCTCCCGCGAAAACCACCTCCGCCCCCTGTTCCGCCATTTTGGTCAGGTAAGGTGTGAAGTTGGTTGTCCCGACCGGGTAGTAAACACGCAGGCTTTTAATGCCGAATTCCTTTTCCAGCCGGGTGTCAACGAGCTTGAAGGCGGGTTCCGAAATACGGCGGTCGTCCATATTGCCCGTCCAGGCCAGGGTATGAAGGTCCGGGTGCGCCTGCATGGCAGCCAGCGCCTGGTTCAGAGTGACTTCACCCGTTGGCGAACCAAAGACTACATAGGGATCCTTTACAGGGTCGTAGATAACACCGCCTGTCCTGCAGATCAGGATGACCTTCTCCGGGTTGGTCACCGGGCTGAGCGCGGAGAAACCGGGGCCGATATAGCCGAGAATGGCAATTACGCCGTCATCGTAGATTAACTTACGGGCAGCCGATGCCGCCGGTGCCGGAGCAAACTGGTCATCGCCCCAGTAAAGCGCCACCTTGTAGGTATCCTGGCCGATTTTAATACCGCCATCCTCGTTAATCAGCTCAATGAGTACGTCTGTAATCTGGCGTCCGCGTTCGCCGTACATGGCCGCCGGCCCGCTGAAAGGCATCAGGCAGCCCAGCTTAAGCACCTTCTGCTGCTGTTGGGGTGGCTTCACTTCAGGCGCGCAGGCTGAGGCTGATATCAAAGAGAGGCATGCAAATAAAAGCACACCGGCTGCGAGTACCTTATTTTTTTTCATCAAGCTGCTCCTTTACTTGGGGTGAATATTAGGAAGGACAAACGGGGTGGAGGCTGATATCAGCCTCCACCCCCGGCGTAACAACCACTGGACCTATTTTAAGGTCAGGGTATAAACCACTTCTTTGGCGATTTTGGCATCTATCATGTCAGTAAGACTGGTGTAGGACACGCTGATGGTTTTGGTACCCTTTTCGGCGGCGAGGCTATAGGTAGTTACGCTGTAGCCGGATGACTTCCAGGAAAGTCTGCTGAAGGTACCCTTGGTTTTGCCATCAGCCAGGGTCGCGGGTTCGCTGGATTCCGTTTTAACAGCAGAACCGCCAGCACTCTCCAATGATTCCTGGGTCTGCGCTTCTACTTTCGCAGTATCCAGCACCGACGCTCCTACAGCAGGAACCTGCATGGCGTCAGCAGCCTCAAAGACATTATACTTGGCCTTGGGAGCAGCGGAGACCATGGTGCTCGGGTAAAGGAAGCTAAAACCATATTCAGCGTTGGTATAGGCCTTGGCATCGTAGGATGTTTTTATCGGAGCCGCCGGTGCCGCGGGTGGTGGTGTCGGCGGTGCTGGTGGTGCTGGTGGTGCCACAGGTGGCGTAGTTGCCGCAGGCGGCTTTGCAGCGGGTGGTGTTGTCGTAGCGGGCGGTGTTGCCGGTTTTGCCGGAGCAGCCGGAGCGCACGCCACTAACACCATGGTTAATAAAATTGCCACTGAAAGAAACGTGAATAAGAACCTGTTCCTGGACATCTTGTAAATCTACCTCCCTTTATATAATTTGTTTTTTAATTATAGCAGATTACTCAGGCAAAGTAGCATTCAGGCAATAGCATTTATGATGTTGTTTTATTTAATTCCCAGATCTCTTCGGCGATTCAACCTTTAAACTAATTGGATGCCTGCTCTGTTGAACTTAACCTTGCACTCATTTCCTGCCAATTGCGGGGTGGGACCGGTGCGTTTTTCCTGGGGATAAGCTGTAATGCTCCAGTCGGGCATGCAGACGTGCACAGGCCGCAACCGATGCATTGACCATCTCTATAAACCAGATCTCCGTCCTGCATAATAAGTGCTTCCATCGGGCATCGCTCAACACAGTCAGCGCACGCACTGCATTTTTCGTTATCGAATTCAGTTATGAATCCTGATACGGCGGCAGAACCATGCATATTATACTTTTTCATACTCTGCAGGATACCGCAGTGGCACATACAGCAATTACAGACAAATTGTACATATTTAGACATATTGCTGGAACAGTGGACCAACCCCGCTTTCTCGGCTCGACGTAAAATGGAGCGGGCCTCTTCCCTGGTTATAAGCCGGCCAAATTTTCTATCGGCCAGGTATTTGGCGTCGGGTCCGAATCCCATACACACATCCTTTGGCTTTGAGCACGGGCGCCCCAGCAATTCACCATAATGGCGGCAGTAACAGTTCCCAACTGCTATATATTCGGCTTTGTCTATATACTCGGAAACCTTATCATAAGGGTGTATTTCATACCCTGCAGGTATCTCCTGTTCAACCGTTATTACGCGTGCCATGGGAAATGGGATAGACTTCAAATCTGTTTCTATGACCATTTGTTCAAGAGCGTGGTAGTAGCCCTCAAAGAGATGCGCCAGACGGACAGAGCGTTCATCGACTGAGCCTTTAAAAAACTGCATTTCAAAGATCCCGGGCAAGAGCGGCATGAGGCCATAATAGCGGACGTTATCACGATCGGATGTAAAGACAACGCCGTTATCAGCCATCCTTTCGAGTATCTCCGTTAATTCTTTTTGAGATCTGCCAGGCTTATCACTAATACCGGTAACAGGAGTTGGTAAAATGGGTAGCTCAGCCGCTATTTCTGCCTCCCGGGGAGTAAATAAGTACTTTATCAGCGCAATAAATTCAGGGCAATCCAGTGCAGGCATTGCCCCGCCGCGCAACTGCAAGGCAAGTCTCAGCGGTTCATATATTGGATCAGTCATCAGGTCAACCCCTCCAAATGAATCTTTAGATTTTGATATTGCCCGTTTTAAGCATCTCAGTCGGCAGGAACCATTTTACGTCAAGCTGCTTGGCAATCTTTTCACATCGCTCGGCTACTTTGTCCCACCCCATACCTTTGGCAATTGCAAAGGGGCCGAACACACCCCCACCACCATTTACGATTGCCAAATCAATTTCAGCGGCGCTCCTGGCGACACCCTGTTCAAGGAGTTTGGTGCCTTCGTTGACCTGCAGACACACCATGTCCATCGGGTCAAAATTGGGGTCTGCTTTCTTGGGGTCGATGGTAGGCCGAGCTCCGCCAGGCCATTCAAACAAACCTTTACCGGTCTTTTTGCCGAGTGTACCGGCTTTGACCATTTCCTCAAGCCACTTGCGTGGTTTATAGTCGGGGGACATTACCTCGGCGAAATATAGCATTCCGTGATAGTTGATATCCAGGCCGGTGTAGTCCATTGTTTCATAAGGCCCCATCGGCGCACCGACTGCGCGCACCGTAGCATCGACCCCCTCGGGAGTCACAAGCTTACGCTGCAATACTTCCATAAGGTATATCCCTGCCGGGGAGCCTACCCGGTTATAAATGAATCCGGCGGTGTCTTTTTCAACCCGCACCGCTACCATTGCACCCCTGAAATTCTTCCACGTGTTCATCAAATTGTATGTGGCATCCATAGTCTCATCAGCAGTCTTCTCACCTCGAATTACTTCAACCAGGGCCATCATAACAACCGGGTTAAAGAAGTGAAGTCCGACGACCTTGTCCGGTCTCCTGGTGATACCGCCCATCTTAGTAATGCTCATATTGGACGTATTGGAAGCCAGGATGGCATGCCTGGGAGCATGCTCGTCAATCTCCTTGAATATCTTCTGTTTGAGATCCAGGATCTCGGGGGCAGCTTCTATCATAAAATCTATATCTTTAACGGCATCCTTCAGCACGGTAAAACAGGTGAAGTTCCCCACTACCTTATCCATAGCTTCCTGGGTCATCTTCTGTTTCGAAACCTGCTTGGCAAGGCTCTCTTTGATCTTGTTCATGCCCTTGTCCACAAATTCCTGCTTGATATCGTAGAGGTTAATTTTGTGACCCGCCATTGCAGCAATCTCGGCAATGCCATGACCCATGTCGCCGGCACCAACGATTGCTATCCTTTTGATGTCTTCAGCTTTCATTGATAGCCCTCCTAAAATATATTAATTTACCAGGGATTCCTCATTTTAATTCGCAATCAACGATTCAGCTTTTATAATAGTTTGCTACCTGCTCTGTTGAATTCAACCTGGAGTACAGTTCACGCACATCATGAGGTGGGACCGGAGTGTCTTCCCTGATGATAAGCTTCAAAGCTCCTGTCGCGCATGCAGACGAGCACAGGCCGCAACCGATGCATAGGCTATCTTTATAAACCAGATCTCCGCCCTGCATAATAAGTGCTTCCATCGGGCATATTTCAACACAGTCGCCGCACGCACTACATTTCCCGGGATCGAATTCAGTTATAAATCCTGAGACTGCGGCTGAGCCTTGCTTGCCATATTTCTTAAAACTCTTGAGGATACTGCAGTGGCAAATACAGCAATTACAGAAGAATGTTAAATATTTAGTCGTATTGCTGGAACAATGGACCAGCCCAGCTTCCTCCGCCCGGCGTAAAAATGAGCGGGCCTCCTCCTTGGTTATAGCCCAGCCAAATTTTCTATCGAGCAAGTACTTGGCATCACGGCCGAAGGCTATGCACCCTTCCGCTGGCTTTGAGCAGGGATCCCCCAGCAATTTGGCATAATGGCGGCAGTAGCACCACGCCATTGCTATTAATTCGTTTTTATCTATATATTCGGAAACCTTATCATATGGGTGTACCTCGAATCCAGCCGGTATTTCCTGCTCAACAGTTATTATGCGTGCCATTGGGAACGGTATGGCTTTCAAATCTGTCTCTACCAGCAATTGCTCTACAGCCCTGTAGTAGTCTTTAAAGAGATGCGCTGTATGGTAAGCTCTTTCATCGACCTGGCCTCTAAGAAACTGCGTGTCAAAGACCCCGGGCAGAAGCGACATGAGACCATAATGGCGGACGTTGTCACGATCTACTGAAAAGCAAACGCAGTTATCACACATCCTTTCGAATATTTCCGTTAGTTCTTCTTCAGATTTGCCGTGCTTATCGCTAATCCCGCTGACAGGAATTGGTTCAAGGGGCAGCTCAGACGCTAATTCCGCCTCCTCGGGACTGAATAAATACACTGCCAGCGCAAAAAATTCCGGGCAGTTCAGCGCAGGCAAACTACCTCCGCGCAGCTGTAATGCCCGTCTCAGTTCTTCATATACTTGGTCGGCCATAGGGTAAACTCCTCCAAATTAATTATTTAATCATGATATCTTTTATCTTACGTTCGGTGTTACATGAAACTGGACAAATTTCCCATTATATGAAGAACACAGTGTTGTTATTATGCATTATGGTATTAATCAGGTGCAACCCGTATCTTACCATTATTGATGGATCCTATCAGACGACGCAGGCTCATCAGGGAGCTCCAAACTCGGCGAAGGGCTTGTTGATGTCCGTCAGGGGGTACTCCCCCAGGTAAACATTTTCCTGGCCCTTAGATATGCACACGGCACAGGGATGCCCGAAAACTATGTCCGACCCGTAAAATCTCCCGCCCGTCAGCTTGTAGCGGCCCATGAATGTCTCGAAAGTCCCGCCCCGCAGTGTTTGCATCACCACGTCCGGGTCCGTAGTGCCCGCCTGCTCTAGGGCCTCGAAATACTGTCCCTGCGCTGTGATGCCCGAGCCGCCGAACGCAGCGAACATGTCCTTTTTGTACAGTTCCTGGTACCTGGCCCATATCCTTTTAGACATCTCGAGATACTTGGGCGCAACGATGGTCTTTTTAAATACCCAGGGCACGGAGTAGTCGCTGACTATATTTTGAATAGCTTCCTCACTGCCTCCTATACCCTTCATGAGCTCGAAAGGCAGGGCAGGTGCGTTTTGAATTATCGGCCACTTGTAGCCCATTTGCCACCTTTGCTTGGCCATCATTCCGACCTCCAGGGGTGAACCCACGGAGAAGATTACCTCGGTGCCCTGCTCGGCCATTTTAGTCAGGTACGGTGTGAAGTTCAGGGTACCCTCAGGGTAAGGCATCATCATGCGTTTAATTCCAAACTCATTTTTAAACCTGGCATCGGTAGCAGCAAAGGTCACGTCGATGCTGTGTTCTCCGGAACTGGGATAGGTCCATGCCAGCGTATGATACTCAGGGAAGGCCTTCATGGCAGCGACTACCTGGTGGGTTGTCATCTCCACGGCGGGGAACCCGTACATAGTGTAGGATTTTTCGGGTGGGGCGGGATCCAGGCCGGCGATGGTGCTGATGTTCAAGATCACCTTCTCGGGGTTGGTGACCTGGGTTATGGCCGCTATGCCCATGCCGAAATAGCCTACGATAGCAATAACGCCGTTATCATATATAAGGCTCCTGGCTGCCGTAGCAGCCGGCCCGGGTCCAAACCCGTCTTTGAAGATCATCTCTACCCTGTATCTGTCGTTGCCCACCTTGAGGCCGCCGCCCTCGTTGATCAGGTCGGCATATATCTCCATGCCGGGCCTGATATTCTGGCCCCAGAGCGCTGCGGGCCCGGTGAAGGGCATGATGCAGCCCACCTTGAGTGTTTTCAGTTCGGCAGGCGGCTGAGGCGCTGGGGTGCAGGCTAAGAGCAGGCAGACGGAAAGACAGACCAGCAGAATTGATATTAGCACTGAATGTTTCTTCATCGTCACGTACGGCCTCCTTTAAAATTACCCTGGCTTATGGCCCACGTCCCCTGTTTGCCTGTAATAATAATCTTTGCGGGATTTCGCATGTCAATTTGTGCCTTATCGATCATAAGTCATTATTGGCCTTGGTCATGATACTACGTAATTGCCATGCGTCAGTAATAACCATATTTATAGGCTGACTGGGACATGACTTTTAGGTTTTCCGGTTTGGCGTTATACGGTATCTCACAACCCGCCGCCACTATGAAACCGCCGTCCTTGCCCACTTCTTCAATGAGCCGGTGGCAGTATTCATCTACCTCCTGGGTGCTTCCCAGGGCCAGCAGCCCTGCAGGGACATCACCGTACAGGCACATGCGGTCGCCTATTTCCTCTTTGGCCTTGAAAATGTCCGTAGTTCCGTCAAGCTGCAGGACAATCTTCCCGGCGGGCAACCGTCTCAGTGTTTTCAGATTACGCAGCCAGTCGCCGTCACAGTGCAGGACGGGTGTCATCCCATTATCAACCAGTGTGTTGCAGATGATTTCGAGGCTGGGATAGGCTAACTCCGCAAATTGCCTGGGTGATATAAAACTGTTGGAGGAGCGGTGCAGCGCACAGACCACCCGTGGCACACCCATAGCCCTGGCGATCTTGACCGCACTGAGAGCCCAATCAAGCGCAAGTTTGTCGCATACGCCGTGTATCTTGGCCGGACGGCGCAGTAAATCCAGTGAAAAGCTGCTGGTAGTGCGCGCCTGGGAGAGCGTATCGAAAGGGGCCTCGGCTAGATAACCGTAAAGCATGGCCAACCCCTGATCCCCCGCCCATTTGAAATCCTTGTCCCAGCGCGACTTCTGCTTTAAAGAGCTAAGATACAGTGCAAGAAACAACCTGAGTGCGCCTTTATCGGCCGCCTCTTTACAGAAGCGCGGCATCAGTTTGGTGCGCATAGCATAGTCAGCGCCTTTATCCTTCAGCGCCAGTATCCAATCATAGTCCTCGGGGTGCATATACTCCACTTCGTCGACCTCAATCATCTCGTTTTCGGGAAGCTCATCCCCGGGATAAAGGTAGCGCATCATAAGCCCGTAGCTCACGGTCAGCCGCGAACCCGAGTCCATGTACCAGTAGATGTCCCACGGCCCTACATCCTCATAGACCCTTTGCATCACCTGCATGTATGTCTCGTGCTTCTTTATATAGTCGCTGAACTTTGTGCCCGTATGAAAGGGGGCGTAATTGTAAATCATCATACAACTGGGTACACGGTCAGGTTTTTCCAGCCTGATAACGGCTTGGAACCGCTCCTCCGCGGTCATCCTGTCATGGTCAAAGATCATCCGTGTTTTCATAAACTGATACCTCTCTGCGCAGCTTGTTTTTATATCACTGTGCCCGATTGCACACTGTTATTAGGGTATCATGAGCTCATGAAGCAGAGGTGTATGCACCTCGAGCTTTTCTCCCGCTAAGTCCAGGCTTATGTCACAGTCCGACAGGAAACGAAAATAAACTCTTCCATCGCCCGGTTTTGTCCCCGGGGTGAGATGCTTTTCCAGGACGTTTTTCAGGTGGTGAGAAATTGTACCCCTGACCACCTGGCCCTCAGCGCGGACTACAAGTTCACGCGGATATTCCGCGCCGGAATATTTATCCGGTACTATATCACTGGCCTCTGCAGAAACGTTCGTAAATACATCCAGCATTTCGCTTCCCTTGTAAGCGTGCATGACACAGCATGGCCTGGCGCCCAGTGCATCCGTCATCCGCCCAACCGAATATATGAACGTATGGTCAGGCAAATATATACGTCCCCAGTACCAGTGATGATACAGTTTATCCAGGGAAGTGTTGCTCCAGTTGTGGTCATGATAGCCGACACCGGACACAGTGATCTCTTTCCCATCTAAAATCAAACTGCCTGTGACCTTCGCCCTGGGCTGGGCTATCACCCATCCAATCCACATCGGGGGTTGTTCCGAAAAATAGACTAGCCCTTCGGGAGGTGTGTGAAATCCCTCGATCAGGCTCTCAAATATCAAGCTGCATCCGAGGCCGCCCTGGCGGAAATCCACGTTCCACCTGGGATAATTCTCTATTAACCGGTTATGGCCCATGGTAACATCGCAGTTTGTTTTCGCAGCACTTACCGCAGCTGGATCGAAATTGGCCACCACATCCGTCTTTTTTCCCTGTGGGTCGTAGATGGCAAACTGGACCAGCCTGAGAACCGGTTTTTCGATTATCTGCCATGATATCCCTACAGAGTACCCGTTATCAAAAACAGCATCCATGTACCACCATTCATACTTAGTTTCGGCGGACGGGTGCGCCCCATCATTGACCTTGGATTTCATAATTTCCCCCCTTTATTTATCAGGCAACTATCAGCCTTGATTATCCCTCAGTTGGCGCTTAAGTACTTTACCTATAGCGCTGCGCGGCAGCTCTTTTATGAATTCCACGTATTTGGGCACTTCATACGGCGCCAGTCTTTCTTTGCAAAATTGGATAATATCCTCCTGATTAACCCTACCATCATACTCACTTTTCAATACGATAAAGGCTTTTACACGGTCACTTCCGGGGCGCTCCGCATCAGGAACTCCAATGGCAGCACATTCGGCCACCGCGGGATGTTGTTGCAGCACCTTGTCAACGAGGATAGTATAGACTTTCATGCCGGAAACATTGGCCATATCTTTAATACGGTCGGTGATATAGAAATATCCGTCTTCATCCATACGCACAACATCACCGGTAGGCAACCACCCGTCAACCAGGCCGCTGCCCGGCGTTGGCCAGTATCCTTTCATGATCTGGGGGCCGCGTATCCACAGTTCACCTTCTTTGCCGTCTGCCGCTTCACTACCTGTTTCCAGGTCGATGATCTTGACCTCTGTATCAGGCACCGGCACACCGATGGAGCCGGGCTTTTTCTTTTCGACCAGAGCAGATACCGCGAGGTTGGAGTGCGTTACACCACCCGCCTCACTCATGCCAAAATTATCGCTTATCGTGCTGCCTGTGCTCTCTTTGAACTTTCTTGACGTCTCTTCGGGTAAAGCAGCCGTTGATGACGTAAATGTTGTGGGCAGACTACCCAGTCCCTTTTGAATCAGCCTGGCATACTGCGTGGGTACACAGCAGCATATGGTTGGAACATGTTTCTCCAGCAACGCTTTCAGGTTGTCTATGTCCCTGGGGTCCGGTACCAGGATGACCTGAAGGGTCATGAATATGGCAAATTGAGAGGTATGGTGCCCGGTTATGTGGTAGAGTGGAGTTGAGATCAGGTATGACGCCTTCCCCCTGATGTGTTCCTCGAAGGGCTTTATTGGGGAAAACGACTGATGGAGATTTGCCACCTTGTTGGCATGCGTCAGCATTACGCCTTTTGGCACGCCGGTGGTCCCTCCGGTGAAAATACATTCAGCCAGGTCTTCGTTGACATTCATTTCCACCTCGGGTTTGTGTGGCTCATGGTCTGCAATCAGCTTCCGGAACTGGATCGCGCCCGGAATATCTTTCAATTCGGGAGGGTCCGGTGAATAATCCAGCACGGAAGTCACTATAATATTCTTGATTTTTGTCCGGTCTTTTATTGACTTGAGGAGATGCAGGGATGTATCTGAACAAATTACCGTTTCTATGCCGGCGGTATTAATATCGTGCAGCAGTTCATCAGGTTTACGCAGGACGCTGCATGGCACATGGCAGGCGCCGGCTTTCAATATGCCGAAATCACTTATCAGGAATTGCGAGCAGTTCGGCATAAGCGTAGCAACGCGGTCACCTTTTATTACCCCCAGGTGTGAGAGTGCGTTGGCCAACCGGTCGGTTAAGTCCTTGAGTTCAGCGTTAGTAATGATCCTCTCCATGAAATTGATCGCGGGGATTTCAGGGAACTCGGACGCGTTTCTATCTACATAGTAGTCCACGGTGACGCTGGGATACGGTCTCAAGGTTTCCGGGATTTTAAAAATGCCGAAATCATAGGCTTTCAGCCAGGGTTTATCAGCTACTGATGCCATATCTAAGAAACCCTCCTGTAATAATTCGTGCAATTATGCAATATTACATCCGCATGGAGAGCAACCGCCTTGTTATTGGTAAATATCGGAGAGTCCTTTTTGCTTACTTGATAAGGGCAATTGTCAATAGTCCCCCGACCGTCATCGAAATTGGAGCCATTATGGTGTAATACGCCCTAATAATCAAGCCGGAACTAACTGAGTATTCTGGCTATTTGGATATAAAGTACAGGTAACTAATGTGTATATCATGATTGTCACAAAGCCTGCGATTTGTTAAAGTAACTAATAATAATCTGTAGAAGATTGGAAAATTCCCAGAGGTAAAGGAGAAGAAGTTGATAGGAAAATTTATCCCCGGGTTATTGATCTGCTGTATTATCGTATCTATTTTATTTGCAGCGTGTATACCATCCACAACTTATAATAAACCAGTTTCCATAGACCCGACTGTTTTTCAACCCAAAGATATCGATGACGCCAGTCATGAGTTGCCACCTGGTGAAGCTTTCGAGTGGTGGTATTTCGACGCATCTTTTGACAACGGGTACTCTATGGTAACGTCGTGGCAGATGGCAAATATGAAACTGAAAGGTGTTCTTTTGCCTTTCAGGGTTATACAGTTCGCCATTTATGATCCTCAGGGGAAAAAAACAGCTGTATCTCCCATGTTCACGGTAGATAGTTACAATGCCTCTAAAACATCCTGTGACGTCACAATGGGCAGCAATCATCTTAAAGGCAACTATCCACGGTATGACATCGATTTCCTTGAGGGCACTTTGGGATGTAAATTATCTTTCGAAAATCTTACTCAAGGATTCAGGAATCCGCCAGATGGTGTTACATATTTCAGCCGGGAACCTGACCGGTATATGGGTTGGGTCATAGCACAACCCAAGGCTAAAGTCACCGGGAAGTTAATCCTCAACGGAAATGAGATTCCCGTGACTGGAGTGGGTTATCACGATCATAACTGGGGAAACTGCCCACTGCCGGATTTATACAATTTCTGGTACTGGGGCCGGATCCTGAGTACAGATTATACATTTGTATATTCAGTTGGCGAGACATCAGGCATAGTAGGGAGCAGACCGACATCAGCAATAGTCGCCTTTAAAGGTCACGATTTGGTTGATTTGTCCGATAAAATATACGCAGATGCCGGTGACCTGGCCCTGGATGAATTGACGGGGATAAATTACCCGAAGACCCTGCTACTCAGGATGGAAAGCCCGATTGTAAAAGGTACTGTAACTCACAAGGTGAAGGATTTGGTGGAGAGTGCGCTTACACCTTTGGCGGTGCCGGGCGGAGGAAGAGGATACCTTCGTTTTCTGTCTGACTGTGATATAAGGTTGAACGTGAACGGCGATAAGATAGAGACCGAGGCTGCGTTAATCCACGAGTATATGAAACCTTAGCAAAAGCAAATAATTTATGCGTAAATGGCAGAGGGTTTTTCCCCTGCCATTGCTCACTTATATTTGCTTAAGTTGTCGAACCATATATCAACATCTGTAAGAGGGTACTCGTCGAGATAAACACTCTGCTCGCCCCTTATTTCTCCCATAGCGCAGGGATAGCCGAAAGCGATAGGCGAACCAAATGTCTTTGTCCCTGTCAATTTGTAGGACCCAATGAATGTATCGATGATACCGGCCTTGAATGCAGCCATGACTTTATCAGGATCAGTACTGCCGGCCTGCTGACAGGCCTCAAGATACTGGGCAGTCTGGTTTAAACCAACGACAAAAGACCCGTAATGCGGCATTGGCTTCCCGTAGATTTCCTGGAACTTGCTCCTGATCTTATCAGCCATTTCAAGAAAGCGCGGTGCTACCTTAGTTTTTTTAAGTTCCCACGGCGCGGTCTGGTTACCTATAATACCCTGTATAGCATCAATTCCGGCTATTTTTTTCAATATGGGGATATCGTTATCCGAGCCGCTGGAGAGAGGTACCTTAAATCCCAGCTCATGACATTGTTTGGCCATGAGGGCTATATCAAGCAGAGTACCACCATTATATATGAGTTGTGCACCTTGTTCTTTCATCTTTAGTAGATACGGGACAAAGTTAGTCGTTGCCGGCGGATAAAAGATCCGTATGTTTTTTACGCCTTTTTCTGCCTCCAGCCACTTGTCTACTGGATCAGCAGAAGCGCTGATGGCTTCCTTGGCGCCTTCGGGGCCCGTCCAGCATATAACCTTAGCTTCAGGATGGGCTTCCAGTGCTACCAGCGCCTGGTTCAAGGTGAACTGTCCCAGGGGCAACCCTATGATAACGTACTTGTCCCTTTGAGGATCAATGTAGATATCAGCGCCTGACCGTGCAATAAAAATAATCTTGTCAGCATTGGTTATAGGTGCTACAACCGAATAACCGATCCCGAAATATCCCACGATAGCAGTAACTTCTTCATCGTATATCAATTTCCTGGCAGCGGACGCCGAGGGGGCTACCTGCATCGCATCATCCGCATAGTACATCTCAACCTGGTAAAAGTCGTCACCAATTTTTACACCCCCTGACTGGGTCAGCAGTGAAACATAAATATCTATGTCCTTCCTGGTTTCCTCACCATATACGGAGGCAGCCCCCGTGAAAGGCATAATGCAGCCGATCTTAAGTTTCTTGATTTCACCGGGGGCCCCGGGTTTCTGGATACAAGCTGGGCCAATGATCAGTACAACAATGCAAGCAATAATTAGTGAATATGCAATAGTAATTTTTGAATGCATTCCGGCAGCCTCCTTTCCATATACCATTACTCTCTAAATATAATAGCATTAAATACACGTTTACATACATACACTAAGATTAGTTAACCGCAATTCCCCAGTACAATTCGTAGCTAAGCGATTACTATTCATTATTTCCATTGACCAGCATCATGTGCCTTAACCGTACGGCTGTCAATGTATTGATTTATCCGATTACCTGTGCTATTTTAACCTGAAACATTCGCAGAAATTATGGTGTGGAGGCTGAATACCATATTCATGCGGTTTGATAGGAATTTGTCTTGCTAAACATTGTCGTCTGCATCAAGCAGGTCCCCGATCCCGAGGCGCCGTCCTCGGTTTACCAGGTTGATGCCGATGGCAGGCATATCACCTGCCGGGGCGCACCGCCCGTTATCAGCACCTATGATGAGAACGCGCTGGAGGCCGCACTGAAAATCAAAGACTCGCAGGAATGCAGTGTAACAGCGCTCAGTCTAGGGCATAAATTGTCCAAAGCTGTTCTGCGGAAGACCCTGGCCGCTGGAGCTGACGAACTGGTACTGCTTGATGACCCTGCCTTCGCCGACCTGGACGGCTTCGCCACCGCGGCTTTGCTGAAAGCAGCTATCAGCAAGCTGGGGCATTGCGACCTGGTGCTGGCCGGTATACAGGCTGCCGATACCAACGCCGGCATAGCCGGCATCGGAATCGCAGAACTGCTGGGAATTCCCTGCATCACCAATGCTCGGGCAATAGAAGTAAAGGGTAATTCCATTTTAATTGAGCAAGCTCTCCCCGACGGCTGGCGTTGCCTGGAAGTTACATTGCCTGCTGTGGTAACGGTGAACAAGTCGCTGGGCGATTTACGGTCAATTCCTGCAGCCGCGCTGATGGCAGCGCAGAAGAAGCCGCTCACCCAGTGGACGGCGGCCGACCTCGGCATCAACCCGGCCGAGCATATTAAAACCAGGCTGTTGGGCGTTTATATACCCCCCCGCGAGTCAATCGTGGAGATGATCAGCGGTGTAAACGATTCTGAAAAGGGTACCGGGTTAGCTGAGAAGTTATTTGATACCGGAATACTAATAAAATCCTGAAGGAGGCAGCTGATGGTTGCTGAAAACGGCCTGTCCAACATCATGGGCAGGGAGAATGTAATTTACGGCGATGATGTGCAGGGGCACTACTCGGACGACATGAGCTTTACCACTCAGGTCAGGCCACGAGCTGTGGTCAAACCCACTTCCATGGAACAGGTGCAGGCCATCGTTAAATGGGCCAATGAAACTGGCACAAATCTTGTACCCCTGAGTTCCGGCCCGCCCCACTTCCACGGGGATACGATTCCCGCCAGTGAAGGTGCGGTGATCGTCGACTTAACCCGGATGAAGAAAATCCTGCGGGTGGACCGGCGCAACCGCGTCTGCATGGTTGAGCCCGGGGTGACCTTCGGTGAGCTTATAGCCGCCCTTGAAAAAGAGGACCTCTTCCCGCTGCTGACTCTGGCACCGCGCGCGTCCAAGTCCGTGCTGACATCCTGGCTGGAACGCGAACCTATGACCATCCCCCGTCTCCACTGGGAGGCGCAGGACCCGCTCTACTGCGTGGAGGTCATTTATGGCAACGGCGATATGTTCCGCACCGGATCAGCCTTCGGCCCGGGCACTTTAGAGGAGCAGTGGGCGGCCGGCCGCGCCCAGGTGCGCGGTATGGGACCCTCGCAGGTCGATTTCACACGGCTGCTGCAGGGCGCGCAGGGCACAATTGGCGTCGTCACCTGGGGCACCATGAAGTGCCAGCCGCTGCCTAAGGTGCGCGAAACATTTTTAGTTCCCTCGGATGACCCTGAGAAGCTGACCGGCCTCTGCCGGAGACTGCTCTGGAAGAAGCTGGGCGAAGAGATGTTTATCGTGAACAACCTCACGCTGGCATCCCTGTTATTTCAAGACGCAGCCCGCATCAAGGCCGCCGCCACCGGTCTTCCCCCCTGGATACTGGTTTACAGCATCAGCGGGTCCGGCCTGCTGCCACAGGATAAGCTCGATTACCAGCGCGATGACTCCATTGAAGAGGCAGGGACATTAGGCCTACGACTGGAGAGGTCCCTCAAAGATATAAAAGCTGAGGACGTTGCGAAAGTTATACTCGCACCCTGTGCCGAGCCCTATTGGAAGCTCAGGTATAAAGGCAACTGCGCGGACATCCTCTTCCTGACCACGCTGGACAAAGCGCCGGGCTTTGTTAAGAAGGCAAACAGCCTGGCTGGAAAATTCGGCTTCCCGGCCGCTGACATCGGGGTTTATATACAACCACTGGCACAGGGGGCGAACTGCCACGTGGAGTTCAACCTGATGTTCAACCCGGCCGATTCGTCCACGGTTGAGAAGGTCAAACGACTGAACGCTGAAGGCGCCGCAGAGCTTTATAAGGAAGGGGCTTTTTTCTCGCGGCCTTACGGCCCATGGGCCAAATTCGCCTTCGGCGAGGAGCAGACCATTATGGCGCTCCAGCGGGTGAAACAGATATTCGACCCTCAGGGCGTAATGAATCCAGGGAAACTATGTTACTAAGAATTTCACGTTATCGCGAGGAGGCGCAGCCGACGTGGCAATCTTAAGGCCTCGCGCAGGCAAATAGATTGCTTCGCTTCGCTCGCAATGACGAGTAAAAAGGGCTCGCAATGACATGGACTGCTTGAATAAGGAGAACTTATATGCCGTTAAAAGACTTTGAAAAAGACTTGCTTCGGGATACGCGCTGCGGGTATTGCAAGACGATACCGCACCTGATGATGCAGGACGCGCGCTTCGTCAATGTCTGCCCCAGCATCGCCCGCTTCAACTTCCACGGCTTCTCAGCCGGCGGTCGCATGGTGGCCGCCCTCTCGCTGCTGCGAGAGCGCATCGACTATACTGATGGTTTCCTGGATATGGTCTACCAATGCCAGATGGACGGCGCCTGCGATGTGTCCTGCAAGATCGACCGCGACCTCGAACCGCTGCAGGTAATGCAGGAACTGCGCATCAGGTGCGTGGAGGACGGCCAGTTGGTGCCGGCGCATATCCCCGTCCTGGACAGCCTGCGCAAGGAGGACAATACCATGCTCGGCCGCAAGGCCGACCGTGGCAAGTGGGCCGATGGACTGGATGTCAAGGACCTGACTAAAGAGAAGGCAGAGGTGCTCTACCACGCCGGTTGCCGATACTGCTTTGACCAGGAACTGTGGCCAATCGCCCGCGCCGGGGTATCCATATTGAAGCAGGCCGGGGTGGACGTTGGCATCCTGGGTGCCGAGGAAGCCTGCTGCGGCGGCCGCGTCTACGAGATGGGCTACGAGGCTGAGCTGGTCAAGTACGCCGACCATAACCTTAACGCCTGGAAAAACGCCGGCATTAAAGCCGTGGTCACTCCCTGCTCATGTGGCTACCAGGCCTTCAAAGTGCTCTACGATAAGATCGGTAAAAAGCCGCCTGTCGAGGTCTACCACTTCACCGAGTACCTGGATAAATTAATCAAAGAGGGCAAACTCAAATTCACTAAAAAAGTGCCGATCAAGGTCACCTACCACGACCCCTGCCACCTGGGCCGCCTTTCAGAACCCTGGATACACTGGGAGGGAGTTGAGGTCAAGGTGGGCGGGCAGATGATTGTGCATGAGCCGCCCAGGAAATACCGTCGCGGTGGTGATGGCGTTTACGACCTGCCGCGCGACATACTCAAGTCTATACCCGGGCTGGATTTAGTTGAGATGTACCGCATCCGCGAGTATGCCTGGTGCTGCGGCGCCGGTGGCGGTGTCAAGGAGACCTATCCCGACTTCGCTCTTTGGACGGCAGCCGAGCGGCTCACCGAGGCACGTGAGGTCGGCGCCGAGGCGCTGGTCAGCGCCTGTGGCTGGTGCAAGCGCAACTTCAGCGACGCTGCGCATGAAACGGGTTCACCACTTGAGATCTACGACATAATCGACCTGGTGCAACAGGCCATCTAATAAGGAGGCAGAGAGATGACATTATCGAGAGAAGCCTACAAAGCGCTGGAAGACGTGGTGGGGCCGGAGAACATCTCCGAGGAGCCGGCCATACTGGATGGCTACTGCTTCATCTGGGCCAACGAGGTGCACTTCGGCGACAAGTTTTCCGCCAGACCGCCGGCTGTGGTCATGCCCGGCAATACCAAGGAAGTCCAGGGCGTGGTTAGGGTCTGCAACAAATATAATATTAAATTCCGCGCACATGCCTCCGGCTGGGAGGTGCCGGCCATCTCCGCCAGCGAGCCCTTCCTGCCGGTGGACCTGCGCCGCATGAACCGCATCATCGAGATCGATGAGAAGAACCGCTTTGCTGTGGTCGAACCGTATGTTTCAGTACAGCTATTATTCACAGAGGCCATCAAGAAAGGGTTGCGCCCGGCCTCGGTCGGCTGCGGGCCCAGCGCTTCCATCATCGCCAGCTCCACCTCGCACTTCGGCTGCGGCACCAGTAGCGTCAGCACCGACTATGCCGGCCGCACCCCGCTGGGTGTGGAATGGGTGCTGCCGGATGGCGAAGTGCTGCGGGTCGGCGCTCCCGGCACGGGCGCCGGCTGGTTCAGCGGCGATGGCCCGGGGCCCAGCCTGCGCGGCATCATGCGCGGGCTCTCCGGCGCTAACGGCGGCATCGGCATCATCACGAAGGCCGCGGTCAAGATGGCGCCATGGTATGGGCCGACGTCCATCAAACCCCACGGCAAGCCCAACATCTATGAATACGACGTGCCGGAGAACTTCATCGTGCACCAGCTTGTTTTTCCCGGGCGGGAGCAGATGAACGACTTCTACCACGCCATCGTGGAGGAAGGCATCGCCCACGGTCTGCAGCGCAATGGCGTGGCCGTGGCG
>Ga0315276_10001510_pt1 | contig 20856 bp, 22 predicted proteins | sample YL17G05_0_MG_FD_204542 | JGI IMG/M metagenome (GOLD analysis project Ga0315276, IMG submission 204542) | Sediment microbial communities from Yellowstone Lake, YNP, Wyoming, USA - YL17G05_0 | ecosystem: Environmental > Aquatic > Freshwater > Lake > Sediment | place: USA: Wyoming | collected... | reverse complement strand
TCGCCAGCTCGAGGAAGTCAGGGAACACCAACTCTACTGCCTTTGTCCTCTGATAAATTCTCATGTCAACATAGAAGAGATAGGCAGCCCACATCAGTGCAAACAGCAGGAATGATATTGAAAGCCAGAAGCCGATGATGAACAGCAGCACTCCTCCAATCGGCTTGGTGAACGCAAAGCCCATAATCAGGAGGATCAAACTTATGGCTGCGCAGAGAATGAAGTTCAGGCGCAGTATCCCTCTAACAACATCTTTTGCGTCCTTGTCCAGCCCAGCCTTCTCAAGGTTCTCCTGAAGGTCGATGGCGCGGACAAATCCCCTAATGGTGAACCTCTTCTTTTTCTCATGGGAGAATATCTTCTTCTCCTTGAGGCCCTGTAGCTTCTTCAGCTCTCCGGTAAGGATCCTGTCACGCACTGGCTTTTTGCCAGGCATATTGCCAAATAATTTCTTGAAGCTAAATATCGGAGGCTGAAGTGGTTTACTGGGCGGTGTTGAAGCAGCATCCTGCTGAGCACCAGGTATCATCCCTGACTTTGCCGCTGGCTTTGGCTGTTGCTGCTGAGCTGGAATGCCTTGAGTAGCATTAGTCTTGCCTTTCCCTGTCTTCTTCCTGAAGATTTTTAGTATGTTGAAGATGATTCCCATAGTCTAAAGCTCCATCGGCGGCCTTTGTGATTTTATCACCGCGAAGAACATGAACTGCATGAACCCAACAAACCCTGCCAGTATCAGCAGCAATGGCAATGAAACATTGAACCCCAAGAATGTGGCCAGCACAATCATCATAGTGGTCCCGAGGCTTGGAACTATGACAGCTATCATCATGTAAAACATCGCCATAGGATTAAGCTTCCTGCCATATTCCTTGACAGCAATCTGCTGCTGCCTAACAATCTGGTCTATCACTGAGTTCAGTGAGTCAGCCACATCTGCCCCTGTCTTCATAGAGTTCAGGATCTGCCAGAGTATCTTCCTGAGGTCAGGTGAAGGAGTTGTATTTATCGCCTCGTTGATGGCGTCCTCCATGGCTGTGCCAAGGTTTATCCTCTCGACAATCTCGTCGAAGAAAGGCCCGACCACCTCATAGTTGCGGCTGACATTGGCGAATGCATTGAAGATAGGCACCCCTGATTGGAGCTCGATTATAAGGAATCGTCCTGCGAAGATTATCTCCTGGCCTATGCTGCGGTTCATCTTCTCGACCTTTACATCTGCCAATCGTATGAAATAGAAGAAGCTGAAGAGCATCAGGAAAGGGAAGAACAGGAGCACGATAGGCTTTTTGATGAACATAAAGGTGACTATCATCAGGCTGAATGAGATAAAGAGAGCAGTCTGAAAAGTCCTTTGCACATATTGCTCTGGCTCCTGGTTGATGCGTGCCTGCGCCAGCTTTATTTTCAGACCAGGCATCTGCTTAGCAATCACCTTGAAGAAATTCATCCCAAAGACCTCATAAGCCTATGCCAGGCCAGCAATAAATCATTCCTCAAATTTCTTGTTCGCGTTGACGAACTTCATCAGGTTATTCTTGTCAGTATAATATTCAGCAATTATCCTGCCGACCGCATCAACGTCCAGTATTTGATTCTTGACAAGATAGTTGAGCACCTTCTCCTTCTCTGCAAGGTCGCGGTGGATCTCTGCGTCGTTCATGCCTGTGTAGAGCTTTAGATTGTTGAACAATGACTTGGAAGGGTTCTTCTTCACAAGATTGTCCTTCTTCTGGTCGTACTGCAGCAGTATATTCACCCTCGAATCCTCGAGGATCTCTGCAATCTGGAAAGTCCTCCTGGTGCCTAGCCTCCTGTTCCTGAACTGCACGATAATGAGACTTATGGCAGGGAGCATTATCTTTGGGACATCTATCGGAGGGTTGGTAAGCCTCTGTACTGTCTCCTCTGCGTTGTTGGCGTGGAAAGTGGCATAGACTGAGTGCCCTGTGTGGATTGCCTCGAACAATGTCTCGGCCTCTCGCTTTCGCCTTACCTCTCCAACAATGATCCTGTCAGGCCTCATCCTCAGGCTGTTCACCAGAAGATCCTCCATCGACACCTCTCCCTTGCCTTCAGCATTCTTGATCCTTGTGTTCATTGGAACCCAATGGAGGAATTTTGGCAGCCTGATCTCTCTTGTGTCCTCGATGCTTATTATTCTCTGGTTCGGAGGGAAGAAATCAGCGAAGCAGTTGAGGGCAGAAGTCTTTCCGCTGGCAGTGCCTCCTGATATTATCGCGCTCATCTCATACTGGATAGCCATCCAGACCCATGAAGCAGCCTCTGTCGAGATTGCCTTGCTCATCAGGAACTTGGTTATGGTCCATGGATCTCGTGAGAACTTCCTGAATGTTAGTGTGTTTCCTGCGGTGCTTATGGGCATCAGTGTAGCGTTTACTCTGTCTCCTTCCTCAAGGTGAGCGTCCAGGAGAGGCTCAAGCACTGAGATTTGCCTTCCAACTTTTCTTCCTATGATACTGGCGTAATGCTTGGTCTGGTCCTCATCCCTCAGAAAGACGTTGGTCTTGAGCCAGCCATGCTTCCTATGATAAACCCAAATCGGCTCAGAGGCGTCATTGACAACTATTTCCTCCAGCTGCTCGTCGTTCATCACGAACTCAATGAGGCCGAGGCCAAGGCTCTTGGTCAGGAGATACCCTGAGAGAAACCCTTTGGTCTCATCATCAAGGTCAGGGAAATACTTGTTGATAAGGTCCCCTATGGTCTCCTCGAACTGGCTCTCTATTAGCTTCGCCTTCTTCATGTCAGTGATGTCAACCATCTCAAGGTTGACTGCCTTTATCAGCTCCTGCCTGATGCGCTCAAGCATGAACTCAGTAGTCTTAGAGATGCTGGCAATGCTCACGTCATAGATCGGCACATACTCTCCTTTCTTTTTTAAGATAGTCACCTTTACAGGTATGTTCTTAGCGACGTACTCATAGCTGTCTATTGCTCCGGCTGCAGCGTCATCAGCTGACACTTTCTTCTGCGCAGAAGCACCGGCAGAGCCTTTGCTCTTGGCAATCTTCTTAGAACTCACTCTGTGGCCATGGCTTTTTTTTGCCAACTAAAAACTCACCTCTTCCTCTTTAATCCTCAACAACTATGATAGGACGATATTGACAAGAAGGATATATAAATCTTGCTAAAAAAATAGAATCATTTCCCGCTTAGGTGCTCTGTGAGCTCTGCGAGTTTTGTCAGGAACCCTGACTTTTTCTTCTCGATCCTGCTGAGATTGACCTCTAGCTCCTTGACATAGTTCTTGACGTCGCTGCTCTTCATGGTCAAGTTGAACGACTTGGCCTTTCGTATCAGCTCCTGGAGCGCGACCTCGATCTCTTTCTTATCCTTCTCAAGAGTCTCGATGAGGTACTGTGTCTTCATCCTCTTGTCAAAGAATGTCTTGAACTTGTCAGCCGCCTCAAGGCTCTCAAACTTGTACTTCTCGATCTCCTTGTTCTTGGCCATCACTTTCTTGAGCAGGGAGTTCTGGACAGTGAGAATCTTCTCCTCATTGTTCTTCACCTTCTTGAGCAGCGGCTCCATCTCAAGCTCCAGCTTGTGGCGCATATCCTTCTGCAATCCCTCTGAGTTCTTGAGCTGGGCCTCGGTACGGTCGACCGAATCCCTGATCTTATTCTTCTGCTTGACGATCTCGTTCTCCACAGTCTTAAGTATTTCCTTCAGGGCATCGATGCGCTTCTGAAGGTTATCCTGCCTCTTCTCCATGAAGCTGAGCTCCACCTTTGCCTCCTCGATCTTCGATTTCTCGCTGCCTATGGCATCTATGAACCCCTCAGACCTCTTCCTCTCATCCGATATCCTCTTGTGTATTCCCTCGAGCATCGCCTGGTAATCCAGCCTCTGCTGCATGATCTCCTTGTCCATGCTCTTCTTGAGGTCCTCGTAGTGGCGCAGCTCCTCCAGCTCTCCCTTCACCTCGTCGATATCTCCCCCGATAACTGCCTTGAGCTTCTCGAATTCAGATTTTATCTGATCAAGACCAGCAGACTCTCTCTGCAGAGAGCTGAGGGCTGTCTCAATCTTCCTTGTGAAAGCATCTTTCTTAGAAGAATATTCTTTGGTCTTCTTCTCAACCTCTGTCTTGTTGAGTTTTCGCTCGCAGAGAAAAGTCTTGTTGAGCTTGTCCTCGACAGTTATGAGGCCCTCATCTTCCAAGAAATCAGCCCATTCCTGCACGACTTCCTTGCTGACACCAAGCTCCTTGGCAGCGTCATCTAGAGAGACGCGGCTCTTCCTATTGATTATATCGACCAGCTTATCTACCCCAGTCTCTATGTTCTTCTGCTCAGGCATAGGTTACCTCTTTTTTGTTCGCCTAACGGTTTATTCGCAACGAGTATATAAAAAGCTTTCTAAAAATCTGAAAAGCATCACTCTATCTGGGAGATTATTGACTTATTGATCTGCTGAGCCATACCCAGGTTCTTGATGACAGTCATATTCACTTTAATTTTCCGATTTACGATGTCTGAGAGATCTTTTAGGTTCAACTGTTCTATGGTCTTGTTTTTCTTGAAGAACCTGTCGAGGTCATCGACAAGTTTTTGCGGATATTGGATCTGGACTATTGTTTCTCCATACGTCGCAACATAAAAGCTCCTGTCAAAACTGGAATTAGATGGATGAAAGCCTACTTTTAAGCCTATGCTGGCGTAAAATTTCCAGATGTACCTGTCAAGCGGGGTGTTGCCTGTGCTCAGAGCATATGATATGATTCCCTTATGTTTTAATCTACCCATGATATTCTTTTCTCTGTCAGGATGCAGTAGGCCTTCCCAGCTGCGCACTCCTTGGAAGCAGTTGATGTTCGGGTCGCCTTTCTTGAAATTCTCAAACCACTCATCCACTATGTCTTCCCAGAATTTCATGAGATCATTGAGCGAGCCGAATGTGAAGACAGACACTTCTCCCCTGATGGAATCGATGTTCTTCGGGGTTATTTTCTCCTTCGTGAGATCTTGATAAAGCGCATCCAGCACTTTTTTGCTCTCCAAAACCCAAGGCTTGTTTATTGAGAATTCGTGATTTGTTTGGCTAAGAACTCCATCTGCAACCAGTTCAAGGATGGCTTTTCTCACAGCCTGGAAAGTCACTGATTTTCCATAGCGTTTCCTGATGAAGTTGGTAAGTTCTATTATCCTGAGAGGATACTCCTTTGTGAGTATGCTGAAGACAATATTCTTCACATTGTCCTTCTTGCCAAAGGGAAGCGTGATTGCTAATGCCATTGAACCTTCTAGGTTAACTGTCTTTTTAAACCTTTTGGTTTAATTCGTATTGAACCAAGCAAAGATAAAGATGTTATTCTTACCGTAGAGTAATAACATAGAGGAATTAACATGGACAAACAACTGGTAATCATAGCAGGATTTTGTGGTGGTATCGGAAAGGCGTTTTTTAATTATTACATGAGACAGCCGAGCACCGAATGCATAGGAATCGGGCGTAAATGCGAGCCGAGCAAGAATCAGATCGCTCTGGATCTGGCAGATGAAGAAAAGGCAAGAGAGATCATTACCAACATGGACCTAGAGAAGTACACCAAGGCAGTGTATCTTCACGGGATAGGTATCGACTTGTTTGAGCCCGACGGAAGGCCCGAGATGGACTACGACCAGGACGGGATTGATGACCGCATATATGAATCTAATGTACAAACTTTGATGAATGCAGCAAAACCATTAATGCGAATGGTAGCAGAAAAGAACAAAAGATTGACGCTTTGTGCAATAGGCTCAATCAGCGATCATTTCAAGGTGCCATTATGGCAGTCATTCTCTAGGTCAAAAGACATTGTGCGAACATTTTTCAAGAGCACAAGCAATCAATACCTAAACAATGTCATGATAAACGTCAGCAGCGTTCTCTGTGATGACAACAAATACGCACGTAAATTTGCAGACACAACCCACTGGCTAAAGCCGGAACAGATAATCGAAATATCAACGCCGATCCTAGATCGCGACCTCAAGGCGAAATATATTGAATTTGATATATTCAATCCAAGTCCTGATTATCGTCAGGACTATTTCACTAACATCCCTAGGTTGTTTGAGCAATGGCGACAGGACATGGGATATGCGAAAGGCGAAAGGATTCCGCATGGGCTAAGAATATGAAAGATAACTAATTTTTTCGATAACTTTAAATATCAATTGATAACTATGATTATCAATGAAATCAAATAAAGGCAAGAATAAGCAAAACAACAAGAATCTGAAGGATGCACTTAAGGAGTATTTCTTTATTCATCCGACTGAAAAGAAGAGGGTAAGGCAGCTTGAACGAGAAACTTTGCTTCCTTTGCCGTCTGTCATCAGGTATTGCAGGGAGCTTGAAAAGGAAGGTTTTATCAAATCAGAAAAGCTTGCCGGCATGGCCGTCTACTCTGCGGACAGGGCCTCAAAGAAGTTTCTTTTGGAAAAGAAGCTTTTCAGCATAAGGCGATTATTTGATTCAGGCATTGTCAACTCTTTCATCTCAGAATATGATAGCCCTGTGATTATCGTCTTTGGCTCTTTCTCAAAAGGCGAGGATGTCGAGGGGAGCGATATCGACATTTACCTAGAAACACCAATAAAACAATTGAAAGATTTACGTTTTTTGGAGAAAAAAATCGGAAAAACCTTACACATACATAAATACAAGAGCATATCTTCTATGGAGAACAAGGAACTCGCAAACAACATACTAAATGGCGTAATCCTTAATGGCTTCATAGAGGTATTTAGATGAAAGAAAGCTCTTGGTTTGAGTGCGTCGATAACCACATCTGCATAAAGGTCTCTGTAGACAGAGCGAGAGCAAAATCTTTGATCGATACCGCTAAAGCAAGAATCAAATATGCGCAGAAAAGCAGAATCAACGAAGAAAACGCTAATTTCATATTCGAGGATTATTATTCTTCAGCTCTTGAGATGCTCCACGCGCTCTTGTTTCTGAATGGATTTAAAGCAGATAATCATATATGTTCTGGATTTTTCTTAAGAGATATGCTTAAGCGTATTAATCTTTTTAGAATATTTGACGATGCAAGACAAAAGAGGAATAATTTAGTCTATTATGGAAAGAAAGCTGATTTTGAGACTACAAAAGAACAGATTATTAGATTAGGTAAGTTCATAAACAAACTCAATAATATTATGAACCAATTCGTTTAGAATTCAACCGAGTCGCCAACCTTCGTCTTCCCAATAACTCCAATCGGCAGCTCTACGAAAAACATCGCCTTTTTCTTAGGCATGTAATCCCTGAAAGGCCTGAGATGAGCTATCTCAACGACTCTCTTGTCCTTGTCAAGGAAGAGCACGTCGATAGGATAGAATACGAACATCATCGTCAGAGGTATAATTTTCTCTCTGCTGAACTCGAACACCAAGCCATAATCCGGCTTCCTCCTGAACATCAGGCCAGTGCCCTTTGCAAAGATTCTCCTGGCAAACCTTGTCTTCCCGATTATCATGAAACCTTTCGTCTTGTTGATTATCAAGAAATCACCTCATTATTTCTTGGTAACTTCAAAAATGCTTTATTTTTGTAAATTATCATTTTTCAGCCATCCTCCATAATAATTCAAAGTATACTTTGTATGATTCGGCCATTGTTTTGCTGGTTATCCTTACTACAGTATATGGCTCGTTCCAGTTGAATATCAGCACGCTGTCACCGAAAATGGCAGTGGTCGTCGGCAGTGCGTATTCATGTGGCAAAGCTTTGGTTTCTGAGTGCTTGTAATCATAAGACTGCATTTTTTTCTTTGCTTTTTTGTTGCAGAGAATTTTCTCTTTTATACGGCTTTTTTCGCACTGAGCCAGGAATTGTTTGAAGTATTCAGGCATTATCTTGAGGAAATGGCCTTCATCCCCCAACACCAAGTGGTCCTGCTTTTTTCTGATAATCTCTTTCAGAATGGTTTTTATCCCTTCTTTTCCTTTGTATATCTCTGCTATTGTTTCCTCAACTGGCTGTTTTGCCAGTGCTTTTAGTTCAGGAATAAGCTCTTCATATTCCTGTTCTTTTTCTTTTAGGTCAGACAATATTTTTTCTGGATTGGTTGGTTGGTATTGTTTCACGTTGTTTTTTATGGCATATGAGCAGAATCCCTTGCTTATCAAAGAATCCAAGTATCTATAAGTTGTTGCCCTGTCAATGTTCAGAGCAGAAGCGAGCTTGCTGGCAGTCGTATTTCCCAGCCTCAAAAGCTCCAGGTATAAGCTTGCTTCTTTCTCTTCCAAGCCTATTTTCTGCAGCACTTGAGCATTCATGCATAAAGGTAATGAACACCAGTATTTAAAGTTGTTGTTCATAATGAACTACAAATATATAAAAGAAACCGAGGTTTCCTCTCACCAATAACAAAAACTAGTGAAGATCATGAGCCTGATTGAAAAACTCAAAGAAGAATCCCAAAAAATAAAAGAGTTAAGAAAAGAATATGAAAAACGAGAAACATCTATGAAAAAGAAATATGCAAAACTTGTGAAGAACGAGGCCGAAATTAAATCATTATTAGAAGAAGGAGCAAAAATAGTGTCTGATTATGTAAGAAGCCCCGAATTCCTCGGGATAACAAAAGAACCGCATTTCTCTTGGCATACTACTTTACTTGCATATGATAAGAATAACAACCAGTGTATAAAGATAGAAAAATTCACACATGATATGACACATTATACTACGCGCGTTTCTCTTTATCAAAAAATAGAAGAATCTCAATTTAAAACAATGTGCACTTTAGAAAACCTCGAAGGAATCACATGGAGCTTGTTCGCCTCGGTCGTTGGAACGCCGATAGCAATAGCTCCCGCAGTAATAGTAGCATACAAAGAGTCAAAACTGTATCGAAATCTTAAAGACCCTTTGCGTGAAGAAGACGCAGTCATAAAGATTCTAAAAATATACGGGCTTAGGGGTGAATGAGAGATGAAGAAGAGTTTTCCCTATTAGCGATTAATAAGAATAATATCGGATAATTATATTAATTCGTTTATGTAGCATCAAACCATGAAAAAAGTGAATCAAAATGAAAAAAACCAGCTTATATCAACTAATAGATGATCTTGCAGAAAGAAACGGGGTAATTGATGAATGCAATGAGGAAATAGCTCAGACCGTGAAGAAAATAGATAAGATCCGATCTGACCTGATTAAACTAAAATCTGAATTCTCTGAACTAGAGAGTAAGGCAGATTTTTACATCAGCGAGATGAAAAGAATTAACAAAGACAAGAAAGCAGGGCCTTTATTCCAACGCCACAACATCAAGGATTACTGGAGCAAGAAGCAATTTGAAGAGTACCAATCATTATTAAAAAATATGAGTTTTAAAGAGAACAACGCCTTCAGCGTATCTATGGAAGATTATTCTGTTTATAGGATTAGTCAAGGACTAATTATTAAGGGAAAAAACAATAACTATCTTCTTGACCCAAAGAACTTGAAGCATGGCGACTGGCTTGTGATCCCTGTCTTTTTTGGCCTTTTCTTTAGCCCGATAGTTGTTATGGAAGTAAAACATTGGGACCAAATCCTCATTGAAGCTAAAGGGATTACGACCATTTTACCGCTGGCAATGATTAATTCAATTATTGCTTCCTCTATTGTTGGTCCAGCAATCGCTGCTTGCTACGAGAAGAACCCTTTCATCTACAACGCTGAAAAGATTGGTAAGAGGCTGTCTTACATGAAGGAGAGTTTTCCCTCTTAGCACTCATCGCGATTCTTGTGCTTCATTCCCCTGTGCAGTTCACATATGCCAATCCTTCAATATCATATGTTGATGTGTGGTTCTTGTCCATGCGGAACCAGCCAGGCATGTTCTGCACAGAGCAAGCCTGCAGAGAATATCCTGTGATGTTGCTGAAGAATATGTAATCAGCAACGCTCCTGCTGCCGCTGAAATCCAATCCTATGATGAAGCCCTGCACCTGCAGCTCATCGATGTTAACTATACTCTCTATCCCGAAAGGCGAGCTGGAGAAATTACCTTCCATTCGCATCAGGAAGCTCGGAGCTAATGAGCTGTTGATGTAGAATGAATTGTTGATGTGAGCCAACAAATGAGTGGTGCTGTTCCCGATCACAAAATCAGATATGTTGGTCGACCTGATGGCAGAAGGCACCCTTCCGTAGGTTGAGACGCTGTACACAGGATCCCTGATGTTTATCAATGATACGCTGGTGAAATAGTTCTTGTCAAACTCCCAATGCGCAACACCCTTCTTGTCAGTTATGTTTACACGGGTCGTGACAATGACATTCACACTCCAGGGAGAATCATGGTAGAGAGAGATATTGGTAACGTTTATGTCAACATCCACTCCTATCTTTTCTGCAATCAGCCTGAGCTTCTGGAGATAATCAAAGTAAGTGGAATTCGCAAGCACCTCTGCAGAAGTCCCGTTGACAGTGCCATTGTAGAAAGCCAATCTGAAAAGCTCTGCGGTGTTGTTGAGGTATGATCCTGACCTTGCGACATGGTCCTCCAAGGCTATCAATGACCTAAAGCCTGCGATGTATATAACTCTCTTCGAGTCGAACTCTATGTCCTTTAGGAAATCATTAATGGTCATTATCCTTGTCTCAAGCACCTTCTGCCTATCGGTGAAGCTGTACTGCCTGTAGGCCAGGAAGACTACAATCATCACCATGACAAACAATGATGAGACCATCAGGTAGAACAGGCCTTTCTTTCCCATCCTATGATTCTTCGACTCGCTGGTCATGTTATTCCTCTTTCTTATCATTGCCACACCCTCGCCTTCACCAGCGTCGGCCCCCATAGGTATGGGACTGACGAGACTGTTGTTATGACAATCTCAATGTCCTCTGCGTCAAGGTTGACAAAGACCTTTCCGTTGTCGTCAAAATCAAGCGACTGTAGGAGATGGTAGACTGCGATGTCATATGCATCCGCTGGATCATATGACCCTGTCGCAAGAGTGTGGTTCGTCGATGTATAGCTGCACCTCTTGCTCCCAAAGTAGGATGCGGGTATGGACTTGTTGCTGAAAGTATCATCCTCGAACTGAATTATCCACTTACATCCATCAGTTCTCTCCACGACCTCTGATCTCGTGGTGGATGATGGCACAAGGGCAGTATATATTAATGTGTTATTCGGAGAGCAACCAGTTGAGTTGAAAGGCTCATCCCCTGTGTCCAATGATATGCTATTTGAACCATTGGCGACGAGATAGGCTGGTATGTGAATTATGAAGGGGTCTCCTAGCCTTATATATTCTGAGCTGTACTGAGTCAGGTTGTATACATTGGTTGAGTTGATGCTGAGAAGCTTGGTCCAATGATCTCCAGAATAAGAGGTGACCTTTGCATCAGCGATGCGAATCCCCAACGGTATGTTGATCACAGGATTGCAGCTGTTGAACTGATCAGTCTGCATCTCAACAGATATCTCATTAGGCTGCGGATTCTCTACCACAGGAGTGTAGGAATAGAAAAGATATGAATCCTTGTATAAGTTTGAGCTGGCAGAGGTGCCGCCAGAGATTATTATGGTCTGGCTCTTGATAGAGGCAGATATTATGTTCACGACAACATCGTTGTAGAAGTCTGATAGCGCTGAGACATTGTCGCTCTTGGCGTATATCCCTTCGCCGCATTTTGCCATGCCGCTGAGCGCATCCTCATCCGCTTCTGTGCTGAAACCAACGGCAAACACCTGGATACCATAATCCTCCCTTGCATCGCATGCTGCTTTTATTGCGTCATCAACAGCATCTCCTGTGCCCTGGGCAGCGCACTCCTCATTGGCCTGACCGTCGGTCATCACCAGCATGGCGCCCTGTTCTGTCTTGTTGATCCCTATGAGCTCAAGATCGAACTTCGCATCAGCTGCCTTGTTCAGGAGCTCCACAGCCACGACATTGTCTCCTGCCCTGAAATATGATCCGTCAACAAATATTCCCCTACGATCCCAATAAGTCCCATTAAGGTCGTCTGTCCCTGAGAAAATGGCATTCCCGTTCAGGTATATGTTAACTATGTCATCACTCAGTATGTTGAGCACTCCTCTCTTGACAAAGTTCGTGTCAGTGACATTGAAGTGCTTCCTGAAATAGTATGCGTCTGTATGGTTGCTGATCATTATCTGGACATTGTCAAAATAAAACACCCCCCATTCATCACTGTCGCTCGACCTTAGCTTGCCTCCAAAATGCAGGTAGTAAAGCCCTGGGTTTGTAATCCATGGTCTCAGGTTAGCGAGGAAGAATCCTGAGAAATCCTGGTCTGGATTGTCAGCTGCAGCTATCTCAGGGTCAGAATCCCCATTGTTATGAAGAGTATCAACGTTTGATCCAAGCCAATGCTCAGTCCCTCCTGGCTCGATCCATTTCCCTTTTATCCAGACCTGGTCGCTGTCGCTGAAAGGATTCCCTGAATTGCCAGCCCATTCATAGTTGAATGTCAGGGTTGCTGAGCCATTCTGATTGAGAAAATCAATCATCTCCTGAGTGATGTTCACTGTTATTCCGTATGCACCTGAGCAATCATAGTTTGAGCACCTGTTGCGAAGAGGGCTTCCGGTCCTGACATCAATGGTGAGCCTGCCGCCGGTGACGTTGAGGAAGTTGACTGTCGAGCTGTAGCCATAGGCGCTGGCTCCTCCAGCCCAGTCCCATCCGTCGTTAGAGCCGCTCCACCCAAACGTATTGGCTGTGCTGTTTATGAGGTTGGAGGTGAAATCGTTCGGAGGCCCAGCCACGTCGCCTGAATGCTCCCATAGATTAGCATAAGCCACTCCTATAGTAGTGTTCCTGCTACTCAGCTCTGTCGCGACCACAGTCCCTGTGCTTGTCACGTTGTGACCGAGTATGGCGTTGCCGCTAGGCCACGATGAATCATTGAACTCCCTCCTCCACCAAGCATAGCCTGAGCTGTCATTCGCAGGGACTCCGTTAAATGAGTTAGTAGTGTAAAGCCAGCTCTTGGTCTTATTTATCAGCGGAGTGGCGCGAACATCTCTTGTGAGCTCTGTCTTAGCAGAGTTTATCCCGCAGCAGATGCAGGTAGACCCGTCAGCATAATATCCTGTCTGCGGCACAGATGTGCCGATGGCAGCATCGATGACTGAATAATTGGTGGTCAAGCTTATGGTGCCTGCGCGGGTAGATGTTGAATAGGAGACTGCTCCCATCCTGTTGCCTGATATGTTCAGCACGTTGTAGACGAATGTCTTGTCAAGGCATTTGGCGACGCTAAGCCTTGTGGTGTCAGAATCATTTATGTCAGAGCTATTGCAGTTCCTCCTCTCTCCGTCAGAGTTGGAATCCATCTCCCATTCCATGCTTCCACTCACATCAGTGATCAATATCACCTGGGAATTTCCTATCAGCTGGGCGGCGTAGGTAAGGTTCTCAAAGCCCATCCTGAAAGGCACAGTCTTGCCGTTCAGCTCTGAATAATTCAGCAGGGCCGATAACTGGGTGTTGTCCCGGGTTATGAACTGCTCTGTCGTCGAATCAATATCAGTAAATATGGTCTTGTTTCCGACAGTCAGGTAGAATGTGTTGTTGAAAGCATCAATACTATGGTTGGCCAGGTAGTGGAGATAGAGCGTCATCGAGGTGAGATTGCCAGGGACATAAAATGAATCATAAAGGTTGACGACACCGCGAATCTCAGGGAAGACATATGTCGAATTGGTCGCAGAGAAATCTCCTTGAAGATGATCAGTCTTATAATCGACACGGAGATAGCCGCCAGCGACATAGGCGTTGCTCAAGTCGCCCGTAAACACCAATGATATGTTGTTATCTCCATGGAGGATTGAGCCGTTGCATTCTGAGAGGTTCCATCGTTCAGGACTCATGTTTCCGGGCGCAGAAGATAATTGCTTGCAGTTCGCGTTGTTTATCATGATCGTGAAATTGCTTGCAGCATCAAGCTCCAATATGATCCGGGATATGTCAGAAGAATCGACATCGTCAGGGATTGACAGGGAGATGGATATGTTGCCCTGCCCGACAAACCCTCCGAAATAGGCAAAGCTCTTGGTCCTCTTGTCAGTTATCCTCCTGAGGTACGCTGAGCTCGTCGATCCTGTGATAGGCGCGCCCTGCAGCACTCCTGTTATCATTCTGTCTCCTGAGAACACATCTGATTGCATAGAGGTAGATTTCTCAAAGAGTGTACTATTGCCGACGATGATATTGATTCCTGTATTGTCATGGAAGAAGTCTCTCAGCAGGTAATCCGAGAGATTGATGGCAAGCGCAGTCTCGCCTGAGGCCCAGTAAGTGCCGAGCTGCTCCAGCACCGAGAGGTTCATGTCTGTGCTGTTGCTGGCAAGATGCTCGTTGACAAAAGTCGCGTTGATATCGCTCATCTCAAGCTCAGCAAGGCATGAAAGCACATCACTGGAGAGGAATTCTATGCTCTCCCTCGCAGGCTCTTTCACAAGGAATTTTGAGATCAGGAGAAGCCCAGCTATCAAGACCATGGAAGCAAGCATGGCATCCATGGTGAACAGCATCGCCCTCCTGCCCAATCTATCAGCTTGAATCATCATTTTATTATCTCATCTCCAGAGATAAACAGTCATCTTGACTATCCTGGAATCATAAACAACAAGTCTTGTCAGCCTCACAAGGTCATCATAGTCTGATGTGAATAACACCTCGGTGGAATTCACATACACCAGAGGATTTCCGATAGCATATAATGGATTGCTTCCGTCTCCAAAATTTATTATCTCACTGCTCTGCTCCTGGAAGATGACCAGGAAATCATAGCTTGTCTGGAGCTTCGGCATTAGTGATGAATAGTTTATATAGCTCTGGTTCATGGCATTCCTTATCTTTGAAAGATCAAGGCGGTCGCTGGTCAGAAGCCCAGGCCTTATCACAGTGTCATTCGTCCAGTTAGAGGGATATCCTTCTGAGAGCAGGATCTCGCTGATCTTTGATGCATCAGTCTTCAGCTTCGCAAAATCAGAATTAACAGAGAAGCTGTTCATTATTATCTTGACAGCGATCAATGCAGCAACTATGAAAAGCAGGAGGCTGATGGTAAAATCAGAGAGCCACACCTGGCCCTTGTTGCTGCATTTCCTGTGCTTATTTTGCCGTGTGCTCATACTAATCAACTCTATCGATTGGCTTCATCAGCTCAACTGATAACGACCGAAAAATTATCAACCTTAGTAATTATATTGGTCCCTTTCTTGAGGCTTCCCGAAACGCTCGGGATCCTAAAAAGGATGTCGGATTCCTTGTAGCCGAGCACCAGATCATTGGATGATTGCGATATTGTGAAGCTCTCGCCGTTTACCTGGTTAGGGATTATAAGGGTGCGTATATAGCCTGGCTCGACCTGACCTGCGAGTATCAGCTCGCTCTGCAATGAATAACCAAGATCCAGAATCTCATTCATCGTCCTCTGCTCAGAATAATTTGAGTAAAGATAATAGAGGGCTCCTGTGAGTATTAGAACTACTATCATCACCAGCCCTATCACTGATACGAATTCCATGGCTACTTGACCATGCTTGCGCATCATATCCCTCCCCTAAAAGCTTTGGTCAGCTGTCGCTCACCAGCACATAGCTGTCTTTTGACTCGACAGAAATCCTGTGGATGCCTCCGAAGCTCTGGATCGAGCCTGAAAGGTTGACCACTGCCCATTTCACAATCTCATAATCTCCGTCGGCAGAATCCACCCAAAAGATTATCTTGTTGTCTAGCAGTGTCACATTAGTCACGTCATCTGGAAAATAGAGCGTGAGGCTCTTTCTGCTGGGGCTGCCGAGATAATATACCTCATCAGCAGCATCCCTGATCTCGCTCGCCACCTTATCAACCTGGCTGCCCGTGATCTCTGTCTGAAGGCTCTCCGATTGCCTAAAGAAGATTACTATGAGAGGCAGGGTCATCATGAGGGCGAAACCTACAACCATTATGAACTCGATGCTCACCTGGCCCTTGATCCCTCTGTCCGGGCTTCTCCTAGCAAGACCTCTTTTTTTCATCTAAACAAGAAACTAGGAGAATAGGTATATAAAGTTAATGCCTGAAAGAAAAGGCCGGACCAAAATATATTCTTATCCTATATAATTGGTGTCCTGGTGCGTCAGCTTGAGCTTGTCCTGGCCAACTCTCTGTTGCGTGGCAATAGACTTGAGGTTGCTTTCAAAATTCTTTATGTCCTTCTCAATCTTATCGATGTTAAGCCCAAGCTTGTATTTGTTCTCAAGGATATTGAGCAGGCCCTTTGCCTCCCTGAATCCTACATGCATGGGATTCGCATAGGTCTCTGCAAGCACAGTGACTGCCCGCATATTCCTCTCTTTGCTAAGGCCCAACAGGAGCCCTGTAATGCCCATTATGGGACCCACGAATCCGAAGAGCTTGTTGCTCACCCCGAGCTTCACAAACTCATCTATGAATTTCTTATCATTGCCAGTGCAGAATGCCCTTGACTCCTTTGGCGGCTCCGAAAGGCCTATCCCTCCGAGAGCTATTATCTCCACGCAGCCAAGCTTATGGATGGTGTCAAGCACAGCCTCGGTGAATAAATAAGAATCCTCTTCCTGCATCGGCTGCACGTCACCTACAAGGAAAAGGAAATCCTGCTTGCCTTTCCTCTTATGATAGAGTTCTATCTTCGGAAGGCCAACCATGTTGTTCTCCTTGACAAATACAGAGTTAGGAAGGCAATGGGAGAAGAAGCTAGCTACCTTCTCAGCCTTTAACTGCTCAACGATTATGTCTGCAGCGATCTTGCCGACATTGCCTATGCCAGGCATCCCTTCGATCATGATTGACCTATTGATCTTCAGCTTCCTATGAACAGTCACTCGCCACTCTGCCATGTTTTTCACTCCTGTGCTTTTTCATTCATCTGCTTCATCAGCAGCTTTCCCTGACTTGAATTTCCGGCGATAACCGCCATACTTATCCTCAGGGCTATACTTCGGAGGCTTAGGCTTCGCTCTTGCTCCTCCGCAGCCACAGCCTTCTTCAAGCCCGTAGCTTCCGCACTTCGCGCATTTCAGTATGTGCAGCATGATTTATCAGCTCGTAATAATTGCTAGTTGCATCAGCTCTCTTCCGGGAAACCGATTGATAAGGAATAGCAAAATGACAAAAAAATTTCAACAATTATATCTGTTATTATCAGGCCTCTTGCCTGACAAAGCTTATCTCACCTTTCTTGTCGGTGAAAACAGTAGCCATCTTATCCTGGATTTCCTTGAGCACGCTCTCTGCCTTCTTGTAATCCTTTGCAGTTATGAGTATCCTATAGGAGCCTCCTCCGAGATAGCCTGCCTGGATGCTAGAATCGACTTCCTTTGCCTTGGCAAATGACTGTTTTATTAGCGCCAAGCCATTATCATTATAGGTTTTGATGGTCACCTTCTCTATGATTTCTACCTTCTTCGGCTTTATCTTGTCGTGCACCAATGCCTCAAGCTGCTGAGCCAGTTCCTTATTAATTCCTATCTTCTCAAGAGAGGCGTTTTTCTCGACGACATCCTCAAAAGCAAGGTATAACCATCCATATTGCTTCATGATCTCAGGAGCGACTTCCTTGTATATCTCAATGGCAGGCCTCTTGAGCTTCTCTGAGAAGAACTCAATTATCTTCTCAGCCTTCTGCTCCTGCTTGATGGCATCAGACCTGCTCCTCCTCTGGGAATCATTCACTCGCCTAAGCGAGAGGTCAATATGCCCTCTGGATTGATCAGTCCTTATGACTTTGCAGACGACCTTCTTCCCTTCCTCGACAAAATCCCTTATGTTCCTTATCCTTCCAGGGCTAACTTCAGATATAGGAATTAGGCCTGGCCTGTCATATTCGTCCAGCTGGACAGAAATAGCATGATACTGTATCTTGGTCACAGTACAGAAGACTAGCTCACCCTCCTCGGGAAAACCTTCTCTATGAAGAAACATCTTTTCAATCCTCCAGACTTGCTCAGAGAACCTCGAGCACTCTGGCCTTGACCCTGGTCTTTCCGCCTGTAGGGCCTGCAAGTATCTTATCACAGACAAGGCACTTGACAACAGATGCTGATTTGCCGAATACGATCTGCTCATTCCTGCACTTTGGGCATCTGAGCTTTATGAACCTGCTTTTAGGCTCCTTTACTTCCATAATACATCCCTCCTAAAACATGAATACTGCTCTACCTACACCGTAGGTTATAGGCGATAGAATAAGCCAGCCATTTATAAAGCTATTGCTAACACAAAAACAGCATCTGAAAATATGAGAATACAATAATATCATGACTGGCTCAGACCATCTCTATCTTCTTTGATCTGAAGCCTGCTCTCTGGGACAGCGTCTTATTGCAGTCCTTGCAGGTGTACCTGAAATCAGTCTTCTTGCTAAGCTTCTTGCCAGTCATCTTTGGCTTTGGTGGCTTTGAGAAACGGCCAAGGTTTCCGAACCCTCGCCTAAGGCCACGTCTCTTCAGCCTTGAGACTGAACCTCTTGATAGAGGATGGGTTGCGTTCCTTCCCTTCTTCTTGGCAAGGCTCACCTTCTGCTCGGTGTGCTTCTTGCAGAAAGGGCAATATCTTTTCACGGTCTTCTTTACTTTCATCTTATCGTCTCTGGAGACGGTATCCATTTAAAAAGATTGCTGTTTTTAGAATGAGAAAATCACTCAGCAGCTTCAGCTCTGCCCTTCTTCAGCAGGACCTCTGCTATCTGGCCATCAAGTTCAACAATAGTATCCTTCTCAAAGGGACCGAGTATCTCGCCGTTCTTTCCAACGAACTTGGGTAGCGCAGTGACTATCTTAATCTTCTTCCTGGAAGAATCATTGTCATTTGCTGCTGAATCCTTGACCAATGTGCTGGCCGCAACAAAATGCCCTGGAGCAGAGTCCTTTAGCTGGGATGCTGGATGGTCATCTTCACGCTCATCGCGCTCTTCCATGACAACTGGAGCAACGGTTTCAGCAGCCTCAACATTAGTATCATGGTTAACACCATTCCTGGGCTCCCTGAGATGGAGTATCCTGTCAAGGCACTCCTCCTTGTAGCTTGCGAACAATGTGACTTGCTCGTCAAAGAATCTCCTCTCTGAAGGCAGGAGCGCAGAAGTATCTATTATGTCAGAGCCGGTCCTTGCCTTGATCACAGCTATGTTGATTATCTTCTTCTCGCGCCGCTCATAGAGCTCCTTGATCAGCCGCCTTATGTTTTGGAACTGTATCTTAAGCTTCTCCTTCTCGACAGAGGCAAAGAGCTCATCTCCTTTCTTGTTCAGGGCCTGCTGCTTCTCAAGAAGATAAGAATATACTTGGTCATAGAAATCATCATCAAGCTTCTGAAGATCCTCGCGGTTCTTCTCCCTGCGCAAAAGATCAAAGAGAGTCTCATATGTTATCTTGATCTCCACCATGACAAAAAGGAGGTCTGTTTTGTTTAAATAGTTTGCTGAACCAAAGAAACAGGTATGTTTTTTAAATGAGAAGCCTCTACTGCAGGCTATGGCTTTATTCGAGTTCCAGGACCTCTCCTTCAGCGAAGAGGATGGAAGCAATGACAAGAGAGAGAAGGGTGATGTCAGGGTTACCTTTCTTAAGATATACCACTTCTTCTTTTCAAAGGAAGACCTCTCAAGGATCGCTCCCTTCAAGATCACAGAGCATTCAATCGAGTTCGACTGCGATGATAAGCAGGCCAGCAAAAGGTTCAACAATTTTCTCACCAACGGATTCAATGGATTGATATGCTCATTGACAGGGCTAAAGACAGTCTATCTGCACCAGAACTCAGGCATCCCTATCATCGGAGAAGGAGCATTTGGCCTTATCGACAGGAACACCAACTGCATCGAGGTGAAGCCGCTGACCTGCTGCAACCTTGACTGCGTTTTCTGCAGCGTTGATGCAGGCCCCAGCAGCAGGAAGGTCACGGATTATGTTATTGAGAAGGATTATCTTGTGCAGGAATTCAACAGGCTTGCCGAGAGGAAGATTAATGACGTCGAAGCGCATATCGGGCCTCAGGGAGAGCCACTGCTCTATGCCCCGCTGGTGGAGCTAATAAGGGATCTTAAGGCCAATCCTAAGGTGAAGGTGATATCCATTGACACCAATGGGACTCTTCTTACCAAGAAGATCATAGATGAATTGGCAGAGGCAGGCCTGACCAGGCTCAACATATCATTGCAGGCCATGGATGAGAAAAAATGCACTGAGCTGGCAGGAAGGCCCTACAACCTCAAGCATGTACTTGAGATGATAGACTATGCAAGCAAGAGAATCAATGTTCTGCTCGCGCCGGTCATTGTCCCAGGGCTCAATGATGACCAGCTTGAAAAGCTCGTGGCCCACGGCAAGAGCATAAAGTCAGACTATCCTCAGCTAGGGCTCCAGAACTTCCTCAACTACAAGCGAGGCCGCAATCCAGTGAAGCAGAGGGAGTGGGATGAATTCTTCAGGATGTTGGAGAGCATCGAAGGCAAGGAAAAAATAAAGCTTAGGCTTAGCAAGGAGGACTTCGGGATCAAGCCAGACACAAAGCTTGAGAAGCCCCTGCAGAAAAGGGATGTTGTCAAGGCTCAGGTGATGTGCGACGGTCCTGAGAAAGACGAGAAGATTGTCTCTGCAAAAGGAAGGGCTATCATCGTCGAGGATGCAGCCAGCGCAGCCATCAATTCAACCATCAGGGTGCAGATAATAAGGGACAAGCACAATATATACCGAGGCATCCTGCTATGAGCGTGAACTACCACGGGTCTCGCTGCGGCTCGACCGCGTGGCGTCTAGCGACTAGCTAGGCGACGTAGTTCACTAATGTCTTTTGCTCTTTAACATCCCAGTGTTTTTTCTGTCCTTCAGCAATG
>Ga0315276_10001506_pt1 | contig 20883 bp, 19 predicted proteins | sample YL17G05_0_MG_FD_204542 | JGI IMG/M metagenome (GOLD analysis project Ga0315276, IMG submission 204542) | Sediment microbial communities from Yellowstone Lake, YNP, Wyoming, USA - YL17G05_0 | ecosystem: Environmental > Aquatic > Freshwater > Lake > Sediment | place: USA: Wyoming | collected... | reverse complement strand
GCCGGTATTAAAAAAAGCGGTCAAAGATCTGTTGGAAGGGACTGCGCGCGTCAAGCCGCCTTTGCTTGATGGCTCCGGAGTCTGTTCTGACCCGACATTACGGGAGTACCTCTGGCACCGGATATTCAACCATAAAAAATAATTTGCAGGCTTAGCTATGTGCGGAATCTGCGGCATCGTACCGTCCAAAAACAATAGTACCGTTGACGCAAAGCTTTTACGCCGCATGACGGATACGCTTTATCACCGCGGCCCGGACAGCGAAGGATTCTATACTGCCCCGGGCATCGGGCTGGGCGTACGGCGCTTAAGCATCATCGACCTGGAGACGGGTGATCAGCCGATCGCCAATGAGGACGGGAATGTCACGGTCGTCTGTAACGGCGAGATCTATAATTACCGGGAATTGCGCCGTGATCTTGAGGGCCGGGGGCATCTGTTCCGCACGCGCTCCGACGTCGAGGTTATCGCGCATCTGTACGAGGACCACAAAGAGGAGTGCCTGAAGTATCTTAGAGGCATGTTCGCTCTTGCTGTATGGGATGGACGCGCACAGCGCCTTTTGCTTGCGCGCGACCGGCTCGGCATCAAGCCGCTCGTGTACGCGCAAACGAGCGACGGTTTTTATTTTGCCTCTGAGGCAAAGGCGATCCTTTTACACCGCGGCATCAGGCGCCAGGCCGATCCCGCCGCCCTCTGCGACCTATTTTCCTACGGCTTTATCACGGCACCCCGCACGCTATTCTCCGGGATACGCCGCCTTCCCGACGGCCATTATCTTATTGTCAAAGACGGAGAGGTAACTATCCGGAGGTATTGGCATCATGATTTTACGGGTATTACGCATGAGCGCCGGCATTGGGGCGTCAATGATTATGCCGAAGCGCTTTTGCATAAATTAGACGAAACCGTAGCGCTGCACATGCGTAGCGACGTCGAGGTGGGCGCGTGGTTAAGCCCGGGCGTTGATTCAAGCGCGGTGACGAGTCTCATGCGCAAGTATTGCGCGCGCCCGGTGAAAGTGTTCCTGATCGGCTTTGAGGACCCGGAAACGAATGAGATCGGCAGATGTTCCACGCTGGCAAGTTATCCCGCGTATGATCTCAAGGCAACCACGGTGCTCTTTAAAACGTCGGATTTTGATCTGTTTCCCAAGGCGCTGTGGCATTCGGAGGATCCGCTTATTGCAGGCATCGAGATAGCGCGGCTTTTATTGTCGAAGGCAACCGCCCGCGACGTCAAAGTTGTCCTGACAGGAGAGGGCGCTGATGAAGTGCTGGGCGGTTACCAATGGTATGCGGGGGATAGGATATTGCGTCCTTTTGCGCGGTACCCTCTCATGCTCCGGAAAATTGCCGCGGCTTGCCTGGCCGGCCGTTGGCCCGGAGCCGCGTCAATACTGTTGTCTGCAGCGCAGATGGATTCCTTACGCTACACGGGCCTTATCGGCGGCGGCATATTTGCGGATACAAAGCGGCGGATCTTTCAAGAGGAATATGCGCACGCATGGATGAGGCGCCATGAAAACGACTTCCTGCCGCAGGCCTTTGGCCGGTGGCATCCCATGGAACAGCTGCAGTACCATGACCTGACCAAGCGCCTGCCGGATGCCATCACTTATCAGCTTGACCGCAGCTCCATGTCGCATTCAGTTGAGGCGCGCGTGCCGTTTCTGGACCACGAGCTGGTGGAGTTCTGCAGCCGCATACCGCCATCCTTAAAATTAAAGGGCCTGCGGGAGAAGTATATCCTGCGCAAGGCCCTGCAAAAAGAGCTTCCGCCTGAGATCTGCTGGCGCAGGAAACATGCGTTTAACACACCCACGGCGCAGTGGTTACGGTCAGATTTGCCGGATTTTGCCAAGGAATTATTATCTGAGCGCGCGCTCAAGGAAAAAGGGTATTTTGATCCGGGCCTGGTGACGCAGGTCTTAGCAGGGCACCGCGCCCGCCGCGCGAATTACGCGAATTTGCTGATGGCCGTGCTTGGCGTGCAATTATGGGACGATATGTTTATACAGGAAAATCGATATGTGGTATAGGATCAGCGATATCCGGTTTTTAAGGCAGACCCCCTTGGGCAGGATGCAGATACGCCATGGGCTGTACCTGACCGCCTGGCCTTTTCTGGCTCCAGTTGCCGCGGTGTACCGCAAGGTATTCTTAAAAAAAACGCGCGTGGTGGCGGTTGTGGGGTCACTCGGTAAATCAACGACGGTGCGCGCTGCGGCAGCGGCGCTTAAAACAGCGCTTATGCCGCACGCTCATCGTAATTATCTGAGCTATGTAGGCGGCGCCCTTTTATGCGCGAAGCCGATCGATCCCTATGTGGTAATAGAGGTGGGTGTTAACCGCCCCGGCCAGATGCGCCAATATGCGAGCGTTCTAAAACCCGATATGGCGATCGTCACGTCCATTGCCAGCGAGCATATGGGGAGTTTCGGCTCCCTGGAAGCCACCCGGAGCGAGAAATCACGGATGGTCGCCGCGCTTCCTTCGTCAGGAATCGCCGTGTTAAACGGGGACGATCCCAATGTCGTATGGATGAAAAGCCGCACAAAAGCGCGCGTGGCCACCTTTGGCATGGGGCCGGATAATGATGTGCGCGCCAGCGATATCGTCCTTGATTGGCCGGGCGGAATGCGGTTTGTCCTGCATTCGAAAGCAGGCGCTTGGCCGGTGCGCACAAAACTCTTCGGCAGGCACATGGTCTATCCTTTGCTTGCCGCCTCGGCAGCGGCGTTATCATTTGGCATTGATCCGGCCGAATTTATCCCGAGACTTGAAGCGCTTGGCCCCACGCACGGCCGTATGCAGATAGTGCCGCTTGCCTCCGGCGCGCATATTTTACGGGATGATTATAAATCTACGCTGGAAACCATCCATGCCAGCCTTGATACGTTTGCGGCAGTCCCTGCGAAGAGAAAGATCGTGGTCTTAGGGGATGTATCCGAGCCGCCGGGAAATCAGGGCAGGATCTACGGTGATATAGGCGCGCGCGCCGGAGTTATTGCCTCAGAAATTATTTTAGTCGGCAGTAGTTTTCAGCGCTATGCTGCCGGCATCGCCCGCGCCGGGTTCCCAAGGAAAAAGATCATCGATGCCGGCAAGGATATATTGCTTGCGGCAGATGCGCTGCGCGGCATCATCGCCTCGGGGGACGCGGTTCTTATTAAGGGTCGGGATACTCAGCGTTTGGACAGGATCACCCTTGCCCTGGAAGGCAGGAAGGTCGCCTGCGGCATCAGCCTTTGCTTCAACCGCATGATGACCTGTGAGGACTGTCCGATGCTTGAGCGCGGATGGGATGGCTGCGTGAATATGATGGAGAAGAGAAGAAAGGATCTTTACCGCGCCTGATATTTGCTCAGGAACGGCCGGACGTACCGGAAGGCGCGTTCGACCCGGAGGTTGTTTTCCGCGAAACAGCAGTGATTGCAGTCTGAAGTTTTCTCCAGGATATCCGCGAATGCCTTCGCGGATGTTTTTTTTCGGAAATTCCGGTAGGGTTCAGCGTGCCAGATGCTGGTGAAATCATCCTTGCGCAGATTACCCAGGGGGATCGAACAGCGGCTGCATGGCACGACCGTGCCATCGGCAAGCACGCGGGTATGATACCAGCCGATGTAGCAGGGCACGCGCCAGCCATTTTCTTTTGTTACGCGGTACTGCAAGAGGACCAGGGGGATGTTATTGGCGAGTTTCTCGGCAGCAAGTTCATTGCGCAGGCGCTTTAGTTCCGTGATGAGCGCAGTGGTTTCCTGCGGGGTGAGCGCGTCAGAGGCGAAGCGGCCGTGGTAGGTGACTAGCGGCGCGAAAGAGATTTTCTGGCAGCCGAGTTCATGCGCGAGTCGCGCAAGCTGCGCTACTTCCCGATAATTATTGCGGTTGATGGGGCAGTGGAGGTTGACGCGCGGCCGGAGGCTGCGGCGCGCTTTTTTGAGTGCCGCTATTTTTTTAAGCGCGGCCAGTACCGTGTGCAGATCTTCCGTATCCGCGCCGGGATATTGCCGGATGTACGTTTGAGGAGTGGCTGCCCAGAGGCTGACCTGCAGGGTATCGACCTTCTGGTCAATGCACGTATTGATCGAGCGCTCGTTTAATAGCTTGCCATTAGTGAGGATCGTGGTGTTAAAACGCAATTCTTTGGCTCGGCGGGTTATATCGAAGATCCGCGGATGCAGGAGCGGCTCTCCTTCGCCTGAAAGGAGCAGCGTTGAGGTATCCATCGCATGAAGTTCGCGCAGGAGATTATCGACGATATCAAACGCGATGTCCTGGCCTGCCCCGGGCAGCCGCACGGCTTTATTTGAATGGAACCTGCAGCCGGTGCAGTTGGAATTACAGCGTTGCGTCAGGCTGATCGAGCAAAAAAAAGGCCCGCGCGCCGGTTTTTCGTTTGAACAGATCCCCTGCAATAATTTAAGATAGCGCTTCATTTTTCAGTCGGTTGTCCCGGCTTTCCCCAGGCGCCTTTTAGGCAGGCGCCTTGCACTTGTTTTTTTCCCCAGCACCCGCCGTTGCAGGCGTTACGGTATTCGCATTTTTTGCAAGCAGCGCTTACGCCGGGCTGCCTGAAACGCTTGAATTCTTCCTTCCAGATGCGCGAAAACGGCTTTTCGCGGATATTGCCCTCCGAATATTTATTATCATATACCTGATGACAGCCAAGGACCGTGCCGTCAGGCATGACCGCGCAGCGCACAAGCCCCGCGCCGCAGAAGAAGGCCTTACCGGTGAAGGAGCCATCAAGGCACCACAGGTAAGCGTAGGATTCACCGAAATCCACGTTCACCGACTTCCTGTATTTTTTAATAAAATCCGCAACGTCCCTGAGCTGTTTTCCGTCGAGAATAAACTCATTGTTTGTCTGCGCCCTGCCGACCCAGGCAGCGGGGCTTAGGTGCCAGAGGTTTGCCCCGCTATTTTTTACCAGCGGCACCATCTCTTGAAGCTGCCCGATATTTCCGGGATGGACTACGGTGTTGATCATGCGCAGCTTAACACCCCGTTCTTTAAAAAGCGCGAGGGTCTCTATCGCTCTCTCAAACGCCTGCGGTTTTTTGCGTATCGCGTTGTGGTATTCAGGCGTGCCGTCCAGGCTGACAAAGACGGTAAAATACCTCAATTTATTTAATTCGTTCCAGAGCCGGGGCAGGTGATAGCCGTTGGAGGCAAGGCCGAAGTCAAGGCTTTTGGCGTGGCCGTAATGCATCAGCTCAACGATATCCGGCCTCTCGAGCGGCTCGCCGCCGGACAGGCACAGGCGTTTTACTCCCATCCCTGCCAGGTCATCAATAAAATCTTTTGCCTCACGCGTGGAGAGTTCATTTACCCGCTGTGCTCCGGCAGACGCCTCGCAATAAGGGCAGCCCATGGAGCAGCGGTACGTCGTCAGCCACATGACGAATGAAACGGGCTTTAAGAGCCCCCGTCGGTTGAGGAAGAGGCACCAGTTGCGTTTCAACAGAGCCGCGTTCCTTTTATAGAGCCGGTTCAAGAGCGGTATTTTTTCCGGGATGCGCGCAATGCTGTTATGCAGCATTTTCCTTCTCCGTGAGTTTTGAAATAAACATGCGGAATTTCAGCGTTTCAGGCTCAATATAGCTGACCGAATGGCGCCAGACTCTAGGGCGCTATTGCATTATTTTTCACCGCTTTCACGGCGGTAAAATATCCGGTAAGCGACTGCGCGGGAAGTTGCGAGAGCCCTTCCCAGCGCATGAGAAATGACAAAAATTTATCCTGTATTTTTTTCCCTGCTATAGCCTGAAGCAAGCGGCTGGCGGCTACCGCGAATATGCGCGGGGCGTGCAGGATATATTCTGTTTTTATGATCCTGAATCCGGCTTTGCGCAGCATCTCATGCAATTGAGCGGCTGACACCGACTTGCCGATAAAATAGGGGAGGATACCGAAGCGGCGCAGGAGATTGCTTGGCAAGGCGTTGCGCAGCGCGACGACCGGGTTGCTGATGTTATCCAGCGTTATGATGAGGATGCCGTTATTTTTTAATACGCGCCCGAGCTCGCCAATGCTAGTTTCGATATCTGAGCGCGCCGTGAAATGATCAAGGGTGGAATTGGAGAAGATGGCGTCGAATTGAGCGTCCTTGAAAGGGATGGCGCGCACGTCAGCAGGGACGGCGCGGATCTCCGGATACTGATCGGCAGCCGCCCTTATCACCGGTTCAGCGATATCTATGCCAACGATCGTTTTCGCATAAAGGGCAAGTGCCGGGTAGATCCCGGTGCTCGACGACTCGTCAAATAGGTCGGTTTTCAGAATAGCGTCGGTTTTTGCCGGCTTAAGCCAGCGGTGCAGGAGCCGGATATTCACCGCGTCGCTGTGCCTGCGCCAGAGCGCGTATTTATTCATTGAGCCGATCATAATATTTTTCTTAAGGGGAGATACTTTAAGATTATATCATACTATATGCAAATCACGTAGAGTAAAATTGTTTTTACCGTTGGAATATCTCTGCCTGCCAAAAGATCAGCAGTTTAAATCCATTGCTTATAGCGGGGAAATTGCTATAATAGTTACAATAACTTCAGCAAAAACTTCATTTTTCGCCCGATAGGTGCCATCCCAGAAAGCGACATCCTGCAATCATGGAGTGGCACCATCTGGCATGGCACCTAAGAGATGACTCATGTCTGACTTAAAGATAGTCGTCATCGGTGCAGGACCGGCAGGGATGGGGTGCGCCCATACGCTTGCTGCTGCCGGTAAGCGCTGCCTGGTCCTGGATAAGAATGACACACCCGGCGGCATATGCCGCACTCTAAATTATAATGGCTATCTATTCGATATCGGCGGGCATCGATTTCTCACAAAATCAAAAGAGATCCGCTCGCTATGGCAGGAGGTCATGAAGGATGATTTTATGAAAGTGAAGAGGATGTCGCGGATCTACTATAATAAGAGATTCTTCAATTATCCGCTGACATTCTCCGACATCATCAGGAAGCTGGGGATCGTCGAAAGCTTACTTTGCTTCGCGAGTTATCTATGGCGAAAGGCATTCCCATGTTCCGGCCGGGATAGCTTTGAACAATGGATAATCAACAATTTTGGAGACAGGCTTTATAAAGCATTTTTTGAGACCTATACGGAAAAAGTATGGGCTGTTCCGTGCAGGGATATCTCCGCGGATTGGGCGCAGCAGCGAATACGCGGGCTTTCATTAAGAGTAGCCATCAAAAACGTTTTATTCAAAAACAAGAAAGGTGCTCCAAAGACACTGACTGAAGAGTTTTATTATCCAAGGACGGGGCCCGGCGAATTCTATGGACGGCTCAAATCGCATATTTGCGCGAAAGGCTCAGATGTCGTTTTTGACAAAAGGGTCTGTAAAGTACGGCACAACGGGTCGCGGGTGAGCGCTGTGTCTGTCGTTAATGAGCTTGACGGTTCCCGGGAAGATATTGATGTGGGCTACCTGTTCTCCAGCATGCCCCTGCCGCAACTCATCAGGTCCCTGGATCCTCTTCCGCCTGCCGAAGTTCTCGATGCTGCCAATGGATTGAAATTCAGGGATTTTATGACCGTCAATGTGATCATGGACATAGAGCGCATCTTTTCCGATCAATGGCTCTACATCCAGGATCCCGGCGTCCGGATGGGTCGCATCCAGAATTATAAGAACTGGAGCCCGGCCATGGTCCTTGATCCGAAGAAGAGCAGCCTCGGCCTTGAGTATTTCTGCAATAAAGAGGGCCCCCTGTACTCCATGAACAATGTTGATCTGGTCGACTTCGCGCTTTCCGAGCTCGAGAAGCTTGGCATAGCCAAGAGGGAAGATTATATTTCCGGTTTCGTCGTACGGCAGGAGGACGCCTATCCGTTCTATTCTATCGATTACGAAAAACACGTATCTGTTCTGAGAGAATATCTGGCCGGTTTTAAAAACCTTCAAACCATGGGCAGGTCAGGCCTTTTCAGATATGATAATTCCGACCATGCCCTTCTCACGGGCATCTATGCCGCGAGGAACTTACTGGGCCAGGGCACTCACAACCTTTGGACGCTGTACCGAAATGAAGAGTACCTTGAATCATGAGCTATGCCAATGCAAGATAGTTTAAAGCACAAAACAGCGAAAGGCGCGGCATGGATTTCGGCGATGAATCTTTGCGCCCTGGCCGTTAGCTTTACATCTTTTATAGTTTTAGCCCGGCTATTGTCACCCGCAGCATTTGGTATCATTGCAGCGGCGCAGGTAATTATAAATTTATTTGCGATATTTCAGCGCTTTGGCCTTCCCGAGGCCTTGGCCCAAAGGAGTGAACTGGGGAAAGGGCATATTAACGCGGCGTTTTGGATCAGCGCTCTTCTGGGATGTCTTTTATTTGCTTCGGGTTGGTCTTTTTCAGGTCTCGCGGCGGCATTTTTTAATATGCCGGATCTCACAAGCCCTCTTCGTGTCATGTTATTTGCCTTGATCCTTAATATATTCTGCATTGTGCCGCTGGGGCTTCTAAAACGAGACTTTAAATTCAAAGAGATCTCGGTTGCTCAACTGGTTTCATTGGCGGCCGGCTCTGTTATTGGGATCACGATGGCGATAATGGGATTTGGTGTTTGGAGCCTTGTTGCAATGGGCTTAGTAAATGTTTTCATAACAGCGCTCACTTTTACGTATATGGTGAGATATTATCCGCGCCTAAATTTTTCACTCCAAGACGTTAAAGCCATGTTTTCGTTCGGCATTCATGTAGTGGGGGCTGATTCCATAAATTCATCGAATAGCATTACCGATAAATTTGTCGTAGGCCGTTTTATCGGCGATATTGCGCTTGGCTACTATTACATCGCCCAGCGTCTTATAGATATCTTGAACATGTTGATAATTCAGCCTGTTTCCGAAGTTATTCTCCCGGGTTTTTCTAAGATACAGAAAAACCCGGATGAGGCGCTATACCACTATTATAAGATTATACGGCTTTCCGCATTTATAGCATTTCCGGTTTTTATCGGTGTTTCTCTTATGGCCCCCGAGATCGTTAAGGTATTTCTTCAGTCGAAATGGGTTCCGGCAATAGCGGCCATGCAGATCTATGCCCTGATCGGGCCTTCTAAAATACAAAATGCTATAAACATGCAGTTATTGATAGCTTTCGGCAAGCCTAATAGGTGCTTGTGGAATTCGGCGATCAATGCAACGGTGAATATAGCGGGATTTTTGCTTGTTTTTAAATGGGGGATAGAGGCCATTGCCGCAGTATTGGTCATTCGTTCCTATATTTTATCCCCGCTACTGGTTATAATGCTAAAAAATGTAACAGGGCTGTCCATGGCTAAATATTACCGGCAAAATCTATATCCGATAACAGCTATTATCTTAATGTGCATCTCTGTTTTTATCACAAAACGCTTAATTCATGATTTCGGATCCGGAGTGACGCTGGTCTTATGCCCTATTGTCGGAGCTTTTGTTTACTGTGTAACGGTGCTTTTGCTGCACCCAAAACTCATGAGCGGTCTTATCGATGAATTCAGGCGCAAAGAAACCCGGGTAAAAATGTACGCTCTGACCGTCTTTAGGCATTTGTGATCATGGATTGCTGGAGCGGTTAAAAGGCATGTGCGGAATGGCCGTGAGAAATGATGAAAACAGCCTCTAAGAAAACATCTGTCATCATTCCTGCTTATAATGCCGAAAGAACCATCGCGGCATGCCTTGAAGGTGTCAGGGCTTCTGATCACAAAGATTACAGGCTTATAGTGGTCGACGATGTAAGTTCTGACGGAACCGCTGAGATCGCCAGGAGATATACCGATAAGGTGGTAATATTGCCTAAGCATTCGGGCCGTGTGGAGGCCAGAAAGACAGGCTGGGCCCATGCGGAGGGGGATATTGTCGTTAACATCGATTCCGATGTGGTGATCAAACCGGATACACTGAGCATCATCGCCGATCATTTTCAACAACATCCGGATGCGGATGCGATAACGGGTATCCTGTCTAAAGAATGCCCGCACAATAACTTTTCAAGCCAATACAAGAACCTTTATATGCATTATATCTTCAGCAAGCTGCCCGAAGGCGTATCGTTTCTTTATGGTTCGATCTTTGCGCTGCGAAAAAACATGTTAGGTGATTTTGAGAGCGCTGTCGGTATTGCCGACGACACAGCTCTGGGGCAGCATCTTGCGCGGGCAGGGAAGAAGATCAGCTTCTTAAGGAATTGCGAGGTGGCTCATTTGAAAGCGTTCACACTGGGTTCTTTGATCAAAAATGATTATCGGATCCCGTTCGATTGGGCGATTTTGTTTATGACGAACCGGGGCTGGAAACAACTGTTCCGCCACAAGACCGGCTTTGCCCATTCGGCCAAAGGGCAATTGATAAGCGTCATCCTTGCGCCCGCCATTCTTCTTCTGTCACTGGTCAGCGCTCTTGTCAACGGCTCGTTCTCTTTTCTGGTCTTTTCACTTTTTGCCCTCTGGTTCTTATTGAACCTGCATTTTTTATTATTTCTCACAAAAGAGCGGGGGCTTTTCTTCGGAGTAAAGTCATTTTTATTCACTTTTATAGACCACCTCGTTATGGCTTCGGGCATTATTTGCGGGTTTATAAGCTCCTTGCGGCGGACCTTTTGGAATCGATCTTTATGAACAGAAACGCTGATCCTGAAATATCCGTGATTATAATAACGCCCGATCGCTACGAGACTATACGCAGGACCATCTTTCATTTGAGGCGGCAGGTTTACAGAGAATCCCTGGAAGTTATCATTGTCGCCCCGGCGTTGAATGAGTTAAAAATAAATACGCAGGAATTGGAGGGTTTCTGGGGATTCCGTTTAGTCGAAGTTGGGGATATGCGATCGACGGCCCAGGCACGGTCTGCAGGGATCAGGCAGTCAAAAGCCCGAGTAGTCGCATTCCTGGAAGACCATTCCTGTCCCGGAACTGATTGGGCAGAAGCATTGATCAAGGCGCATAAAGGAGAGTGGGCAGCAGTAGGGCCTGCAATGGTGAATGCTAATCCGGATAGCGCGCTAAGCTGGGCAAATCTTCTTATTGAGTACGGCCAATGGTTAGATCCGGTCCAGGCAGGCAGCATTAACCATATTCCCGGACATAACGGATCATACAAACGCTCTATTTTACTTGAATACGGCCGTGATCTTGATGCCATGCTGGAAGCGGAAACGGTGTTACATTGGGATATGCTTTCAAAAGGGCATAAGGTTTGCATGGAACCAAGGGCAAAAGTCTCTCATTGGAACTTCTCCCTTTTATCTTCCACTTTCTCGCTTAGGTTTTACTCCGGGCGTTTATTTGCAGCCTCGAGGTCGCTTCACTGGGGGCGGTTTAAACGATTGTTCTATACATGCGCCTCACCTTTGATACCGATCGTGCGCATGGCGCGCATTATCAAGGAGTTATGTAAAACCGGCAGGCCGCATTATTTATTACCACGAATATTTTTTTTATTAATGGCGGGGCTCGCATTAGAGGCGTTGGGCGAAATGTGCGGGTACGCTTCTGGCTTCGGCAATGCCAAACAGCAACTGAAGGAATTAGAGTTCCATCGTATACGGCATCTGAATAAGAAAGATAGGCAGTTATATGAAAGCTTCTGAACCATGAAGAGAGAATCATGAAAATAAGTCTAATATCTCCAGCTGCCCAAATTGCATCTCCGGCTGTCAGAATGATTTCAGCGTATCTGAAAAAGCATGGATACAAGACACAGCTCATATTTCTTCCGGACCCCGATCCATTTTGTGACCGTCATTCATATTCAGGAAAGCATGAATATATTGAAAATAAGTATAGTGATGATGTCATGGAGGAAGTAGTTTCTTTATGCCGCGACTCGGATTTGATAGGGATTTCTCTTATGACTGACCTCTTTTCAAATGCTGTCCAGATTACCAACAGGTTGAAAAGCAGGCTCAATACGCCTGTCATCTGGGGAGGCATCCATCCGATAATCAAACCGGATGAATCGCTCACATATGCCGACATAGTCTGCATTGGCGATGGTGAAGAAGCAATGCTTGAACTTGCCGCAAAGATGGATAGTGGCAGCGATTATTCAACTATTGCAGGGCTATGGTGTAAAGTCAATGGAATAACAACCAAGAATCAACTACGACCGCTTACAAAGAACCTGGATACTTATCCAATTCCTGATTATTCTATGGAAGACCATCACATCCTGTTTGACCGTCATATAATCCCTTTGACGCACAAACATTTGGAAATATATTTTAGAAATAGTGTAAACCTTTATCTGCATATAAATAAAGCCGGTTATCTGACAATGACAAGTAGAGGCTGTCCGCATAGTTGTGCATACTGCTTTAATAGCGTTATGAAAAATTTATACAAAGAACAGGCCTATCTGCGATGGAGATCCATAGAACATGTAATTTGTGAGCTTTCATGGGTTAAAGAACGCATGCCCTATATTGACTTCGTTCTGCTGTTAGATGACCTCTTTTTTGCGCGCCCCCTTGAGGACATTGAAAGGTTTAGCAGGGAATATAAGAACAAGATCGGGCTTCCCTTTATGTGTGCAACCAGTCCTCTAACTGTGACGGAAGAAAAGATGGCATCGCTGGTTGATGCCGGTTTGATCTATGTTGAGATGGGCATACAGAGCGCCAGTAAGAAAATTCAGAATCTATACGGCAGAAATAGCATGTCTAATGAAAGAATCATGCAGGCTGCTACGATAATTAATAAATTTAAAGACAGAGTCGTTCCAATTTATGATTTTATTATGGATAGCCCTTATGAGACAGTTAAGGACCAGAGGGAAAGTCTAAAGTATGTATCGATGCTGCCTAAACCGTTCAGGCTGAGCGTCTTTTCACTCGTCTTTTATCCGGGCACAAAGATATATGCAATGGCAAAAGAAGACGGATTCATCGAGGATGAGAAAAAGCAAGTATACGAAAAGCATGTGTTTGCCAGAGAACCGAACTATCTCAACCTGCTGATGGTGATTGCCAAGGGCGGTAAGTTTCCCAGTATGTTGCTTAGATTATTTCTCATTCCTCCATTTGTCGATATATTGACAAGCAAACCAATAAGGCCTCTGGTTAGGTGGTTTTACATCTTCTTAAAGACTATACATGGAAAGTATCTGGCCCCGAAAAATCGATGGGCTATTGGGGACTGACGGCGAAAAAATGGGCGTGTAACATGTTTTCTCAAAAAGGAGAGCCTGCGAACAGGTTCAAAATGCCAAACGGGCTCTCGGCAAAGTCGAGGGTAATGTATTGCTTGCAGGGAGTAAAGCCATGATGCAATTTTCCGTTATCATACCGACGCGTAATCGTCCTGGGCCATTGCGCGAATGCCTGGCCGCTTTGTCTCGTCAGGAATTTCCAAGAGATCAGTTCGAGGTGATCGTTGTGGATGACGGTAGTGAGCCGCCGTTAAAGGAAGTGCCCGGAATCAAGCTCTTACGTCAGCTGCGTGCTGGTCCTGCGGCGGCCCGTAACACCGGCGCTGCGCACGCGCGCGGACGCTGGCTGGCGTTCACCGACGATGATTGTCAGCCGGCGGCAGACTGGCTGACGGTGTTGGCCGGGCGCCTGACGGAGCGTCCGGAACATCTGTTCGGCGGCGCGGTGGTCAACATTTTAACAGGCAACCCGTATGCCGCCGCCAGTCAACAGCTTATAAACTATCTATTTTCCTACTACAACGCCGATCCGGGCCAACCTAGGTTCTTCACCTCTAACAACATGGCTGTCGCCGCCGCTGTGTTCCGCGCTGTTGGCGGGTTTGACACCGGGCTCCCGCGGGCCGCGGCAGAGGACCGTGAGTTATGCGACCGCTGGCTGCATCAATGCCGTCCGATGGCCTTCGTGCCCGATGCGATCGTGCGCCACGCGCACACGCTCACCTTTCGCAGATTCTGGTGTCAGCATTTTAACTACGGCCGCGGCGCACATTATTTCCATTTCACTCGCGCTCGACGCAACGGCAGTCCGTTGCGGGTCGAGCCGTGGCGGTTTTACGCCGGCCTGTTGCGCTATCCGTTCACCGTAGCTGCCATCCGTCCGCGTCGGCAGGCAACACTGCTGTTTGTCGCGCAGGCCGCCAACGCGCTCGGTTACTTTATCGAGCGGGGCGGATGGGGACGTTCCCCATGGGGACACACTAACAGGCGCTAATTGATTGCATATCGATGAGTAAGAAAAACGTATATATAAAGACCTTCGATGAACGTTGGCATGCGATTTACGTACCGATTTTACAATTTTTAAGTGGTTTGCATGAACGTATTTAGTCTTTGATTTATATGGAGTTATGAATTTGTAACGTACGGTAACCGAACGTAAGTGGAAAATAACGGTAAGTATAGTAATAGCTTATGCTAAACAAAATTGATTACATATTTTATGGTTTAGGGTACCTATTCAATACTAATGTTCTGGGAAAAGAGAAGCCTTTTGTCGGTGCCCTAGTTATAAATGAGAAGTGTAATCTGAAATGCAACCATTGTCAGGTTTCCAATAGACCGCTGCAGGATTTGACTTACGAAGATGCCAGAAATGGCTTAAAGACATTCTATGATATGGGCATCAGATCCATTGCCATTGGCGGAGGGGAGCCATTTTTGTGGGAAGACAATGACCGAAAAGTTGAAGACGTTGTGAAGCTCGCTAGAACTATGGGGTTTAAATTAGTTGTTATTTATACAAATGGAACCTTCCCGTTAAAAATATCCACAGATGCCTTATTTGTTAGTATTGATGGACTAAAAGAAACGAATGATAGATTGCGCGGAACATCTTATGATAGGATCATCCAAAATATTGAAAATTCGAATCATCCTAATTTGTGGATAAATTATACTATCAATAGCAAGAATTGTCAGGAGATAGAGCCATTTTGTAAGGAAATGCAGAGTATTAAAAAGATTAAGGGCGTATTGTTTTACTTCCACACTCCTTATTACGGGATTGACGATCTTTTTATAAATCTGACTGAAAGAAAAAAGATTATAAAAAGAATAATTTTGCTCAAAAGGGCTGGCTACAAGATACTTAATTCTTTTTCATGTCTTCAAGCGGTGTATAATGATGACTGGGAAAGACCTGCAAAGATGTGTTATGTATATGCTAACAACAAATTATTTCAATGTTGCAGGTCTATAGGGAATCAAGAGGCTTGCACCAATTGTGGGTATCTTAGCTATGCGGAAATTATACATGCTCCAAGATTGCGGTTTAGCTCAGTAAGAACGGCATTAAATTTCTTGCCGTTAGAGAATAACATAAGAGAGGTTCTTGCGTGATTACCGGTTTTACTAATAGGATCAGAACGTATTTTACAGGCAAGGACTCGATTTATCTATTCAAGCCAGCCGATGGCGTAAAGCCGACTAAAATAGATTCTGTAAATTTATATATTCACATTCCATTCTGCAATAATTTGTGCCCATATTGCCCATACTTTAAGATTAAATACGATTCACAGAAGGTTCCAGCGTACATACATGCCATGCTCAAGGAAATAGATATGTACCGCGACTTATTTGGTAAAGTGGACGTATCTTCTGTCTACATTGGCGGAGGGACGCCTACTTTATTAATAGATGAGTTAGGCGCAATATTTAAATCTCTAGGAGAGAAGTTTAGCATTAAAGGAGATATTTGCATAGAGACTAATCCTGAGGATATAACGGCAGGACTTATTGAAAAAATGAAGAATAACAATGTAACTTTAGTGAGCGTAGGAGCGCAAAGTTTCCTGGGCAAACATCTGCAGTTTATCGGGCGAAATTACGCTTCTTCAGTTGTTGATGGGGCGATACAGCAGCTTTTAAAAGCAAACTTTAGATCGGTCAATATCGACTTATTGTTTGCTCTCCCTGGGCAGACCGAAAAAGACGTAATCTACGATCTGGAAAAAGCGATAGATAGCGGCGTTAATCAGGTGACAGCGTACCCTTTGTTCACATTTCCATATACCAGCGTAGGCAGATACCTAAAGCTAAAGAATGTGAAGATGCCAAATCTATCAGTAAGGCATAGGCAGTATTATCATATTTATAAATTTCTAACGAGCAAAGGTTTTAACAGGGTTTCTGTATGGGGATTTAAAAAAGGAGACGCTCCCAGGTATTCTTCCGTTACAAGGGATAATTATATAGGATTGGGGGCCGGTGCCGGTTCGCATCTGCCTGATGGATTTTACCTGAACACTTTTTCCGTGGAAGAATACACGAAGAAATGTTTATCCGAAAAGTTCCCCGTGGCGTTACATATGAACTTTACCGAAAATATGCAGAAGTATTTTTGGTTATATTGGCGTTTTTATGATACCTATATCTCAAAAGAAGAGCTATATACAAAATTTGGTATGGACGATCACAAAATTAACAGATTATTTTCCCTATTTAAGAATTTAAACCTGATTCGCGAAAATGATTCAAGTTATGAATTAACTATGAATGGTTCGTTCTGGATACATTTAATGCAAAACTATTTCTCATTACGATATATTAACAAAGTTTGGAGTGTTGCAATGAATGAGCCTTATCCATCGGAAATATCCCTATAGGCTACGGCGAGCTATTTCAGGAAAGCTTGCCTTAATATATATGTTGTGGAAAATAAGAAGTTGATCAAAACCTAAAAGGAGGGGTACATGGTAAAATTACCTTCGACTAAGAATCATACGATACTCACAACGATTTGGGTATTTTTTGCATTGCTTTGTCTTATGTGGTTAGCTGGGAATGTATTAGGATTAGCGTCACCCGGATCTTGGGTAGCTAAGAATAATATGCCCAATGCGCCTGAAGGCGGTTGGTCAAAGGATCTTATTGTTTATTTCAATATATCCATGATATCCAGCATATTATTGCCCATTTTGTTCTGTCTTATCACTTTATACGGTTTGATCAAAAAGCATATCTTTAGTTTGTTTACGGGCTACGTATCGCTGGGCTCTTCAATGTATACGAATATTGTTTTCACCACAGTTATCGTTAGATGTGGGAGCGTAGATCAATATTTTTTATTTAAATTTGTTTTGATGCAGATTATTGAGCTCGCGGCATTGCTTTACCTCGTAATATATACTAGAGAATGCTTGGGAAAAGTTAAGATAAGTGATTAAGCTTTAATCGGGATATGAATTGTGAAAACGTTCGGTAACCGAACGTTAGTAGTACTTTTCACACTTTTAGATTAATTTGTATGCGTAAAATGACAGAAAATAAGCGAGTGTACATAAAGACGTTCGGATGTCAGATGAACATGCGCGACTCGGAGTTCGTGGCCGGCATCCTCATCGATAACGGTTTTAAGCTCGTGGACTCAGCTGAGAAAGCTGACGTCATCCTGTTCAATTCCTGTTCTGTCCGCAAGCATGCCGAGGACAAGCTCTTCAGCAACATCTCGTACCTGAACAGGCTTAAGAAGAAGAGGCCGGGACTTGCCGTCGGGCTTATTGGCTGTACCGCCCAGAGCCACAAGGCCGAGGCTATCAGAAGAGCGCCGGTCATCGATATCGTCTGCGGTCCCGGAAATGAGAGCGACCTGCCGGCCCTCATCAATGATGTCCTGAGGAACAGATGTTCGCTCATTGCGACCGACAAAGTGAACGCAAAGCGGCCCGAGCTCTTTCCGCAATACCGGGACGGTGGTTTCAAGGCTTTCGTTTCTATAGGCGAAGGGTGTGACAATTTCTGCTCTTACTGCATCGTGCCGTATGTTCGCGGACACGAGCGTTCGAGGGATGCAAAAGATATCTTAAAGGAAGCGAAGGAGCTCGCAGGGCGCGGTTTTAAAGAGATAACGCTCCTCGGCCAGAACGTCAACTCATATAATAGTACAGCGTACAATTTCGTCCGACTTCTCGATAGCCTAAACCGCATAAATGGCATCGAGCGCATACGGTTTATGGCGAGCCACCCGAAGGATGCCCACGTGGAATTGTTCAGGGCGATGCGCGACCTGGAAAAGGTGTGCGAGCATCTTCATCTGCCTCTCCAGTCCGGCTCTGACAGGATGCTGAGACTGATGAACCGAAAGTACACGGCCAGGAAATACATGGACCTCATCCGCGATTACAGGAAGTTCGTCCCGGCAGGAAGCATCACCACCGATATCCTGGTCGGTTTCCCTTCGGAATCAGAGGAAGATTTCAAAAAAACATACCGCATCATGAAAGAGGTAGGTTTTGACAGCGCCTTTACTTTCAAGTATTCGCCGAGGCCTCCTGCTCGATCCGCGAAACTGAAGGACGATGTGGCTGCTGAGGTGAAGACCCGGCGGCTTTTGGAGGTAATCGACCTGCAGTGCCGCTCGTCGCAGATGCGCAATGAAGCCTATACGGGCAAGGTCGTCGAGGTCCTCGTCGACGGCGTCAGCAGGAAGAATCCGGCCGTGCTCAGCGGACGCACGCGGACGAATAAAACGGCTGTTTTCAACGGCCCTCGAACGCGCATAGGAAAGTTTGTGAAGGTCAAGGTCATATCCGTTACGCCATATGCACTGAAAGGGAGGATCGCGGGATGAATGGGTTGAATGTTTCGAGAAACGCGGTAAAGAGCATTATATTATCCGCAATTATACTTTCCATTTCGGTAGGATCCGCATTTGCCGCCGCTCAAAGGGTGAGTTACGAACGCCTCGAGGGGCTCTTCCTCACAGGGCAGTTCGATACGGTCGTCTCCGAGTCGAGGGCGCTCATCGATTCCGGCTACGGCCGCAGGGAAGATATATACTATCTGAGAGGATTGAGCGAGCTCAAGCTTAACAGGTTTGCCGACGCGCGCGAAAGCTTCGGCTATATCACTTCGAAATATCCCAATTCGCGAAAGGCTTTTGACGCGCGCCTGGGCACGGGTGATTCCTATATGCTTGCGGGCGAGCTCAATTCGGCCGTCGGTATTTATCTGAGGATGCTGGATGACTTTCGGTCGGATAAGAATCTTCCGGTCGTCTACTCAAGGCTTGCAAGCTGCTACAGCGGTCTCGGAGTGCGTGATAAGGCGGACTATTATCGCAACATGGCCAACCAGGCGTCGCCCTTGAGTTTCGAAGCGAAAGGGCAGACTGCAGTTGCTCAGACCCGGACGGTCGTACCTTCGGCACAGGTTGCCATGGCGCAAGCCCGGGCAACTGCTTCGCAAGTCGCAGTAACTCAAACCCGGGCGACCGCTCCGCAGGTTGCCGTTGTCCCTAAAAAAACGCCCATGACAAATATCAGCCCGCAGGTCGCCATAGCGCCGTCCCCGGCGACTGCTTCGCAAGTCGCCATTGCTCAAACCCGGGCGACCGCTTCGCAGACATCAGAGGATATGGATGTGATTCTGGCGACGGATAAGACCATCTCTATCCAGGTAGGCAGTTTCAAGAACCGCAGGAACGCCGAAAAACTTGCGAGAAAGCTTTCGTCCACAGGATTTGAGAGCCGCGTCGAAATACCTGTCGCGGAACACGACAAATTGTACAGGGTAAAGGTTGGCAGAGTTTCATCCAGGGCTGAAGCCGAGGCTCTTCAGGCGCGGCTGAAAGCAGCGGGATATGCCACTAAGATATGCGATGGCGAAGTGTGCGAATAACATGCGCCGGGATAGCGTGATATTCATCGTCGGCCCGACAGCTATAGGCAAGACGAGCCTCGCTATCAGGCTCGCGAAACGGATCTCAGGCGAGATCATCTCCTGCGACTCCATGCAGGTCTATAAAGGCATGCGCATCCTGAGCCAATGTCCGTCCGCCCAGGACCGTAAGGCCGTGCCGCACCATCTAGTTTCGATCGCAGATCCTGCAAAAGAATATAGCGTAGCCGCATTCAGAAAGGCGGCCACAAAAGCGATAGAGTCGATCATAGGGCGCGGCAAGGTCCCGATCGTCACAGGCGGGACAGGCCTTTACGCGAAGGCCCTTATAGACGGGCTCTTTCCGTCGCCGAAAGCCGATATCAAGTTCAGGCGGGCTATGCAGAAGTTAGTTTCGCGCCATGGCTCAGGCCGGCTTCATGCGAAACTCGCGAAGATAGATCCTGCGGCCGCCGCCTCTATCCATCCCAATGACGTCCGCCGCATAATACGCGCCCTCGAGATACATCATACGACCGGCCGCACCATGACCGAATTGAAATCTATGACGAAAGGGCTGAAGGACCGCTACGATATAAAGATATTCGGTCTCACCAGACCGAGAGAGGATATCTACGCGGCAATAGATGAGCGGGTCGACAGGATGTTCGAAGAAGGCCTTCTTGCCGAGGTGAAGAGATTTAAGAAGAAGAGGCTGTCGAAGACAGCGAGAGCCGTGCTCGGCTTTAAAGAGACGGCAGGGTACCTCCGCGGAGAATACGGCCTTGAGGCGGCGAAAGCGCTCATGAAGATGAATACGAGGCGATTCGCAAAACGCCAGCTCACATGGTTCCGGGCGGACAGACGCATCGTATGGTTTGACACGGACAAGCTGAGCCAGGCGAAGATAGTTGACAAGATAACGAAACAAGTGAAGAGATAGCTACCAGAAGTATCCCCTTGTCATTGCGAGGAGGATACGGTTTTCGCGCATTCCGACGAAGCAATCCATCAATACGTCATTGACAGATTGCTTCTCCCGCCAGGAGTTAGGCCGGTGGCGGGATCGCAATGACGGCAGTTACTTCTCATGACGGAGCTATTACAGAGATAAGGACATTCGTTATATGGAACGCGCATTACTCGTTACGGTTGACCTGGGCGAGCGTACCGACTGGACAGCAGAAGAGCGTTCGGCCGAATTGAAAGAGCTGGCGGCTTCTGCCGGAGCGAAAGCCGCCAGGGAAGAGATCGTAAACAGGCATGGGATAAGCCCGGCGACGTTTATCGGCAAGGGCAAGGCCGAAGAGTTCGCCGGCATATGCGCCGACGAGCGCATCAATATCG
>Ga0315276_10001503_pt1 | contig 20900 bp, 19 predicted proteins | sample YL17G05_0_MG_FD_204542 | JGI IMG/M metagenome (GOLD analysis project Ga0315276, IMG submission 204542) | Sediment microbial communities from Yellowstone Lake, YNP, Wyoming, USA - YL17G05_0 | ecosystem: Environmental > Aquatic > Freshwater > Lake > Sediment | place: USA: Wyoming | collected... | reverse complement strand
GGAAGGCTCCCACTGTTTGACATCTTGAAACGAGCGGACGAAGAAGAATCGACCTATATCAACTTCGAACAAGGCGGTTGAAGGCGAAGAGATGAAAGCTTCGAGGTAGAGGTGTCTTTGCAACAGCATATTAGACCACCGAGTGGCCGGCCCAGCCGGTATGATCTCGCTGGCTTTGCCGATCGCAGTTACGGCCTCAACATTCATCAGATCGTTGGGATGCCTGTTCATATTGTTCACTACAAGGGCAACATTGCTGCAGGCCGTCAGGATTTGGTACTTCTTGGTAGCTCGAGGCGTTCCAAAGACAACGTGCTTGAGATCCTCGGTGAAGGCAAACGCTACCATTGATCCGTAGGGCTGTCCGTCACTCTGCGTGCACAACACGCCATAAAGCTGATCCTTGACTAAGCGACGAATCCGTAACTCTACGGAAAGGGAGCCCTCGCCGTCGGTACTGGGTTCATTCATCTGGCCACCAGACGGTGGTTTGTCGATACTTGCCATAATTTGGCCTTTGCTACAGCAGCTTCAGAGAGACAATTCCACGGCTATCTTAACCGACTTCTCAGTACTGCGCAAAGGGTATTTCTGTCATGAACTCCATAATAACAGTCGATTCCATCTGATCGGTATTCTCCTCCGCTGCAGTGCATCCGAGCAGACGTGGCCAACATGCCACCTGAGATCTTCGAGACAGCGCCTTCGTGGGATATAGGCTCTCCGAAGGCCTGATAGGCGGCATTCTAAAGGAGTGCCGAGATTTGGGCTTTGAGAATCGACTGTGTGATACTATTTTCTGCGTTAATGGAAGCGTATTTACAGAATCAGACCCTGCTTTACGGCGGGTTTGTCGTGTTCGTGCTCGGAATGCTGGCTCTGGATCTGGGCGTCTTCCACCGGCGCGATCACGTTGTAACCGTTCGCGAATCGTTCATCTGGACTGCCGTCTGGATCGTTCTGGCAATGGCTTTCATGGCGTTTGTGTACTACCGGTACGAGACAATTTCGCCCGGCCGAGGTTTTGGGGCGGCACTGGAGTTTCTTACCGGCTACCTGATCGAAAAATCTCTCAGCATTGACAATGTATTTGTATTCCTCCTCATTTTCTCGTATTTCAATGTGGCCGCACAATATCAGCATCGAGTCCTGTTCTGGGGGATCATCGGGGCGCTGATTTTCCGAGCTATCTTCATCGCGCTCGGTGCCCTGTTGATCGCGAAGTTCCACGCCATCATCTACCTCTTCGGAGCTTTTCTAGTCTTTACCGGTATCAAGATGGCTTGGGCAAAAGATAAGCAGATCCACCCCGAAAGAAATCCTGTCCTGCGGCTGTTTCGGAAAATGGTCGCCGTTACCGCCGACTACCGCGGTAAGCACTTCTTTGTACGCGAGGGGGGCAAATGGCTGGCCACGCCGCTGTTTGTTGTGCTGATCCTGATCGAGTCGAGCGACATCATCTTCGCGGTTGATTCTATTCCGGCCATATTTGCGGTGACCAAAGACCCCTACATTGTGTTCACGGCGAATGTCTTTGCCATTCTGGGCCTACGCTCTCTCTATTTTGCTCTGGCAGGCGTGATGCAGCTGTTCCACCACCTGCACTATGGCCTCTCAGCGATCCTGGTCTTCGTCGGGGTCAAGATGGTGCTGTCTGACATCTACAAGATCCCGATAGGAATCTCTCTAGGAGTGGTCGGCCTAATTATCGCAGGGTCGATTGTAGCGTCTCTCGTCTGGCCTCGCAAGGAGTCAACGACAGACGGAACTACTGGGGATCTCAACCACAAGACCTGAGTAGAAATGCATCGCCCCGGGACATCCGGCATGACGATGTAGTTACCCCTGTCGATCGGTGAGGAGTGACCTTAGTTTCGCCACTTCATCTTTGAGGGAGTCAACCATCCCTTCGAGCTGATTGATCTCTCGGATTACCCCATCGTGTGAAGACTCATCCCGTGCCACGTCGGCAAGGAGTTCCTTCTGCGACTCCATCCTCCCGTTGATAATGACACCGATAACCAGATTCATGATGACCATCGTACCTATCAGTATGAATGATACGAAGTATATCGCGGCCACCAATTGGCTGGCACCGGCTGCTACCAATCCGCGCATGACATCAACCCATCCTTCGAGCGTCACAACCTGAAAGAGAGTTAGAACAACTTCTGACAGGGAGCCGAAGTGAAGGGGGTCCATTGTTCCAAACAGCTTGATGCCAGCCAGACCGTAGATGTAGAAGTGAATACACAGAATCAAGCCCACGTACCCAAGTGATCCCACACTCCTGATCATTCCGCGAACGACCACCTGAAGTCCGGGAACCGCTTTCAACAGGCGCAATGCGCGCAGAACTCTTACCAGGCGAAAGACCGAAGCCGCTTCACTATGAACCGGGAGCACGGAAGCTATCACGATGAGGAAATCGAAGAGGTTCCATCCGCTGGCGAAAAATTTCCAAGGTTTCGGCCAGAACGCCCCGATTCGGATCAGTAGCTCCAGCACGAAAAGCCACAGGATGAAAGTCTCAAGGGGCGTCAACCAGGAGCCAATCGCCGAGACGACTTTCGGATAGCTGAGAAGGCCAAGGATGATGCTTGATACAATGATCAAGCCGAGTGAAAATCGATCAAAGAGGGTTGAACTTACTATCCTAGTTAACTTCTTCATGGCTGCCATAGACTCTATTTGCCGTTGGTATTGGGCGCCGGATCAGTGCTCTTCCTCTTGCCCAGCTTCTCTTTCATCCGTTTCAGCAGATTCCTGGCCCAAGCGAATTCGATTGAGAGAATGGCCAAACCGGCTGGAATAACGAGAATGGCTGGACCGGGGAGTACGACGAGCGCCAGGCCAATAGCGAGAACCGTGAAACCGATCACCGCTATCATCAACCTCTTTACCTGCTTTATGGTCTTAACAAGAAACATGGCCATCAGTATCTGATAACGGTACAACCTTTAGAGGGTTCCGTTGGACTATGTCTGGATCCTCTTCTTCCCAGTCCTCCCACACCAGAATCTGCCACGGCAATTGCTCTGCTGTCCGTGGTCCCCATCAACCGCTCTTATTCAAATGCCAAATAGAGTAGTTCAGGACTGCGGCAAAGGATACCCAGACGAGATATGGTAAGAAGAGCATGCCGGCGGTGGCGGTCACTCTCCAGAAAGCAAAGGTAGTTAGGAGTATCATCGACCACAACACCAGTATCTCAGCAAACGCCAATCCCGGCCTCTGCATACCGAAGAATATCCATGACCACATTCCGTTCAGAATCAGTTGAACAACGAACAGGGTCAGAGCAAGGCGCGCCCCAGAAAATCCTGCCCGTCTCCAAACCAACCATGCAGCAACGCCCATGCACAAATAGAGCACTGACCATACCGGCCCGAAGAGATACCCCGGTGGTGTCCATGATGGCTTCTGGAGTTGAAGATACGACTCACCGGGTGTGAATCTCGAACCAACCCAAGCCGTAAGAAAACAGAGCCCCACCCACGCCACCAGGGCGATGATCTGACCTGCAGGACTCATTCCAGACGTTGCAGGAACTTTAGTCATAGGCTTCTTGCTCCGATTGTCAGCATTTCCGGATTCTCCATCGACACACCAAAGTCGATGCCTTCATCATTGTCTATTAGAATCTCCAGGTCGCGCCTAACACCAGGTAATTCACTAGTGCAAAGGTATAAACTTCATCGTTGTCGGCGCCCCCTTCAAGAAGGCGATAACCGAACTTGAATTGCAGATTCTGAGAGGTGTTTGTGGTGAGCGCCAAGAGAACATCCTCCGCCCGTCCTTGTGGGGCGGCCAAGGCGTCGCCATCAAGAAGAACTCCAAAGCGCGAACTGATCGTCCACTGGGCTCGGAAGTTGATCAGCGGCACGAAACCGGTATTGGCCTTCTCAGCTTTCTGGCCGCTACCTTCGACGCCAATCGCGGCATCTCTGATCTTTCCAGTGAAGCCGATCCCAAGGCGCAATCTATCGTGACGATAGAAATCGTAGCGATATGTCACTCGATACGAATCGAATCTGTACTTCGCTTTCACAAACGTGCTGGCCGCAAATTCACCCCCTGCGAACTTGAGGTTCTTTTCCAGTTGGCCTTCCGCGTTGAAGGTCAGGGGTGCGATCAATAGGGACAGACTATGTTTGTCGCCGAACATGCGGAAAAATCGTGCCCGCCAGAATACGGTTTGGTCGATATCAAGATCGCGCGACAGGGAGAACTTCGTTCCGGTATTCCCGGGGATTCGCACATTATTGTAACCGCTGACAGCCAGTCCAGACTCGAGGTCAACTTGCCACTTTGCCTGAGCCGCTACTGGAAGGACTAGTCCAACTAGTAACACCACCAAGAGAATCGCTGAGGTTCTAGTCACTACACTACTCATTGGTCTTTCGATTACCTTTCTGCCTTATCAATTGCAATTATCCGACCGGCGGTCTTCTGCGGACACTAACGGGCCTTTTTCGACTTCTGGAAAGATGGCGCTGTTTTGCCTGACCGCAACCGATCCAACTGACGTCGAAAGCCACCAATATCTGTCATTCGAAAGGCGTGGATTGAATCAATTGCGTCCTTATATGTCTCGGCGGCGCGCCCGCCTATCAGCAGGGAAACTTCGTCCGATAGTAAGCGCCTCAGCCGATTCAGCTCGGCCGGGAGTTTGGGATCATCGGAAGGGAACACCAGGCTTAAGGCGACAGCACGGGCGCTGGAGTTCTGGACGGCACCGGCAATCTCATCAGCCGGCAGATTCGGTCCCAGATAGACCGGGCGCCATCCTTCCAATGCGGCCGCAACCGCGACGACCAGCGCACCCACTTCGTGCAACTGTCCGGCCGGTGTAGCAACAACTATGGAGGGCGCATTTGCCGGATACCGCATGGACGCCAGGAATGCGCCGACATGGTTACGTATCACTGCGGTAGCCATGTGCTCGTGGGCAACCCGAATGTCCCCGTCCTTCCACATCTCTCCGATTTTTTCCATCAGCGGCATGACGACCTGATCAAGCACTCGTGCCTGGCCGAGGTCTACTTCTGCGTGTGACAGAATGGCGCCCAGTTCTTCGGAGTCAAATTGTACTATCGCACTAAGTGCGAGCTCGACAAAATTGGGGATCGTTCCGTTGCCTTTGCCCCTGGCCAGACCCGGTTTGGAGAAGTCCTTACCGACCAGCTGCTCAAGTTTTGGCGTCGACAGTGTCGCGATATCGCCGATACGATGGCCGACGTGGACGGCGCGATTCAGAAGGGCAAGTCTGGTAACATCAGCCTCCGAATAGAGCCGGCGATTAGATTCGGTCCTGACTGGTTGGACAACAGCATAGCGCCGTTCCCAGATGCGAATCAGATGCTGACTCAACCCGGCACGCTGCGCCACCACCTCAATGCCCAACCCGGCGATTTCTGCACTTTTTACCATGTGGTATACTCAATCCTGACGTTCGATCAATATATAGTCAAATCATAATCAAATCTCCAACTTAGACAACAGGAATCTTTCGCAGCTGTTCCCCTTAGGGGGTTCTTTCGCCTGGGAAATCCACGTTATCGATTGGTAATCAATACGTTATAAGATTCTTACAATTTTCTTGTCTTTTTGAGAACCTTTTTGGCGTCAAGCCCGTTTAATTAGTCAAGAATTAGACAAACGATGAACAAGTAGAAACGATAATTCGGAACAATAGTCAACATGAAGGAGAGAGAAATGAAATCAATGGATGTAGTCGTAGCGACGCTGCTCGTAGTGGGCGGCTTGAATTGGGGGCTGGTGGGATTGCTGCACTTCAACCTGGTTGCCACGCTGCTTGGTGATGCCACCATGTTGAGCCGGCTGGTTTATACGGTCGTGGGTCTCTGTGCCCTGTACCAGGTAATCCAGTGGAAGGCGATCCAACGTCGCTGGGCAACCGTCTAAGAGAAGAATCGACGAAAAAGAGAACAGAAGACAATAAGAAATAATCAAGAAAAGGAACACCAATATGCTTACCAAGAAGTTCAAATTGATGATGGCCCTCCTGGCCGTTCTGACCGTCGGTATGGTCGGTTGCAGTAAAGACGATGACAAGAACCCTATGAACAGTGGTTCTCCTGAACCGACATTGGACATCGTCGAGACCGCGGCAGCGGCCGGTAATTTTACCACTCTCCTGGCTGCGGCTGAAGCGGCTGACCTGGTTGATGCCCTTAAGGGCGCGGGCCCGATCACCGTCTTTGCCCCCACCGATGAAGCGTTTGCCAAACTCCCAGCCGGAACAGTTGAGGCGCTTCTGGCAAACAAGGACGCTCTGACAGCCATTCTTACCTACCACGTCGTTCCCGGCGCGGTGACGGCCGCAGAAGTAGTGAAGCTCACCAGCGTCGCCACTCTTAATGGTACCGATCTGACAATAACCGTGGTTGATGGCAAAGTGATGATCGACAACGCTATGGTCACCGTGACCGACATAAAGGCGACCAACGGCATCATTCACGTTATCGATGCCGTCCTGATCCCGGCCGCCTCCGGGTCTGCTCGTATCGAACCTCTTTCGGCCACCGCGTCGCTTGGCAGCGGCTGGGTTGCCCGGGCGATCAGAAACGGCGAGTTGAATTGGCTGACCAAGTACCTTTCGCTGTACACGGTTTCACGCCTGGCCGGTCTTCCGACCCTGACCACGGCAGTGCAGGCGGCTGGTCTCCAGAGTACCCTGATGTACAACGGACCATTCACTCTGTTTGGACCGACCGAACAGGCGTTCGCGGCTCTTCCGGCCGGAACCGTGGAAGCCTTGCTCAAGGATCCGACGACGCTGAGCAATATTCTGCTGTATCATGTGACTCCGGGTGTCGTGAAAGCGGCTGACGTCATTAAGTTGACGGAGGCCACGATGGCCAACGGCAGTAAGGTGAGCATTTCCGTGGTGAACGGGGGCGTCAAAATAAACAACGCCAACGTGCTCTTCGTCAACATTGCGGCCCGCAACGGCGTCCTTCACATTATCGACGGAGTTCTCCTTCCGTAATTTGCTTGGAGCATTCACCTTGGACTTGACAACGGAACGCCGGAGATCAACACTGGTCTTTGGCGTTCTTTCGTTACATTGCCGCCCTAGTTCAATAGGTTAAAGAGTGAATGTTCAGTATCTTGTCGTCAGGATATGGGCTTGCCAGAAGCATAAGCGAGAGAGGTCAATAAGAGATGGAATTGCCGAGACAACCACACGAGACCGCCAAGCGCATTCTGGTAATCGGAGCGAACGGCTACATTGGTTCAAGGTCGGTACCTCACACTCAATTGGTCTAATATTCGTCGACTTCGATCTCAATTGCAGCAACCCTTCCTGGCAAACACCTTAACAATTGTTCCACCTTGATATGATGAAACCAGTCCTCGGTACACGGTGTTACAGAACTGTGATAAGACTATTTTTCTTCTTGTTGATGACTGTATTACTTGGTGTGACGCTCTGTGCCGAGGACGGAGCTTATGGAGGCAATCAGATGTCGCAGAAGGATGATTCGACTCGAGTCCTATTCGATTTCGTTGATGAGACAGAAGCCGAGTCATGGCTGGTCGTCACTGACAATGTAATGGGCGGAGTTTCACGGGGAACGGTAAGCGTGTCAAGAGATAGCTGCCTCGTGTTCTCGGGTACTCTGTCTCTAGAGAACAATGGAGGCTTTTCTTCCATCCGCACGTTTCCAAAGGATTTCGGTGTCGGCGATTATAAGGGTTTGAGAATTCGAGTGAGGGGCGATGGTCGGGTTTACCAGTTCAGGCTTCGTCTGGATGATGATTTTGACGGTATTGCGTTCACACAGGAATTCCAGACTACCGAAAACAGATGGCTTGAGATCGATCTCCCGTTTGCTTCATTCGTTCCCACCTATCGCGGCAGGATCTTACGAAATGTAAAGCCCTTGGTCGCTGCCGATATCAGACAATTGGGATTTCTGATTGCGGACAAAACGGCCGGGCAGTTCAAACTGATTGTAGATAACATCGCAGCCTACCGATAGCCTGCCGGCAGTCCATTCTACGGAACAGGACTTTGTAGAATCTTTCGTGTCGCGTGACTTTCTCGAATTCCCCTTCTGAACCATCTTCAGGCCCGTGATACAAGATCAGGGCGTCGTTCATCGCAATTGGCTCTCATTCGTTGCAAGCGCCGGTTGAGTAGCTCACAGCAAAGTGGAAAAGGCCGGAAAGTGATGCATGAATCGTCCGGATTGACTATCAACCTGCTCCTTCCTTTTCGTTTTACAGGCGATTGGATTCCAAGGACAGTTGAGATCCAGGCACAATGCCGTTGAATGAAACTGGCCGATATGGTAGATTATTGCTTAGTGGCAGTGCACAGACTGACCGTCCGGAAGTCAGGGCTTCCCACTTGCAGTTTCAATTGTAGGCTGACCGTTGTTGACCCAGATTGGCTTCTACTTCATCAGCAACAAGCTGAGGGCCATCACCAGCATGCCTGCAACAAGTCCAAAGAGACTATCGTGTCCTTTGCCGTAGGCGCGGCTCGTGGGCAGTAACTCGTCAAGGCTGATGTACACCATAATGCCTGCCACGCCACCGAAAAGAATCCCCATGACTTCCGGAGGAATCATCCCACCGTTTCCACCGAGGAAGAACTGGATCGCGGCATAGGCGATAATGGCTCCGATGGGTTCAGCCAGGCCGCTGAGGACTGAGTAGAGGAACGCCTTTTTCCGGCTGCCGGTGGCGTAGAAGATGGGGACAGAGACGCTAACTCCTTCAGGTATGTTGTGCAGGGCGACGGCAATAGCAATGGCCACCCCGAGGCTCGGATCCTGTAGTGCCGCAAGAAAGGTAGCCAATCCCTCCGGGAAGTTGTGAATTCCAATGGCTAGTGCAGTGAACAACCCCATGCGAAGGAGCTTGTGATTCGCGCGGTGATCGTGTGCACCTGCAGATCCGGTCGCCGTCTTTGACAGAGTATCGAAGTGTTGTGTCCGCGCCGAAGGATCGTGCAATGGCAGCGTTTCCGCCTCCGAGTGGATCTCGTGTGGATTCTCCCTAGCCGGGATCAGGTTGTCAATCAGCCCGATCAGCAGCATTCCGGCAAAGAAAGAACCTGCGTTGACCCAGTGTGCTCCTGTTTCACCGAAGCGCCCCACCAGCGAATCGACACCCTTGAAGAAGATCTCCACGAAAGACACATACAGCATAACCCCAGCCGAGAATCCTGTTGCAACCGATAGGAAGCGATAGTCCGTTCTCTTTGCCGCGAACGCGATGATGCTTCCTATCGCAGTCGCCATTCCGGCGAACAGTGTCAATCCAAAGGCGAGCCATACGTCACTCATGCAAAATCTCTCCTAGGGCCCAACGTCAGCATCAGCAGCAGCGCGCAATCACATTCATCATCGCTGCAGCGCTAATGCAACCGCCCCATAATGCCTTCCGTGAGGTTGCGGAAGACAGCTCCAGCGTTGGTCATTTCGGGCTGGACCTGGACAAACGTATATTCGCCGGGCTGAATTTCGTCTGGTAATAGTTCCCAAGTAAAGATGTAGACACGGGGGTTATTGAGATCAACATCCAGCTCGCCGAAGCGAATATCGGAGAGCATCAACCTGCCGTCAAGTTGATGGACCGTGTACCATCCTTGTGAGAACCACAGAAGGACCTCGTGTGCCCGACTTCCGCGCACCGGCGCGAGCAAGCTGTCGTTACGTGAGACGAACTCGAATTTGATACCGTCGTGCTCATCGAGCAATGAATGATAACCGATCCAGTAGCCGTCTTCCACTTCACCCATGATGCGCCAGAGCACGCTGTTAAATATCGTCGGCGCGGTCATGTAGCGTTCGACGGTGATACCCTGTTTCGCGAAAGCGTCCTCAGCTACCGAGTCGATATGGGTCTTGAATCCGAGTGTCGCTATAAGATAGATTGCACAAAGCGTCAGCGCGATGCCATTAAGGAGCCGGCGCTTCACGTTCTCACGGCGCAGACAAAGCGCAGTGATCACCGCAACCAACAACGGGATAGTGAATATCGGATCGACAATGGAAATCGAGTTGAAGCCGACCGGATAGTCACTGAACGGTTGGAGCAATTGCGTGCCATAGACCGTGAAGGCATCGAGCCAGATCGCAGCCTGCAACGCAATCAGCATGAAAACCAGCCACTGTGTGAACTGGGTTCGATCTCGGTAGAGTCGATGCATCAACCAAGCCAGAAGGGGCGCGGCGACGAGGTTGATCAGAATCGAATGCGAATATCCGCGATGCCAAGTGAGCTTGGTAACTTCGTCGAAAAGCGGGTTGGCGAGAACGTCGAGGTCGGCGAGCGTTCCGACCAAACCGCCCCATAAAATAGCCCTATTGCCGAGCTGCCGGCCGAGGCATACCTCGCCTATCGCGCAGCCGACAGTGACTTGTGTTATCGAGTCCATAGCTCAGCTCAAGTAGTTAGACCGGGCTATCCCAGACAAATTCTTCGAAAGCACTATTTGCTCCTCTCGACATCACAAGAATGCAACATTCTATTTGGATTATCAATAATGTTCTGGTTGCAGCGGTTCAGCACAAGTCAAACCGTTAACTTTCAGACTGTCCAGCTTTATGGGAGGACGTCATAGAGGGTCAGAAATATCTGCAGCTCCGCAAAGCAGGGTTTGATTCTGCAAGTATGTTTCCATGAAGGCCAACAGCAATATGTCGCCATCAAACCTTGCTATCGGGTCAAGACACACTACTCCACCACGTGCAGACTGATATTGACTTTCTGAACAAGACATGAGAACTTATGACCGCGAATGAGACTGATCGAGGAGGAGCACATGACGGCAAAGAAATCTGCGACGAGATTGACGACGAAGGTGGCGGTACTGAGCCTCATCACCTTCTGTCTTCTATTTAGCCCCTCAGCAGCGTCAGCGCGAATCTCGGAGGCAACTGAGGCATGCTTGGAGTGCCATGGCTCTGTGACACCCGGTATAGTGGGTGACTGGCAGAGGAGCAGGCACGCCAGCGTCACTCCCGAGGAAGGGATACGTGCGGAAAAGCTCTCTCGCCGCATATCGGCTGATAGTGTGGAGGCGAGTTTGCAGGGTTATGTTGTGGGGTGTGCCGAGTGTCATATGACAACGACCGACAAGCACACCGATAGCTACGAACACAATGGATATCAAATTCACACGGTGGTAACACCGGAGGATTGCGCCCGATGCCATCCTGTCGAATCAGATCAGTTTAGAGAGAATTTGATGTCCTTCGCGCACGTAAACTTGGAGAACAATGCACTCTATCACACTATGACGGAAGCCATTAACGGCCGACAGAGGTTTGAGAAGATGAAGACCCTCCTCGAACCTCCTGATCAGTCAACAAATGATCAGTCGTGTCGTTACTGCCACGGAACCAAGGTGACGGTTGAGCGATTTGCCGAGCGGCAGACAGTTCTTGGGAATATGCAGTTCCCGGTCCTCAACGGCTGGCCTAATCAGGGTGTTGGGCGAATTAACCCGGATGGCTCGCAGGGCACCTGTTCTGCCTGCCATGCGCGCCACCAGTTCTCCATCGAGGTTGCTCGCAAGCCCTACACGTGTGCGGAATGTCACAAGGGACCTGACGTACCCGCCTACAAAGTTTACGAGGTGAGCAAGCACGGAAACATTTTCTCATCGCAGAAGGAGAGTTGGAATTTTGGAAGCGTTCCGTGGACAGTAGGAAAGGACTACACAGCTCCAACCTGTGCAGCCTGCCATGTGAGTCTGGTCGTCAAGGAGGACGGTGAGATTGTCTCCGAGCGCACCCACAGAATGAACGACCGTTTAGACAAGCGGCTCTTTGGTCTGATCTACGCACACCCGCATCCTATTTCACCGAACACGAGTCTCATAAAGAATCGAGCAGGTCTGCCACTTCCGACAGAACTCACAGGTGAACCAGCAGACGGCTTTCTGATAGACAAAGCTGAGCAGGAAAGGCGTTTGACCACCTTCAAGTCCGTCTGTCAGGCTTGCCACAGCAGTCAGTGGACCGAAAATCACTTCGTCGGACTGGAAAGGACCTTGGAGGTGACAAACGACATGACACTTACCGCGACCCTGATACTGCAAGAAGCCTGGGAAAGTGGGTTTGCAGCCGGACTACCTCAAGGGCAGAACTTGTTCGACGAAGCTATTGAGAAGATGTGGGTCAGGCAGTGGCTATTCTACGCCAATTCCACTAGATTCGCCGCGGCAATGGCTGGCGCAGACTACGGGGTCTTCGCCGAGGGTCGTTGGTGGATGGCGGAAAACGTCCAGCAGATGCATGACTGGCTGAAGTTCAGATTGAAGAAGAACTGATGACTGTGACATAGCATAATGCGTGAGTTAATTCCAAAGCTATTTCAGAGTGCGTCTGAGCACTTCGTAGGGCGTCTCTCGAGCATGGGCACTGTATGCGGTCGGTTGAAATTGCAGGAGTTCTCCTCCATCATCAGCGTCCGATGCAGGGCGACATCGTAAGTCATGGGCTTGTCCTGTCGCCATTTTCAGTCAGCATGCCGCGAAAAAAGCGTCACGTTTTGGTCACAATGACCCGTAACTCCTTGTGCCACAACGCGAGTCGGGGGTTCGATTCCCCCCACCTCCATTATATTGGGTCTACAATATCCACTAGGCGTTGATATTTCCTATTCTCTGCGACAGCTCGCCCGCACTTCAACGGTGCGTCAAACACTGTGTTTCCCGACCCATGCGACATACCGATCCATCCAGCTCTGAAGGAATTTCCTACTGGCGGGGCCGATGTTGCCAGTTTCGTCGAATAGTCCTTCCTTTGCCTGAATGAATGCTTCCGGTTGACCAAGTGTCAGCACGTCCAAATGCGCAAGGATGTTGCGCAGGTGTTGCTGAGCCAGTGCGGTACCGATAGGGCCGCCGGATACGCCCAACACCCCCGCCGGTTTTCCGGTCCATGCACTCTGTCCATAGGGACGCGACGCATGATCGATGGCGTTCTTGAGTACACCAGGAATCGAACGATTGTATTCCGGCGTGACGAACAAGAGCCCCTGGGATGCGAGAATCACGGCCTTCAATCGCTTCACTGACTCAGCTTGGTTTGCGTCGTCGTCCTGATTGTAAAGTGGCAAGGTGCCGATTTCCACATGAGTAAACGAGAACTCCGGCGGGGCCAGTTTCGCAACGGCGTTGGCCAGTTTGCGGTTTAGTGATTCTTTGCGGAGGCTACCTACCACCACCGCGATTTGGTATCCATTCATATGCGTCTCCCGATAGGGTCATCCTATAACTAATCAGCTTTCAATAACTCGTCGAATTGGCACACTGATCAATGCTGCACGTGGTTCGAAGGACTATAAGCACAGAGAAATCTCGACATATCGTCCCCACACTCATACAACGCCGCTCTGACATGTGTACTAAGGACCCTAGTCATGCCCAAGAATAGCGTTTAATATCTCAGCGCGCGATTCTCGCCGCTATCGCCTCTGCTGCTCTCATTCCTGACAGCGCTGCTCCCTCAATGTCTCTGCCCAAAAAACCATCACCGGCAAAAGATAGGAGACCAGGATATTCTATTAACTGATAAGGAGTTTCGGAGACAGTTATCGCGCGGCTGTACCGCCATCGGTGCACCTGGGAAAGTGACGCCCGCTCTGGAAGACAATCTGCTGCTGCTTCGAAGAGAGCAGATACGATCTCGGAGTCCGATTTTTCCCAGAACGCATGGCTGAAGTCGACGCTGCCATGTATGGTGAAAGCCCCTGCTTGGGAAGAGACCCCCTTGGCGAAGTTGTCCACCACCAGATTCACCAGTCCTCTCTGGAGTTTGATGAACGGTTGTCCAATAATAGGAGCTGCTGCATCGAAAACCGCCATAAGGGCAATGCACCGTTCGTACGTTACATCAGCCAATCGGGAGGCTACCACTGGCGGGAGATCTACCCCCCCTTCCCTTAGGAGCTCTAGCGACTGCGGGACTGGTGCCGTCATAATCACTGACTCAGAATCAAACTTACCACCAGTCTCCGTAACCACCTCCCAGCCGAAGCCAGACCATCGGACCTTCTGCACGCGGGTAGCAGTGATTACGTTCAGGTCTGAAGCCAACGCTTTGGCCAAACTGCTCATTCCGGCAACGCCACAAACCGGTTCCACCCTCAGATGTTCACAATCTGCTTCCGCCGGATAGCTGCACTGCTTCGCAACGCCTCGCTGGAGCCAGTCCGAAACCGTCCGTTCAAATTCCTCTGACCGGCAGAAGACAGCTTGAGCACCATGGTCGAAACAAAAACCCTTGATGCGACGAGTAGCCATCCGTCCCCCGACACCACGCCCCTTATCCAAAACCAGGGTCCTCTTCCCGTGATTTTTCAAGGTAGTGGCCGCCATCAGGCCGGAAATACCAGCGCCGATAACGATGCAGCTATATTGCGCTCCGGAGTTGTTCATAGAAACGCCCTCTCTGTAGATGCTCTCAACAACGGGTTCAGTAGCCAGATTGAAAAATTCAACAGGCTTGCGAAGCCCGCCCACGCGGCATACGGAACAATAGTAAACCCGCCGGCCAGTTCAATCTCATTGTAGATAACATCGCGGTCTACTGATAGCCTGCTGCCAGTCCATTCTACGGAACAGGACTTTGTAGAATTTTTCGTGTCGCGTGACTTTCTCGAATTCCCCTTCTGAAACATCTTCAGGCCCGTGATGCGGGGTCGGGGCGTGGTTTTGTTGCATTAGGTGGTGGCGCCCACTCTGTGACTTCCTGAAAAGACCGAACAAAGAAGAACCGAGTGATCTCAACTTTGAAAAGTGCCGTCGAAGATGAAGAGAAGAACGCCTCGAGGTTCGGATGCCGTGTCGCGAGCAGACCTGCACACCGGGCTCCGACCTCCAACTGTGTAATCTCGTGGGCCATTCCAGTCGAAGTTAAGGCTTCAACCTTCATCAGATCGTTCGGATGCCTGTTCATATTGTTCACTACAAGGCCAACATTGCTGCAGGCCGTCAGGATTTGGTACTTCTTGGTAGCCCGGGGCGTTCCAAAGACGACGTGCTTGAGATCCTCGGTGAAGGCAAACGCTACCATTGATCCGTAGGGCTGTCCGTCACTCTGCGTGCACAACACCCCATACAACTGATCCTTGACCAGACGACGGATCCGTGACTCTACGGAGAGGGCATTTTCGCTGTCAGTATAGGGTTCATTCATCTGGCCACCAGATTGCGGTTTGTCGATACTTGTCATAATCTGACCTTTGCTATAGCAGCTTTAGAGAGGCAATTCCACGGCTATCTTAACCGACTTCTCAGTACTGCGCAAAGGGTATTTCTAGCATCAATTCCATGCTAGGGGTGGATTCAATCGGACGGGTTTACTCCTCCGCAACGGTGCGTTCTTGGCAGACGTGGCAAACATGGTGCCTGCGATCTTCGCGACAGCGCTTGCGAGGGATATGGGCCCTTGGAAGGTATGACGGGCGGCATTCTGAGGGAATACCAGAGTTTGGGCTTTGTGAATAGACTGTGTGACACTGTTCTCTGCAACGATGGGAGCCTATTCAGAGAGACTTCTTCCCGGTCCTATCAAACCAGGATCTGCCGCGGCAATTGCTCTGCTTCCCTTGGTTGCCATCAACCACTTTTATTCAACTGCCAGATAGAGTAGTTCAAGAATGCGGCGAATGATACCCAGGCAAGATACGGCAAGAAAAGAATGCCAGCAGTGGTGCTCACTCGCCAGAAGGCTATCATAGTTACAAGTATCATCGACCATAACGCCAAGATTTCTGCAAACGCCAATCCCGGCCTCTGCATGCCGAAGAATATCCAGGACCACGCTCCATTCAGAATCAGTTGAACAACGAAGAGAGTCAGAGCGAGGCTCGCCCCAGAAAATCCTGCTCGTCTCCAAACGAGCCATGCCGCCACCCCCATGCTCAAATAGAGCACTGACCATACCGGCCCGAAAAGGTACCCCGGTGGCGTCCAGGATGGTTTCTGGATTTGATAATACCACTCGCTGGGCGAGAATCTTGAGCCAATCCAGGCGGTGAGGAAACAGAGGCCTAACCACGATATCAGGGAGATAATCTGAGTTACAGAACTCAATCCAGACGTTTCGGGAAACTTACTCATAGTCTTGTTGCTCCAATCGCCAGGAACTGCGGATCTTTCATCGACACACCAAAGTCGCTTTTTCATCACTGTCTATCAGAATCTCCAGGCCGCGCCTAACACCAAGTAATTCACTAGTGCAAACGTGTAAACCTCATCGTTGTCAGCTCCCCCTTCAAGTAGTCGATAACCAATCTTGAATTGCAGATTCCTGGAGGTGCTTGTGGTGAGCGCCAACAGAACATCCTCCGCCCGTCCTTGTGGGGCAGCCAAGGCGTCGCCATCAAGAAGAACTCCACAGCGCGAATTGATCGTCCAGTGGGCTCGGAAGTTGATGAGCGGCACGAAACCGGTATTGGTTTTCTCAGCTTTCTGGCCGCCACCTTCGACGCCAATCGCAGCATCTCTGATCTTTCCAGTGAAACCGATTCCAAGGCGCAATCTATCGCGACGATGGAAATCGTAGCGATACGTCAGTCGATACGAATCGAATCTGTACTTCGCTTTCACAAACGTGCTGGCGGCAAATTCACCTCCTGCGAACTTGAGGTCCTTCTCTAGCCTACCTTCCGCGTTGAAGGTCAGGGGTGCAATCAGTATAGATAGGCTGTGTTTGTCGCCAAACATACGGGACAATCGTGCCCGCCAGAATACGGTTTGGTCGATATCAAGATCGCGCGAGAGCGAGAACTTCGTACCGGTATTCCCGGGGATTCGCACATTATTGTACCCGCTGACAGCCAGCCCGGTCTCGGCGTCAATTTGCCACCTTGCCTGAGCCGCTACCGGAAAGACTAGTCCAACCAGCAGCACTACCCAGGGAATCGCTGGCGTTCTAGTCATTACACTGATCATTGCTTTGTCCATTACCTATCTGCCTTATCTATCGCAATTCTCCAACCGACGGTAATCTGCGGACACTAACGGCGCCTCATCGACTTCTGGACTGCATGCGTTGTTTTGCCTAATCGCAGGAGATCCAACTGACGTCGAAAGCCGCCAATATCCGTTATGCGGGAAGCACGGACGGAAGCTATCGCATCCCCGTATGCTTCGGCCGCCCGCCCGCCTATCAGCAGAGAGACTCCGTCTGATAGCAATCGCCTGAGCAGATTCAGCTCGGCCGGGAGTTTGGGATCATCGGAAGGGAACACCAGGCTCAAGGCGACAGCGTGAGCATTGGATTTCTGGACGGCACCGGCAATTTCATCAGCCGGCAGATTCGGTCCAAGATAGACCGGGCGCCATCCTTCCAATGCGGCAGCCACCGCCACTACCAGCGCACCCACTTCGTGCAACTGGCCGGCCGGGGTGGCAACTACTATGGAAGGTGCGTTGGCCGGATACCGCATGGAGGTCAGTAATGCGCCGACATGATTCCGTATTACTGCAGTAGCCATATGCTCGTGGGCAATGCGGATATTTCCGTCTTTCCACATGCTACCGAGCCTTTCCATAAGCGGCATGATAACCTGCTCAAGAACTCGCGCCTGACCGAGTTCCACATCGGCACGGGAAAACACAGCTCCCAGCGCCTCCGAATCAAATTGTGTTATGGCGTCAAGTGCGTGCTTAATGTAGTCGCCGTTTGCTCCTGCATGGCCGGTTGTAGTAACGGCTCGGCTGGATATTGCCCTGCCAACTAATTGCTCGAGCTTGGAAGTGGGTAGTGTTGCGATATCGCTGATTCGATGCCCGCCGTGCACAGCCCGATTGAGAAGTTCGAGTCTGAGGGCATCAGCCTCGGAGTAGAGGCGACGATTTGACTCGGTCCGAAGTGGTTCGACCGCACCATATCTTCGTTCCCAGATGCGAATGAGATGCTGACTCAATCCGGAAAGCTGGGCAACTGCTTCGATTCCCAACGTGGCGGTTTCTAAACTTTTGCTCATCTATTGTACGCTCATTTCGGTAGGTCAATCATTATATAGACAAACTATAATCATTTGTTCAGCCTAGACAACAAGAAAAAGCGAAAGGCAGTTCCTACATGAATCCAGAAGCCATCGGATATTAACATAACTATATGATCCACTGCCAGTTACGAGATTTCTACGACTCTTCATCATTTTTTCAGAACTTTTATTATGCCGGTCCGGTTAAATTAGTCAGAAGTTAGACAAACAATGAACAGTTAGAAGTGATGATACAGAAAACAGTGAAGACGAAGGAGAGAGAAATGAAATCAATGGACGTAGTCGTAGCGGCGCTGCTCGTAGTTGGCGGCTTGAACTGGGGGTTGGTGGGATTGCTGCGTTTTGACCTGGTTGCCACGCTTCTCGGCGATGCCACGATGTTGAGTCGGCTGGTTTACATGGTCGTTGGTATTTGCGCCCTGTACCAGGTGATTCAGTGGAAGGCGATCCAGCGTCGCTGGGCAACCGCCTGAAAGAAGAATCGATGAAACAGTGAACACAGGACAATAACAAATAGTCGAAAGAAGGAACGCGAAAATGATTACCAAGAATTTCATACTGATGACGGCCGTCATGGCTGTGCTGGCCGTCGGTATGGTTGGCTGCAGCAATGACGAAGACAACAACCCGATGAATAGCGTCACTGCTGAGCCGAAACTCGATATCGTCGAGACGGCGGCCGCGGCCGGCAATTTCAAGACTCTTTTGGCTGCTGCTGAAGCGGCCGACCTGGTAGACGCCCTGAAGGGTGCCGGTCCGATCACCGTCTTTGCCCCCACCGATGAAGCGTTTGCCAAGCTGCCGGCTGGAACGGTTGAAGCGCTTCTGGCGGACAAGGATGCCCTCACCGCTATCCTCACGTACCATGTCGTTCCGGGCGCCGTTACTTCTGATCAGGTTGTCAAACTGTCAAGTGCCGAGACCCTCAACGGTGCGAGCCTGACTATTACCCTGACTTCTGACGGCAAGGTGAAAGTCGACGATGCCATGGTCATCGTGACCGACATTAAGGCCTCCAATGGCATCATTCACGTGATCGATGCCGTTATGATCCCGGGTGCCTCTGGCTCAGCGAGGCAGGGTAGGACCATAGCTGCGGCCTCGTTTGGCGGTGGCTGGGTAGCACAGGCGATCAGAAATGGTAAGCTGAACTGGTTTACCAAGTATCTTTCGCTCTACACGGTTTCTCGGCTTGCCGGTCTTCCGACCCTGACCACGGCAGTTAAGGCGGCCGGCCTACAGAACACGCTGATGTACAACGGGCCGTTCACTCTGTTTGGACCGACTGAACAGGCTTTCGCGGCCCTTCCGGCCGGAACGGTTGAAGCGCTCCTGAAAGATCCGACGACCCTCGGTAACATCCTCCTGTACCACGTAACTCCAGGTGTGGTGAAGGCGGCTGACGTTGTCACATTGACAGAAGCCACGATGGCCAACGGCAGTAAGGTGAGCATTTCCGTGGTGAACGGAGGCGTAAAGATAAACAACGCCAACGTCCTCTTCGTCGACATTGCGGCCCGCAACGGTGTGCTTCACATTATTGACGGAGTTCTCATTCCGTAAATAGCATTGAGCTTACCCCTGGATTCGACAACTGAACGCCGGAGATCGACATTGATCTTCGGCGTTCAATCGTTTCGTTATCGTCTCAGTTTGTTAGGTCGAGGGGAAAATAGTCAGTATCTTGGCACCAGGAAGTCAACTTGGCAGAAGCTCGAGATAGAGAGGTCATTAGGAGATGGAATTACGGAGACAAGAACGCGAGACCGGCACATGCATTCTCGTTATTGGTTCGAGCGGTTACATTGGCTCGAAGCTGGTACCTCGGCTCCTTGAGCAGGGATATCGCGTCAGATGTCTCGTTCGTGACCGAAAGCGAATTGCAGCGTACGCTTGGTCCAACTCTGTCGAGGTGATGGAAGGGGATGTTCTTGATGCTAATTCCTCGGACCTCGCGTTTCAGCAGGTAAGCGTCGTCTACTACCTCGTTCATTCGATGTCTAACCCAACAGGCGATTTTGCAGAGCTTGATCGACAGGCCGCCAGAAATGTCGGGGAGGCCGCGAAACGTTTTGGAGTCGATCGTATTATCTACTTAGGCGGCTTGGGAAAAAGGCGCGAGGAGCAGTCTCCGCACCTGAGGAGTCGGCACGAGGTAGGTGATGTCTTACGGGAGTCGGGTGTTCCAGTGACTGAATTTCGAGCCGCAGTTATCGTTGGGGCAGGGAGCCTTTCGTTTGAGATGATCCACCACTTGGCCAACCGGTTGCCCGTAATGATCTGCCCGCGCTGGGTAGTCACCCGAACACAGCCCATATCAGTCGACGATGTGCTGGCCTACCTGGTAGCTGCCATCACATCGGCCGAATCAACGGGAAGGATGATAGATATCGGCGGACCTGAGATTCTGACCTATCGAGAGATGATGTTGCGAGTGGCTCGCGCGCTCGGATTGAGGCGGTGGCTGATTAAGGTACCTGTGCTGACGCCGCGGCTTTCATCCTACTGGGTCGGACTCGTCACACCAGTACCTGTCAAGCCCGCGCGTGCCCTCATTGAAGGACTCCGGCATGAGACGATATGCGAGAACGACGATGCCAAGACGCTATTCCAAATCGCGCCGATAGGCTTCGATCAAGCTGTAAAACGGGCGCTCTCGGTAGTTCTCTCCGATCAATCCGATCAGCAAGTGAAGGAAGGCGAGTCGATCATCTCACATATCGAGCCATCGCATCTTCTGACTGACCGAAGACAATTGGCTGTAAAGGCATCCGCCGAGAAACTGTTTCAGGTGGTCGGTTCAATCGGTGGAGAGAACGGGTGGTACGCAGCTGATTCTCTCTGGAGGTTGCGCGGCCTGATTGACGAGTTATTCGGAGGAGTCGGGT
>Ga0315276_10001502_pt1 | contig 20905 bp, 18 predicted proteins | sample YL17G05_0_MG_FD_204542 | JGI IMG/M metagenome (GOLD analysis project Ga0315276, IMG submission 204542) | Sediment microbial communities from Yellowstone Lake, YNP, Wyoming, USA - YL17G05_0 | ecosystem: Environmental > Aquatic > Freshwater > Lake > Sediment | place: USA: Wyoming | collected... | reverse complement strand
CGCAGCCGCGCAGCGGCAAGAAGAAGGGCGGAAAGAGGGCCAAGCGGCGGGTCGGCATCCGGATCGACATGACGCCCATGGTGGACGTCGCCTTCCTGCTGCTCATCTTCTTCATGGTGACCACGGTTTTCCGGAAGCCCCAGGCGCTCGAGATCAACCTGCCGCCGGACAACAAGACTACGCTGTCGGTCGCGCAGTCGAAGGTGCTTGAGATCCGCGTCCTGCCGGACCGTGCCTACTGGCGGAATTCGGCGGACCCCTGGGCCCGTTCGGAGGTCCTGGGTCTGACCACGGTCTTCGAGAAGTACGGCAATGACGCCGCGAAGATCGTGCTGGTGAAGGTGGACCGCGAGGCGAGGTTCGACGACATGGTACGGATCATCGACGAGCTCGACCTCGCCAGGCTCACGCGCTTCTCCCTGCAGACGCTGAAGCCGGATGAGAAGAAGGAGGTCGAGACGCTATGACGACCCCCAACGAACACGCCTCGCTGTTCGAGTTCATGCCCTACGGGGCGCCCGAGTTGAAGGAAGTCGCAAAGAAGTACATGGTCCGGGCGATCCTCGTGTCGTCCGGGGCGTGGATCGCGGTCTACGTGCTGGGCATCGGAGGGGGGGCGTTGCTGGCCAGCCGCCCCAAGGAGACGAGCGTGATCGTCGTGCCGTATCGCGAGGTCACGGCGCCTCCGCCGCTCTCGGACGACACGCCCCCGCCCCAGGTGGCCGTGGCGACGTCTGTTGCGGCGCCTGCCGCGGCGATCCCGGTGCCGGTGCCGGACGCCGAGGCTCCGATGGAGCAGACCATCAAGTCCCAGGAGGAGATCGCGGCGGCGACCCCCAGCATGACGGCTCAGGACGACAAGGGTGCGTCGATCATCGTGGCTCCCCAGTCGGAAGACGATCTGCCGGAGTACGGTGCATACGTCTACGTCGAGGAGTTGCCGGAGGCCATCACGCAGGTCCGTCCCCAGTATCCGGACTTCGCTCGCGAGGCGAGCGTGGACGGCACCGTGATGATCCAGGCCTTGGTGGGCAAGGACGGCAGGGTCAAGGACACCCGCGTCGTCAAGTCCATCCCGATGCTGGACGCCGCGGCGGTCGCGGCGGTGCGCCAGTGGGTCTTCAAGCCGGCGCTCTCGAGTAACAAGCCGGTCGCGGTGTGGGTGGCCGTGCCGATAAGGTTCACGCTGCACTAGGCTCTGTCTGAGAAGCCGAGGACAAGGCGGCGCGGGAGCGACGAGCGGGTCGTATCCGGAGGATGCGTAGCAGCGAGGAGCGACCAAGCCAACGGAGTGATAGGGTCTTCAGACAGAGCCCAGCAGTATCCGACGGCGGGGGGCCGATCCGGGCCCCCCGTTTCCACTCCCCCTCACGAGGTGATCGTCCGTCCCCCGCTCATGACGCATCTGTGGGCGCCTTTCCGGCGCCAGTGGCCGCTCGTTTGCCTTGCCGGGGTGGACTACATACTCTGCCGTGGTCCGCGAGCCGTCCGTGTAACCGCCCCGGGAGGCAAGCATGGAGACGATCACTCAGCCCCTGACGACCGCCGGTGTGCCGGACCCGGCGTTCTCGATCTGGAGCCGGTCCGTGGCCGTGTTCACCCGGCCCGCGCAGGCGTGGGCTGGCCTCGAACGCCAGGGCCAGTGGTGGTTTCCCGTGGTCCTGTGCATGCTGGTCTCCGTGATCGGCACGGGTTTGACCTACCAGCGGGCTTTCGTGCCCACCCAACTTGCCCAACTGGACCGCCAGGTGGAGGCGGGGCAGATCCGTCCGGCGGATCTCGACCGGTTCGAGGAACAGGTTTCCAGCCCGGTGTCCATGGCTGTCACCCTCGTTTCGGTTGCCGTCGCCACGCCGTTGATGACCCTGGTCTTCGCCGTGATGCCGTGGCTGGTGGTGGGCTTCATGCTGGGGCGCCGGTTCGGGTTCAGGGATGCGTTCGTGGCCACGGCCTGGGCCGGTCTGGTGACCATACCAGCCCAGATCCTGACGTCCGTGCTCGTCTGGGCCAACGAGTCCATGATGTACCTCCACACCGGGTTCGGCGTGCTGCTGCCGGTCGAGGATCCGCCGTCGAAGCTGATGTCGGGTCTGGGGACGTTCCTCGACTACGGAATCGGGCCCTTGCCGCTCTGGCACATGGCGGTCGTGGCCCTGGGGACCGCGGCGTTGTCGGGGGCGCCCCGCCGGTCGGTGATGCTCGCGCTGGGCGGCGTCTGGCTGGTCGTCATCGCGATCGTCTCCGTCCTGGCCGCTGTCTTCGCCCCGGGCGCGTGATCGCGGGGCTGCGTGCAACACATTCGTCATGATTCCGTAGAGGACGATAAGTGCGCCCCGGTGCACGGGCGCCATCCACGGAGGATGCGCATGAGAAGGACGAGCCGTACCGTTGCCAGCCTCGCCCTCGCGGGGGTCGCCTGGCTTTCGACGGGTGCCGCAGCGCAGCCGGTGCTGACCGCCGATGACGCGGTGAAGCTGGCGCTGCAGCGGAACAGCCAGATGATCAACGCCAGCGCCGATGTGCTGAGCGCGCGCGGAGGGCTCTACGGCGCGTTCTCAGGTCTGCTGCCACATCTCTCGGCGGGGCTGAGCCGGTCCGGTTCCCGGGTGGACAAGGCCTCCGGGAGCAGCCTGTTCGGCTCGTTCGTGACGCCCTCCGCGACCACGGATCGCGAGTCGTACTCGACGAGCCCGCAGCTGAGCGGCTCCTGGCAGCTGCTCAACCTCTCCTCGATCGCCGGCTTGCGTTCGGCGCACGCGGGCCTGAAGGCCACGGAGCTGACCCGCAAGGCCACGCGTGCGGACGTAGCTCTGGCAACCCGCCAACAGTATTACCAGGTCGTGCAGGCGACGAAGCTGATCGGGGTCGCGAGCCAGGCGCTCACGCTCGCGCGGGACAGCGAACGGCGTGTGCGTGTCCTCTTCGAGGTGGGGTCGGTCTCACGGAGCGACGTGCTCCAGGCGCAGGTTCAGACCGCCCAGAGCCAGATGGATTCCATCGTCGCGTGCCAGGCGCTGCTGGTGCAGCGCGACCTGCTGGCCATGCAGATCGGAATCGAGGAGACGAGACTGGGGGAGGTGGACACCGTCCTCGCCTTCACCCCGCGCGAGTTCGATGAAGTTGGACTGCTGGACGAAGCCGCGGCCAACCGGCCGGACCTGAAGGCAGCCGTGCTGCAACTCAAGGCTGCCAAGGCGGGGCTGAGCTCGGCCCGGCTGTCCCGGCTGCCCTACGTCAGCGTGGCCGGTTCGGCGGGCTTCGATCTCTCGACCGCCTTCAGGCAGAAGAGCTACGGGACGACCAGGGTCTTCGGCCCCCCCCACGTGCACCCGGACGGGACGGACTCGCTCCCGGTGTATCAGGACCTTGTCGAGGAAATCCCCACGCCCGAGACCTCCGGCAACAGCAAAGTCCACCGCCAGTACGGCGCTTCGATCACCCTGAACTGGGACTTCTTCGACGGACTGGCCACCGACTCGCGCAATGCCACGGCCCGTGCGCGGCTCATGAGGGCCCAGAACGCGTACGACGTGCTGCACCGCAATCTGGCGGGCGAGGTCCACGAGGCCGCGCTCACGTACCAGCAGGTCCTGGCGAGCGAGGCGGTGGCCCAGGCGGCGGTGGCGTCGGCGACGGAGAACATGAAGCTGACCCAGCAGAAGTACAACGTCGGATCGGCCACCATCCTGGATCTCATCACCGCCCAGGTCGCTCTGGCACGGGCGCAGAGCCAGTTGGTCAACGCGCTCGCCGCGATCCGCGTCGCCGAGGCCCGCATCGACCGTGTGCGCGGCCGCGGCGTCTGACCCGGAAAGAAGGAGTCCCTCAGGTGAAGAGCAAGAGGTGGCTGTGGATCGGTCTCGCCGTCGCCGTGGCCGTCGCGCTCGTTGCGGTGAGCGTCATACGCATCAAGGCGGGCAAGGTCGAGCCGGTGCAACTGGCACGCGTGCGCGTGGAAGACATCACCTCGTGCGTGCGTGCTCCGGGGAAGATCGAGGCGAAGACCCAGGTCAAGGTGAGCGCGGACATCATGGGGAAGATCGTCGAACTCGCCGTCAAGGAAGGCGACCGCGTCAACAAGGGGCAACTGATGCTGCAGCTCGACGACACGCAGTACCGGGCGTTCGATGAGCAGGCCCGCGCGACGGCGGCGAGCGCACGGGCGCGGGCGCGTGAAGCGGAGCAGAGCCTCAGGGGAGCGGAGGCCACGTACCGGCGGCAGCTGGCGCTGTTCGAGCGGAAGCTGCTGTCCGAGGCCGAGAAGGACCAGGCCGACAGCGCGATCGAGGCCGCGCGGAGCGCGGCGCAGGGCGCGCGGCAAGAGGTCGCCCGGGCCGACGCCAGCGTCACCGCGGCCGCGGACAACCTGCGCAAGACGCGCTTCGTCGCCCCCTTCGACGGTGTGGTGAGCGCGCTGAACGTCGAAGCGGGCGAAAACGTGATCACCGGCACCATGAACAACCCGGGCACCGAGATCCTGGTCGTGTCCGACCTCTCGCGGATGCTCGTGAAGGCCGATGTGGACGAGACCGACGTGGTGGACGTGAAGCTCGGGCAGAAGGCGAAGATCACCGTGGACGCGCTGCCCGACACCTCGTTCCCCGGGACGGTCGCCGACGTCGGCAACACGGCGAAGCGGTCGCTAACCTCGGTGGTCGAGGGTCAGACCAACTTCGAGGTGAAGGTCGTCTTCGACCGTGACGTGTCGCAGGTGCGGCCGGGGATGACGGCCGACGTCGAGATCGAGACCGGGACTCACGCGAAGGCGCTGGGCGTGCCCGTCCAGGCCGTAGTCGTGCGGGCCGAGCGGGAGCTGGAACGGGCGGCCCGGAAGCGCAGCGCCCGCCCGAAGCGTTCGGCCGACGCGACGCTGGCCGCCGAGGACGACACCGTCGGCCGGAAGCAGAAGGAGATCGCTGGCGTGTTCGTGGTCGGCAAGGACAACGTCGCGAGGTTCGTGCCGGTCCGCACGGGGATCGCGAGCGAGACGGCGATCGAGATCTTCGGCCCGGTCACGGGCGGGGACGTGATCGTGGCAGGGCCGTACAAGGCGTTGCGCGATCTGAAGCCCGGCGCGAAGGTGAAGCGCGAGAAGGCCTCCGCCGCCCGCGAGCGCAGGTAGCCGCATGCTCATCGCCATCCGCGACCTGCACCGTGTCTACCAGGTGGGCACGGAGGAGGTGCACGCCCTCAACGGCGTGAGCCTCGACATCGAGCGCAACGAATACCTCGCGATCATGGGCCCGTCGGGCTCGGGGAAGTCCACGCTCATGAACATCGTGGGCTGCCTCGACACGCCGTCGGCGGGCTCCTACAAGCTCATGGACCGCGAGATCGGTGCGCTGTCAGACGACGAGCTGGCCAGCATCCGTAACCAGGAGATCGGGTTTGTCTTCCAGACGTTCAACCTCCTCCCCCGGGCGGACGCGCTCCACAACGTCGAGCTGCCGCTCATCTACGCGGGCTTGAAGCACGAGGAGCGGCGACGGCGCGCGAAGGAGACGCTCGAGCTGGTCGGCCTGGGGGACCGGATGAAGCACCGCCCGAACGAGCTCTCGGGGGGGCAGCGTCAGCGCGTGGCCATCGCCCGGGCGCTGGTGAACGGTCCCAGCATCATCCTCGCCGACGAGCCCACCGGGAACCTCGACAGCGCGACGGGGGCGGAGATCATGGCCGCCTTCGAGCGCATCTGGGAGCAGGGGAACACCGTGATCCTTGTCACCCACGAGGCCGACATCGCCGCTCACGCGCGGCGCGTGGTGCGCATGCGTGACGGACGCATCGAGGGCGACGGCCCGAACCCGGGACGCCAGGGCGGTCCGCCGGTCGCGGCTGCGTGAACCTCCGCGAGAGCATGGGCATCGCCCTTGGGGCGCTGCGGGCGAACAAGCTCCGCTCCTTCCTGACGCTGCTGGGCACGATCATCGGGGTCGGGTCCGTGATCTTCGTGCTCTCGGTCGTCGAGGGTCTCAACCGCTACGTCTCGGAGAAGATCCTCAACGCCGGTGCGAACGTCTTCTGGATCGACAAGTACGGCCTCATCACTAGCGACGAGGCCTTCCAGGAGGCGCAGAAGCGGCCCGACATCACGATCGAGGACGCCGACGCGCTGCGGCTCACGCTGCGCCATGCCCGTATGGTCGTCGCCATGGCCGACGCCACGGCGCCGGTGCGCCAGCGCAACAAGGTCGTCCGGGGGGTCGGGATTCGCGGTCGCGGTGCGGGCTACGACGTGGTGGACGACCTCGCCATCGACCAGGGGCGCCACCTGACCGAGTTCGACGACCGACGCCGGCAGATGGTGTGCGTCATCGGGCCGGAGATCGCCGAGGAGCTCTTCCCAGGGCTGGAGGCGGTCGGGCGCCTGGTCCGCATCCGCGACTGGACGTTCGAGATCGTGGGGGTGACGAAGGCGAAGGGCAAGCTGCTGGGCGAGTCTCAGGATCGCTTCGTGGCCATCCCGATCCACACGTTCCAGAAGTACTGGCAAGCGCGCGGCAGCTTCTACATCTCCATCAAGAGTGTGGACCAGCCCTCGCTCCCGGTGGTCGAGCAGGAGGCGCGCAACGTGATGCGCGCGCGCCACCACCTGCCGCCGGGCCGTGCCGACGACTTCGCGCTCAGCACGGCCGAAACCTTCCTGGAGCTCTACCGCAACATCACCGGGGGCGTCTTCGCGCTGATGATCGGGGTGGCGGTCATCTCGTTGGTGGTGGGCGGGATCGTGATCATGAACATCATGCTGGTCTCGGTGACGGAACGGACGCGCGAGATCGGCGTCCGCAAGGCGCTCGGCGCGCGCCGTCGCGACATCCTCACGCAGTTCCTGGCCGAGGCCTCGACGCTCTCCCTGGCGGGGGGACTGGTGGGGATAGGGTTGGGCGTGGTGTTCGCCCTGCTGATCGGGCTGGTGAGCCCGCTGCCCTCGGCGGTGAGCGTGCCGTCCCTGTTCCTGGGGCTTGCCATGTCCGGCCTGGTGGGCGTGTTCTTCGGCTCCTACCCGGCCTGGCGCGCCTCGCGCCTCGATCCCATCGAAGCGCTGCGCTACGAGTGACCATGGACCTCCCGCTGCTGCTCGAGACGTTGGCGCTCGCCGGGAAGGCCCTGGCCGCGAACCGGATGCGCTCGCTGCTGGCTCTGCTGGGGATCGTCATCGGCGTGGCCACGGTGATCGGGATGGTCTCGCTGGTGAACGGCTTCCAACGCTCGTTCGAGCAGAGCATCCGTTCGCTGGGTTCCAACACCATCTACATCCGGCGTATCCGCCCAGGGGTGTACGTTGGCGGCGACATCCCCGACAGCCTGCGCCAGCGCAAGGCGTTCACGATGGACGACGCGCGCGCCATCCTCGAACAGGCGCCCGCCGTGCGCGAGATCGCGCCGATGAAGTACCCGTTCGACGGCGTGCGCATCGGCTTCCGGGACAAGCTGACGAAGATCACGTTCGTCTTCGGGACGAATGAGGACTTCACGCTGGTCCACGGCTATGAACTGGAGCGGGGACGCTACTTCACGGTCCAGGAGATCGAGCGGCGCGCCAACGTCGCGGTGCTCGGCTCCGACACGCGTGAGGCGCTCTTCGGCAACCGGGACCCTCTTGGCCGGACGATCCGCATGGCCGGCATCCCGTTCACCGTGATCGGCGAGTACGCGCCCAAGGGGAAGCTGCTCGGGAACAACTTCGACGAGGTGGCGACGATCCCGTACACGGTGGTGGACAAGTACTTCCCCGCGCCCCCGGACGCGCCCCCCTGGTTTCCTAAGCGCGGCGAGCTGTTCCTGGACGCCATCGCCGTCTCGCCCGAGCTGAACGCCGAGGCGCAGCGTCAGATCATGGAAGTGCTGCGCATCCGGCGGAACCTGCGCAGCAACGAGCCCAACGACTTCGTGGTGTACACCGACGACGCCATCATGACGCTCTACAACACGGTCACGGGCGGGATCGTGGCGGTCATGCTGCTGGTCTCGGGGGTATCGCTGCTGGTGGGCGGCATCGGCGTGATGATCATCATGCTGGTGGCGGTGACGGAGCGCACGCGCGAGATCGGCCTGCGCAAGGCGGTGGGGGCCCCGCGCCGCGCGATCCTCACGCAGTTCCTGGCCGAGGCGGTCGCCCTCACGGCTCTGGGGGGCGTGATCGGCGTCCTGCTGGGGGCCGCGATCGCGGTCGTGGTGAAGGCGGTCTCGCCGCTGCCGACGTTCGTGTCGGCCTGGTCCGTGGTCGTGGGGCTGCTGTTCTCGGCGACCGTGGGCGTGTTCTTCGGGCTGTATCCCGCGCTGCGCGCCTCGCGGCTGGACCCGGTGGACGCCCTGCGCTACGAGTAGTCCGGCGGCCCGGGGCCGGCGCGCCCGCGGGCGGCGTCCGCGCGCGACTCCTGCTATATTCCGCGCATGGCCCCGCGCGCCCGCACTCCGCGTCCGTCCCGGGCGCTTCCCGGGGCACCGGCCAGTGCCGCGGGGGCGCCGGCCAGCGCGCGTCAGGGGCGCGGGCTCTCCGACATCGTCATCCACGGCGCGCGCGAGCACAACCTTCAGAACCTGACGCTGCGGTTGCCCCGGCAGAGCCTCATCGTGGTTACCGGCGTCTCGGGCTCGGGGAAGTCGTCGCTCGCCTTCGACACGCTCTACGCCGAGGGGCAGCGCCGCTATGTCGAGTCGCTCTCCGCCTACGCCCGGCAGTTCCTCGGGCAGATGGAGAAGCCGGACGTGGACGCCATCGAGGGCCTCTCGCCGGCGATCGCGATCGAGCAACGCAGCGCGGGCTCGAACCCGCGCTCGACCGTCGCCACCATCACCGAGATCTACGACTACCTGCGGCTGCTGTTCGCCCGGCTCGGGGTGCAGCACTGCCCGGGCTGCGACACGCCCATGCGCCGGCAGAGCGTGCAGGAGATCGTTGACGCGGTCCTGGCCCGGTACGGCGGCTCACGCATCGCCCTGCTGGCGCCGCTGGTGCGCGGCAAGAAGGGCGAGTATCGCAAGGAGCTCGAGGCGGTACACCGCCAGGGATACCTGCGCGCGCGCATCGACGGCGAATGGGTGGAGCTGGAGGAGCCGCCGAAGCTCGCGCGCTACAAGCGGCACGACGTCGAGGTGGTCGTGGACCGGCTGACCGTGGACGAGGGCGCGCGGTCGCGGCTGGCCGACTCGATCGAGACGGCGCTCAAGCTGGGCGGAGGACTGGTCGCGGTGGCGCGGGCCGAGGGCGCGCGTGGCGAGGGAGGGGAGGACCTGCTCTTCAGCCAGGGCGCGGCGTGCCCGAAATGCGGCACCAGCGTCGCGGAACTGCAGCCGAGGAGCTTCTCCTTCAATTCGCCGTTCGGGGCCTGCCCGACCTGCGAAGGGCTCGGGAGTTTGCTCAAGGTGGATCCAGAGCGCGTGGTCCCGGACCCATCGCTCTCGATCGAGGATGGCGCCATCGCCGCCTGGGGAGACGCCAGGGGCACCTGGGTGGGAGGGACGCTCAAGTCGCTGGCGAGGAAATTCAACTTCTCCCTCCAGCAACCGTGGAGGAAACTGCCGCAACGCGTTCAGGCGCTGCTGCTTCATGGCACCGGGGGGGAGGAGCTGCGCTTCGAGTACAAGATGCGCAAGGGCTCCTCGTGGGTCCAGACCGGCGCCTTCGAGGGCGTCATCGGGAACCTGGAGCGCCGCAGCCGGGAGACGAGCAGCGAGCACATCCGGCGCTGGATCCACAGCCTGATGAATCCTCAACCCTGCCCGGCGTGCGGCGGCCGCCGGTTGAAGCCCGAGAGCCTGGCCGTCCGGATCGAGGATCGCGACATCTCCGCGTGGTGCGCGTCATCGGTGGAGGAGGCGCGAGTCGCGCTGGCGGCGCTGAGCTTCGACGGTGCTCGCCGCGCGATCGCCGAGCCGATCCTCAGGGAGATCGCCAGCCGGCTGGGGTTCCTTGAGGATGTCGGGCTCGGCTACCTGACGCTCGATCGCGCGGCAGCGAGCCTGGCCGGCGGCGAGGCGCAACGCATTCGGCTCGCCACCCAGATCGGCTCCCAACTCACCGGCGTGCTCTACATCCTGGACGAGCCGTCGATCGGGCTGCACCACCGCGACAACCAGCGACTCCTAGCCACGCTGCTGCGCCTGCGCGATCTTGGGAACACGGTGGTCGTGGTGGAGCACGACCGCGACACCATGCTGGCTGCCGACTGGCTGGTGGACCTTGGCCCAGGGGCGGGGCGCCACGGCGGTCGCCTGGTCGCGGCGGGCACGCCTTCGGAGGTCATGCAGGTCGCCGATTCGCTCACCGCCCAGTACCTCTCGGGTGCGCGCGACATCCCGGTGCCGGCGGCGCGCCGACCGGGCGACGGCCGGCACCTCGAGGTCCTGGGGGCGCGGGAGCACAACCTGAAGGATGTGGATGTGCGCTTCCCGCTGGGCACCTTCACCTGTGTCACCGGCGTGTCGGGATCGGGCAAGAGCACGCTCGTGAACGACATCCTGCTGGCTGCCCTGCAGCGCCGGTTGCTGGAGAGCGGCCCGGTGCCGGGGGCCCACCGCGGCCTGAAGGGGGCCGAGCACGTTGACAAGGTGGTGGCCATCGACCAGAGCCCGATCGGGCGCACCCCGCGCTCGAACCCGGCCACCTACACCGGCACGTTCGGTTTCATCCGCGACCTGTTCGCGCGCCTGCCCGAGGCGAAGGTGCGCGGCTACGGGCCCGGGCGCTTCTCCTTCAACGTGAAGGGAGGCCGCTGCGAGGCGTGCCAGGGCGATGGGCTGCGCAAGATCGAGATGCACTTCCTGCCGGACGTCTTCGTGCGCTGCGACCTGTGCCATGGCCGGCGGTACAACCGCGAGACGCTCGAGGTGCACTACCGCGGACGCTCCATCGCCGACGTGCTGGACCTGACGGTGGAGGAGGCCCTGGAGTTCCTCGGGGCCGTGCCGCCGCTGAGGCGCAAGCTCGAGACCCTCAGCTTGGTCGGACTGGGCTACCTGCACCTGGGCCAGTCGGCCACCACGCTCTCGGGCGGCGAGGCGCAGCGTGTTAAGCTCGCGACCGAGTTGTCGCGGGTGGCGACCGGCCGGACGCTGTATATCCTGGACGAGCCCACCACCGGGCTGCACTTCGAGGACGTGCGCATGCTGCTCGAGGTGCTCCACTCGCTCGTCGGGCGTGGCAACACGGTGGTTGTGATCGAGCACAACCTGGACGTCGTCAAGAGCGCTGACTGGTTGATCGACCTGGGCCCAGAAGGTGGCGAGCGCGGCGGCGCCGTGACCGCCACCGGGACCCCCGAGGCGGTGAGCCGCGCGCGGGGATCCTGCACCGGAGAGGCTCTGAGAGTGGTGCTTGCCCGATGAACCCGATCACCACCACTCGCCGCGAGACGTCGCGAACGACCGCCACGATCCCGACCGGCACGATGAGGGCCGTCGTCAAGGCGAAGGCCGGTCCCGGGCTCGAGATCCGCGAGATCCCCGTGCCGGTCCCAGGGCCCGGGCAGTTGCTCCTGCGCGTGCTGCGCGCCGGCATCTGCGGCACCGACTTGCACATCTACGAGTGGGACGCCTGGAGCCAGGCTCGCCTGCGACCCCCCTTCACGATCGGGCACGAGATCGTGGGCGAGATCGTCGGACTGGGGCTGGGGGTCACGGGGTTCCAGACCGGCGAGCGGGTCTCGCTCGAGAGCCACATCGTCTGCGGGCTCTGCGCCGCGTGCCGCACCGGTAATGCGCACGTCTGCCAGAACACCCGGATCCTCGGGCTGGACGCCGACGGTGGCTTCGCCGAGTACGCGGTCGCGCCGGCAGTCAATGCGTGGCGCGCGCCGGCGAACGTGCCGCTCGAGGTGCAGAGCATCATGGAGCCGCTCGGCAACGCGGTGCACACCGCGTTCTCCGGGGACCTCTCCGCCTGCCGTATCGGCGTGACCGGGTGCGGGCCGATCGGGCTCTTCGCGATCGGCGTGGCCCGCGCCGCGGGCGCCTGCCAGGTGATCGCCAGCGACATCTCGGCCTACCGGCTCGACCTTGCGCGCCGGATGAAGGCCGACGCCGTCATCGACGCCTCGAAGGAGGACTTCGTCCAGCGGATCGAGGAACTCACCGATGGCTGCGGGCTCGACGGCGTGCTCGAGATGTCCGGCAACGCGAAGGCCATCCGCGGCGGGCTCGAAGCGCTGCGCAATGGCGGCCGGCTCTCATTGCTGGGGCTGCCACGGGAGGAGCTCGGCCTGGACTGGAACCGGCTGCTGGTCTTCAAGGGGGTGACGATCCACGGCATCGTGGGGAGGCGCATGTACGAGACCTGGTACCAGATGGACAGCCTGCTCCGCAGCGGGAGCCTGGACGTGCGGCCGGCCATCACGCATGTGATGCCCATGGAGCAGGTGGTCGGGGGCATTGAGTTGCTGCGCTCGGGCAACGCCGGCAAGATCGTGCTCGTCCCCTGGGGGCAGGAGGGGTAAGACCGATACGAACGAGGACGGCCGGAGTCATGCGCCGGTCATCCGCGCAGGCGGTGTCGGCTTCCGTCGGGGTGCTCCTTGACCGCGTCAGGACCCTTGGCTACCTTGCGAATGTCCGTTCATCCGCAAGGAGCCTGACATGTCCATGCCGGGCGAGGCGAAGCCCACCCCGTTCACCGCTTACCATCGCGCGCTCGGCGCGAAACTCGTGGAGTTCGCGGGTTTCGAGTTGCCCCTGCGCTACACCGGCGACCTGCGCGAGCACCAGTGCGTGCGCAACGCGGTGGGTGTGTTCGACATCACGCACATGGGTGAGTACCACGTCTCGGGGCCCGGGGCGGGGGAGTTCATTCACCGCATGGTCACGAACGACGTGCTGGGCATGCAGGTGGGCCAGGCGATCTACACCGCCATGTGCCGCCCGGACGGCGGTATCGTGGACGATCTGCTCGTCTATCGCCTGCCGGACCGCTGGATGATGGTTGTCAACGGGGCGACGAACGCCAAGGACTGGGCGTGGCTGAAGGAGCAGGTGCCGGCGGGCGTCGAGTTCCGCGACATCAGCGACCAGACGGCGCTGCTGGCCGTGCAGGGACCGAAGGCGGAGCTCGTGCTCCGGGGCCACGTGCCCGACGCGGCACTCGAGCTGGGCTTCTATCGCCTCACGGAAGGCGCGGCCTTCGGCGCCCCAGCGGTCATTTCGCGCACCGGCTACACCGGCGAGGACGGTTTCGAGCTCTACTTCGCTCCGCGACACGCCGCGCAGGTCTGGGAGGGACTGATGGCGGCGGGCCGCCCGCACGGCCTGGAGCCGGTGGGGCTCGCGGCCCGCGATTCGCTGCGGCTCGAGATGGGGTACATGCTCTACGGGAACGACATCGATGACACGACCACGCCGCTCGAGGCAGGGATCGGCTGGACGGTGAAGCTGAAGAAGGACGCATTCAACGGGCGCGAGGCGCTGCTGCGGCAGAGGGAGGCGGGGCTGGTCCGCAAGCTCGTGGGCTTCGAGCTCGACGGACGGCGGGTCGCGCGGCACGGCATGACGATCGAATCCGGCGGGCGCGCTGTGGGCCGGGTCACGAGTGGCACGTTCAGCCCGAGCCTCGAGCGCCCGATCGGCATGGGCTACGTGGAAAGCGCGCTGGACCACCCGGGTGGCACCCTCGAGGTGCTGGCCGGCGGGACGCGCCTCGATGTGCGCATCGCCCCGCGGCCGTTCTGGACGCGCGGCTCGCGCCGTTCCTGAGGAGGGTGTCTTGGGCTATCCCGATGACGTCCGCTATACCGCCGAGCACGAGTGGGCCCGGCTCGAGAAGGGCATCGTCACCATCGGCGTCACGTCGTACGCCACCGAGCAGCTCGGAGACATCGTCTTCGTCGAGCTGCCGGAGCCCGGCACCCGGCTGGAGGCGCTGAAGGTCTTCGGGGTGATCGAGGCCGTGAAGACCGTGAGCGACCTCTTCGCCCCGGTGTCCGGCGAGGTGCTGGAGTGCAACGGCGCGCTCGCGGACAATCCGGCGCTCGTCAACCAGGACCCATTCGGTGAGGGCTGGATCCTGCGCCTCCGGCCTTCCGACCCGGCCGAGCAAGCGAAGCTGATGTCCAGCGCGGACTACGAGAAGCACGTGGATGAGCAGCACGCATGAGCTTCGTCGGCCTGACGCCTGACGAGGAGCGGCGCATGCTGGCGGAGATCGGCGTCGCGCGCTTCGACGAGCTGCTCGCGGCGGTGCCGAAGGACGTGCTGCTCGATCATCCGCCCCGGATCCCCGGGCCGCTCTCCGAGATCGAGCTGCGGCGCCTTCTGGGCAAGTGGTCCCGCGAGAACCACGCAGCGGAACAGGTCTCCTTCCAGGGTGGCGGGATCTACGACCACTGGATCCCGGCGGCGGTGGACGCGCTCGCGAGCCGCTCGGAATTCGTCACGGCCTACACGCCCTACCAGCCCGAGGTCGCCCAGGGCACGCTCACGGCCATCTTCGAGTTCCAGAGCATGATGGCGGAGCTGACGGGCTGCGACGTGGCCAACGCTTCGATGTACGACGGCGCCACCGCCACGGTCGAGGCCGCGCTGCTCGCGCGCCGGCAGACCGGGCGCAAGCGCGTGGTCGTGGCGGGGATGGTCCATCCGCACACGGTCGCTGTGCTGCGCACCTACCTGGACGCGGCCGAGGTGACGGTGGTGGAGGACTCGAGCGGGCTGGCGGCCGTGGCGGACCTGAGAGCCGCGGCTGGTCCCGACACGGCCTGCATGATCTACCAGCAGCCCAACTTCTTCGGGCTGCTGGAGGACTCCGTGGCCCTGCACGCGCTGGCCCACGACATGGGCGCGCTCGCGGTGGCGGTCTGCGATCCCATCGCGCTCGCCCTGATCGAGCCGCCTGGGCGCACCGGCGCCGACCTCGTGGTGGGCGAGGCGCAGTGCCTCGGCAACCCGATGTCCTTCGGCGGCCCGCTGCTGGGGTACTTCGCTGCGAAGCAGGCCCTGCTGCGCGGGCTGCCCGGCCGGCTCGTCGCGGAGACGGTGGACCGCCAGGGGCGCCGCGGGTTCGTGCTGACGCTGCAGACCCGCGAGCAGCACATCCGGCGGGAGAAGGCCACCTCCAACATCTGCACGAACCAGGGTCTGATGGCCCTGCGCGCCACCATCCACATGGGCCTGCTGGGCCGCCTTGGGTTGCGCGAGGTCGCGGAGTTGTGCGTCCAGAAGAGCCACCACGCCGCGCGGTTCGCCGCCGCGATCCCCGGGTACGCGCTGGGGTTCGAGGCCCCGTTCTTCCGGGAGTTCGTCCTGCGCTGCCCGGTCGAGGCGCGCCGCGTGGTCGAGGCCGGAACCGAATTCGGGGTGAGCCCCGGGATCAACCTCGGGCGCTTCCGGCCCGAGTGGCGGGATCTGCTGCTGGTCGCCGTGACGGAACTGCGGAATGCGGATGAGATCGACCGCTGGGCGCGTACCCTGCAGAAGGCGGGAGGTGCCCGATGATCATGCCCCGTCGGCTGTTGATCGAGCAGGGCGGCGCGGGCCACCGTGGCCCGGCGCTGCCCGCCTGCGACGTGCCGAAGCGGCCGCTCGCCGAACTCCTCCCGGGCGTGGCGCTGCGGGCGGAACTGGTGTTCCCGCAGGTCAGCGAACCCGAGGTGGTGCGGCACTTCACCGAACTCTCGACGCTCAACCACCACGTGGATCGCGGCTTCTACCCGCTCGGCTCTTGCACCATGAAGCACAACCCGAAGATCGACGAGGAACTGGCCGGCCTGGCCGGTTTCGCCAAGGCGCACCCGCTGGCCGGTGACGATGCCACGCAGGGTTGCCTGCGGGCGATGGTGGAGGTGCAGCGGCTGCTGGCGGACATCACCGGGTTCGCCGCGGTCACGACGCAGCCCGCCGCGGGTGCGCACGGCGAGATGACCGGTCTGCTGCTGATACGCGCGTATCACCGGTCGCGCGGAGAGGGCGAGCAGCGCCGCCGCGTGATCGTGCCCGACTCGGCGCACGGCACGAACCCGGCGAGCGCGAGCCTGGCCGGCTACGAGACCGTGGTGATCCCCTCGGGCGCGGACGCGACCGTGGACCTGGAGGCGCTGGCGAAGGCGCTGGACGACCGCGCGGCGGCGGTGATGCTGACCGTGCCGAACACGGTCGGCCTGTTCGAGCCGCGCGTGCTCGAGGTCGCACGGCTGGCGCACGCGGCCGGGGCTCAGTGCTACATGGACGGGGCCAACCTGAACGCGCTCGTGGGGCGGGTGCGACCGGGCGATCTGGGTTTCGACGTCATGCACATCAACGTGCACAAGACGTTCTCGACCCCGCACGGCGGCGGCGGTCCAGGGGCTGGACCGGTGGCCGTGGCGAAGCACCTCGAGCCGTTCCTGCCGGTGCCGGTCGCGGTGGTCCAGCAGGACGGACGCGTGCGCCTCGATTGGGATCGTCCGCGATCCATCGGCCGCGTGCACTCCTTCAACGGGAACTTCAGCGTCCTGTTGCGGGCCCTCGCCTACATGCTCACGCTCGGGCCCGAGGGCCTCGCCGAGGTCAGCCGGGTCGCCATCCTGAACGCCAACTACCTCATGCGGCGGCTGGCGAAGAGCTACGACCTGCCGAACCCGCAGCACTGCATGCACGAATTCGTGCTCTCGGGCCGCGGGCTCAGGAGGTACGGGGTGAAGACCCTCGATGTGGCGAAGCGGCTGCTGGACTTCGGTGTGCACGCGCCGACGGTGTACTTCCCGCTCATCGTCGAGGAGGCGCTCATGATCGAGCCCACCGAGACCGAGACGTTCGACCGCCTCGAGCACTTCGCCTCCGCGATGGAGCGCATCGCCGCCGAGGCGGCGGAGGACGCGGAACTGCTGCACCAGGCGCCCCACACCACGCCCGTGGGCCGGCTCGACGAGGCTCGCGCGAGCCGCGAACCGAGGCTCCGGTGGAGCGTCCCGTAGGGCCGAGACCCGCAACGCGGGAGGGAAGGGTGACTTGGGGCTGAGCGCAGGACGCGCTTTGCAGGAAGCTCGCTCCGCCGAGCCGGGCAGTATGCCGCCCGCGGGGCGTGCGGGTTCTCCAGCCGCGATGGAGTGGACCGTGAGTCCCTGGCGGGAGGATCCCGCCCGAGCGGTGTTCGCCGTGATCGCGGCGCTGCTCCTGTGGCTGCTGGCCGCGTGGCTTCTGGCGGGGGAGCGCCTGCTCTCCACGCTCATGGGCCTGGCCGTGCTCGTCGTGCTGGCGCCGGGCATGACCCCGACGCAGTGCCGCGTGGACGGCGATGGCGTCGCGCGGCGCGTGCTCTTCGTTTGGGACCGCAGGGCCTGGCCGGAGATCCGGCGGGCCCGGGTGGGCGTCGTAGGGCTCTTCGTCTCACCGTTCGCGCGGCGCAGCCGGCTCGACCGATTCCGGGGCCTGTCCCTCCCCGTGCCGCGCCGCGCAGCCGACCCCGCGCCGCTGCTCGAGGCCCTGCGGCAGGAGGTGGGGCGCCATGGCCTGTGAAACGCCCCCGCTGGCGGCCGGGGATCTGGCCCTGCTCGAGCGCGTGGCCGCGCGCGTTGTCGAGTTGCGGCTCGAGGTCCCGGCCATCCTGACGCTGGAGTCTGTGCGGCCGCTCTCGTTCGTGGCGAGCCAGGCCATGATCTTCTTCCAGCCGCTGGTGCAGGCGCTCCTGCGCTTCGAAGACTACCAGCGCTTCGCGGCGCTGGCGGAGCGCCGCGAGGCGCTCGAGGCGCTGGCCGTGCTCATCGAGCGCCGCGCCGGGGAGTCGCGGGCGGCTCGCGCGGAAGACGCAAGGAGCGGGACGGGGACCTCCGGCCGGCCCGGCGGGCGTGCCGGAAGGACGACGTGAGCGGTGCGACGCGGGTCCGCGCCGGTGCGTTGCTGGGCGCGGCGGGGACGCCGCACGCGGAACGCGGAGGTCGCCATGACGGGGGCGACGGCGTGCAACACCGTGCGGGCCTGACGGCTGCGGTCGTCCTGGCGTCGCTCCTCGCGATCCCGGCGCGCCCCCAGGTGACGGCGGTGGGCGGAGCGCCGCTGATCGTCGTGCCGGAGCCCGTGGCCGCCAAGGCTCCCTCGCCGGCGTTTGTGCCGGGGGCGTTGCAGCCTCCCCGCCCCGCCCGCGGTCTCACCTGGGAGGACGTTCCGGACGACGCCGGACGCGCAGTGAACCTTTCCTGGGAGCTCTCGCCCGACGACGATGGGATCCACGCGCTCGTTGACGGCTATCGCCTCATGCGCGCGGAGAGTCCGAGCGGGCCCTGGACGGCCGTGGACTCGGTCACCGCCCGGGTCGCGACCGGCCGGGACCAATCGGCGAGCCTGCGGCGCGACGTTCCCTACTTCTACCGCGTGGACACGCACGGCCCGGGTGGCGTGACCCCGGCCAGGAGCGTGACCGGGCCGGCTCTTGCCAGCTCGCAATGGTTCAACCATGCGCGCTGGAGCGTGCTGCTGCTGACCATGCTCTTCTTCGCTTTCGTGCTGTTCTTCGTCCAGAAGTCGCGGGATGAGGGAAGGAAGCCGTTCCTCCGGCGCATCCCCGGTGTCGACGCTATCGAAGACGCCATCGGCCGGGCGACGGAGATGGGGCGCCCGGTGCTCTATGTGCCCGGGGTGCAGGACATCGACGACATGCAGACCGTGCAGGCGCTCATCATCCTCGAGAGCGTCGCGAAGACCACGGCCCGCTACGAGACGCCGATCAAGGTGCCGGTCACCTATCCCATCCCGTTTACGATCGCACAGGAGGTGGTGAAGAGCGGCTATGCGCACGCAGGACGCGCGGAACGGCACGATCCGGAGAGCGTCCAGTTCGTCTCACCCGAGCAGTTCGCGTACGTCGGGGCGATCACCGGCGTGATGATGCGCGACAAGCCGGGCGCCCACATCTTCCTCGGGGCGTTCTTTGCGGAGTCCCTGCTGCTGGCCGAAGCGGGCTGCGCGACCGGGGCCATCCAGGTCGCGGGCACGGCGAACGCGGACCAGTTGCCCTTCTTCGTCGTGGCCTGTGACTACACGCTCATCGGCGAGGAGTTGTTCGCGGCCAGCGCCTATCTCTCAGGCGAGCCGAGACTCGTGGGCAGCCTCAAGGGCGCCGATCTCACGAAGATCGCGATCATCCTGCTGCTGCTGGCCGGCTGCGTGCTCGAGACGTTCGGGCAGCACGGCCTCAAGCAGTGGCTGGCGACGCAATAGGAGGCGTGGCGTGAAGCGCGAGATCCCTCTGTTCGTGACCGCAGCGGCCGGCCTCTTCATGATCCTGTCATTCTTCGTGCCCCACCAGGCGGTAAGCGTGCCCGCTGACTTCCTCCAGCAGAGCGCGATCATCATCGTGGCCTTCGGCATCGTGCTGGGCGGGGCGAATCTGCTGCGCGTGAACCTCGCGGGGGTGGTCCGGCGCCAGCCCGGCTGGCCGTACAGGCTCGTGCTCATCGCCGGGCTGGTCGTGACGGTCGCCCTGGGTCTGATCGAGGGCCGGGACTTCCAGGCGGCCGGCACCCGCTCGACCTGGATCTACGACCAGGTCTACTCCTCGATGAGCAGCGCGATGTTCGCCCTGCTCGCCTTTTTCATCGCGTCGGCGGCGTTCCGCGCGTTCCGGATCCGCACTGCGGAAGCCGTGCTGCTGGCGGCGGCCGCCTTGATCGTGATGATGGGTCGGGTCCCGCTCGGGGGCGTGCTCACGGCCGGGCTCCCGCGCGAGTTGCGGGTGGAGACCATCGCGCAGTGGATCCTGGACGTTCCGCAGAACGCCGCCAACCGGGCCATCCTCATCGGCGCGGCGCTGGGTGTGATGGCCACCGGCCTGCGCGTGATCCTGGGGATCGAGCGCAGCTACCTGAGCGGAGAGGATTGAGTCGTGAGCCTCGCCACTTCCTTCGAGCGCCTGGACCGCCGCTGGATCCACGCGGTCACGGGGCTGCTCGTCCTCCTGCCACTGCTCCTGCCCCTGAACTTCCCGCTGGGGCCCTCGCCGCCGGTGCGCGCATACCACGATGCGATCACCGCGTTGCCCGCTGGCAGCACCGTGCTGATGTCCTGCGACTTCGACCCGGCGTCCCGGCCGGAACTCGAACCCATGACCCGCACGACCCTGCGGCAGCTCTTCCGCAGGCACTGCAAGGTCGTGGTGGTCGTGCTGTACCCGGGGGGCGCGCGCCTGGTGGACTGGATCGTCCAGGACGTGGCGCGCGAGAACCGCCAGGTCGATGGGGTCGACTACGTCAACCTCGGCTACAAGGCGGGCAACGAGGCGGTCATGGTGCTCATGGGACAGAGCATCCCGGGGGCCTTCCCGCGCGACCACAACGGCCGCGACGCGACGCGCCTCCCGATCATGCAGTCGGTGCGGAACTACTCGAGTTGCGCCATGCTGGTGAGCCTCTCGGTGGGCTACCCGGGCACCAGGGAGTACGTGCAGCAGGTGCGGGGACGCTTCCACATCCCCATCATCGCCGGCGTGACCGCGGTGTCCGCCCCCACGCTCTATCCGTACCTGCAGACGGGGCAGTTGCGCGGGATGCTCGGCGGCATGTCCGGCGCCGCCGAGTACGAGGATCTCCGGTTCGAGCGCGGCATGGCATCGCGGGGCATGGACGCGCAGTCGCTGGCGCACGTGTTCATCGCGCTGTGCATCGTATTCGGCAACCTGGCGCAGTGGGAGCGCAAGCGGAAGGAGGCAGCATGAGCCCCCACCCGAGCCCCGACTTCGGGGTGTGGGTGGCGGCCGCGCTCACGCTCTGCATCTTCAGCTTCCTCTACAAGGACAACCCGTTCTACCGGGTCACCGAGAACCTGTTCGTGGGTGTCTCGGCGGGGTACTACATCGTCCTGAACTTCTGGACCGTGCTGGTGGCGAATCTCTGGGATCCTCTCGTGGGCGCCTTCGACGGCCGGCAGGGCTCCCCGTTCGCCGTGCATCTGGGGGACTACCGCGTGTTCCTGCTGCTGCCCGCCCTGCTCGGCCTGCTGCTGTTCTCGCGTTTCC
>Ga0315276_10001497_pt1 | contig 20931 bp, 9 predicted proteins | sample YL17G05_0_MG_FD_204542 | JGI IMG/M metagenome (GOLD analysis project Ga0315276, IMG submission 204542) | Sediment microbial communities from Yellowstone Lake, YNP, Wyoming, USA - YL17G05_0 | ecosystem: Environmental > Aquatic > Freshwater > Lake > Sediment | place: USA: Wyoming | collected... | reverse complement strand
GCTTGCCAAGGCCTATGGTGACGAGGCATATGTGATTGGCACCGTTAAAGCGCGGGAAAAAGGCGAACCACCGATCGCCATTGAATAACTCTTCCTTTGCATTTCATTAATTTCGAGTATAATAATCGCAAAATTACAAATCGAAACCTCTGAAAAAGTACTTTTTATTCTTCGAGCGATCGCGAGCTTGTCAAGGGGGAGTCGAGAGGTAAAGCAAATTTTATCTTCTCGACAGGCTCGAAGAATAAAAAGGCTCGAAGAATAAAATTTAGCACTTTTTCAGAGGATTCAATTTGTGATTTTCTTTATAGATATTATGCAGAACAAATTAAAACTTGGCATCCTCGCTTCCGGTTCCGGCACAAATCTGCAGGCGATCCTTGAAGCGTGCCACAATCAGGCCATAGATGCAGAGGTAAAAATCGTCATCAGCGATGTCCCAACTGCAAAGGCGCTTGAACGCGCGAAAAAGTTCGGCGTTCCAACCGCTGTCCATGAGCGCAGAACATACCCCGCAAAACAGTCATTCGAACAGGCAATCATCAACGATTTGAAAAAATACGAAATTGAGCTTGTCTGCCTGGCTGGTTATATGCGAATCATAGGAAAGGATTTTCTCAATGCATTTGAAAATCGTATCATAAATATTCATCCGGCCCTGCTTCCGTCTTTTCCGGGGCTTGATGCGCAAAAGAAGGCATGGGAATACGGGGTGAAAGTTTCAGGGTGCACTGTTCATTTTGTAGATGAAATGACAGATCATGGTCCCATCATCCTTCAGGCCGCGGTGCCCGTACTTGAAGAAGATACGGTTGAAACACTCCGAGAACGTATTTTGAAGGAAGAACATCGGATCTACCCGCAGGCAATCCAACTTTACGCCGAGGGACGACTGACAATGAAAGGTCGGCGGGTGCAAATAAAATAGGAGGTCTAATGCGAAAAATATTCTTCTGTTTAATGACGATGACAATTTTATTGTGTGTCACATCAATTGCTAAGGCTGGCAGCGCCGCCGGCAATTATACTGTCGGACTTGGACCGGTCGGAAACATCTTTGTCGTTGATTCCAGCCCTGAACTGGATCCCGGAGTCGGAGGATATGTCTATTTTGATTATCGCTGGTCGCCACAGTTTTCAACGCAATTTGGTGTGCTTGTCACCACGGAGGACGGAACCGGCATCAGCAAAGGCGACAACGGCATCGAATTTCTGGGCATCCCGACATTCGATCTTAAATTTTATCTGTTCTCCGGCGAAACCCGCTGGGATCCCTATGGGCTCATCGGCATGGGATTTTATGCTGTCTCAGAGGGCACAACCGGCAATGGAACGGTTGCGTTCGGTATCGGCGCCAATCTGGGAATTGGATTTGATTATTATATTTCCGAGCGATTCTCATTTGGTCTTTCAGCGGTGTTCCGCTCAATTGGTCTAATCGATTCGGTTGGCGGAGACCATAATGGAACGTCACTCTTCCCGCTGTCTCTCCAAGGCAATATCGCGTATCACTTCTAAAAAAGCGGCCATGGAGGCGTTTAAGACAAAGAAAAAACCAGACAAGAATTGGGGATTACAATCCAGTTACCTCATAATCAATCGCAAAACTCCTGAGCTTTGCCCGATCGAAGACATCTTTTATCTTCGCAAGGGGGTTTGATAGGAGCTTTGCGAACTCGAATTTCTCTTCACCATGTCTTTTCACATATTGTTCGCGAAGCGATTCCGCCGCTGCCTTGTCGCCGGTGAGCTGGATTGTTACAATCTGTTTCATCAGAGATTCAACTACATCGGCAATTTTGTCAAAGTGAATGGTAAACCGGCCGCTCTTTGAATCGAAGGTCAACGCACCATTTTCCATCAATTTCCCCACCTCAATTGCCGCCATCTGGGGATACGTGCCGCTGAGTGAATATTGCAAAAGACCAAAAAGATGCATCACAGCGGTAGTGTATCGTTTAGGAATGTCTTCGTCTTTTAAAAGCCCCCGTGTCTTCAAATAAGGGATAAACCAGAGACTCGCCACATCTGCCTTGAGCTCCTCCATCAGCGTTTCCATTGGTCCCAGGGCTTTCCCTACAGTGGTCTTTTTGCCGTCTAGAATGATGGGGAGCTCTTCATGTGCGCCAAATCCGTGTGCAAATTCATGAAAGGCCGTGTTCATGATATCAGCCCAGCCGTCAACCAGTTCGGCCTGATCCCTGACAAGCGCCAGACGGGCGCGTTTTTGCATCAGCGGCGTGAAAAGCCTCATGTGGTTGATCAAAAGGACCTTCTTATAGAGGCCCTCTCCCACAGCCTTTCCACGGTTTGGAAGATGGTATGCCACAGTCGCGCCGTGCGGACTCCTTGCGTCCCCTGCGGCGTAAATAAGTTCTACGGCACGAATCTTGATCCTTAAATCAAGCCGGCGCGCTCTATAAAGATCCCTGCCGATAAAATTTGCAAAATGGTTCTCAAATTCCTGCAGGTGATCTTTAAAATCGTTAAGCAAAGGACCCATGTCTCTATCTTCGCGCCCGATATACATCTCGAACTGTGCCTTTTCTTTCATCGGTTCTTTGTAGGTTTCATAAGGGCCTACCGTCAACTCCCATGGCCCCTCAAGGGCGATCCAGTCGAAATCACTCTTGTCATAAGGAAAGGGATCATTGCTTTCAAAGGCCTTTGCACGCGAGCGCAAAAATTTCTTCAGTGTCGGATCATCGGCAAACGTTTCTGCGTCACGAAGCACAGAAGAAAGCCTCCCAAGCCGGTCTTCTATCAGAGGCCATTTAGCGAATGGAATGGCCTTGAATCTCCCTTTCGCATCATTTTGCACAACGGTATAGGGACTGAGAAGTGCCTGCGCATCTTTTTGCTTTTCCAATTCCTTGAGCATCATTTCATTCATTCCCTCCGGCCAGAACCCCCATCCGATCTGCTTTTCAGGCAAAATATGAAGTGCGTTGCACAAAGGATCATTACTATCGAGGCACCACGGACACTGATTGCGGTGAAAGAGCTCTTTGTCTTTATCCCGACCGTCTTTTTCCACCTGCAGCTGAAAATCGAGGTTTTTGGGATGAATCTGCAGCATATTGATTTCTTCAACTATCTTTGCCGCAGCAAGCATATGGCTAAGAAAGGCCTTCTCCTTTTCTGAAAGTGATTGTGCATCATATTTGAAAACCCGATGTTCGTACTTTGCGAGCTCTTCTGCAATCAGCGCTTCCCGAATATTTTCTTTCTCCATGGTTTGATCCCCCGAGGCATTAGCCAATCGGGCTATGAACATGATTCCTGCAAGAAATATCAAATATTTCTTCATTTTGCTCCTCCATTACAAATTTGTTATCCATGACTTGCATATCTTTCAATCGAACGCTATCATTATACAAGATATGAAGAAAACAACCTTTATCATCATCGTTGTTTGCGTTCTTTTGGGGTGCATCAATTGCTCAAAACCCGAGAACTTTGCCAAAGAGCGCAAAAAGATGGTTGAGCAGCAGATCGTCTGGCGCGGGATCACGGACAAGCTCGTTCTGGATGCCATGCTTTCGGTTGCCCGTGAGGAATTCGTCCTTCCGCAGTATCGCTCAAAGGCCTATGCCGATCTCGAAGTTCCCATCGGCTGGGAGCAAACTCTGGATCGGCCTTATGAAGATGCATTCATGATGCAGGCGCTAAGGCTTTCTCCGTCTGACAGGGTCCTGGAGGTGGGAACAGGAGGCGGATATCTTGCGGCGCTTATTTCAAAAATAGTGGGCGAAGTTTATACAATTGAGATTGAGCCTGATCTTGCGCAGACTGCACGCGAAAGGCTTGCAAGACTTCGTTTTTCAAATGTCTTCGTGAAAACTGGTGACGGATTTTTGGGATGGCCGGAACATGCCCCGTTCAACGCAATGGTCCTTACGTGCAGCCCCCCGGAAATTCCAAAGCCGCTGATCGATCAGCTTGTAGAAGGCGGCCGCATCATTTTGCCGCTTGGCGGAGAAAAGAAATTTCAGGAGCTCCTACTCTACACCAAAATAAATGGAAAATTAGAAGGCCCGCAACATTTAGCGCCGGCCACCTTTGTGCCGATGAAGGGAAAGATTCTCGAAAAATGACAAATATATTTTCAGCAATTGGCAAGGCTATTGTAATAGCTTATCTAATATGTCGTCTAGCGATTGAATAATCAATATATCCTCTTTTACATCGCCTAAGGTGCATACAGACAATTTGTATTGCTCATCTATATTATATTGTCTGAAACAGTAGGGGCTGGTCTCAATTTCACTCTTGAGGAAAACAGAACCATTTTTAAATATTAGTGCAAACTCATCCAATGGTAAATGTAGACCCCTGCCGACGGCTTTTATATAGCTTTCTTTCAAGGTCCATAAGTCATAAAAAAAACTCAGTTGTTCTTCATCCCTTTTAGACATTAATTCGTCGTATTCTTCGTTCGAGAAGAATCTTTCTGCGATTCCAAAATCAATTGGTTTTACTTTCTCTATATCGACACCTACTGCATAATCACTTATTGCACATGCGATCCATTCTCCTGAATGAGAAAGATTGAAATGAAAATTCGGCAGGTATTTTAGGAAAGGTTTACCATATTTGTCTTTTTCAAAGCGTAATTCGGAATTGTTAAGATTCGTTTTATGACAAATAATACTCCTTATCAAAACGTCGGCTATCAAGGCCCTCTCGGCATCCTCCCTTCTAAAAAACCTCTTTACCCTGTCCCTTTTTTCCACCGATACATAAGACAACATCCGTTCATATTTTAAAGAAACCACCCTTTCATCTTGTTTTACTGCATATACCTCTAACATAATAAAACCCATCTAGCACTATTACACATCGATACAAATGTTCAGATGCGCTTTTGATTAGAAGCAAACCAATGCCTCTCTCTGGCAAAGGGATATGTGGGTAAAGAAATCCTTCTCGGCTTTTGATTCGAATACAATAATTTCCAGTCTATATTTTCACCCGATACCCAAAGTTCTGCCAAGTTAGGAAGATTCTTCTTGTTTATTGCCGCCTTTATAAAATCTTCTAGGGTTTCTCCTTTTATCAAAAGGCCGGCTTTACCCTTATCTTTCTTTATATTGCCTCGATATAAATCCTGTATGCCTGTCTTGCCTTCATTGTATTGCCTGAGCTTATCTACGAGCTCATCTACATTTGACACAATGATAGCCAGCCGCTCTTCCATTGCCTCACGACCCACTTGTAATGTGTACGCTATATCCGTAACCCGTGACCCGTGACCCGTGACCCGTGAAAAATGCTTCGCCAGATTTCCGGCATATTCTTTCAGCCGGTCTTCATTCTTGGCGGAGAGAACTACTATCTGCGGAGATTGTTCTTGTTGTCGGGGCACCGGATTCTCATACTCCTCCAGCACTACATGTGCATTTGCCCCACCAAATCCAAACGAACTCACTCCGGCCCGCCTGGGAACCGGCTTACCGTTTTTATCCCTTAATGGCTGCCAATCCTTTGTCTCGCTTACGATATAAAATGGAGTATCCTTTAATTCTATGTATGGATTGAGTTCCTTGAAATTGATGCTGGCGGGCAGTCTTTTGTGCTTCATTGACAAAAGTACCTTGATAACCCCCGCTATCCCCGCCGCCGTTTCCAGATGCCCTATATTCGTCTTTACCGATCCAAGCCCGCAATGTGGTTCCTTTGGCGCCTCTTTTTCCCACATTTTATACAACTCGTTAAATGCCCTTTTTAATCCCTTTATCTCTATCGGATCGCCAAGACTCGTTCCGCTACCATGGGCCTCTATGTAACTCACCGTGTCCGGATCGAATCCCGCCCTTTCATAAGCCGTCATTAATACCTTTCCCTGACCGACCGGATTTGGTGCCGTCAGCGATATTGCGAGCCCTCCATGATTCTCCGCTGTTCCTTTAATCACCGCATAAATATAGTCGCCGTCTGATTCTGCCCTGCTCAACGGTTTGAGTATTATTGCCCCCGCGCCTTCTCCCCTCACATAACCGTTGGCTGCCTTATCAAATGTCTTGCACTTACCGTCTTCACATAACATGCCGGCCTTATTAAAAGATATGTACAATGTCGGAGATAGAAGTGCATTCACTCCCCCCACTATCGCCATTTCACAATCCCCATTATGCATTGCCTTCACTGCCCGATGTATGGCAACAAGTGCACTTGAACATGCCGTATCTATCGGCTCACTCGGCCCATGGATATCCAATAAATATGATACCCGGTTTGCCAATACGGAATGCACCGTTCCGGTTGACGTATAGCCTTCAATCTCGATATCGTGTTCCTTTAAAAGCTCATTGTAATCCGATGTCCCTACCCCCACAAATAATGCCGTATTCGTCCCGGCTAAATCAGATGCCTTTAAGCCTGCGTCTTCTATTGCTTTCCACACCGTCTCTAAGAATATCCTCTGTTGCGGATCCATTAACTTCGCTTCTCTTGGTGATATGCCAAAAAACATCGCGTCAAATTTATCTATATCCTCTATGAATCCGCCCCACTTTATATTAGTCCTGTTTTTGTCTTTTGCAGGGTCTCCAAAGTATGCTTTCCAATCCCATCTGTCCTTGGGCACTTCGCTGATTAAATCCTTCCCCTCTTCCAGATTCTTCCAAAATGTTTCTAAATCAGGCGATTTGGGCATCACCCCTGCCATACCGATAATGGCAATCGGCTCATTTATAATCTGTTGCTGCCCGGTTACTTCCTGTGTCTGAAATCTTGACCTTGGGCGAATTTCTTCCGTTATCGATATATCCTCGTCCTCCTGAATCTTAGTATCGACACTCTCCAGCAAATCCTTATAATAGTTTATAAAAATATTCCCGTGGTCTTTACATAGATATTTGGCAAATGAATCTATTGTAGGATACTCGTATAATACGTCAGGCATTAGGTCGAGGTTGTATTTATCGTTTAATCTTTCGGCAAAATCCGTTAAAGATATTGAATTAAAACCATAGTCGCTCATGTTCTCATTGACATTAATCGCTTCCTTGCCGATCTTCAAAATAGCCGATACCGTGTTTAATAAGTCATCTTGAACCTTTTGGAACAATTCTTTTTCGTTTATTTTTGTCTCGCCCGGATTTCCTGAATCAACCCCTTCTGATAACTGCTTTCCGTGGCCTGCCGTCCGGTCTATATTCTTTCCATCTCTCCCTGAAATGATTTGCCCTGATTTTGCAGCCGGCTTTAGTGCTCTCACCGAAAAATCCCTTATTCTCACAAGCGCCTTGCCTGCATCATCTGTAATATCGATGTTAAACTTCTTTACAGATGATTCTTTTTCATTTCCGGAAATAGTTGCATATGAATAACATCTCTCCGGCAACTCGCCCAATATTTCCACTTCTCCCAGCGAAAATGGTAGAAACGGTGTCTTGTTTTCAGATCCCCTTATCAATGCCGCTATCGCCTGCAATGCCCCGTCCATTAAGCTCGGATGGAGCGTGTAACCCGTCGCTTTGACTGTTGCCGGCAACGATAACCTTGCCAATGCCTCTTTTCCATCATATCGCAACTCCTCTATCGCCTGAAAACCCAAACCATACTTCAATCCCATGCCTTCAAATAATTTATAACAATCTGTTCTATCCATTGTATTTACACACCGCCCCTTAATGGCCTCTATATCTACAACAAAAGGTTGAGGTTGAGGCTGAGGTTGAGTGTTATCATAATAGAGTTTTCCTTGAGAATGAACTATGCGCTCATTATCTTGACCGTTACTGATTACTTCATATTCAACACTCTCTCCATTCGGATATAAACTGATGCTGATCTCTTGACCATCGCCTGAAACAGTGACAGGTCTTGCCCACACCACGTTCTTTAACTTGCTTACCCTGCACTCCCCGGCTATCTCCCCGGCTGCCCGCGCCATCTCTATATACGCCACACCCGGCAATACCTTCTGATTACCTACAACATGATCTGTTAAGTAAAATTCATCTCCTCTAAGATGTGTAGAAAACCGCTGCTCCTTTAATGTTGAACTGTTGTGCCCTATTAAAGGATGTAACCGCGATGGTTCCCCTTGACCTAGACCTTGACCTTTTTTTGTCTCCGGTATCCAATATCGCTCCCTAGCAAAAGGATAGCCGGGTAAAGAGATACGGCGGCAATCGTCTTCTTGATATAGATTAATCCAATCCAAATCATACTTTCCTACATACAGTTTTGCCAATGCTGAAAGCTTGTCTTTATACTCTTCTACTGTCAGCTTATTTTCCTTCAACTCTGTTATTAAACGATTGCCAAGCTCCTTTGACGCGGCATTTTGTTCCACTGGTTCATCTTTTGTAGTGTCAGCATAATCTGTCGTGCTTTCGTTTTGTTTTATGGCCTTAATCTTGCTTGCCAATTCTCGTGTATCTTTCACCACAAATGCCATGCGTTCCTTAAAGTGGCTTCTGCACATATGAAGCGTATAAGCGATGTCGCTAATCGAGCAATTTGAGCCTTCTTCTTCGAGCCATTTTCCAAAATCATCTAACCTCTGTTTTAATGCCCTTTCTGTCTTGGCAGAAAGCGGGATTAGGCAGTATGGACTCAAACCGGCAGATTTCGGATTCTCCCGGTTTGGTGCCTCCTCGATTATCATGTGACAATTAGTGCCGCTAAACCCGAATGAGCTGATTGCCGCACGTCTTGGTTTATCATCTTGAGACTTCCAATCTTTAAGATCGGTAACCACGTAAAAATGACTCTCTTCAAAATTAATGTGTTCATTTGCCTTTTCGAAATTGATGGACGGCGGGATTTTTTTGTGCCTGAGGGACAACAGAATCTTTATGACACCGGCAACCCCTGCAGCTGCAAGTGTATGACCGATATTTGTCTTAACAGATCCAAGGGCACAGTAGTGTCTTTTCATGGTGCGACGTCGAAAGGTGTTTGTTAATGCTTCAATCTCAATAGGATCTCCGAGTTTTGTGCCGGTGCCGTGAGTTTCTATGTACGTGATAGTTTCCGGATCGATCGCATAACGTTCATATACTTCATTTTCCAGTAGAGCCTGCGATAATGCATTCGGTGCGGTAATCCCGTTGGTCTTTCCGTCCTGATTGACGCCGCTTCCTTTTATTACTGCATAAATGTTATTTCGATCCTCAATGGCCTTTTTTAATGATTTGAGCACCAAAAATCCCACACCCTCCCCCGGAACAAAACCGTTTGCACCGTTATCGAAGGTCTTGCATCTTCCATCGGAGGATAACATCCCGGCATTACTCGTTGTTATATAAAAGTCCGGCATGGTCATCACACAGACTCCGCCGGCCAAGGCCGTTTCACTTTCTCCTGATTGAATGCTCTTACATGCCAAATGAATTGCCACTAAAGACGATGAACAGGCTGTATCAACGGAAAGATTTACACCCTTTAAATTCAAATAGTAAGAAATTCTGGCCGCCAAGATTGCCGAATCGTTTCCCATCAAGGTATCAGCATTGGGTTGAACGTTTGCCTCTTTCAATTTCTCGATATAATCGCCTGGCCTTACACCGACAAAAACACCAATTCGTTTCTCCGACAGCGTATCCTCGGAATATCCTGCATCTTCCAAGGCTTTCCAGCACTCCTCTAAACACAACCGCTGCTGGGGATCCATTACCTCTGCCTCTTTTGGGGAGATGTTAAAAAAGAGCGGATCAAATTTATCAATATCATCCAAAAAACCGCCCCATTTGCTGTAAGATTTGTTGGGCTTTTTTCTGTCAGGGTGATAATAGATATTTGAATCCCATCGGTCCTTTTTCGGCACTTCTGTAACTGCATCGACGCCGTTACATAATAGATTCCAAAATTCCTGCGGATTGTCTGCCTTAGGAAATTTGCAGGACATCCCGATAACGGCTATGGGCTCTTTTTCCCGATCCTCATAGGCCTTAATCTTGGCCTTGGCCTTCTGAAGCGCTAAATATGCCTCTTTTAAACGATCGGATTCTTTTTGTTCGATTTCCCTGTTCATTGCGACCTCATCTGTATTTTGAATTTAGTAAACTACAGAGAGCATCATTCAAGGCTTCACTAATCACTTTTAAACCAAAATCGCTTTCTTTGCCATGGATATAGCGGCAAAGAGACGTGTCTTCCATTTTCTGGGAACACTGTTTGCCAATTAATTTGACACCCTGATTTATATAATGACGATAGAGCACAGAACAAGAAACCCTCTTCTGATTTTTGGGCTTCAACTGGGCCAGAAACGTGGTGTTCTTTGGTAAAGTTTGATTGTTTTGGTGAGATCTCAACAATCGTCTTATTTTCTAAAAATGCCGTCTTCAAAGATATATTTTTGTCCTCTTTTCCCAGAACGTCCGACCAGTAGTTCAAGTCCAATGAAATTCCGGGCATGTTCTTCCCGGAAACTGAAGAGTAGAAAGGAACCTGCTCTTTTTTCAGGTGCAAAGGTTCAAATGTAGGTTTTTTTGAAAAAGTAGGATCCATATCTTTGTTGTAAACCAGTTTAACGGCGTCTTCTATTGATAAAATGCCTGCAATATACGCAGCCGCTACTTCGCCAACGCCCATCCCAAAAACTGCGTTAGGGGTGATGCCCCACGATTTCCATAGCATGCTAAGGGCAGTCTGAACGGCAAAAAGCATCAAATGTTTGGGCCCTTTATAGCTGGGTTCATCTTCTACTGAAAAACAATTCAAAATTGAGCTGCCAACCATCGGCTCAATTATGTCGTTGCAACGATGAATTGCTTTTTTAAAGGCCTCATACTTCTTATAAAGAGATTTTCCGTAGATATCCTGGATTGGCTCATCCGGAAAAACAAATACGAGGTCTTTGGATTTCAATGAATCTACATTACTGCCTGTATTACTAGTTTTTTTCCATTCTTCAATTTCGGATCTTAATTCTTCTATAATAGATCGTTTTGAGTCTGCAAGGACGCAGATACGATAAGGATAATGATCCCGTCTTCTGGCTGCCCCATAGCAGACATCATAAATCGGTTCATCACCCTTTTCCAAAAACTTGAGAAAATGATCGGCGAGTGTCGTTAAGGCCAGGGGATCCTTGGCAGACAGAGGCAAGACAAAAGTTGTTATATCCGCCTTGGTTACACATGGTTCTTTTTCCACATCCTCTACGATCATATGTGCGTTTTGTCCCGCCCATCCAAAAGAACTTACACAGGCATATCGGGGTCTGTCATTGCCCGACCAAGGAATGGATCTTGTGGGAATGGCAAATCGTGAATCATGTAATGAAATATGAGGATGTAACATCTTTAAGTGTAAATGCGGTGGAATCTCATGATTTTTGAGCGCCAGAACGGCCTTCATTAGACTCGAAATTCCAGCCGCTCCCTCAAGGTGCCCAAAATTACTTTTTACCGATCCTACATAACAAGTTTTTTCCTTCGATGAGCCTTTATAAACCTCCATAATCGCATTCATCTCAAGTGCATCACCGACTGGGGTTCCGGTACCATGTGCTTCAATATAAGAAACTTCATCTGCAGAAATCCGGGCATTTTGAAGGGCCTCTCTCATAACCGCTTGCTGAGCAAGTTGACTGGGGGCGGTTAAACCGTTGCTCCGTCCATTGTGATTAACGGAAGAACCCCTTATAATTCCCCATATTCTATCGCCGTCCCGTCTCGCGTCAGACAAGCGTTTTAAAACGATCATACCGCAACCCTCGCCCCTCCCAAAACCGTTGGCAGAGGCATCAAATCCCCTGCTGCGTCCGTCAGGTGATAAAACGCCCATTTGTGCACAAATGATGTAAACAAGAGGGGAAAGGATGAGACTAACACCGCCCGCCAAGGCCAAATTACATTCATTATTCCTTAAGCTTTGACACGCATAATGGACGGCTACCAATGAGGAAGAGCAGGCAGTATCTACGGTTATGCATGGCCCTTGAGTATTGAGTAAATATGAAATCCGACCGGCGGCCCCGTTTAAGGTGTTACCCACACCGCTATACGCATTTAACCGGGAATAATCGGAAGAATGGGCCCAAAAGTAATCAATTTTATCGCTGCCCATGCCCACAAAGACACCGACCTTTTTATTTGCAAGGCCTCCAATAACCTCACCTGCATCTTGTAAGGCCTCCCAACTTACCTCTAATAAGATTCGATGTTGGGGATCTATTGTCGCCGCCTCTGTAGACGAAATACAAAAAAAATCCGCATCAAATTGATCGATGTCTTTTAAAAACCCCCCGTATCGAGTATTATATTTCCCCGCCGTTTGCGGGGTTGGATCATAATATTCTTCTTGATTCCAACGGTCCTTAGGAATTTCGCTGATTGCATCAATTCCGTTTTTTAGTAAGTTCCAGTACTCTTTTGGACTATTGGCCCCGCCGGGATAACGGCACCCCATACCCACAACGGCAATAGGCCCAAAGCTGCGAGATTCAAGCTCGTTTAGCCGTTCCTTCATCTTTTTTATTACGAGAAAAGCCTTTCTAAGTTGTTGACTTTGATCGCTCATGCCCAACCCTTTATATTCCCTTAAGTTCATTATCCAAAAATTTTCCGAGATCTTCATCTGAAACATCATCGGCATTTTGAGATACCTTTTGGTTTTCCGATAAAGACCCCTTTTCATCTCCCTGAGGCTTAAATAGATCTTCCATCTTTGTCTCCAAATAATCAGACAACGCTGCAATAGTAGGATATGCAAAGATCACCATGGCCGGCAATTCTTGTCCGACATCCTGCTGGATAGTATTTCTCAAATCCACGGCCATTAAAGAATCCAACCCCAAATTCATAAACGATGTCTCCCTGATATTCTCTTGCCCGGATATTCCCAATGTAGAAGAAATTTGTTTCAATAAATAAGTATCAAGGATCTTCTTCCTGTTAACGAAAGCCGCATTTTGGAGCTCAGTTTGAAGTGCTGATTTACCTCCCGCATCTCTTTTGGAGACGACTTCGCTTTTTGATGCCAACTCTGAAAGGAAAGAAGGCACCTGTTCATACTGACCGGTAAATTTAGCCCAATTAATAGGTAAGACTCCGAGCTGTACAGCATTCGAATTTATCAATTGGCTTAATATTTTGATATCCCGATCCGGTTTAAGTGTATTTGATCCCCAGCTTTTCCATACCTTGGCAGCCCTTTCCCCCATTGCAGCACCGATGCCGACCGACCACGGAGACCAATTGATACTTAAAGCTGGCATGCCCTGAAGTCGCCTGTAATGAGCCAAGGCGTCCTGAAATGCATTTGCTGCCGAATAATTGGTCTGATTAGGAGAACCCATTAAACTCGCAATCGACGAAAACATAATAAAATGATCCAGTGGCAAGTGTTGTGTCAAGAGATGCAAATTCCAAGAGCCCTCGACTTTACACGCCATAACTTTTGCGAATCGAGTCCATTCCTGTTTTACGAAAGGATCGTCATCGATAACCGCTGCGGAAGCAAAAATACATCTGATTTCAGGCATTGTATCTTTAACTTCCTGTAAGATGTGCTTTAGCTCATTAAAATTCGTAACATCGACTTTTCCCATCCCAATTTGTATTCCTTTTTTCTTATAGCAATCGATTTTTTCTCGTATATGAGATGGAGGATCAGATAGATCGGCAAGAAAGACGTATTTTACTTCATTATCAACCAACCAATCCAAGACATAAGGACCTAATGCACCAAATGCGCCAAAAATAATATATGTCGAATCTGATCGTAATCGGGTGTGGGATTTTTCATCATGAGAAATCACAACCTTCCCGATATGGCCGATCTGAGATAAGTAGTGAACTGCAGAAATAGAATTTTCCAAAGAAAAGGTCTTCACTGGAAGAGTTTTCAGGGTGCCCTTCTCGAATAATTTGAGAAGTTCATGAAATATGGATTGAATACCCTTGGGATCTTCTTTAATGACATCATAGAAATCGATAGAATGATATTGTTTGCTCGATGTGATATCTTTTGAAAGACTCGATGCCCCTTTGGTTAAATCCAAAAAACAGCCGGATTGATGTAAAAGCGCATAACTCTTCGACGCCAGCTCTCCTGTCAAAGAATTGAGTACGATATCAATTCTCTCATCCCCAATGACTTTTTTGATTTCGTCATAAAAATCGACCTCTCGACTCCCCGGCCTGAAGGCCGGGGTATGCTCGAGGTTGATCTCGAGAGCGGCGCTTGAAGAGGGTGAGGTGTCCGACACTGGATGTCGGACACTCTCACCCTCTTGGCGCCGCGTCGAGAGATCAACTGTTCTAGAATTGAAGACGTGCTCGATACCCGATGATCTGAGATAACTCAACTTTTCCGGACTATCGACTGTACAATATAATTCTGCTCCGACAATCTTGGCCAGTTGGATTGCCGCCAACCCTATTCCACCCGCTGCGCTGTGGATAAGAACGCGATCCCCTTTTTTGATGTTTGCCAGTTTATGCAGCGCATAGTATCCTACGGAAAAGACGAGTGGAACCGAGGCAGACTCTTCCATTGTTAAGCCCTTGGGGACGGGGCAAACCAAATCTTTTGAAACAACGATATGAGATGCCAAACAACCGGGAGATAACACCATCACTTTATCACCCACATTCAGGTGTTGCACATTGTCACCGATTGTCACAATAACCCCTGAACAATCATCTCCCAAGGGAACTGACTCGTCCGACATCAATCCCTGACAACAGAGCACATCTCTATAGTTCAACGCAGTCGCCTGTATCTCTACTTCAACCTCATCGCGACCGGGTAATTTTCGCTCCCTACCAAAAGACTTGAGTGATTCTATGTTTCCTTTTTCTGCGACAGAAATTTGAAAACTCTTTTTACGATCAATCTGAATCTGATTAAATCCGCGCTTGGCTGAAAAAGGCACCAACTTTGCCACATATCTATCTATCCCACGGTAAAGCATCTGGTTATCCAGATTAGATGAGGCAATTTCTTGCAACAAGATTTCTATTTCAGAAATAGTATTAAAATCCGGGTCGAGATCGACAATTGCACATTTGGAATGCGGTCTTTCCATGCCTATGGTTCTCCCCATCCCCCACAACGTTGCCTGAGATACAGAGAGCCTTGCCGATTCACCACCCATCGATATTCCACCTCTTGTGATTACCCACAACGGCGCAGTGACATGACCGAATGATTTAACGGCGTTGAGCAGTCCTCCGCAAAGTAGTTTTTGATCTTCTTTGAGAGTATTACCGGTTGTAAAGGCAGGCGGGGTACTATCCAAACCCCACAGGTAAATAATGCCCCGAAAATCTTTTGATCCATCCAGTATTTTGGAAGTCAATTCCTGAAACTCAAGGGAAGAAGTTGGATCTTTTATCTTCGCCCTATTTTTTGTATCTCCTTCAAACCGTGGCGAATAAATGCACTCACACCTTCCACCCCTTTCCTCTATTTTACGTACAATCGCATCCCCTAATCCCCGCCCATCTGCAAATATGAGCCACCTACTGTTTTTAAGAGAAAGGCTGGTTGCTGAATTCAGTGATTCTTTCTTCCAGCTAATCTCGTATTTCCAGCGGTTAAATCGGCTGTCCTCCAAACTCGAAATAACATCTTTATTGGAACTTTTAAGTTGAACACCTTTTACCTCTGCAATTTTATTTCCCTGTCCATCCAACAATGCAACATCACCGATAATTGTTTGTGCACTAGTAGCAGGATGGAGTTCTGCATGACACCAGCACTTGTCAGTAAAATGCTTATAAAAGTGAAACGAATCCCACCCTATTAACAGATAAATCTGATCCTCCGGGACATCTGGTGATATTAGTGATTGGAGAAGCTGAAAAAATGCATCAATCATGCCCGGATGAAAATTCAGGGCAAAGAGGTTGGTATTTGTTTCCATCAGCTCAGGGCTGATCTGACATAGTGCTTCTTTTTCTCCCTTCCATATTGTTTTAATCCAGCGGTATGATGACCCCATTTTCAAGGCCCTTTTCTGAGCCAATTGATAGAAAAGGTCTTTTTTTAGTTCGTCCTTACATAGAGACCGGATATCTTCTATGCATCTTGGCGCAGAACCGTCCTGATTCGAGGCTTTTAGTCTTCCAATAAAATGGGTGGTCCATTCCTCCTCTTCCTCTGATTCTAATAAACTCAGTACTTTAAAGGAATATTCTCCATTGGATTCAGGGGTGAGAATTAATTGGACAGAAATATCTTTGTCTTCAGGAATGACCAATGCCTGTGAAAAGGTAGCTCCATTTATCGCGTAGGACTTTGCACCGATACATTCTTCGGCAATGGACAAAATCATGGAAATCAAAGCCGATGCCGCTACCATTGGCATTTCAGAAAATCGATGATCTCCTAAAAATGGAAAGTTCGATATACTAAACGGTGATTGATAAACAATTTCCTTAAATAAAGAAGAGCGAATTCGTTCTCCTCCCCACCTTGTTTTTTGAATTGAAAATAAGGACAAGTTTGGTTTGTTTGGATTAGGATCAACCCAATATCTTGATCGCTCAAATGGATAAGTGGGCAATTTAACCCGTCTTCGAGAGTAAAATTTATCAACACCCTCCCAGTCTACAGCAATGCCATGGATGTAACATGTGCCGAGCACTCTCAATATTTGATCCCAGTCGTTCATCGCTTCATTTAACGCCGAAATGATGCCTGCCTTTTGTAAGGTCAGGGCCGGGGTGGCGTTAAGTTGTGTCCCCATCACAAGCACGATTCCACACTCATGCGCGGCTATTATTTTAGAGATGTTTTCTTCCTGTTTTATGCCGAACCAATAATCGGGATTAGACAAGGTGGTAGGATTAAATTTCTCTTTTTTTTGCGCAGAGATTATCTCTAACTTTGGCGAGTAAATGGATATAGACGAGGTGATTTTCTGAAAATCAGCCAAGGAAATTGTCCTGTGATGGAATTTTTCCAGATTAGTAATCCATGAAACTGCATCTTCTAAGGAGATCATCTCGCCCATACATGCCGCAACAAGCTCGCCCACACCATTGCCAATATACACCGCCGGTCTTATTCCATAAGTCATCCATAAATTTGCCAATGTGTATTGAAGCGCAAAACCGGCTATTAAAGGATGCTTGTCTGAACCTTCTGACACGATCTTCATCAAGGATTCTTGCAGATACGGTCCAAATAGTTTTTCCAGTTTTTCAAGATTCCCCTTGACCCGAGGCTCTAACTGCAAAAGCCGGTGACTGATTTTCGGAAAGTCATCCATTATATGTGGAAAATAAAAAGCTACTTTTGTTTCTTCCACTTCGGACACATGACCGCGCTCAACTCCTTCTGCAAAACTTCCCTTTCCTGCCCTGCTTAATTTTGCGCACATTTCCTCACATGAAGCTGCTATTATGGAAATGCGATGAGAAAAATCTGAGCGACCGGCATTTGCCGTAAAACAAATATCGCCGATATCTTCGTCGGAGGCGGTCTCCAAATAATGGCAATATTTTTTTATCAGCGCGTCCAATGTCTTTTCGGTCTTCGCAGAAAGGGTCAAGAGATGTTTGTGTCTTTTAAATTCGTGAGTGGGGGCCTTTTTTGATTTCTCAGTAATTTTAGGCGGTTCTTCCAGTATCAAAAAGGCATTGGTTCCGCCTATCCCCAGGGAATTTACCCCTGCACGCAGCGGTACTTTCGTTGTCGGCCAATCTCTAAGCATGGTGTTGACATAAAAAGGGCTGTTATCAAAATCTATCTTTGGATTAAGTGTCTCAATATTTATACTCGGCGGAATCTTTTTGTGCCTTATCGCCAAGGCCGTTTTTATGAGACTTGCAATGCCTGCTACCGCCTCTAAATGTCCTACATTTGATTTTACAGAGCCGATGCCGCAAAATCCCTTCTTTTCGGTTCTCCTTCTGAAAACCTTTGTTAATGCGGAAACTTCAACGGGATCGCCCATAGTAGTTCCCGTGCCATGTGTCTCGATATAAAAAATGGTCTCGGGATCGACATCCGCTACGCTAAGGGCCTCTGAAATGCAGCGTACCTGGCCTGTCGAACTTGAGGCAGTATAACTCATCTTTTTTCCGCCATCATTGTTAATTGCAGAACCCTTAATGACGGCAAATATAGAGTCCCCGTCTCTTATCGCATTTTCTAAGGGCTTGAGCAGTACCAGCCCAACCCCGCTTCCAAATAGTATACCCGTTGCATTCGCATCAAAGGCCCGACAGTGTCCGTCTGCTGAAAAGATGTCGCCCTCTTGCCTTAAATAACCTGATATATGCGGAATACGGATATTGACCCCTCCGGCTAAGGCCATATCGCATTCGCCGTTGAGAAGGCTTTGACATGCCAAATGCACAGTGACGAGAGACGTTGAACAAGCCGTTTGAACTCCCAAACTAGGTCCTTTTAGATCCAGCTTATATGAAACCCTCGTTGATATAAAATCCTTATCATTTCCTAAATGCTGAATACTTCCAGACATCCCCCGAACTTCAGGATACTCATCTAGGTAACGTAACAAATATGTGGTAACAACCCCCCCGGAGCCTGCAAACATGCCGATGTCCCCTTGAAATTTATCCGGAGAGTAACCGCCGTCCTCCAAGGTTTCCCAAGCGCATTCCAAAAGCAGCCTTTGTTGCGGATCAAGGGCGGAGGCTTCTCGGGGAGAATAGTTAAAAAATCCTGCATCAAATAAATCAATATCGGTCAGTATCGGCGAGGCCTTTACATAATCGGGATCATTAATCATCTCTTCCGGAATTTGAGCTTGCCTGAGTTCCTCATCGGAAAAAAATGTGATCGACTCTTTTCCCGCACACAAATTTTCCCAATACTCAGTAATAGACCTTGCCCCGGGAAAACGCCCTGCCATACCGATTATGGCAATTCCTTGTAAATCCACAGAGCTTTCGTTATTTGTATTCATTATTCAGCATCCCCTCTTCTGGTTATTTTCTTTTGTCTCATCTTCCGACGGAGCTCGCCCCGATTAAAATCTTCTTGAAGTGAACATTTTTCTTTGGTTGATGATGACGTGTCTGTAAGACATCTTTCATACAACTTACAAATGTCATTTACAGTACGGATCTCTGTGATCACCGCCATATTTCTTGAAAAGGGATCCACTTCGAAGGTTGTTTCCAATAGCGAGGCCAACGTGGCCACATCTAAGGAAGAAAAATTCAAATCTTCCACTATGCTGTGATGGTTTTCCACTTTATCAATGGGTATCGATTGGTCTTTAGCAACTTGTAATATCAAAGCCTTCACAGTTAGAGCGACATTTGTCTTATCCATTTTTCTCCTCCTTATTTGACATTCCCCTCCTTTGTAAGCATGCCCCGAGCTTAGTCGAGGGGGAGGGGTTAAGGGAGGTAGATCACGGGTTTCCAAGTTTCTACCCCTCCCAACCTCCCCTTACAAAGGGGAGAAATTTGAAAACAACTAAAGTGTTACATTATTTATTCCAACAAATCTTTGAATTCTGAGAGCTCTTCATCCAACAAATTCGCGACCTCCTCATCACTTAAATTTTTGAGTACCGCTCTATCAATATCCTCTCCTGAGCGCGTATTTCTATTCGGCTCCTCTATAGCCGGTCCAATTTCCAGTCCCAATTTTTTGGTCAACAAATACTCGGTAAGAGAATCAATTGTAGTGTAGTTAAACAGCAGCGTTGCAGGTAGTGTCAAATTCAGATTTTGTTGTAGTTTGTCTTTTAATACAACCGCTGTAAGGGAATTAATGCCCAGTTCCGTAAAAGATCTTTGATTATCGATTTTCGAAGAAGTCTCCCCTAATACCTGTTGAAGGTTGGTCCATATATGACCGCTCAACAATGCCGCTCTTTTATCCACCGGTGCATCTTTCAACTCCCGTAGAAAAAGAGAGTCCTCTTTTTTGATGCCTCGCCTTTCTGCGTCATAGAGATTTTCGTTTATATCTTTGAGCAAAGAGGGAACCTGAGCATCGGGATACTGTGACAAAAATTTATCCCACTGGATTGGCAAAACAGCCACATGATGGTAGCCACCTGTCTTTAATATATATTCCAAGACAGATATCGCTTCACTTATTTCAAGAAACTCAAACCCCAAAGACTTCCATTTCTTCCGTCCTTCAGTTCCCAGTGCAGATGTCATTCCTGCGTTCCACGGCCCCCAATTAATACTAACGGCAGGTAACCCTTGAAACCTCCTGTACTCCGAAAGCCCGTCTAAAAATGAATTGGCCGCCGCATAATTGCTGAGTCCGGACATTCCAAAAAGAGAAACGACGGATGAAAACATGACAAAAAAATCTAAATGCATGGATTTAGTCAATTCATGAAGAAACCAGCTTCCCTGTACCTTAGGGGCCAATACTTTATCGAATTGAGCCTTTGTCTGATGTATTATCATACCATCGTCAGTCAGACCTGCGGTGTGAATTATGCCTCTTAAGGGGAGACTTATCCTCTTCAGATCTTCTAAAGCCTGTTGTATCGCGTCTTTGCTCGTCACATCTGCCTTTAGGACGTGAATTTCAACTCCCTTTGACTTTATCTGTTTGATCCTTTTTTGGGCCTTATCGGACGGTGCCATTCTATCCATTAAGACGATATGTCCGGCCCCCCGATCGGACAACCAATCGGCTAATTCCATTCCGATACCGCCGAAACCCCCTGTAATAAGATAGCAGGCCTCAGGGTATAGACGAAATTCGTCCTTATGAATATATTCATGTATTACAGCCAGTTTTCCAATATGTCTTGCATTCAACATGAACCCAAAGGCTTGGTCTGCTTGTTGAATGGGATATGCCTTTAGGAGCGGCGGTTTTAATTTGCCTGAATTAAATAATTCAATAATGGTTTCAAAATTGCTTTGAAATTCTTTTTTATTTTCCTTTGCCGCATGTAATAGATTCAATGGGTAATAGAATACCTCTTTGCCAAGCGTTGAAACCTTCTTTTGATCCCAGATTCCCCGGCTTCCGATTTCTATAAAACGCCCCTTTTCCTTTAAT